>LNAP01000237.1_pt3 | contig 61907 bp, 59 predicted proteins | sample 602601 | NCBI WGS metagenome assembly LNAP01 (sample SAMN02440304, study PRJNA202911) | soil metagenome | biome: Subtropical and temperate rainforests or woodlands; isolation source: soil samples (1 kg each in a 20% v/v slurry with milli Q water) were... ...
ACCAACGCATGGCAGGATCAAAACCTGCTGCCTTACCGCTTGGCGACGCCCCTGTATCTGTTGCAACGAGTACCCAGTACTCGGTTCCTTTTAGAGCAGTTCTTGCAGCTTGCGATGCAACATTGACACGTTGCTTCCCTTTGCTACAAACCCTGTAAGGGTCTCTGTCAGAAGGGCCGAGACTTTATCAGCTTCAGCTTTGTTTGGGAAGGCCCCAAACACACAACTTCCAGTTCCGGTTAATTTTGCTTCGGTAAAATTACCTAACAAATTCAAAGCGTTACGTACATCTGGATAACGCCTCGCTACAACCGGCAAGCAGTCATTTCGACTGTTTCCCTTGGGAACGGGGCGCACTTTAATGGGAGGAGTGTTACGTGTCAACAGCGGATCTGAAAAAATTTCTGCTGTACTTACAGATACTTGCGGCACGAGCACCAGATACCAGGGTTCTTCGGGGTCTACGGGGGTGAGTTTTTCGCCCACACCCTCAGCAAATGCGGCGTGTCCACGCACGAAAACCGGCACGTCCGCGCCCAGGGTCAGGCCCAATGCTGCGAGTCGGTCTTCGTCCCAGCCCAGCTTCCACAAATGATTCAAACCGAGCAGTGTCGTGGCGGCATCGGAGCTTCCGCCGCCGATTCCGCCGCCCATGGGCAGGCGTTTTTCCAGCCAGATGTCCATGCCGAGGGTGCAGCCGGATTGTTTTTGCAGTGCTCGCGCCGCCTTGACGATCAGATTGCTGTCGTGCGGGACGCCGGGAATATCGGTTTGCAGGCGAATCTCGCCGTCTTGCCGAACCGCGAAGCTGAGTTCGTCGCCGTAATCGAGAAACTGAAAGAGGGTTTGCAGTTCATGGTAGCCATCAGGGCGACGGCCAAGAATGTGCAGCATCAGGTTCAGTTTTGCCGGAGCAGGCAAGGTCAGGCGGGGTGCGCTCATGTTTATTGCCCCAGTTTGCGCGGTTGCCAGTCCTTGATCACCAGCGTGACATCGAGATCCTGACCATGCAGTTTGACGCGTTCGGGCAGCCAGTAGCCGTTCTGTTCGACGTAGCTCAGGTATTCAACCTGCCAGCCGTCCTGTTCGAGACTCGCCAGGCGGCTGTCGCCATCCAGCTGCAGACGACTTTTGCTATCAGGCGCGGGCAGGCCGCGCACCCACCAGACCAGATGCGAAACCGGCAATTTCCAGCCCAGTTGATCCTGCAAGAGTGTTTCCGGGTCCTGCGATTCGTAGCGGCCCTGGTTGGCGACTTCCAGGCTGACGGCGCCCGGGCGACCGGTCAGACGAGCCGCGCCACGTCCCAGAGGGCCGGACAGGCGAATGTCGTAGTAATCCTGACGTTGCAGCCAGAACAGCGTGCCGCTGCCGGAATCCTTGGGTGCGCGGATGCCGACCTTGCCGTTGATCTGCCAGCCATCGAGGCTGCTCAGTTGCTGTTTGTGCTGGCGCCATTGCGCCGGATCGCCCTTGCCCTCCAGGGCTTCACGGGAAGAAATACCGGCGCAGCCGGCGAGCAGGGCGATGAGGCTGAATACGATTACGTGGCGCAAAAACATAAAATTAAAGAGTCTCGGATCCGGTCAGGCGCTTCATGGTACTGCGCAAAATAGGGCTGTCAGGTTGTTGCTCCAGGGCTTTGCCCCAGATTCTACGGGCTTCGCGCTGCTCGCCTTTGGCCCACAGCACTTCGCCGAGGTGGGCGGCGACTTCGTGGTCCGGGAAGCGTTCCAGGGCCAGGCGCAGGTAGCGCTCAGCCTCATCCAGGTTGCCCAGGCGGTAGTTCACCCAGCCGAGGCTGTCGAGAACGGCCGGGTCATCCGGGTTCAGGGTGTGAGCTTTTTCGATCAGATCCTTGGCCTCGGCATAACGTGTCGTGCGATCCGACAACGTATAGCCCAGGGCATTCAGGGCCATGACGTTTTCCGGCTCGCGCTTGAGAATCGTGCGCAGGTCCTTTTCCATCTGCGCCAGATCGTTGCGCTTCTCGGCCAGCATCGCCCGGGTGTACAGCAGGTTCAGGTCATCCGGATATTGCTTGAGCGCCTGATTCAACACTTGCCAGCCGCGTTCGGCCTGATTGTTGTTGGCCAGGGTTTCGGCTTCGATCAGGTACAGCTGAATGGCGTAGTCGGGTTGTGCTTCGCGGGCTTCGGCCAGGCGTTTCGAGGCTTCGGCGGCGCTGCCGTTGTTCATCAGGATATCGGCCTGACGCAGTTGCGCGGGCAGGAAATCGGAGCCGGGGCCAACCTGGGCGTATTCAGCCAGCGCGCTTTGTGGGTCGTTGCGTTCTTCGTGGATGCGCCCCAGATTCAGATGCGCGGAGTCGACATGCGCGCCACGGGCGATCAGGTCTTCCAGATAGCCCGCCGCTTCGTCCCAGGCCTTGGCTTCCAGGCACACCAGCGCCAGGGAGTAGCGCAGGTCGTCGTCTTCGGGGAATTGCTGGACGAGGCTGGAAAACTGCACCTTGGCGTCCGTCATGCGGTTCTGTTCAACCAGCATGCGCGCGTAAGTCAGGCGCAGGCGTTTGTCGTCCGGGTATTTCTTGATGCTTTTTTCGAGGATCGGCAACGCTTCCTTGCCGCGATCCATGCTTTGCAGCAGGCGGGCGCGCAGCAGGATCGGCGCAACTTCACCTTCTTTTGGCGGGTTGTCTTCCAGCAGCTTCAGGGAATTCTCGGCATCGCCGTTCTGTTGTAGCAGCAGCGCCTTGCCGAAAATCAGCTGGCCGTTGTTCGGGTATTTGGCAAGCAGCCGATCAAAACTTTTGAGCAGGGCATTGCGCGTCTCGGGATCGGTTTCCGAAGCGGACAGCGCGAGAAAATCGAAATGTGTGTCGCCCTGACCCTGAAGGACTTTTTCCATGTAGACCATGGAGTCGTCATAGCGACCAGCGCGAGCCAGCTGGATCGCGGCGGCGCGCTGTGCTTCGAGGTTGGTTCGGTCGTTCCTGGCCCAGATCAGCGAGGTGTCCAGCGCAGCCTGATCGGCGCCCAGGTACTCGGCAATACGGAACGCGCGTTCGGAAACACCCGGATCCTGAGTATTGATCGCCTGGGTCACGTAGTTGTCCAGCGCGATGTCGAAACGATTGCGCTGACCTGCGAGCTCGGCGCTCATCAGGCTGACAAAGGTTTCCTGAGTGAACGATCCATAGACCTGAGGCTTGGCGTCAGGTGCTGGAGTCGTGTCCTTCGGCACAGGCGTTACCTGCGGTTCAACGGGGGCCATTGACTGGCAGCCGCTCAGAAAGACAAGGGCAAGGAATAACGCGGAGGATCTATTCATATAATAAGAAGGGACGACTTACCTGCGGTCTGGGCATCATGACACAAGGCTGGAAGCAAACCCACAGCCGGTTGGAAAACTGCTGAGTGTGCATATTTTTGCAGGCCGCAGGTCCCGTTTTGAGGCGTTTGTGCAGCGGCTTTATTAGGACAATAGTCTGCGGTGGTTGTTCTGAATCTATTGAAGTAGGACAATTGCCGGCTTCACGTCACCATCAGCGACCTTGAATGGCCTTCCTTGCACTTGGTATTAACCATAAGACTGCCTCGGTAGACGTCCGCGAGCGCGTGGCATTTACGCCAGAACAGTTGGTTGAGGCCTTGCAGCAGCTCTGCCGCCTGACCAACAGCCGCGAAGCTGCGATCCTCTCGACCTGCAACCGCAGTGAGTTGTACATCGAACACGATGAACTCGCGTCCGAATCCATCCTGGCCTGGCTGGCCGACTATCACCAGCTGAGCCTTGAAGAATTGCGTGCCAGTGCCTATGTGCACGAGGACGATGCGGCCGTGCGTCACATGATGCGCGTCGCGTCGGGTCTCGACTCGCTGGTGTTGGGCGAACCGCAGATTCTGGGCCAGATGAAATCAGCCTATGCCGTGGCCCGGGAAGCCGGAACCATCGGTCCGCTGCTGGGCCGACTGTTTCAGGCCACGTTCAGCGCCGCCAAACAGGTGCGTACTGACACGGCCATCGGCGAAAACCCGGTATCCGTCGCGTTTGCCGCCGTCAGCCTGGCCAAGCAGATCTTCAGTGATCTGCAACGCAGTCAGGCCTTGCTGATTGGCGCCGGGGAAACCATTACTCTGGTTGCCCGCCATTTGCACGACCTGGGCGTCAAGCGCATCGTGGTCGCCAACCGGACGCTGGAACGCGCGAGCATCCTGGCCGCAGAGTTCGGCGCGCACGCGGTATTGCTGGCGGATATTCCCGCTGAACTGGTCAATAGCGACATCGTGATCAGCTCCACGGCCAGTCAGTTGCCGATTCTGGGCAAGGGCGCAGTGGAAAGCGCGCTCAAGCTGCGCAAGCACAAGCCGATCTTCATGGTCGATATCGCCGTACCCCGGGATATCGAGCCGGAAGTCGGCGAGCTGGACGACGTTTACCTGTATACCGTCGATGACCTGCACGAAGTGGTCGCCGAAAACCTGAAAAGCCGTCAGGGCGCGGCGATGGCTGCAGAGCAGCTGGTCACCATCGGCGCCGACGAATTCATGTTCCGCCTGCGCGAACTGGCTGCGGTCGACGTACTTCGGGCTTATCGCCAGCAGAGCGAACGCCTGCGTGACGAAGAGCTGCTCAAGGCGCAACGCATGCTGGCCAATGGTGCCAATGCCGAAGAGGTGCTGGTGCAACTGGCGCGCGGCCTGACCAACAAATTGCTGCATGCACCCAGCGTGCAACTGAAAAAACTGTCTGCTGAAGGTCGCCTCGATGCGCTGGCCATGGCCCAGGAACTTTTTGCCCTTAACGAGGGCTCGACGGATAAACCCCCGCAATGAAAGCGTCACTGCTCAATAAGCTGGATATCCTCAGCGACCGTTTCGAGGAATTGACTGCGTTGCTTGGCGATGCGGAAGTCATTTCCGACCAGAACAAATTTCGCGCCTATTCCCGGGAATACGCCGAGGTGGAGCCGATTGTGGCGGCCTATAAACAGCTGCTCAAGGCTTTGGCTGATCTGGACGGCGCACAGGCGCTGCTCAAGGACAGCGATCCGGACATGCGTGAAATGGCCGTCGAGGAAGTCCGCGAGACCAAGCAGTTGCTGGTGGAACTGGAAAGCCAGCTGCAACGCATGCTGCTGCCCAAGGACCCCAATGACGGACGCAACGTGTTCCTCGAAATTCGTGCCGGTACCGGTGGCGACGAGGCGGCGATTTTCTCCGGTGACCTGTTCCGCATGTATTCGCGTTACGCCGAGCGTCGTGGCTGGCGGGTGGAAATCCTCTCGGAAAACATCGGCGAGCACGGCGGCTATAAAGAAGTGATCGCCCGGGTCGAAGGCGAAAACGTCTACGGCAAGCTCAAGTTCGAGTCCGGCGCGCACCGTGTTCAGCGGGTTCCAGAGACCGAAAGCCAGGGCCGCATTCACACCTCGGCCTGTACCGTTGCGGTGCTGCCGGAGCCGGATGAGCATCAAGTCATTGAGATCAACCCGTCGGACTTGCGTGTTGATACCTACAAATCCTCCGGCGCCGGCGGCCAGCACGTGAACAAGACCGACTCGGCGGTGCGTATTACCCACCTTCCGTCGGGTATCGTCGTTGAATGTCAGGAAGAGCGTTCGCAGCACAAGAACCGTGCCCGTGCGATGTCCTGGCTTTCTGCCAAACTCAATGACCAGCAAACCAGCGCAGCGGCCAACGCCATTGCCAGCGAGCGTAAACTGCTGGTGGGTTCGGGGGACCGTTCCGAACGCATTCGTACCTACAATTTTCCTCAGGGGCGAGTAACGGATCACCGCGTCAATCTGACCTTGTATTCGCTGGATGAAGTTTTGGCCGGCGGAGTCGATGCAGTGATAGAGCCGCTGCTCGCCGAATATCAGGCAGATCAACTTGCGGCATTGGGTGAGTAAATGACCATCATCGCCAGCTTGTTAAGAAGCGCAGAGCTTCCCGATTCGCCGACCGCGCGTCTGGATGTTGAATTGTTACTGGCCGCCGCGCTGGGTAAGCCGCGCAGTTTTCTGCACACGTGGCCGGAACGCATCGTCAGCAGTGAAGCCGCGCTGACCTTCGCGTCGTATCTGCAACGGCGCCGGACCGGCGAACCGGTGGCCTACATTCTGGGTCAGCAGGGTTTCTGGAAACTGGACCTGGAAGTCGCGCCACACACGCTGATTCCTCGTCCAGAAACCGAAATGCTGGTCGAGGCGACACTGGAACTGGTCCCCGGCTTCGCGCCGACCAAGGTTCTGGATCTGGGCACCGGCACGGGCGCAATCGCCCTGGCGCTGGCCAGCGAGCGCCCGCTCTGGCAGGTGACGGCGGTGGATCGGGTGATCGAAGCCGTTGCCCTTGCCGAGCGCAATCGCCAGCGTCTGCAGCTGGACAACGCCAAGGTGCTGAACAGCCATTGGTTCAGCGCTATCGAAGATCAGCAGTTCGACGTGATCATCAGCAACCCACCTTATATTGCCTCGGAAGATCCGCATCTGGTCGCCGGCGACGTGCGTTTCGAACCCAGCAGCGCGCTGGTCGCCGGAGCCGATGGTCTGGATGACCTGCGTCTGATCGTCGATCAGGCCCCGGCACACCTGAACGCCGGTGGCTGGTTGCTGCTGGAGCATGGTTATGATCAAGGTGTCGCGGTGCGCGAGCTGTTGAGCAGCAAGGGTTTTGAAAAAATCCAGACCCGCCGCGATCTGGGTGAACACGAACGCATCACCTTCGGACGCATGCCGTGCTGACTGACTCGGAGCTGTTGCGCTATAGCCGACAGATTCTGTTGCAGCATGTCGACATCGAAGGCCAGTTGCGCCTCAAGCAAAGCCGGGTATTGATCGTCGGCCTCGGTGGCCTGGGTTCACCGGCGGCGTTGTACCTGGCGGCGGCGGGGGTCGGCGAGCTGCATCTGGCGGATTTCGATACGGTCGACCTGACCAACTTGCAACGCCAGATCATTCATGACACGTCCAGCGTCGGGTTGAGCAAGGTCGATTCGGCCATTGCCCGGCTGACAGCGATCAATCCTGAAATAAAACTGATAGCTCATCGCTGCGCCCTGGACGATGACTCCCTCGCTGCGGCCGTCGATACCGTGGATCTGGTGCTCGACTGCTCGGATAACTTTGCCACCCGTGGCGCGGTCAATGCGGCGTGTGTCGCGGGGCGCAAACCCTTGGTCAGCGGTGCGGCGATTCGTCTGGAAGGGCAGTTGTCGGTATTCGATCCGCGCCGTCCGGAAAGCCCGTGTTATCACTGTTTATACGGTCACGGCAGCGAAGCGGAATTGACCTGTAGCGAAGCCGGAGTGATCGGCCCGCTGGTGGGCCTGGTGGGCAGTCTGCAAGCCCTTGAGGCACTGAAGTTGCTGGCTGGTTTCGGCGAACCGCTGGTGGGACGCCTGTTATTGATTGATGCATTGACCACCCGTTTTCGCGAATTGAAGGTCAAGCGTGATCCGGGCTGCAGCGTCTGTGGAGCCGCCAGCGAACAGGGCAAGCATGAGTAGAGCGAGTGATGCGCCGGTGGGTGTTTTCGATTCAGGCGTCGGCGGACTTTCAGTGCTGGGCGAAATCCGCAGCCTGCTGCCCAATGAGTCGCTGCTGTACGTTGCCGATTGCGGGCATATTCCGTATGGCGAGAAAACCCCGGAATTCATTCGTCAGCGTTGCCTGATCATCGCCGAATTTTTTCACCAGCAAGGGGCCAAGGCGCTGGTGCTGGCTTGCAATACGGCGACCGCTGCCGCAGCCGCCCAATTGCGTGAGCGTTACCCGCACTGGCCAATCGTCGGCATGGAGCCTGCGGTGAAACCAGCGGCGGCTGCCACGCGCAGCGGCGTGGTCGGCGTATTGGCCACCACTGGAACCTTGCAAAGCGCAAAATTTGCCGCTCTGCTTGATCGTTTTGCCGGCGATGTCCGGGTCGTCACCCAGCCTTGCCCCGGCCTGGTGGAATTGATCGAGACCGGCGATCTGTTCAGCCCGACTGTTCGCGCCTTGCTGCAAAGCTACGTCGATCCGCTGCTGGCCGAAGGCTGTGACACGATTATTCTCGGCTGCACCCACTATCCCTTTCTCAAGCCATTGCTGCGCGAAATGATCCCGGAAGCGATCAGCCTGATCGACACCGGCAGCGCAGTGGCCCGGCAACTCCAGCGCCTGCTGACCCAGAATGGCTTGTTAAGCGATGCTCCTGCTCGGGAAACGCTGTTCTGGACCAGTGCCAATCCAATTAAATTCAGAAACATCCTACCCGTGCTCTGGCAAAAATCTGACAGTGTGAGAAGCTTCGATTTGTAAAAAAATCGTGAAATGCACTGTTTTGCACTGAACTATCGTGCGGCTCCGGATTTCTATAGCGAATCTGGTGAAGTAAAAAATCCTTATAACTGCAATCGACTAGGAAGTTTCTGATGAAGCGTCTTCTTTGTTTGGCCGCGATTGCGGCCGCGCTCGCGGGAGTCAATACAACCGCTCAGGCAGCTGGTGTTGAATTCTCGGTGGGTCAAACCGGTGAACATACCCAGACTTATCGTCTGGGTATGAAGTTTGACTGGGACAAAAGCTGGTTGCAGAGCGACGTAGGTCGTCTGACTGGCTATTGGGACGGGGCCTACACGTACTGGGACGGCGACAAACACTCAAGCAACAACAGCCTGTCGTTTTCCCCAGTGTTCGTTTATGAGTTTTCCGGCGAAACGGTCAAGCCTTACATTGAAGCGGGCATTGGTGTAGCGGTTTTTTCCCACACGCAAGTAGAAGAGAACAAACTGGGTTCGGCCTTCAACTTTGAAGACCGCATCGGCTTCGGTCTGCGCTTCGCTGGCGGACATGAAGTAGGTATCCGCGCAACACACTATTCAAACGCGGGTATTAAAGAGCCAAATGATGGTATTGAAAGCTACGCGTTGCATTACACGATGCCGCTGTAAGCTTGCAAGTCGATCAGGCACTGAACTGTGCAGACTGTGTGGGAGCGAGCTTGCTCGCGAAGAGGCAATCATATCCGGCCTGATTTTCGGGTCTGAATACCGCCTTCGCAAGCAAGCTTGCCCCCACAGGTTGTATTGACGGTGCTGGCTCAAAGATAAGCGGTCTCAATCCCGCGCCGCTCATTCATGCAATCTTCCGAGCCTGTCTCGAATTCGCGGCAGATCAGCGGTCGCTTTTCATAGATCGTGCACATCATGCTGTTGCGATCCAGCGCCGCACACCAACCATCATCCAGGCGCAGCATGACTTCGCCACCCCAGTCGTCATTGTCGATGAAGCGTTCAGGCACGCCGGTGTCGGTGATCAGCATCACTTCCAGCTGGCAGCAGCAAGCCGCACAGGTCGAGCAGGTCACTGCGGTTTCTGTGGGGATTTGATGGGTCGGGATCAGGGTCGGCGTCATAGGCGCGCAGTGTATGCCAGCACAGGTCACTCGTGTGGAATGCCTGACCGGTGCCCACGCTGTTGATCGGGCTGCAACGCCTGAAAATACCCGGCCAGCCATTGCATAAGCGGGAACGCCACCGCCCATATCACGGCCAGGATCAGCATGCTTGGCCACAGGCCCAGCCGCAGATGCACGCCCGCCAGTTGCGACCCGGCGTAATACGACATCGGCGCGCCGACCGCGCCCAGCAGGCTGGCGCGCCACCACGGCTTGGCGGTCCAGCCCAGGCAATGATTCAAGGTTGTCGCCAGTAACGCCCACAGCAACATCAGCCACAGTGGAATCAACGGCCCGCCCGCATCGAAATCAAACACCCCCAACATCAGCAACGCACTGTCGAGAAGGGTGCCCAGCCCGGTTATCCACAGCAGCAGCTTGCCTTCGGCCGCCCACGAACTTATCCACAGCAGATGCACGATCAGTACGCCCACCGCAATCAGCAACCAATAGCTGTCGCCCCCGATGACGCAGGCGAACCAGCCCGCCTGGAACAGCGCGGCGTTGGCGATCTGCTTAAGCATCGAAGCGACCCAGCAAGGGTTGTGGCAAGGCGGCCGGTTTGGCCAGCAGCAGTTGCGCCGTGCCGATAGTGCGCTCCAGGAAACCGCCTTCGCAATAACACAGGTAAAACTCCCACAGCCGCAGGAAGTAGTCGTCGTAACCCAGCTCCATCAGATAGCCATGCGCGTGGCTGAAGTTGTCGTGCCACAAGCGCAAGGTGCGCGCGTAATGCAGGCCGAAATCCTCCATGTGCAGCAGGTTCATGTCGGTGTCACGGCCAACGATTTCGAGCATTTTGTGCACAGATGGCAACGCGCCGCCGGGGAAGATATAGCGTTGAATGAAGTCGACACTGCGCTTGGCTTGCTCGTAGCGTTGCTCTCGAATGGTGATGGCTTGCAGCAGCATCAGGCCGTTGTCCTTGAGCAAATGCGAGCACTGCTTGAAATAGGTCGGCAGGAAGCGATGGCCAACCGCTTCGATCATCTCGATGGACACCAGTTTGTCGAACTGCCCGGTCAGGTCGCGGTAATCCTTGAGCAGCAAGGTGATTCGGTCCTGCAGACCCAGTTGACCGATGCGCTTTTCGGTGTAGGCGAATTGCTCTTTGGACAGGGTCGTGGTGGTGACTCGGCAGCCGTAATTCTGCGCCGCATAAATCGCCATGCTGCCCCAGCCGGTGCCAATTTCCAGTAAGTGGTCGTCCGGTGTCAGCACCAGTTTCTGGCAGATGCGCTCCAGCTTGTTCAACTGCGCCTGCTCCAGCGTGTCGTCGGGAGTCAGGAATTGCGCGGCGGAATACATCATGGTCGGGTCGAGGAATTGCTCGAACAGCTCGTTGCCCAGATCGTAGTGGGCGGCGATGTTTTTCTGCGAGCCTTCGCGCGTGTTGCGATTAAGCCAGTGCAGGCTCTGAATGAACGGTCGGCCGAGACGAGCCATGCCACCTTCCATGCCATCGAGCACATCCAGATTGCTGACGAAAACCCGGATCACCGCAGTCAGGTCCGGCGAAGTCCAATAACCGTGAATAAACGCTTCACCCGCGCCAATGGAGCCGGAGCTGGCGACCATGCCCCAGGTGGCCGAATCCAGCACATGAATCTCACCCTGTAATGGCGCGCCGGTCTGGCCGAATACATAACGCTCATCGCCGTCAATGACGACCAATTGGCCGGCGCGCAACTTTGTTAACTGGCGCAGCACCCCACGGCGCAAGAGATTGGCGGTCAGGCTGTTGGTACCCAGATTGGCAGAAAACCCACTGCTACTGCTTTTCATGGTGCTGGTCCTTGGGTTGCGCGGCGGCGGTGCGATAGTCGTCTTCTGCGGCCTGGTGCGGAAAAATCGGGATACGTTTGATGAGCAGACGCACGGCCTGCCAATAAATGGCCAGACAGGTCTTGGCAGTCATCCATGGGAACGTCAGCAGATAGCGATGCAGCGTCTGGCGATTCAAAACCTGGCGTTCGAGGTTCAGCGTGGCGTCGAACATCTTCAACTCGCCCTGCCAGTCGGCCATGTGCACCCCAAGACGGGCGGCGGGCTGGCTGAAACTCATGCGGTATTCAAGGTCCCGTGGCAGGAACGGCGAGACGTGAAACGCCTTGGCCACGGCAAAATGCTGATGACCTTCGCCGTTGGCCGGCAGCACGTAGTGATAACGCTCGCCCCAGGGCGTATTGGTGACTTCGCAGAGGATCGCCGCGAGCGTGCCGTCCAGCTCATGGCAATAAAAGAAACTGACCGGATTGAATGCCAGACCCCAGCTGCGCGCTTGGGTCAGCAGGCAGACCTTGCCCAGCGGCATGTGGCCGAGCGCCGCCCCAACCCGTTCGCGCACTGCTTCGATCAGCGGCACGCCGCGTCCGGTCAGCGCGTGCAGATAGTCTGTTTCGCGAAACGAAAACGCCGCAAAACGCCGGGCCCCGGCCAGCGGCGATAAAGCAAAAACCGCGGCTTGTTCGTCCAGGTCCAGATACAGCAGGCCGATTTGATAACGGAAGTCATGAGCCTTGGGCGCAAATCGCCGATGGCTGATCCAGCCGCTGTACAGGGCGCTGTTCACAGGGATTCTCCGAACTCGGCGGCCACGCGCAGACCGCTGACCACGCCGTCTTCGTGGAAGCCATTGGCCCAGTACGCGCCACAGAACCAGGTGTGATTGGCGCCGTTGAGCTCCTGCCAGCGCGCCTGGGCCGCAACTCCGGCCAGGCTGTATTGCGGATGGGAATAGCTGTAACGGGCGAGAATTTTCTGCGGATCGATGGCAGCGGTCTGATTCAGGCTGACGCAGAACGTGGTGTCGCTGTCGATGCCCTGCAAGATGTTCATGTCGTAAGTGACGGCGGCCATCTGCTGTGCATCGCCACCCAGTCGATAATTCCAGCTGGCCCACGCCAACGGCCGTTTGGGCAGCAGGCCAATATCGGTATGCAGCACCACGTCGTTTTCGGCATAGGGCAGGGCGCCGAGAATTTCCTGTTCGGCGGCGGTCGGATCAACCAGCAGCTTCAGGGCCTGATCGCTGTGGCAGGCGAAAATCACCTTGTCAAAGCGTTCGCTGCCAGCCGCACTGTTGACGGTCACGCATTGCGCGCCACGTTGCACGCTGTGAACCGGGCAGGCCAGGCGAATGTGTTGGCGAAACGATGCTGTCAGCGGCTCGATATATTGGCTGGAACCGCCCTCGACGACGCACCACTGCGGACGGTGGTTGACGGACAGCAGGCCGTGATTCTTGAAAAACCGTACGAAGAACTGCAATGGAAAGGCCAGCATGTCCGCCAGGGACATCGACCAGATCGCCGCGCCCATGGGCACGATGTAATGCTCGGTAAAACGTTGCCCATAGCCGGCACCTTGCAGGTACGCACCTAGAGTGGTATCGGCGGCGATACGCTGGCTTTGCAGGTCGTCCAGCGCTTCGCGATTGAAGCGCAGGATATCGCGCAGCATGCCCCAGAAACTGGGCGATAGCAGATTGCTGCGCTGGGCGAACAGGCTATTGAGGTTGTTACCGTTGTATTCGGTGCGGCTTTTTGGATCGGTGACTGAAAAACTCATTTCGGTGGGTTTGAACCCGACGCCGAGGGTTTCCAGCAGGCGAATGAAATTCGGATACGTCCAGTCATTGAACACAATGAAGCCGGTATCAATGGCGTACTCGCGACCGTTGACCTGTACGTCCACCGTATGGGTGTGACCGCCAATCCAGTCCGCCGCCTCGAACACGGTGATGTCATGCGAGCGGTTGAGCAGATAAGCACTGGTCAGGCCGGCAATGCCGCTGCCGATGATGGCAATCTTCATCGCGCGTCCTTGGCCGGAGCCGGAGCACGTGCCATGCGTTTACCCAAAGCCAGTTGCAGGCGCGTTGGTAACAGCGACAACAGGCGCAGGATCAGGATGAAGGGAATGGGGAAAGCGATTTCCAGCGGACGGCGAGCACGTTGCAGGCGTTCGGCTATGTGCTTGCCAGCCTTTTGTGCCGACCAGCGCATGGGCATGGCAAAGTCGTTCCTGGCCGTCAGCGGGGTATCGACAAAACCCGGACTGACCACCGTGACATCGATGCCTTCATGGGCAAGGTCGATGCGCAATGACTCGAACAGGTAACGCAGTCCGGCCTTGGACGCTCCGTACGCGCCGCTGCGAGTCAGCGGCAGATAGGTGACGGAACTGCAAACGCCCACCAGATGCGGCTTTTGCCCATGGCGAAGCAACAGCAGCGCTTCTTGAACACAGTAGGAACTGGCCAGCAGATTAGTGCGGATCACCCGTTCAAACAGCGCCGCATCGTATTGGCTGCTGTCGATGTATTCGCAGGTGCCGGCATTGAGGATCGCGGTATCCAGCGAACCCCAGATCTGGTTGATCCGGTCGCCGATGGCCGTGACTTGCGTGCCGTCGGTGACATCGCCTGGGGCCAGCAGCACCTGTCCGGGATAACGACTCTCCAGCTCTTCAAGGGGCTTGACGGTGCGGGCGGTCAACGCAAGGAAATGCCCGTCTTTGAGCAGTTGCTCGGCCAGTGCCAGACCAATGCCACTGCTGGCGCCAGTCAGCCAGATGCGGCGCGCGTTCGGATGGGTCATGCCAATCTCCCTTTCAGCCATGAAATACCGCGGCCCATGATGGGCAGGTGCTCGTAGAGCAAAGCGCCGGCATCGAAGTAGTCGCGATGTTGATAAACCTTGTCCCGCCAGAGCAGGTGCGAGCAGCCATCGACGCGGATCAGGCGGCCCTTGGCCAGGCGCGGATGCGCGTAACTCATGGTCCAGCGCAAATACCCGCTGCCGGTTGCCACTTCATCGAAACCGTAAAAATCGAAATGCAGCTGGGTGACATTGGCGTATAGCTGGGCGAAATAGGCCTGAATGTTCTTCAGGCCATGGATCCTGTGCAGCGGATCGGTGAACAGCGCGTCCTCGCTGTACAAGGTGTCGAGTCGATGCAGGCTGGTTTTGTCCAGCGCGGCAAAGTCATGGGCAAAACGCCGCAGAAAATCACTCATGGCTTGGCTCGGCAGCGGGTTGGCGATGGGGCAAGGCCTTGAACGCCGCCAGGGCACGAGCGCGGCTGCTGCGCAGGTCGACGATGGGCTTCGGATAATCAGCCACACCAAACAGGCCGCCAGAGGCTGCTGGGTCATGCACTTCTTTTTTGTTCAGCCCGGCCAGTTGCGGCAGCCAGTGCTTGAGGAACAGGCCTTCGGGGTCGAATTTTTCCGATTGCGCCAGCGGGTTGAAAATCCGGAAATAAGGCGACGAATCGGTGCCGGTGGAAGAGCTCCACTGCCAGCCACCATTGTTCGCGGCCAGATCGCCATCGATCAGGTGCTGCATGAAGAAGCGCTCGCCTTCACGCCAGTCGATAAGCAGGTTCTTGGTCAAAAACATCGCAACGACCATGCGCAGCCGGTTATGCATCCAGCCGGTTTCCAGCAATTGGCGCATGGCGGCATCAATGATCGGCAGGCCGGTGCGGGCTTGCTGCCAGGCCGCCAGCTCTTGCGGGGCGTCGCGCCATTGCAGTGCTTCGGTTTCCGGACGAAATGCCCGATGCCGCGAGACGCGCGGGTAGCCGACCAGAATGTGTTTGTAGAATTCACGCCAGAGCAGCTCGTTGATCCAGGTGACCGCGCCGACGCTGCCGGTTTCGAACTCGCCATGGTTCCTGATCAATGCGGCGTTCAGGCACTGGCGCGGGGAAATCACTCCGGCCGCGAGATACGCCGATAACTGACTGGTGCCGGGCTTGGCCGGGAAGTCGCGTTCGCTGCGGTAATAGTCAATCTGTTCGTCGCTGAACGCTGCCAGTCGGCGCTGTGCTTCGTCTTCACCGGCAGGCCACAAAGCTTGCAGCGCGGCACTTGGGCTCGCGAAACCTTGAACCTGATTGGGTACCGAATCACTGGCGATGGGCAGCGGCTGCTGTTTTTGCGGCGCGTGAATCAGGCGCGGCATGGCCTGATGCATGCGCGCATAACACACCTTGCGGAACTGGCTGAACACCTGGAAATAGCTGCCGGTCTTGGTCAACACGGTGCCGGGCTTGAAGAACAGTTGATCCAGATAGCTGCGCCAGTGGATGCCGTCCTGCTCAAGGGCATTCGCCACGGCCAGATCGCGGCGGGTTTCGTTGATGCCGTATTCCTCGTTGGCATGCACGCGCTCGATCTGCAGTTCGCGGCACACTTGGCGCAACACGTCCGGCGCCTGATCCCAAGTGTCTGCGTGACGAATCAACAACGGCACGTTCAAACCGCCCAGGGCTTTTTCCAGTTCCACCAGGTTGCGCAGCCAGAAATCCACTTTGCACGGCGCATCGTCATGGCGCCGCCATTGCTCGGGGCTGATCAGGTAGACGGCCACTGTGGGACCCTGCTCCATGGCAGCGGTCAGTGCCGTGTTGTCGTGAATGCGCAAATCGCTGCGCAGCCAAAGCAGTTGCATGGTCATTCCTTAAATAAGCCCGAGTTCTTGCAAAGCGGTTTGCGCGCCAAGCGGGCCTTCCGCGAGGGCCAGGCCTTCGATGCGGGTCGGCGCCACGTTAAGTTCGTTGTAATGAATGCGCACGGCCGATCCGGCGAGCAGCGCGGGGCAGGTGATATTGGCCAGCAACTTGGGCAGCTGACTGATATTCAACGCCTTGCTCGCATACAGCAGCACCGCGCGCGGTTCGAGCAGATCACTGGCCAGGGCCAGCTCGCCCACCGGGAGTGGCCAGTCAAAAACTTCCACCGCACAGTCGTTGCTGCTCACCAGCCACGCCGCCAGCCACAGATGAGGGTCCAGGGGCAGATCGGAATGATTGATCATCAACACGGGCGCGCCGCCCAGTTGGCGATTGTTGTGGTAGATCCGCGCACCGAGCTTGCTGCGCAGCCAGGAATAAAAGAACACGCGCTCCATTTGCCCGCCGAACTGCCCTTGCCAGCGGCATTCCAGCTCGGCCAGTAACGGCAGCAACAGCTGTTGGCACAGCGTGCGCGGCGGATACAGCGACATCGCCTGATTGAACGCGTCGTCGACGCGCCGTTCGGCCAGTTCACCGATGTGGGTCACCAGAGTTCGCCGCAAGGCATCCCAGTCGTTGCCCGGCACGCTGGCGTCTGGCTGGCGGCTGTCGATCAGATGCTTGACCTGGCTGACTGAAACGCCACGGTTGAGCCAGGTCAGAATGTTCATGACCCGCAACACGTGGTAATCGGAATACAGACGATGCCCCTTGGGTGTGCGATGGGGGACGATCAACCCATAGCGGCGTTCCCAGGCGCGCAACGTGACGGCGTTGACGCCGGTCTGCCGGGCGACCTCACGAATCGGCAGCCAGCCGCTTTCAAGCTCGGGCTCGGCGTCACTTTCCTGGTCGGGAGGGGGGATTTCATTCATGGGTCAGATCGCATTCCGCAGGCTGAGGTTTTCCGGATGGGGTTGCATGTACACCTGCAGCGCCACGTAGGGATCGGGGTGTTGGCGGAAGTGATGCTTGAGCAACGTCAGCGGTACGATCAGCGGCACGATGCCTTGATGGTATTGAGTGATCAGTTGCTGGATTTCCTGCTTGTCGGCGGCGCTGATGGTCTGTTTCAGGTAGCCGGTCAGGTGCTGCAGGACATTGGTGTGGGTACGGCGGGTGGCGCATTTTTTCAGGGCGCTCATCAGGTCGCTGAAATACTGCGCCGCGATGTCATTCGGGTCGCTGCGGCCCATGTCGCCGAGCAGCTTGCCCAGCGCCTTGTACTGCACCGGATCGTTGGCCATCAGCTGATATTTATAACGCGAGTGAAATTCGGTCAGGCTGCGTCGGGTCAGCCCGGCCTTGAGCAATTCGTGCCAGGCGGCGTAGGCGAACACGCGAGTGATGAAGTTTTCCCGCAGTACCGGGTCGTTGAGGCGCCCGTCCTCCTCGACCGGCAAGTTGGGGTGACGCGCGCAGAAAGCCTGGGCATAGATGCCGCGCCCGCCGCCATCAACCGGTGCGCCGTTTTCCCGGTAGACCTTGACCCGCTCCAGGCCGCAAGACGGCGACTTCTGCATGAAGATGTAGCCGCTGATGTCGTCCAGCTCCGTGGCCATCTGCACACCGTAATCGGCCAACGCCTGGGTGACGTTCAGTTCGCGATTGACGCTGCCCAGCGCCTGAGGATTTTCCGCGTCGCCCACCAACCGGATGGGTTCACGGGGAATGCCCATGCCGATGGCGACCTCAGGACAAGCCGGGACGAACTCGAAGTATTCGGTGAGCGCTCCGGTACACAGGTGAGATTCTTTATGACCACCATTGAAACGCACCTCGGCGCCCAGCAGACAAGCGCTGATGCCGAGCTTCGGTTTATGCACTGCGGGCGTGGTCATGGCGAAACCTCTGATCAGGACTTATACAGATTTAAGTCTCTGTACAACTTAAGCTCATCATAGGTTCAGATTTGTACAAGTCAATTTATTTGTACAGGATTTGTAGGGGCTGATGGACCGAGGCTTGTCGGCGAAGGCTGCCTATCAGACGATATGGATGGCGTAGCAAAAACCGATTCGCGGGCAAGCCTCGCTCCAACGGGACGCGCTTCGGGCCGAAGCTGGATTCACTTCCAGCCCATCCGCCACGCCTCGGCGTTTTGCAGGGTTTGCCACGCCAGGCGCTCGCAGCGTTGCGTCAGCACGGCTTGTAGTTCGATCTCCAGCACCGTGCCTGCTTCATCGCGAAACAGTTCGGTGACCAGAAAGTGCTTTTCCCGATTGACCGGCTGTGCTGCTGTCCACTTCGACAGCAGCAACTTGGCGGGATTGAGCCGGTTCAATCGAGGTGCTCCATCAAACGTCGTGCCGCTTCCTGGCCGCTGAGCCAGGCGCCTTCGACGCGTCCGGACAAGCACCAGTCGCCGCAGACATAGATGCCCAGATCGGAGTCGGACAACGCCCCCCACTCGTGAGCGCTGGCAGGACGCGCGTATAACCAGCGATGGGCCAGGCTGAAGCTCGGGGCGGGCACCGCGCAGCCGATCAGCTCGGCAAACGCGCCATGCAGATGCTCGATCACGGTTTCTTTAGGCATGTCCAGATGCTGTTTACTCCAGCTGCTGGTCGCATGTAACACCCAGGTATCGAGCGTCACGGCGCGACCGGGTTTGCTGCGGTTGCGCGCCAGCCAGTCCAGCGGGCTGTCCTGCACGAAGCAGCCTTCGAGCGGCGTTTCCAAAGGTTTGTTGAAGGCCAGGGCGACGGCCCAGGTCGGGTCCATTTTCACCCCGGCGGCCACGCCTGCGAGCTTCGGCGCAGCAGCCAGCAGCGTCGTTGCCTGAGGTGCGGGCGTGGCGATCACCACGTGGCTGAATGGGCCATGGCTCTGGCCTTCGGCATCCTGCAGATTCCAGTGATGCTCACCCTGAAACACCTCAGTGATGCGGCAGGAAAACGTCACGGGCAGGTCGCCGAGCATGGCCCGGGTAATCGCACTCATGCCAGGTTTACCCACCCAGCGCACTTGCTCGTCGGGGGACGGGCTGAGCTGGCCTGCATGAAAGTTGTAGAGCGAAGGCGTCCATTGTTCAACACAGCCCTGGGCTTGCCATTGCTGAACAGCAGCCATGAAGCGGCGGTCGCGAGCGGTGAAATACTGGGCGCCCATGTCGAGCGAGCCTGCATCACTGCGCTTGCTGGACATCCTTCCGCCACTACCGCGGCTTTTGTCGAAAAGATGTACGGAATGCCCGGCGGCGTTTAGCGCCTGGGCGGCGGAGAGTCCGGCGATGCCGGTACCGATGATTGCGATAGGTACAGTCATAGGGGCCTCGTTACCTTGTCTGCACAGACTACGCCGTAGTTAAAACCTGTACAATATTGTTTTTTGGTATAACTTGCAGCCATCTGCTGTTCGCAGGCTGCTGACCTGGCTCGTACGGCTCGAGCTTGAGGTCGGGTGTTTTGCTCAAAGCCTTTTGTGGCGATGCGAACGGATAGTCCTGCTTCACGCTCTTCAGGTTTGGCCTATCGTTCAAGCACGGCCTTGGTTGATGAATTCAAGGGTCCTGAAAAATAGACTACGCAATAGTCCCGAACGCCACGCAAGGAAACCTGCCATGCACATATTGCTGACCGGCGGTACTGGTTTGCTAGGACGTCAGCTCTGCCGACTCTGGCAAAAACAGGGTCACCAACTCACTGTCTGGAGTCGACGCCCCAGGGAAGTCACGCGTTTGTGTGGCGATTCGGTGCGGGGTATTGCGCATCTCAACGATCTGGGCGAAGAGCCTGTGGATGCGGTGATCAACCTGGCTGGCGCACCGATTGCGGACCGTCCCTGGACCCGCAAGCGCAAAGTGCTGTTGTGGGACAGCCGCATCGGGCTCACCGAACAATTACTGGCCTGGTTCGAGCGCCGCGAGCAAAGACCTCGGGTGATGATCAGTGGCTCTGCCGTTGGCTGGTATGGCGACGGCGGCGAACGCGAACTCGATGAGACCTCACAACCGGTCAAAGAGGATTTCGCCAGCAAGCTGTGCGGCGCCTGGGAAGAAACCGCACAGCGTGCCGAGGCCCTGGGCGTTCGCGTGGTGCTCATTCGCACCGGCCTGGTGCTGTCCAACGAAGGTGGTTTTTTACAGCGATTGTTGTTGCCCTTCAAGTTGGGCATGGGCGGGCCGATTGGTGGCGGTCGGCAATGGATGCCGTGGATTCACATTCAGGATCAGATTGCCGCGATAGATTTTCTGTTAACAAAAGATGACGCACAGGGTCCGTATAATCTCTGCGCGCCATCACCGGTGCGCAACCGTGAATTCGCCAAAATCCTCGCCGGTGTGCTGCATCGCCCGGCGTTCATGCCGTTGCCTGGCCTTGCCCTGAAAGTGTTGATGGGCGAACTGTCGGTGTTGCTGCTGGGGGGGCAAAAGACTCGCCCCACGCGGCTTGAAGCGGCTGGTTTTACCTTTCGATTTACCGAACTGCACCCAGCCCTCGACGATTTGCTGGGCCGCCACTGAAATAGGATGTTGCATGACCGATCACGCGCTGTTGCTGGTCAATCTGGGTTCTCCGGCCTCCACTTCGGTGGCGGACGTGCGCAGTTACCTCAATCAATTTCTCATGGACCCTTACGTTATCGACCTGCCATGGCCGGTGCGTCGCTTGCTGGTGTCGCTGATCCTGATCAAGCGCCCTGAGCAGTCGGCGCACGCGTACGCCTCGATCTGGTGGGACGAAGGTTCGCCGCTGGTGGTGCTGAGCAAGCGCCTGCATCAGGCCATGACCAAAGAATGGGCGCACGGCCCGGTGGAGCTGGCCATGCGTTACGGCGAGCCTTCCATTGAAACGGTACTGACGCGCCTGGCCGCTCAAGGCATCAAAAAGGTCACGCTGGCACCGCTGTATCCGCAGTTTGCCGACAGCACGGTGACCACTGTTATCGAAGAAGCCAAACGGGTCGTGCGCAGCAAAGGCATGAAGATGCAGTTCTCGGTCCTGCAGGCGTTTTACGACCAGCCGGAATACCTCGACGCATTGGTGGACAATGTCCGCCCGCATTTGCAGCAGCCGCATGATCACCTGTTGCTGAGCTTTCATGGCTTGCCGGAGCGTCACTTGCTCAAGCTTGATCCGACGCGCAGTCATTGCCTGAAAGGTCCGGATTGCTGCATGACCGCGCCGCCGGAAGTGCTGGCGACTTGTTATCGAGCGCAGTGTATTCAGTCCGCCGCAGCCTTCGCCAAGCGCATGGGGATCGCCGATGGCAAATGGTCGGTATCGTTTCAGTCCAGGCTAGGCCGGGCGAAATGGATCGAACCCTACACCGAGGCCCATCTGGAAGAACTGGCCGCGCAGGGCGTGAAGAAGTTGCTGGTGATGTGCCCGGCGTTTGTCGCCGATTGCATCGAAACCCTGGAAGAGATCGGCGATCGGGGTGCCGAGCAGTTCAAGGCGGCGGGGGGCGAGGAGCTGGTGTTGATTCCGTGCCTGAACGACGATCCGAACTGGGCGGCGGCGCTGAACCGCTTGTGCGAGCGGGCACCGTTAATGTTGTAGGACGGTAAGAGCCAACAAGTTGGCTCTTATCAAACACCTCATAAGCATAAGACCGATGAAGCCCCGTGGGACCGGATTTATCCGGGAAGAGGCCGGTGCATTCACAGGGTTTCGTCGTCAGAAATGCCGCCTTCCCGGCTAAAGCCGGCCCCACATCTCCTACAGCGATTTATGCAGCTTTGTTCTTCCAGCTGTCATTGCCCGGTAGCAGCAGGTTCAGCGCTATCGCGGTTACGGCGCACAGGGAAATCCCCTTGAGGCCGAAATCGTCGGGGCCGTTGCCGGTGCCGATCAACACGCCGCCGATACCGAACACCAGTGTCACCGAGACAATCACCAGATTGCGCGCTTCGGCCAGATCGACCTTGTGGCGAATCAGCGTGTTCATGCCCACTGCTGCAATCGAACCGAACAACAGACAGAGAATCCCGCCCATCACCGGCACCGGAATGCTTTGCAGCAGCGCGCCGAATTTACCGATGAATGCCAGGCTGATGGCGAAGATCGCTGCCCAGGTCATGATCTTCGGGTTGTAGTTCTTGGTCAGCATCACCGCGCCAGTTACTTCGGCATAGGTGGTGTTGGGTGGCCCGCCAAACAGACCGGCTGCCGTGGTGGCGATGCCGTCGCCCAGCAAGGTGCGGTGCAAACCCGGCTTCTTCAGATAGTCGCGCCCGGTCACGCTACCGACTGCGATCACCCCGCCGATATGTTCGATGGCCGGAGCCAGCGCCACCGGCACGATGAACAGAATCGCCTGCCAGTTGAATTCCGGAGCGGTGAACGCAGGCAGCGCCAGCCACGGTGCGGCAGCGATTTTTGCGGTGTCGACCACGCCGAAATAAAACGCCAGGGCGAAACCCACCAAAACGCCGGAAATGATCGGCACCAGACGAAAAATCCCTTTGCCAAACACCGCCACGATCAGCGTGGTCAGCAGCGCGGGCATGGAAATCCACATGGCGATCTTGTAGGGAATCAGTTCCGCGCCATCGCCGGACTTGCCCATCGCCATGTTGGCAGCGATGGGCGCCATGGCCAGGCCGATGGAAATGATCACCGGGCCGATCACCACCGGTGGCAGCAGGCGGTCGATGAAGCCGGTGCCTTTGATCTTCACCGCCAGGCCGAGGAAGGTGTAGACGAAACCCGCCGCCATGATCCCGCCCATGGTCGCGGCCAGGCCGAACTGGCCCTTGGCGAGGATGATCGGCGTGATGAAGGCAAAGCTCGATGCCAGGAAAACCGGCACCTGCCGCCCGGTGACCAGTTGGAACAGCAACGTGCCCAGGCCTGCAGTAAACAGTGCGACGTTAGGATCCAGCCCGGTGATCAGCGGCATCAAGACCAGCGCGCCGAACGCCACGAAGAGCATCTGCGCGCCGGATAAAACTGTGCGCCAGAGTGGATCGTTGAACTCGTCCTGCTTCATTACGCGTCCTTTTGCTTGGTGCCGAAAATCTTGTCACCGGCATCGCCCAGGCCCGGAATGATGTAGCCGTGTTCGTTGAGGCGCTCATCGATAGACGCGGTGTAAATCGTCACGTCAGGGTGCGCAAGTTCGACGGCGGCAATGCCTTCCGGCGCGGCGACCAGCACCATGGCGCGGATTTCCTTGCAGCCGGCTTTCTTGAGCAGGTCAATCGTGGCAACCATCGAACCGCCGGTAGCGAGCATCGGGTCGATAATCATCGCCAGCCTCTCGTCGATTTCCGGGACCAGTTTCTCCAGATACGTATGCGCTTCGAGGGTTTCTTCGTTGCGGGCCACGCCCACGGCACTGACCTTGGCGCCCGGAATCAACCTGAGCACGCCGTCGAGCATGCCGATACCGGCGCGCAGGATCGGCACCACGGTGATCTTTTTGCCAGCGATCTTCTCGACCTGGACGGTGCCGGCCCAACCCTGGATGTCGTAGGTTTCCAGTGGCAGGTCAGCGGTGGCTTCGTAAGTGAGCAGGGCGCCGACTTCCTGGGCCAGCTCACGGAAATTTTTAGTGCTGATGTCGGCACGGCGCATCAGGCCGAGCTTGTGCTGGATCAGCGGATGACGGATTTCACGGACAGGCATAAGGAAAGGCTCCGGGCGGGGGGCAAAAAAACGGCCTAGGTTAATCTATTCAGCTGTTACTGTCCTACGGGTGTTACGGCGTTTTCTCACGAATCCTGACACATTAGTCCAGAATTGCTTGCCCTGACCCGAGCGGATGCGTACCTTTGCCCGCTTTTCTCACACTGCCCCATTGGAGAGCGTCATGTCTGCTGATCTCGAGCATATCCGTCAAATCATGCGCGAGGCTGACTGCCTTTACACTGAAGCCGAAGTCGAAGCCGCTATCACCAAGGTTGGTGCGCAGATCAATGCCGAACTCGCCGACCGCAACCCGGTGGTATTTTGCGTGATGAACGGCGGGCTGATCTTCGCTGGCAAACTGCTCACGCACCTGAATTTTCCGCTGGAAGCGTCGTACCTGCACGCGACCCGTTATCGCAACGAAACCAGCGGCGGTGATCTGTTCTGGAAAGCCAAGCCGGAAGTTTCATTCATCGACCGTGACGTGCTGATCATCGACGACATTCTCGATGAAGGTCACACCTTGGGCGCGATCATCGACTTCTGCAAACATGCCGGCGCCAGCGCTGTCCACACTGCCGTGCTGATCGACAAAGACCACAACCGCAAAGCCCGCCCGGACCTGAAAGCCGATTTCGTCGGCCTGCCGTGCATCGACCGTTACATCTTCGGTTATGGCATGGATTACAAAGGCTACTGGCGCAACGCAGCCGGGATCTATGCAGTGAAGGGGATGTAATGTGTTGGCGTGGGACCGGCATTAGCCGGGAAGGGGCCAGTACATCCGATGGAATTTCTTCTTCAGGAATGCCGCTTTCCCGGATAAATCCGGTCCCACGTCATCCGTCCGAAGATAGCCAACGTCGCCATGCTAAAGTGCCAGCCCAGTCCTTGCGGGAAGTCGAAATGAAGTTTTTGATCCGTAGTGCGGCGTTGGCGCTGTTGTGCAGTTTGCCTTTGGTGGCAAGCGTTTTAGCCGAGCCAATGCATGCCCAGTATTTGCCGCCCGACGACCTGAACGTGCGGGAAGGTGAGCCCGAACAACAGCAGTTGTTGCAGATCACTGAATATTCGGTGGTGATCGGCAGCCAGCGGCAGTCCAATCAGCAACCGATCCCGGTGACGTCGCCGATCCTGCTGCGCCTCAAGGGCAAGCCGCTGAACAAGGGCGCGAGCATTTCCGAGGTGTTGATCCACTTCGATGGCGAAAGCAAAAGCCTGAAAAAGCCGACCTACGACGAGAAAAGCCGCGTGCTGACCCTGTATTACCCGGTTAACCAATACCGGATGATGGTCGATCTGCTGCGCAGCGAAAAGGTCTACTGCCAGTTCCTGAGCTATGCCAATGGCCACGTCTGGGCCGATTTGCACACCACACCTGCGCGTATGCGTTGAGCCTTGAGCCGGGCGGGGGGTAAACTGCCCGCCGGTTAACATGTCCGCGATTCAGTTGGAGTCAGCAATGCGTAAAGATAAGAAGCAGTTGATCGGAGACGAGATCGGCGATGCGCAGATCAAGTTGTTTCTCGATTTCGAGCCGGTCGACGCCACATCGCCGTCGCTGCACAAGCTGATCAAGGCTTACCGTGGCCTGCGGGTCAATGATTTCGAGCGGTTCCTGGTGTTCTTCCGCGAAGCCGGTTACGACTTTGATGGCAAGGACGAGCACGGCAACGATTTCATCGCCCTGATCAAGGATCAGCGCAATGCCGAGGAATACATCGAGCTGATCGAAAAAGCTCGCGGCTGATCAAAACCGCAGCGCAAAAAAAAACGCCCCGAAGGGCGTTTTTTTATGGCCGGGCCATTACGCGATGCTTTGCACCGCGCTGCGTTTCTCGATCAGTTCCAGACGCTCGTTGTTCTCGGTACTGATGCGCTCATACAGCTGCGCATCGGTTTCGAGAATCTTTTCCCGCGCCGGGAAAATCTCGTTGAGCTTGGCAGCCCATTCGCCACGGGCTTTTTCCGGGAAGCAGCGGTCGATCAGTTCCAGCATGATCGACACCGTCACCGAAGCGCCAGGTGACGCGCCCAGCAGGGCCGCGAGAGAACCATCCTTGGCCGACACCAGTTCGGTACCAAATTGCAGCACGCCGCCTTTCTTGGGATCTTTCTTGATGATCTGCACCCGTTGCCCGGCCACTTCCAGGCGCCAGTCTTCGGCCTTGGCTTCCGGGTAGAAGCGGCGCAGGGAGTCAAGACGCTGCTCCATGGACTGCATGACTTCACTGACCAGATACTTGGTCAGGTCCATGTTGTCCCGAGCGACGGCCAGCATTGGTTTGATGTTGGCGACACGCACCGACAAGGGCAGGTCAAGGAACGAGCCGTGCTTGAGGAACTTGGTGGTGAAACCGGCGTAAGGTCCGAACAGCAGGGATTTCTTGCCATCCACCACGCGGGTATCCAGGTGCGGTACGGACATCGGCGGCGAACCGACGGCGGCCTGGCTGTAAACCTTGGCCTGGTGGCGCTTGACCACTTCCGGGTTGTCGCAACGCAGCCACTGGCCGCTGACCGGGAAGCCGCCGAAACCTTTGCTTTCTTCGATGCCCGACATCTGCAGCAACGGCAAGGCTGCACCGCCTGCGCCGAGGAACACGAATTTTGCGTCGATTTCGCGAGTACTGCCGCTGTTCATGTCCTTGATGCTGACGCTCCAGCCCGTGCCTTTACGGCTCAAACCGGTCACGCGCTTGCAGTATTTGACCTGTGAATCCGGAGTGCTGGTCAGGTGCTTGAGCAACTGGTTGGTCAGGTTGCCGAAGTTGACGTCGGTGCCGTGCATCACACGGGTCGCGGCGATCTGCTCGCCGGCCGGACGGCCGGGCATCATTAGCGGCATCCACTCGGCGAGCGTGGCCTTGTCTTCGGTGTATTCCATGGACGCAAACGCGTGATGCTTGCGCATGGCTTCAAAGCGAGTCTTGAGGAACGAGACACCTTCGGCACCCTGGACAAAACTCAGGTGCGGCACCGAAGCAATAAACGACTTCGAGGAACCGAACGTGCCTTTTTGCGTGAGGTACGCCCAGAACTGCTTCGAGACTTCGAACTGGGTATTGATGTGTACGGCTTTTTTGATGTCGATGGAACCGTCGGCCGCAGGCGGCGTGTAGTTCAGTTCGCACAGCCCGGCGTGGCCGGTACCGGCGTTGTTCCACGGGTTGGAACTCTCCGCAGCGCCAGAATCCATCAGCTCAACGACTTCCAGCTTCAGGCTGGGGTCGAGCTCTTTGAGCAGTACGGCGAGGGTGGCACTCATGATGCCTGCCCCGACCAATACCACATCAACTGCTTCGTTATGCGCCATTAACGCGTCTCCAAAATCTGCAGCACCAAATTGACGGCATACGATCCCGAGGTCGGTCGCCAGGTCGCGGGGCATGGATCAAAGTAGTCCCCAGGTAACGCTGGCCAGGATCGGCATGTCCGGTTCTTCGCAATTTTTCGCATCGTCAACGGAGGTCACCAAGCGGACCTGAATATGCTGCTCATAAAACGTGCATGAACGCATTTTTCAGGCCGAGCGGCCATTCGACTATCGTCAAGGCCTCCGGTAATGCAACCAAATCCGTAGGGGACAGGCTTCAGACTCCGATCATGGAGCCTGCGCAGCAGCGATCAATCCTGTTCAAAGGGGCTGGGTCAGACGCTGATGATGGTGCCTTTACAAACGCGTACCTTTTCATTTGCTTGCCACACTCTTGTGAAGTTGTGAAACCCGTTTTTTTCACGCTCTTTTGGAAACGTGAACCTCAAACCTCAAAAAGGGCTGCGCGATGGCAGCTCTGGCAGATCGAAGGCAGGCAAGCATAAGGCGCTTTATGGCAGGAAAGGTTCGAAACGATTCGCCAGCCAGCGAGTACAGATGCCTGCACATGATCTGTGTGGGCGGCTCTCTGTGGGCAATACGAAGGCGCTAATCCAGTGATTAGCAATGCTGCGAGGCCCGATCAGGAGACGTCCTTATAATCGGGGGGAGATTATAGCGATGAAACGACTGGAATTGATCTGATTAAGTGACTTTTATTCGTCGTCCGGTCAGACGGTGAGCAGGCTGTGCGCAGCGGATCGGCTTGCAGCTCTCTGCCTGCGGGCGTTGGCGGGCAGTGGCGCGCCTAGCCAGGAGAGATTTTCCTCGACGATTTCGACCCATTCGCTGCCTGTCGGCGCCTGACGGCAGCGTTTGAAGGCCTGGCAAATGCCGGATTGATCGACGCGGGCGTAGTGGCGATAGTGACGACGCAGGCTGAACAGTGACCAGAGAAAGTCCATGACGATGCTCCTGTTGGGTTGAGCATAGGTTGCACGCTGCACGTGACATGACGGTGACACCTGTGTTGCTGAACCATTGCGGTCTGTTTGCAGTCCGATTTTCAACTGGTTAGCGTGCCGTGAGCGCCGCTATACTGCGGCACATTTAGTGCCCTGCCCATGGAGAGATGAGCATGCTGCGTCGCATTTTGTTTGGTTTGCTTGCTGTTAGCAGTCTTACACTGGTCGGCTGTGCCCACAGCCCGCAACAACTTAGTCCGCAGCCCAAGCTGAACGCCCAGCTTGCACCTGTCGGCCGTGGCCAGCCGGTCGTTGTGCGTGTGGTTGATGGCCGTTCTGGTCCGACCCTCGGCACCCGTGGCGGCATGTACCCGGAAACCAGCGCGATCAGCGTGTCCGGTGCCGATCTGCTGCCCAAGCTGCAAGCCCAGGCCGAAGCTGCGGTACGTTTGCTGGGCTTCACGCCGAGCTCCAGTGGCAGCGGTCCGCAATTGACCGTGACCCTCGCCGACCTGAAATATCAGTCGCCCAAAGAAGGTCTGTACGTGACCGAAGCGACCATCAGTTCGACGTTCCGCGCTGACGTGCAGAACAACGGTAAGAGCTACAGCGGTCGTTATGCCGCATCCCTGGACCAGCGCTTCGGCATGGCGCCGAATCAGGAAACCAACACCAAGCTGGTCAGCGACGTGTTGAGCGATGCGCTGACGCGTCTGTTCCAGGATCAGACGATTGGCCGGACGCTGGCGCAGTAATCGCTTTACCGCGACATCAAAAAACCCGGCCTTCTGTGAAGGGGCCGGGTTTTTTTATGCCTGGCGAAAGCAGACTCGGTGGGAGCGAGCTATGCAGCCTGCTGATAAAAATCCAGAAAACTGAAGCCGGTCTGCTGATCCAGGTCCGGCAGGTCGTGGTGCTGATGCCCGCCGAGGGCGCAGTACACCAGCCAGTGGCGGTCCTGGACGTTGAAGGACAAAGCGTCGATCAATGCTTCCTGTTCGTCGCTCGGGGCGATCAGATACAGGCGGTCCTGATTCTTGGCGTGCAGCATGAATGGCTCCAGAAGGGATCGAGGTTATCCCTCGAGGTGCCATACAGTGCCCGGTTCAGGTTACGTTAAGGTGACGGTGGCTAAATTGGAGATCTATCAACTCTGACCCCCACGGCGCGCTTTGAAAACGCCATCGAGGCTGCAATGTCGCTGTTACCCCTCACGCCTGCCTTTACCCTCAACCTGCTCGCATTGCTGGCCGCTTGCCCCGGAGTCGGCCTGTTGTGGGTGACGCGAAACCGGGAACAGCGCGAACTCCGGCATCTTGCGGTACTGAGCGCCTTGTCGCAGATCGACGAACCCATGCATTTGATGGACGTTTCGTTATTGCGCATGAACCGCCTGTGCTACCGGGTGGGCGCGGCGTGCCTGGGGTTTGCGTTGCTGTTGTCGTGGGTCAGCACCGGGTTGTAGCTCATTAAAGAAGAAGGCGCTCCTCAGAGCGCCTTGTTCCTTACAGCCTTGTTGGCGATTACAGCGCGATCCCGGCCCTGACACGATATTGATTGCGTACCGGCATCGCGTACTGCTGGACCAGAAACGGCCGATGTTCTTCCGGGCACCCTTCGAGGCGGCGTTGCCATTCCTCCTGGGCTTTGGCCAGTTCCTCGGGCGCAAACACATCCGCCGCCAATGGCACGCCGAGTGCCGGATCAGCATCAGCCCACTGCGCGTAAGCCAGGTAATGCACCGGGAACAGGCGATAGCCGCCGAGAATCTGCCGATCCATTTCGATGGCCAACGCTTTGGTGTCTTCGAACAGCTCGGTGATCGGTGGCGCGAAGTTCACATGCACCCGGCCTTTGTAACCGGTTATCCCCAACGCGATGCTGACGTCATCCTCGCCCGGCACTTTGGAGTAACTCCCGGTGGTGGCGCGGATGTACAGCTCGCGTGCCTTGGCATGGTCGCACGGGTCATATTCGTAGCTGATCGACACCGGCGTCAGGTTCAGCGAGCGGATCACTTCGGCGAACGGCTCGTCCTTGCGGCTCATGTGGAACATTTTCAGGATCGCCGATTCGGTGCGGTCGTCGCCGTCCTTGGCCCGGCCCTCGGCCTGGGCGATCCAGATCGACTGGCAATCGTTGCGAATCGAGTGATTGATGTAGGCCGACAACAGCTGGTAAGCCGCCATCTTTTCCCGGCGTCCGATGATGGAACGGTGCACGATGAAGCTTTTGTTCAGGCGCATCAGGTCGCTGACGAAGGGCTTTTGCAGCAGGTTGTCGCCGATGGCAATGCGCGGCGTCGGCAAGCCTGCGTGATAAATCGCGTAATTGACGAAAGCCGGGTCCATCACGATGTCGCGATGGTTGGCCAGGAACAGATACGCACTGCCGGACTTGAACTGCTCGACTCCGGTATAGGTCACACCATCAGTGGCGCGCTCGATAGTGTGGTCGACGTAATACTCGACCTTGTCCTGAAGCGTGGCCACCGAATCGATACCGGCAAACTCGCGACGCAGCTTGCGCGCCAGAACCGGTTGCAGTACCCAGCCAAACGCGCCGGCCAGGCGCGGGAAGCGGAAATGAGTCAGGATCGCCAGGAATGCTTTGTCGCTGAGCAGGCGCGCGAGTACAGCTGGGACTTCGGCGTCGTCGTAAGGTCGGATGGCATCGAATTCGCCCATCATGCTCTCTTGTAGGGAATGGCAGGAAAAGTAAGGCTGGGTCTGAAAATAACGTTCAGACTCTAGTGCATCAGCCTTCAAATAGAGCGCGATTATACGCACAACTAATCCTGGAGACCTTGATGCAGGAATTACAGAGTTACGATTGCCCTTACTGCGGCGAACCGGTCGAAGCGGTGTTGGACCTTTCCGGCGGCGATCAGCAATACATCGAGGATTGCCCGGTCTGCTGTCGACCGATCGTTTTTGATCTGCGGACCGACGGCGAAGACTGGGGCCTGGACGTGCGCAGCGAGAATGAGTGATGCAGAAAATCTACGAGCCGGAAAACCTTCTCGAAGGCGAATTGCTGCAAGGCATGCTGGCCAGTGAGGGCGTGCAGGCACATCTGACTGGCCGGGATTTGCTGGGCGGAGTGGGCGAGCTGCCGATTTTTGGTGTATTGGGTCTGTCGGTGGATAACGATCAGGCCGAACACGCACGGGAGTTGATCACTGCGTACAATGCCGCGCTGCCTGTGTCCGGAGACGAGCCGGACAATTTCCCCGACGTGCTGGTGTGCTGACGCGCTGCCCGATCCCGGTTTTTTTTAGCTGCCAGAAGAGTCTTGTTGCCCTCATGTGTGGACGTTATGCCCTGTTTCGTTGGACGCCCGCGTTTGCGGCCTTGCCCGGTTTCCCGGCTGACCAACAGGCGCAATGGAACATTTCCCCGGCCGACTCGGTGCTGATGCTGCGCGCCAGCAGCGAAACCGAAGGTGATCTTGAACTGGCCCGCGCGCGTTGGGGGTTGACCCCGGCCTGGCTGACCGACCTGTCGCGCACGCCGGCCCATGCGCGGGCCGAAACCCTGGTCGAACAGCCGATGTTTCGTGATGCATTTCGCTCACGGCGCTGTCTGCTGCCCGCCAATGGTTTCTACGAATGGCGTGGCACGACTCGAAAACGGCCGTTCTGGCTGACGCCGGGGGAGGGCTCGGCACTGTTTTTCGCGGCGATCTGGGAGGCGTATCCGGTGCAAGGGCATACGTATTTGAGTGTTGCGGTGGTCACCCAACTTGCCGCCAACCAGCGCCGCCCGTTGATTCTTGATGCCCAGGGGCAGAAGGATTGGCTGGCTGCCGACACGCCGTTGCCCACCCTGCAAGCCCTGCTCGCCAGCCCGCAAACCGCCCTGCGCGAACGGCCCTTGGCCAATCTGGTGAATGATCCAAAGCTCAACGCGCCGGAGTGTTTGACGCCGTTGTGATGGTGTCAGCGCTGGAGTCTTCCCGGACGAGTCCGGTCCTGCCTACACCTTGAACTGATTGATCAGCCGCCTTTGGAACCAACCGCCGGATCAGCTGACCAAAAGGGCTATCAGATGATCTCTGGCGCATTGGCCGTTCGCCGTCCAGAATCACCAGCATGTTTCCAGGGAGATTCACCATGCGTCGTTCAGTTGCCTTATGTGCTTTGAGTACCAGCCTGTTGCTCAGCGGTTGCCAATCTGTAAATACCACCAGCGGGGATGCGGTGGGGGTCGAGCGCAAGCAATACATGTTCAGCATGCTTTCGACCGACGAAGTGAACAAGATGTACGCCCAGTCCTATCAGGAAACGGTGAGCGAAGCGTCCGGCAAAGGCGTGCTCGATACCACCAGCGCCAATTCAAAGCGCGTGCATGCGATTGCCGACCGGTTGATCGCCCAGGCGCCCAAGTTGCGTCCGGATTCCGCGCAATGGCAGTGGGAAGTCAATCTGATCAAGAGCGATGACCTGAACGCCAACTGCGGCCCTGGCGGCAAGATCATTGTTTATAGCGGGCTGATCGACACACTCAAACTGACCGACGATGAAATCGCCGCAGTCATGGGCCACGAGATCGCCCACGCCTTGCGCGAACACGGTCGCGAGGCAATGTCCAAAGCGTATGGCGTAGCGATGGCCAAACAGGGCGCGGGTGCCTTGCTCGGATTGGGGCAGGACAGCCTTGCGCTAGCCGATACCGTGGTCAATTACAGCCTGACTTTGCCGAACAGTCGCGGCAATGAAAACGAAGCCGATCTGCTCGGCCTGGAACTGGCGGCACGCGCTGGCTACAACCCGAATGCAGCCATCACGCTGTGGGAGAAGATGAGCCAGAACGCCGGTGGTTCTCCGCCGGAATTCATGAGCACTCACCCGGCTTCGGCCACTCGGGTCGCGTCATTGCAGGCGGCGATTCCCAAGGTGATGCCGTTGTATCAGGCTGCCAAGAAGTAACGAAATATCGGCACAGACTGTGTGAAAACTACTGCGCTCGGCAATACTGCGTTAAAAACAGGCGGAAAATGCTCAATTAGAACGCCTAGACTCCGCTTTCCGCCTGTTTTTGCCTTGTCTTGCCTTCGCTCGTGACGTTTTCACACAGTCTGGGCAGGAGCGAACTTGTGTGGGAGCGACCGGGGTGGCGATCCACCTTGCTCGCGAATAGGCACGACGCCTCGCCGCAAGTTGGCTCCTGCAACAGTCCATTCATCAAACCCAGCCACTGACCTGCATCGCCTTGTACACCGCGACCAGTGCCAACACGAAGAAGGCGCAGGCCGCCAGGCGCCGGATCAGGGTGAGCGGCAGCTTGTCGGCGGCGAAATTGCCAGCCAGCACGACCGGGACGTTGGCGATCAACATGCCCAGCGTCGTGCCGATAATCACCAGCCAAAGGTAGGAATATTGCGCGGCCAGCATCACTGTGGCGATTTGCGTCTTGTCGCCGATTTCCGCGATGAAGAACGCAATCAGCGTGGTCAGGAACGGCCCGAATTTGCGACCATTACTCGCTTCGTCATCATCCAGCTTGTCGGGGACCAGCGTCCACAACGCGGTGGCGGTGAAACTCGCGGCGAGAATCCAGTGCAAGGTGGCGTCGGAGAAGAAACTGCCAAACCAGGCGCCGACCGCACCGGCCGCAGCGTGGTTGGCCAGCGTGGCCGCGACAATGCCAGCAATGATCGGCCAGGGTTTGCGAAAGCGCGCGGCGAGAATGAGGGCGAGCAGTTGGGTCTTGTCACCGATTTCGGCAAGTGCCACGACAGCGGTGGGGACCAACAGGGATTCCAGCATCAGGGTTTTCCTAAGGGGCGGGTCGACACGGCTATGACACGTACGACCTCCCCGCCCCGGGTAAGGTGTTCGTGTCATAGGTCTGGTCAAACCACCGATCCGTCTGAGCGGATTCGGGGTCGTACGCACCATGGTCTGAGGACCAAGTATGTTGATGCGTACCGGACGAGCATGATGCTCGTGGGAGACTACTCCCCTAGGACGGAGCGGATTTTGCCTACGCAGATCGCATTCGGCAAGCGCTTATTTTCAGGCGCGCTTGACGCGGTAGATCCGGAAGCCGTTGCCCTGAGCCTTGATTGCACACACGCCCAGATGCTCTTCGATCAGCGGCTGGTACTTGAGGAAAGCATTCGCTACCAAGCGCAGTTCGCCACCTGATTTCAGATGTTGACGTGCTTTTCGCAGCAAGTTTTCCGTTGCCTGATAGTCGGTATGCACTCCGACATGGAACGGCGGGTTGCTCAGAATCGTGCTCAAACCCATGGGTGCGGCGTCGATCCCGTCGCCGGTCAAGACCTCGGCGTCCAGGCCATTGGCAGCCAGCGTCAGACGGCTGCTGGCGGTGGCGAAGGCATCCACGTCGAGCATGATCACGTTGTTGTGCGGGTAGCGACGTTTTACCGCAGCGCCGAGTACACCGGCACCACAGCCGAAGTCCAGCAGATTGCCGCTGGGCAGCTTGTCGATGTTCTGCAACAGCAGCGCCGAACCGCGATCCAGACGACCGTGGCTGAAGACGCCCGGCAGGCTGACGACTTTCAGCGGGCCATCATCCATTTCTACTTCGTAATGCTGGGCGAGGCTTTCCAGAGTCACCGCTTGCGGGGCGGTTTCGACAGTGACCTGCCACAGTTGGCAGTGCCGCGCGCTGTCCAGCTTGCGGGCGCGACCGAACGGGCTCAACTGGCGGGCTGCCGCTTCGATACCGCTGCGTTTCTCACCGACCAGGAACAGTTCTCGGCCTGCCAGCCGGGAAGCCAGGGCATTGAGGATGTAATCGGTCAGGTCGCGAGACTTGGGCAGAAACACCACGGCAGCGTCGAAGGGTTCCTGCGGCGCATCGACGCCAAAGTGCGTGCGGCCTTCGAAACGGGCATCCAGCGCGGCTTGATCTCCCGCATGCCAGCACCAGCCGCGTGCTTGTGGCAAACGGCCAAGCAAATCATCTGCCGGCAAGCCAGCCAGCAGCAACGAACCCTGAAACAGCTCGGCCTGACGGAGTAACACTTCACTGCGCGGGTCCATTGAAGGGCTCCTCTGAAAAGGGGCGCAGTCTAACAGCTTGGTTGAGCCGCTGGAGCGAGGCTTATCGCAGCCCAGGCCTAACTCACCACCCGCACCGGCTTACCGGCAAAGAACCCCAGCGCATTTTCCGTCACCTGCGTAACGATCCGTTGCCGCGCCTCACGAGCGCCCCAGGCGCTGTGCGGGGTAATGATCAGGCGCGGAATATCGCCAGCCAGCAGCGGATTGCCAGCAACCGGCGGCTCGACGGTCAAGACGTCCGATGCAGCGCCGCCCAAGTGGCCATTACGTAGCGCATCCGCCAGCGCCTGTTCATTGATCAGCCCGCCTCGAGCCGTGTTGATCACATACGCATGGGGTTTGAGCAGGCTCAATTCATGGGCGCCGATCATGTCGCGGGTGTGCTCGTTGAGCGGGCAATGCAAGGTCAAGGCATCGATCTGCGGCAACAATTCTACCAGTGGCAAGCGATCAGCGCGGGCCGGGCGGCCGGGGATCTGCCCCAGCAAGACACGCATGCCAAAGGCTTCAGCCAGCCTGGCCACCGCGCTGCCGAGTTCGCCATGCCCCAACAAGCCCAGGGTCTTGCCTTCCAGTTCGAAAATCGGGAAGTCCAGCAGGCAAAACTGTTTCGACTTCTGCCATTGGCCGTGTTGCACGGCGTTCTGGTAGTCCGGCAGCCGGGTGGCGAGGGCTAGCAACAACATCAGCGTGTGCTGCGCCACCGACGGCGTGCCGTAACCCTGACAATTACACACGGTGACGCCGTGCTGGCGGGCGGCCTCCAGATCGACATTATTGGTGCCGGTCGCAGTCACCAGCACCAGCTTCAAGTCGGGACATGCGGCGAACGTGGCGGAATCAATCATGATCTTGTTACTGATCGCCACGCTTGCACCTTGCAGACGTTCAATCACCTGCTCCGGTGTGGTGCTGGCATGCAATACCAGATCGGCGAAACATTCGCGCAGCGTGCTGAAGTCCAGATCGCCAAGATCCAGGGAAGTGTGGTCGAGAAAAACTGCCTTACCGTGATTGCTCATCAGCTGTACCTGTTCTTGGAAGTTTCGAAGGCTTAATGTGGTCAGCCTAACAGAGCGAAACGCTTGCTTACATTTTTGGAGAAACGCATGTATTGGGCGGAATTTCTGACCGTTGCCTTGATTCACCTGCTCGCTGTCGCCAGCCCCGGCCCGGATTTCGCCGTGGTGGTGCGTGAAAGCGTCACCCACGGCCGCAAAGCCGGGACGTATACGGCCATGGGCGTGGGCAGCGCGATTTTCGTGCATGTGGGCTATTCACTGCTGGGGATCGGCCTGATCGTTTCCCAGTCCATCGTGCTGTTCAACGCCTTGAAATGGGCTGCCGCGGCATATCTGCTGTACATCGGCTTCAAGGCGTTGCGCGCCAGACCGGCCAATGCCAGCGATGCACCCATCAAGGTTGCCGAGGGTGAGCGCACTGCACGCGGCGCCTTTACCAGCGGCTTTGTCACCAACGGTCTGAACCCCAAAGCTACGCTGTTCTTTCTGTCGCTGTTCACCGTGGTGATCAATCCGCACACGCCATTATGGGTGCAGGCCGGATACGGCGTTTACCTGGCTGTGGCGACCGGCCTGTGGTTCTGCATGGTGGCGCGGCTGTTCAGTCAAGAACGTGTGCGTGCAGGCTTTGCGCGCATGGGGCACTGGTTTGATCGGGCCATGGGCGCGGTGCTGGTGGCGTTGGGCTTGAAGCTGGCGTTTACCGAGATTCGCTGATACGTCCGTGAACGTGAGGGGAGGCTGGCAATTCGCCTCCCCCAACGCTCATCCAGCAAATCATCCCTTCGGCTGATTTGGCTGGCGGGCCGGGGCTCTAGAGTGCATATTTTCAAGCCTCGACTTTGCACTCGAAAAGGAACTCCCATGCTGCAGACCCGCGTTATTCCACCAGCCGATGGCGCCTATCAGTACCCCCTGTTGATCAAGCGGCTATTGATGTCCGGCAGTCGCTATGAAAAAACGCGTGAAATCGTCTACCGCGACACTGTTCGCTATACCTATCCCGAACTCTCCGAACGGATCTGTCGTCTGGCCAATGTCCTGACTGCCGCAGGCGTCAAGGCTGGCGATACCGTCGCGGTCATGGATTGGGACAGCCATCGATACCTGGAGTGCATGTTCGCCATTCCAATGATCGGTGCAGTGATTCATACGGTGAACGTACGCCTGTCACCCGAGCAAATCGTCTACACCATGAACCACGCCGAAGATAAGTTCGTGCTGGTCAACAGTGAGTTCGTCGGCCTGTACAAGGCGATTGCCGGGCATCTGACCACGGTCGAGCAAACCTTGCTGCTCACTGATCTGCCGGAAAAGACTGCCGATTTGCCTGATCTGATCGGCGAGTATGAAACCTTGCTGGTGCAAGCGAGCAATCAATACGAATTCGAAGATTTCGACGAAAATTCCATTGCCACCACCTTCTATACCACTGGTACGACGGGTAACCCGAAAGGCGTGTATTTCAGCCATCGGCAACTGGTCCTGCATACCATGGGGGTGGCAACCATTGTCGGTAGCGCTGAACGGTTACTGGGCACCGATGACGTATACATGCCGATCACACCAATGTTTCACGTCCATGCGTGGGGCATGCCGTACGCGGCCACCATGCTTGGCATCAAGCAGGTGTATCCGGGCCGTTATGACCCCGAGTTTCTCGTCGAATTGTGGCGCAAGGAGAAGGTCACGTTCTCCCATTGCGTGCCGACCATCATGCAAATGGTGCTCAACGCCAAAGCCGCTCAAGGGCAGGATTTTGGCGGCTGGAAAATCATCATTGGTGGCAGTTCGCTCAATCGCACATTATACGAGGCTGCCAAGGCCCGTGGCATTCAGCTGACCGCTGCTTATGGCATGTCGGAAACCGGGCCGCTGATTTCCGTTGCTCACCTGAATGACGAACTGCGCGCAGGCAGCGAAGACGAGCGCATCACCTATCGGATCAAGGCCGGGGTGCCGGGGATTCTGGTGGACGCGGCAATTGTCGACGAAGACGGCAACTTCCTGCCCGCCGATGGCGAGTCCCAGGGCGAACTGGTGTTGCGCGCGCCCTGGTTGAGCGAAGGGTATTACCGAGAGCCGCAAAAAGGCGCCGAGCTCTGGGCCGGTGGCTGGATGCATACCGGTGACGTGGCGACGCTGGACAGCATGGGCGTGATCGATATTCGTGATCGCATCAAGGACGTCATCAAGACCGGTGGCGAGTGGATTTCGTCTCTGGACCTCGAAGACCTGTGCAGTCGCCATCCGGCAGTGCGCGAAGTGGCCGTGGTGGGCATCGCCGATCCGCAATGGGGCGAGCGCCCGTTCGCGCTGCTGGTGATTCGCGAAGGGCACAGCATTGACGCGCGGGATTTGAAGGAACACCTCAAGCCATTCGTGGAACTGGGGCATATCAACAAATGGGCGATTCCGCATCAGATCGCGCTTGTTACTGAAATTCCCAAGACCAGTGTCGGCAAGCTCGACAAGAAGCGCATGCGCGTAGACATCGTCGAATGGCAGAACAGTAACAGTACCTTTCTCTCGACCCTCTGATACCCAGCCTGCCGCGCTCGCCGAGTGCGGCAGGTCCCGCCGATAGCCCCCAGGCAAGCGCCTGCCCTGTCAAAAAGCGATTTCACGCCACGCTGCGTGCCGGGTTCGCCGCAACCGTCGCGGGGAAATACGCGTGCCAGAGGGTTTGATGCTGCAAATCACACTTTAGAGGGATCTAGCGCTGCAACCGGCTGGATATAGTCGGCATCAGGGGCTGGGTAAGAGCGCAAAAAGATGCAATGTCGTGTCGTAACCCTCTGGGTTACCCGATTAGTGTCAAAATCGGAGTTTCGACGAGAAGCCCGGTCGTTTTTAGCAGTACCCACTGCCAAAAAAAATAAAAGCACATGGAGTAGCGTCGATGACATCAGCAAACCAGTTCTGGCGCCGGGCGAAATTGCCTCTGGCCGTCAGCCTCGCTTCCACGCTCGCCGGTCCTGCATTCGGCGTCAGTTTCAACATCGGCGAAATCGAAGGCAAGTTCGACTCGTCCCTCTCTGTGGGCGCCAGTTGGTCGACTGAAAAGGCCAACAAGAACCTCATCGGTGCCAATAACGGTGGGCACGGCCTGTCGCAAACGTCCGATGACGGCCACTTGAACTTCAAACGTGGGGAGACGTTTTCGAAGATCTTCAAGGGCATCCATGATCTGGAACTGAAATACGGCGACACCGGCGTGTTCGTGCGTGGCAAGTACTGGTATGACTTCGAGCTCAAGGACGAAGGGCGTGAGTTCAAGGACATCAGCGATTCCAACCGCAAAGAGGGCGCCAAATCCTCCGGCGGCCAGATTCTCGATGCGTTCGTCTATCACAACTACAGCATTGGCGATGAGCCAGGCTCGGTACGTCTGGGCAAGCAAGTGGTCAGCTGGGGTGAAAGTACCTTCATCCAGAACGGCATCAACAGCATCAACCCGGTCGATGTTTCGGCATTCCGGCGTCCCGGCGCGGAAATCAAGGAAGGCTTGATTCCGGTCAACATGTTCTACCTGTCGCAAAGCATCACTGAAAACCTGTCGGCTGAAGGTTTCTATCAGCTGGAATGGGACCAGACCGTTACCGACAACTGCGGCACATTCTTCTCCCAGCCGGACGTGATTTCCGACGGCTGCGACAACAACCTGGCCGTCCTGCGCAGCCGCAACGGCCTGAACAGCTCGCTGACCGCAGCAGGTCTGCCCGCTGCCGCCCGTGGCGCTGTGTTCAATTCGCTGAACCAGCAAGGCGTGCGTTTCGGCAGTCCTGACGAAGGCGCCATCGTACGTCGCGGCCCGGATCGTGACGCTCGTGACAGCGGCCAGTTCGGCCTGGCAGTGCACTACAACTTCGAACCGCTGGACACCGAGTTCGGCGCGTATTTCATGAACTACCACAGCCGTGCGCCGATTTTCAGCGGCAAGGGCGGTCCGGCCAGCGCTTACAGCGCGGCAGGGCTGGTGGGTTCATTGGTACGTAACGGCATTCCGGCTCCCACCGCTGCTGCGCTGGCGCCTACGCTGTTGCCGGTGGTGGTTGCGGGCAACTCCAGCTACTACGTCGAATACCCGGAAGACATTCATCTGTACGGCCTGAGCTTTTCTACCACCTTGCCTACAGGTACAGCGTGGAGCGGTGAAATCAGCTACCGCCCGAACGCTCCCGTCCAGGTCAATACCACTGACATCCTGTATTCGGGCCTGTCGCCGCTCAACCCGAACGTATCGGTATTGACGGGTCGCCCGAACACCGATCAGCCGGGTTATCGCCGGAAAGAAATCACCCAGATGCAAACCACCTTCACCCAGTTCTTCGATCAGGTGATGGGCGCGGAACGTCTTACCGTGGTTGGTGAAGTTGGCTGGACCCACGTTGGCGGCCTGGAAAACACCTCGAAAGTTCGTTATGGCCGCGACCCAAGCTACGGTCCGGGCCCGCTGCCTGGCGGTCAATGCACCACGCTCAACGCGGGCACCTTGACTGGCGCTGCGCAGAACAACCTCAGTCGCTACTGCGAAGACGACGGTTTTACCACTGCCAACTCCTGGGGTTATCGCGCCCGGGCCATCTGGGATTACAACAGTGTGTTCGCTGGCGTGAACCTGCGTCCGAGCGTTGCCTGGTCCCATGACGTCGAAGGTTACTCACCGGGCCCAGGCGGCAACTTCGAGGAAGGCCGCAAGGCTGTCAGCCTCGGCCTGGATGCCGAATACCAGAACACCTACACGGCGAACCTCTCGTACACCAACTTCTTCGATGGCAAGTATACGACTGTAGATGACCGCGATTTTGTTGCGCTCAGCTTCGGCATGAATTTCTAAGAACACGGTTTTCAGGACGATTATGAAAATGAAAATAACAACAGGTCTGTTGCAAATCGGTGTCTTGAGCCTGTCATTGCTGGCAACCGGTGTCATGGCCGCAGTGTCTGAATCGGAAGCCGCGAAGCTTGGAACGACGCTGACGCCGATGGGCGCGGAAAAAGCCGGCAATGCCGCCAATACGATTCCCGCCTGGAGCCCGATGCCGAAAAACGCAGGGGCAGTGGACAGCAAGGGTTTCCTTGCCAACCCGTATGCCAATGAGAAGCCGCAGTTCACGATTACCGCCGCCAACGTCGAACAGTACAAGGACAAGCTTGCTCCGGGGCAGTACGCGATGTTCAAGCGCTACCCGGAAACCTTCAAGATGCCGGTCTATCCGTCCCATCGTGGCGCGAACGTGCCGGATGACGTATTAGCCGCCATCAAGAGAAACGCCACCAACACCAAGTCGGTGGGCGGCGGCAACGGTCTGGAAAACTTCGAGACCGCGGTGCCGTTTCCGATTCCGGCATCCGGCGTCGAAGTGATCTGGAACCACATCACACGCTATCGCGGCGGCAGCGTGACCCGTCTGGTCACTCAGGCCACTCCGCAGCCCAACGGCTCGTTCAGTCTGGTGTACTTCCGCGATCAGTTTGTGTTTCGCGACAAGATGAAAGACTTCGATCCGAAGAACCCTGGAAATATCCTGTTCTACTTCAAGCAGGAAGTGACCGCGCCGGCACGTCTGGCCGGTGGCGTGCTGCTGGTTCACGAAACGCTTGATCAGGTGAAGGAGCCGCGTTCGGCATGGGTATATAACGCCGGTCAACGTCGTGTCCGTCGCGCGCCGCAAGTGTCTTATGACGGCCCGGGTACTGCGGCCGACGGCCTGCGCACCTCCGACAACCTTGACATGTACAACGGCGCGCCGGATCGCTACGACTGGAAGTTGATCGGCAAGCAGGAACTGTACATAGCCTCCAACAGCCACAAACTGGACGATCCGAAGCTAAAGTACGCCGACATCATCAAGGCCGGTCATATCAATCAGGACCTGGCTCGCTACGAGCTGCGTCGTGTCTGGCATGTGACGGCAACCTTGAAGGAAGGCCAGCGCCATATCTACGCCAAGCGTGATTTCTTCATCGACGAAGACACCTGGCAGGCAGCGGTGATCGATCACTACGACGGTCGCGGCCAACTGTGGCGCGTGGCGGAAGCTCACGCCGAGAACTACTACGACAAGCAAGTGCCGTGGTACGCCCTGGAAACCCTTTATGACCTGCAATCGGGCCGTTATCTGGCCCTGGGCATGAAGAACGAAGAGAAAAGCGCTTACGACTTCGGCTTCACTGCCACCACCAGCGAGTTCACCCCGAATGCGCTGCGTCAGGAAGGGGTGCGTTGATTCGGGAAGTCATTGCTCAACACTGTGGGACCGGCTTTAGCCGGGAAGGCGTTCTCCCGGCTGAAGCTGGTCCCAGGTCCGGTGTGCCAGCAAGATAATCGATAGACCTCAAAGCCCCTTAACCGGGGCTTTTCTATGTCCAGGTATTCGCAATGATGATTGTAGGAATTTTGTTACAGTCTTTTAGGCAATCGCCTTCAAAAGGCGCTACTTAACCGCTAGTCTCGGGACTATCTGCTTAGCCGCTAATAGCGCTTCAACAACAAGAGCCGGCCATGACTGATCTGTCCCGTATGCATGGATTCGCAGACAGCGCGGTACCCGCGCTGGAAGGGCGATTTTTTCGACCTCCGTTACCCGACGGATACATATCCCGTCCTCGCTTGTGCGAGCGGCTGGCGGCTGGCCTGTCCGGGCGACTGCTGCTGGTCAGCGCGCCGGCCGGATTTGGCAAAAGCTCGTTGGCGGTGGAGTTCTGCGAGAGTCTTCCGGCTCAATGGCAGAGCGTCTGGGTCGGGCTGAGTCAGCGCGATAGCGATCCAGGGCGTTTTCTCGAACGTTTGCTGGCCGGGTTGCAGCAGTTTTTTCCCCAACTGGGCACCCAGGCGCTCGGTTTGCTGAAGATGCGTCAGCGTCATCAACCGTTTGCTTTTGAAGAATGGCTGGACGGCCTGCTCGATGAATTGGCCGTGCATCTATTACTGAGCAAGCCGCTGTTGTTGGTCCTCGATGATTACCATCTGGCACAGGGACCAGTGCTGGATCGTTGCCTGCAATTTTTCCTCAATCATTTGCCTGCCGGCCTGATCATCATGGTCACCAGTCGTCAACGCCCGGACTGGCACCTGGCGCGCTTGCGCCTTTCCCGGCAATTACTCGAACTCACTGAACAAGACTTGCGCCTTACTCATTGCGAGTCGCGGGCGCTGCTCGATCAGCACAGCAGTTCGTTGGACAGCGAGGCGCTACAAAGCCTGATCCTGCGCAGTGAAGGCTGGGTCGCCGGCCTGCGTTTCTGGTTGCTGGCCGCGTCTGAAGCAGGTAGTGACAACGCGCTGCCTCAGGCGCTGCACGGTGGCGAAGGGTTGATCCGCGATTACTTGCTTGAAGAAGTCATCGATTGCCTGCCTGCTGAAGTTCAAGCGTTTCTGTATGAAACCTCGTGTCTGGAGCGTTTCTGCAGTGAGTTGTGCAACGCCGCTCGCGACAGCCACGACAGCGCGGAAATGTTGCGTTTCCTGCAATCCCATCAGGTGTTTCTGGTGCCGCTGGACGAGCATGGTCGCTGGTTTCGCTACCACCATTTGTTTTCCGATCTGCTGCGGGCCCGGCCCGATGCCGAACTGCGGCAAACCCGGCTGCACCTGAATGCATGCCGCTGGTTCAGCGATCAGGGGTTGCTCGACGAAGCGGTCGAGCAGGCGTTGCGCGCGGGCCATCTGGACGTCGCGGCCAATCTGGTGCAGAACCTGTCCGAAGAGCAACTGCTGGCCGAACAGAACGTCGGCATGCTGTTGCGCTGGAAAATGGACCTGCCTGACAGTTTGTTGATCAGCACGCCGCGACTGATTGTCCTGTACGCCTGGGCATTGGGTCTGGCGTGTCAGCTGGATGCCGCCGAAGAGTTGGCCAGCAACCTGAGTCGCTTTCTGCCCGCGCCGTCGGCCACGGCGCAAAACTCCATGCTTGCTCAATGGCTGGCGCTCAGCGGCATCATTGCCAGGGGCCGAGGCGACAGCGCCCGAGCCCAGCTGTATTGCTCCGAGGCGTTGCTCAGCCTGCCGCAAAAACGCTACGGTCAGCGGCTATTGTGCCTGTCGACGTTGTCCGGCCTGGCCATTGTCGATGGCGATCTGTGGCGAGCCCGTGCGCTGAACCGAGATGCGCTGGAGTTGGCCCAACGCGTTGCCAATCCTCTGTTCGAGGCGCTCGCGCATTACGATCGTGCGCGAGTGCTGCAAGCACGCGGCGAAATCAATCGCTCACTTGATGAAGTTCATCAGGGCATGCAACGGCTCAAGGGGCTGTCGTCGCAACGTTTGTATGCGATCCGTGCGCGATTGACGCTTTATGAAGGCTACCTGTTGACCTTGCGCATGCAGGCCGAAGACGGCCGAGCGCAATTGCTTGCCGGTCTGGCCGAAGCCCGTGCCTGTCGCGACATCAGCGTGTTGATCGGCCACTGTGTAATCGCCGGGCTGGAAGGCCGCGAAGGCCGCTTTGCCGAAGCATTTGCCGAACTGGGTGAAGCCGAGCGGCTGATGCATATCTGGGACGTGCCGCCCGTGTATTACCTGGCGATGATTACCCTGGTCAAATGTGAGCTGTGGCTGGCGCAAGGGCGCGTCGATCTGGCCGAAGCCTGGCTCTTGCGGCTGACTCAGACCTACAGCGGCGACGCGCCCGCCGCAGCGCCGGAGTGTCATCCGCAATTGCCGCAGCAGGTCGAGCTGCAACGCGCCGCGCTGGAACGGATTCAAGGCAATGTCGTGGCGTGTGCCCAGCGCTTGCAGAGCCTGGAAAGCTACGCGCAAAAGGTCGATGGTCAGCTGCTGACGCTGACGACGTTGATTCAGCAAATCCTTCTGCTGCTGGGCACTGCGGAGGAAGGCCGCGCACGGCTGTTGTTCAGCCGCTGCCTGCACGCCGCTTCCGGTGGCGCTGTGCTGCCATTCCACGAATTGATCCAGCGCCATCCATGCTGGTTGCGTGAGCAGTTGCAGCATGCAGAACCTTGCCAGCTGCGCGATACGCTGATGAGCAAACTGCCCATCGAGATCCGCGTACCTGTCGAACCGGTGCATACAACCGATACCCTGAGCGTCCGGGAGCTCAGCGTTCTTCAGCTCATCGCCCAGGGTTGTTCGAATCAGGAAATCAGCGATCAGCTGTTCATTTCGCTGCATACGGTCAAGACCCACGCGAGCCACATCAACAGCAAGCTCGGCGTCGAACGTCGCACTCAGGCAGTGGCGCGGGCCAAGGAGTTGGGTTTGTTGGGGTGAGGCACCCGTGCAGTCTGCGTGGAGCGAGCTTGCTCGCGAAGGGGCCAGCACATCAAATAATGATCGTTGGTTGAAATACAGCCTTCGCAAGCAAGCTTGCTCCCACGAAACTGGCTTCGTTATTGCGTCAACGACCCGGCTTTCATCCCCGACCACAACTCTTCAACATCGGCAATCCCCCAGTCCTCCGGGCACTCGACTTTTAGAATTGTGTCGTGATCTTGCGGATTGGCGAGATTGACCACGCGGTGTTCGAAGGGGCGTTTGGTGTAAGTGGACATGAACACTTTGACCTTGGGCAACAACAGGGATTTTTCATTCTGCTCGACGACAATGCCCAGGCGACCGCTTGCCAGCCTGACCAGCGCGCCGACCGGGTAAATGCCCAGGGTCTTGACGAAGGCCTGAAACACTTTTTCGTCGAAATGACCTTTCCAGGTGGCCATTTCCCTAATCGACTGCGCCGCGCCCCAACCCTTTTTGTAGGGCCGTTCCGAGGTGACTGCGTCATAGACGTCGCAGATCGCACCCATCCTGGCAAATACGCTGATTTCATCGCCGACCAGTCCATGCGGGTAACCACTGCCGTCGATTTTTTCGTGATGGTGAACACAGACATCCAGCACCATGGCGCTGACCTGCTGATTCTCCTTGAGGATTTTCAAGCCGGCTTCCGGGTGCTGCTTCATGACCGCGAATTCTTCAGGGGTGAGCCGCTCGGGTTTGTTGAGGATATCCGGGTCGATCATCATTTTGCCCACGTCATGCATCAGGCCCGCAACGCCCGCGTCACGCACCTGGTCATCGGTCAGCCCCATGCGCCGCGCAAGGGCAACCATCAAGGCGCAGACTGCCACGGAGTGCATATACGTGTATTCGTCTGAAGTTTTCAGACGCGACAAACTGATCAATGCATGAGGATGGCGCAGTATTGAATTGGATATCTCTTCGACCAGTACATCGACATCCGCGACGTTCATCGCTCTGCCCATTTTGGCCTCGGTGAACATCGTCATTACCGCAGCCTTGGCGCGGCCGCAAATCAACCTGGCTTGGGCCAGTTCCTTTTCCAGACTGGCAGGCGCGGTGTCATCAAGGCGTGCTGCAGGTCGAGGTGGGCACTCGCCCGAAGCGGACTTGCCCAGATCTGTGTCAATCCAGACTTCCCTGACAGTTGATTGTTGAATCCTGTGCAGCTCTTCAACGTCATTGAGTGGCACTTCGATTTGATTTGCCCACGGTACCTCGCTGCCCGGCGTGCGGCAGAACTCATGGATATGCATGCCCAGTTCAAGATCGGTAACAAGGATTTTTTTCAGCATAATCGCCGCCTTGAGGGACTGATTGCGTTACGCCAGTATATAAAAATTTTTTTAAAAATAACCAGTACGACCAATGACTTTTAATAGCGGGCTAATTTTCAAAATATGGAACTATTTCAATGAGTTACCAGGAAATTACTTTTTTAGTGTGACAAGCGCTTGGCAAATATATTTATTAGTCTCCTAATGATTTAAATACTCGGTCCCTTATCAAACAGTTGTTTGTCTGCCAGCGTTTACTGGCAAATGTTCATTATTGTTCGTTAACGCACGTTACTTGTGGCGACAGAGTTTATCCTCGGCCGCGCAGCTGCAAAATTGGCTGCAGCGTGCTGTGAACCAGTTGTCTGCGCATTGATTTGCGTCTAGCTTGCTGCATCCAACAAGCACAAAAAAGGAACCTACCATGCAGCCGATTCGTCTCGGTTTAGTCGGCTACGGCAAGATAGCCCAGGATCAGCACGTACCGGCGATACTCGCCAATCCTGCATTCCAGCTATTGGCGGTAGCCAGCCTCGGCCAGCCATGCCCGGGCGCGGAGAACTTCAGCTCGCTCGGCGAAATGCTGGCCCGGGGCCCGGAAGTGGACGCCGTGGTCTTCTGCACGCCGCCGCAAGGCCGGTTTGGTCTGGTGAGTGAGGCCATTGCTGCCGGTAAGCACGTGTTGGTGGAGAAGCCGCCATGCGCGACGCTCGGCGAAGCCATGGCCTTGATTGATCAGGCTGGGGCGCAAGGGATCAGTGGCTTGTTTGCCTGGCATTCCCGGTTTGCGCCTGGGGTCGAGATAGCTCGGGACTGGCTGGCGAGCCGAACCCTGGAGTCGGTGCAGATCGACTGGAAGGAAGACGTGCGCAAATGGCATCCAGGTCAGGCATGGATCTGGCAACCGGGTGGGCTTGGGGTCTTCGATCCGGGCATCAACGCGCTGTCCATTGCCACCCACTTGCTGCCCTTGGCGCTGTTCGTGCAGTCCGCCGAGCTTCGCGTGCCGAGCAATTGCCAGTCGCCCATTGCGGCGTCCCTGCGTTTATCCGATTCCAGTCAGCTGGATGTTCGCGCCGAGTTCGATTTCGACCACGGCCACGATGAGTTGTGGAGCATCGAACTGCGCTGCAAGGAAGGTACGCTGCGCCTGGATAACGGCGGCGCAAATCTGAGCATTGATGGCGTTGCCCATCAGGTCAGTGAGGAGGGAGAATATCCGGCGGTTTATCGGCACTTCGAAACGCTGATTCGCAACAAAACCAGCGATCTGGACCTGCAACCGTTGCGTCTGGTGGCGGACAGCTTTTTCGTCGGCAGCCGCGAACTCGTGGAGCCGTTTTACGACTGATCGCCTTGCTTCAACGAATCGCATTCAACTTTTGGCCATTGTTTTCCAGGAACCCCCATGAACCCCGCAAAACCCGCGCTCATCCGCGAAACCTTTCCCGTCGGCCCCTTGCAGTGCAATTGCACGATCATTGGTGACCCGATCAGCAAGCAGGCCATCGTGGTGGATCCGGGCGGCAACCATGAAATGATCATTGCTCGCCTTGAGGCGTTGGGTTTGAAGCTGGTCAGCATCATTCACACCCATGCGCATCTGGATCACTTCCTGGCGTCCGGGCAACTGAAGGAAAAAACCGGTGCGACGCTGCATCTGCATAAGGACGATCAGTTTCTGTGGGACAACCTGGAAATGCAGTGCCAGATGTTTCGCGTGCCGTATACGCCGGTGCCGTCGCCGGATCGCTGGCTGGAAGATGAGGAAGAGCTGGCCTGCGGTTGTGGAGTGGCCTTGCACACACCGGGGCATACGCCGGGTTCGATGAGTTTCTGGTTTGCCGACGCCCAGTTGCTGATTGCCGGCGATACCCTGTTTCGTCGTGGGATAGGTCGTACGGACTTGTGGGGCGGTGATCAGGCGACCATCGTGCGTTCCATCCAGCAACGGCTCTATACCCTGGATGAAGACGCGACGGTTATCACCGGGCATGGTCCGCAGACGCGTCTGGGGGACGAGATGCGTGAGAATCCCTTTGTCCGCGCGTAAGGCCATTCAGGGAGCGTTAAGGAATTATTAGCCGATGACGTGCTCTAATTTGCGCATAAGGCGCCAGCCTTTACGTTCATAGAATCAGGAGCTTTCCATGTTGACCTCGCGTCGTTTGATCGTTGTCGCCACTGCCGTGGCCATGCTGTCTGGCTGTGCCTCGCAGAATCCGTATGACAACCAGGGCCAGGCAGAAAACTCTGGCGGCCTTAGCAAAACAGCGAAATATGGCGGCATCGGCGCCTTGGTGGGTGCTGTTGCCGGTGCGGCAATCGATCACAACAACCGTGGCAAAGGTGCGTTGATCGGCGCTGCGGTTGCCGGTGTCGGTGCGGCTGGCTACGGTTATTACGCCGACAAGCAGGAAGCGGCGTTGCGCGCGAGCATGGCTAACACGGGCGTCGAGGTTCAGCGTCAGGGCGATCAGATCAAGTTGATCATGCCGGGCAACATTACCTTCGCCACGGATTCGTCCGCCATCGCCAGCAGCTTCTATTCGCCGCTGAACAATCTGGCGGGCTCCTTGAAGCAGTACAACCAGAACATCATCGAAATCATTGGCTACACCGACAGCACCGGGAGCCGCCAGCACAACATGGACCTTTCGTTGCAGCGTGCGCAGAGCGTCAGCACGTACCTGACGTCACAGGGCGTGGACGCCAGCCACTTGACCGTACGCGGCGCCGGTCCCGATCAACCGATTGCCAGCAACGCCGACGTCAATGGCCGCGCGCAGAATCGTCGGGTAGAGGTCAATCTCAAGCCGATTCCGGGTCAGCAATATGATCAGCCTCAGCAATAAGCCAGAGAGCTGCTTCCAACCGGGTTTCGACAACGGCAGCTCCGGCGCGGCTAAGTCCGGTTTCGCCCTGACAGTCGGTTCCTTTCGTTTCGGTGACGCGCCATCCCTGGCGCAACGGCCGCAATGCGAGAGTCAACCGGTGTCTGCGATTTGAGCAGCGAGCATAGAACATCATTGTAAGAGGGGATCTGTCCCCGAAAGGCGTAGTTCAGACAGCGTGACCTTCCGGATTTTCGTTGTCAGGACCATCGCATTCGGGGACAAGTCCCCTGCTGCTGGTCGTTATATGCTCCTGCAGGGGTTGTGTTTTCAGCGGCTCAGCGAACCGGTGGATATTCGCTGTACATCCGGTCCAGCAACGCGTCCTTGTCTTCCCACAGCTTGTTGATCCACTGCTGGAATTCCAGGCGGTACTCGCCGTCCTGGTCGTAGTTCTTGCCGATGAAATGCGCCGGGATTTTGATCTCTTCGAAATGCGCGACCACTTCCCTGACGTTGCCACACAACAGATCCCAATAGCCCGGACGCCCGCCCGGATAGTGGATGGTCACGTTGATGATGGATTCCAGCTGTTCGCCCATGGCATCGAGCACGAAGGCGATGCCGCCGGCCTTGGGTTTGAGCAAATGGCGAAACGGTGAGCTCTGGGCCGCGTGCTTGCCTTCGGTAAATCGCGTGCCTTCGGCGAAGTTGAAGATGCCCACCGGATTGTTACGGAATTTGGCACAGGTGCGCCGGGTCGTTGCCAGATCCTTGCCTTTCTTTTCCGGGTGTTTGGCCAGATACGCTTTGGAATACCGCTTCATGAACGGAAAGCCCAACGCCCACCAGGCCAGGCCAATCACCGGCACCCAGATCAGCTCCTGCTTGAGGAAGAATTTCAGCGGGCGGATGCGGCGGTTCAGCACATGTTGCAGAACCATGATGTCGACCCAGCTTTGATGGTTGCTGGTCACCAGATATGAATGTTGATAATCCAGGCCTTCGAGGCCGCTCAGATGCCAGCGGGTATGGCCCAGCAACGTCATCCAGCGGCTGTTGTTGCCGATCCAGGCTTCGTGGATGTGGCTCATCAGCCAGTCCGTTACGCGCTGGGCGGCCGGGAAGGGCAGGCAGAACTTGAAGAGCGCGACCACGAACAACGTCGTGCACAAAACGATAGTGTTCAGCGCCAAAAGCAGCGAGGCGATGACGCCACGCAAGGGTGCAGGCAAAAAATCCATGACGGATCAGGCTCCAGAAATATAGTCGAATGCCGCCGGATTGCGCCGACGGCATGTGCAGTGTGGTGAATGTGTGTGTCAGGAAAGGGTGTCAGCCTGAATCGCGGTCAGGGCGATGGTGTAGACAATATCGTCGACCTGCGCACCTCGGGGCAAATCATTCACCGGCTTGCGCAGACCTTGCAGCATCGGCCCGAGGCTGACGCAATCGGCGCTGCGTTGCACGGCCTTGTAGGTGGTGTTGCCAGTATTGAGGTCGGGGAATACGAACACGTTCGCCCGGCCAGCCACCGAGCTGTCCGGCGCTAGCTGCCGGGCCACATTCTCGTTGGCGGCGGCATCGTATTGCAGCGGGCCGTCGATCAGCAGGTCGCGTTTTGCTTCATGGGCCAGTTGCGTCGCTTCGCGCACCTTTTCCACTTCCTCACCGCTGGCCGAATTGCCGCTTGAGTAGCTGATCATCGCCACCCGAGGCGTGATGCCGAACGCCAAAGCCGAATCGGCGCTCTGTAAGGCGATTTCCGCCAGTTCGCTGGCGGTTGGGTGCGGGTTCATGATGCAGTCGCCGTACATCAGGACCTGCTCGGGAAAGAGCATGAAGAACACCGACGACACCAGCGTACAACCCGGCGCGGTCTTGATCAGTTGCAAGGCCGGGCGAATGGTGTTGGCGGTGGAATGAATGACACCGGAAACCAGGCCGTCGACCTCATCCAGCGCCAGCATCATGGTGCCGATCACCACCGTGTCTTCCAGCTGTTGTTCGGCCATCGGCGCATTCAGGCTTTTGCTCTTGCGTAGATCGACCATGGGCGCGATGTAGCGCTCGCGAATCACATCCGGATCGAGGATTTCCAGCCCCGGCGGCAATTCGATGCCTTGCGCCTTGGCCACGGCGTGCACTTCTTCGGGTTTGGCGAGCAGCACGCAGCGGGCAATGCCACGCGCCTGGCAGATTGCCGCCGCCTGAATGGTGAGTGGCTCGCTGCCTTCGGGCAGCACAATGCGCTTGTTGGCCGATTGCGCCCGCTGGATCAGCTGATAGCGAAACACCGCTGGCGACAGACGCAGCTCGCGTGGCGTGCCGCAGCGCTGGTGCAACCAGTTGGCGTCGAGGTGGCTGGCGACAAAATCGGTAATGATCTCGGCGCGCTCGCGGTCATCGATGGGGATTTCCTTGTTGAGCTGGTTGAGCAGCGTGGCGGTTTCGTAGGAACCGGTGCTTACGGACAACACCGGCAGGCCAGCCTGCAATGCGCCGCGACACAGTTCAAGAATGCGTGGGTCGGGCACGGTGTCGCTGGTCAGCAACAGGCCGGCCAGCGGCACGCCGTTCATGGCTGCAAGGCTGACCGCGAGAATGATGTCGTCGCGATCGCCCGGAGTGACCACCAGCACACCCGGCTTGAGCAGCTGCACGGTGTTGAGTACGGTGCGCGCGCAGATGATGATTTTCGACATGCGCCGCTGTTCATAGTCGCCCGCGTTGATTACTTGCGCGCCCAGCAGCTCGGCCACATCGCGGGTGCGCGGCGCGTTGAGTTCGGCTTGATACGGGATGCAGCCCAGCAGACGGAAATCACCGCTGCGCAGCAACGGCGAATGTTCTTTCAGGCGGGCAGCGAACGCCTCCATGGTTTCATCGGTTTGAACCTTGTTGAGGATCACGCCCAGTACCTTGGGATCCTTGGGGCCGCCAAACAGCTGCGCCTGCAATTCGACCCGGCCCGACAGCTCCTTGAGCGCTTCGTTTTCCGGCGTGGACACCAGGATCACTTCGGCATCCAGGCTTTTCGCCAGGTGCAGGTTGACCCGCGCCGCATAGCTGGCGTGGCGGGTTGGCACCATGCCTTCGACGATCAACACGTCCTTGCCGACAGCCGCCTGTTGGTACAAGGCAATGATTTCTTCCAGCAGCTCATCGAGCTGGCCATCGCCCAGCATGCGTTCCACGTGGGCCAGGGCCAGCGGGCGCGGCGGCTTCAAGCCGTGAGTGCGGGCCACCAGTTCGGTGGAGCGTTCCGGGCCCAGGTCGCCGGGGTGCGGTTGCGCAATCGGTTTGAAAAAGCCGACTTTCAGCCCGGCACGCTCAAGGGTGCGCACCAGTCCAAGGCTGATGGATGTCAAACCCACACCAAAGTCTGTGGGGGCAATAAAGAAAGTCTGCATTCAGGGTTCTCGCTTGAGCAGTACAAGGGCCATGGCGAAGATCAGCCAGTCGACCGGAAAAGCAGGGCGCTGTCGAATTGCAGCGTCTCAACGGGGCGTAAGATTATCGTCATCCGGCCTCTGCGCACACCAGCCACAGCGAAAGCTTTGGCCTATTTTTTGTGCGCGCTGCGCCGGATCCAGAACCCAGGCACGGGACTGCCATGGCGGCTGGTGTCGCAGGTGTTGCGTGTGGCCGCAGGACAGCATGGCGATCCAATGGCCTTGCTCGTCCTGTCGAAAGCCAATTACCGTCGGGTTTTCCAATATGGGCCGTCCGTCAGAGTTGCGTTCGCTTTCGGGCGATTGCTTGGTTAAACTTGCTCGTTCTTCAATCTTAAGCAAAGGTCTTGCCCTCATGCCGATCGCCGCCAATAAGGCTGTCTCCATCGACTATACCCTGACCAACGACGCTGGTGAGGTCATCGACAGCTCCGCCGGTGGCGCGCCGCTGGTCTACCTGCAAGGTGCAGGTAATATCATTCCGGGCCTGGAAAAGGCTCTGGATGGCAAAAACGTCGGTGACGAACTGAAAGTGTCCATCGAACCGGAAGACGCCTACGGCGAATACTCCGCAGAACTGGTCAGCACCCTGAGCCGCAGCATGTTCGAAGGCGTCGACGAACTTGAAGTCGGCATGCAGTTCCATGCATCCGGCCCGGACGGCAGCATGCAGATCGTGACCATTCGCGACCTGGATGGCGACGATGTCACCGTTGACGGCAACCATCCGTTGGCTGGCCAGCGCCTGCACTTCGACGTGAAAATTGTTGATATCCGTGACGCCAGTCAGGAAGAAGTCGCTCATGGTCACGTGCATGGCGAAGGCGGCCATCACCACTGATTTGTGCTGCTAAGCTCACAAAGCTGGCAAGGCGCTTCGGCAGGTTCAGCGAGAACATCATGTTCTGTGCAGCCTGGTGAGGCGCCTTTTTTAGTCCGCTGCCATAAGGAAGTTGTCATGAGTGCTTTTCACGACCTGAAACTCAAAGCTCTGGATGGTCAGGAATTGCCGCTCTCGCCGTTCAAGGGGCGAGTGGTTCTGGTCGTCAATGTGGCTTCCAAATGCGGTTTGACGCCTCAATATGCGGCGCTCGAGAACCTCTATCAGCAGTACAAGGATAAAGGCTTCAGTGTGCTGGGTTTGCCCTGCAACCAGTTTGCAGGCCAGGAGCCGGGCACTGAGCTGGAAATTCAGGAATTCTGCAGCCTCAACTACGGCGTGACTTTCCCCTTGGCTGCCAAGCTTGAAGTGAACGGCCAGCATCGTCATTCGCTGTATCGCCTGTTGGCCGGTGAAGGCGCGGAGTTTCCTGGCGACATCACCTGGAACTTCGAAAAATTCCTGGTGGGCAAGGATGGCCGCGTGCTTGCACGTTTCTCGCCACGCACCGCACCGGATGATGCCGCAGTCATCACTGCGATTGAAAAGGCCCTGGCCTGATTCAAGCGCTTCGCCGGGTGACAGCTTCGTCTATCCGGCCGACTCATTTCTCCAAGGGTCTGTTCTGACCCTTCTGTTGCAAAATCACTCAGATCAATAGTAATGGGCTGTCTTTCGTAGACCGCACTATGCTGGGCGCCTGCGTTCCACAGACAGTCCGAATCACGCGACGTCTGGAGACCATTCATTCGTCCGAGGACATTTGCATGCCGGTAAAAGCCCTGTTCAAACCCTTTCAGTTAGGCAGCTTGAGTTTGTCGTCGCGGGTCGTCATGGCGCCGATGACGCGCTCCTTTTCCCCCGGCCACGTCCCCAACTCCAAGGTGATCGAATACTACCGCCGTCGTGCTGCGGCAGGCGTTGGCTTGATCGTTACCGAAGGCACGACCATCAACCACAAGGCCTCCAACGGTTACCCGAACGTGCCGCAGTTTTTTGGTGAGGCACCTTTGGCCGGTTGGAAAAAAGTCGTCGAAGCGGTGCATGGCGAAGGCGGCAAGATCGTTCCGCAACTCTGGCATGTGGGCGCAGTTCGCCGTTTGGGCACTGAACCGGACGGCAGCGTTCCGGCGTACGGTCCGATGGAAAAACTCAAGGAAGGCAATGTCGTGGTCCACGGCATGACCAGGCAGGATATCGACGAGGTGATTGGCGCGTTCGCCCAGGCCGCCAAAGATGCGCAGGCCATTGGCATGGATGGCGTGGAGATCCACGGCGCTCATGGTTATCTGGTGGATCAGTTCTTTTGGGAAGGGACCAACCAGCGCACCGATGAATACGGTGGCAGCCTGGCCAATCGTTCGCGTTTCGCCGTCGAACTGATCGAAGCCGTCCGCGCGGCGGTAGGCAGCGATTATCCGATCATCTTCCGTTTTTCCCAGTGGAAGCAGCAGGATTACAGCGCGCGCCTGGTGCAGACGCCCGAAGCTTTGGCGGAGTTTCTCCAGCCGTTGTCCGACGCGGGCGTGGATATTTTCCACTGTTCGACACGCCGTTTCTGGGAGCCCGAGTTTGAAGGTTCTGACCTCAATCTCGCCGGCTGGACCCGCAAACTCACCGGCAAGCCAACCATTACTGTTGGCAGTGTCGGGCTTGATGGCGAGTTCCTGCAATTCATGGTCAACACCGACAAGATCGCGCAACCGGCAAGTCTGGAAAATCTCTTGCAGCGACTGGGGGATGACGAATTTGATCTGGTGGCAGTGGGCCGTGCCTTGTTGGTTGACCCTGACTGGGCGGTGAAAGTGCGCGATGGCCGCGAGCAGGACATCCTGCCGTTCAGCCGCGAGGCGCTGACTACGCTGGTCTGAGCAAAATCGCTGACGTGCGCCGCGCGGCCGGATGCGCACGGGCAACGTCAGCGCTGAACGTGCGGGACGGCTTGTAACTCAGGCACTGCGCAGGCGTTACGAAGCTGGCGCTCGAACAGATCAATGATCGCGCCCCAACCCTGACGACTGGCATGTTGGCGGGCGTTGAGGCGCACACGGCGCAGGGTTTCACTGTCGTCGAGCAGCCAGCAGGCGGCATCAATAAAAGCTTCTTCATCCCCCGGCATAGCCAGCGCGCCGTTATGGCCGTGACGAATGTGCTGGCCGGCTGCCGCTTCGTCGTACGCCACGACGCCGAGGCCCGATGCCAGCGCTTCCAGCACCACATTGCCAAACGTCTCGGTCATGCTGGGAAAGAGAAATACATCGGCCGACGCGTAATGTGTCGCCAGCTCTTCGCCGCGCTGGGTGCCGCAAAAAATCGCCTCCTGTGTTTGCTCTTCAAGCGTTCCACGCTCAGGTCCGTCGCCGACCACAATCAACTTCAAGCGCCGTCGCGGGTATCGGGTTTTCAGCGCTGCAAAGGTTGATTTGAGCAACCCCAGGTTTTTCTCCGGCGCAAGCCTGCCCACATGCAATATCGCCGTGTCACCCGGTTGCAGACCCCAACTTTCGCGCAGGGTCTGGGAGCGTCGCGAAGGATGAAACAACTGGCTGTCGACGCCACGGGACAACAATTCAATACGTTCGAAGCCGCGCCGTTCAAGCTCCATTTTCTGGCTGATACTGGGCACCAGCGTCACCCGCGAACGGTTGTGAAACCAGCGCAGATAATGGGTCAGCAGGCGAGCGATGCAACCCAGGCCGTATTGATGAGTGTATTGCGCGAAGTTGGTATGAAAGCCACTGACTACGGCAATCCCCAACCGCCGCGCAGCCCTGAGCGCTGACAATCCCAGCGGACCCTCAGTGGCGATGTACAACACGTCCGGACGCTGCCGCTGCCAGCGGCGCAGCAACTTGTGCATCGACGAATGGCCCCATTGCAGACCCGGATAGCCCGGAATCGGCCAGCCGCGCGTCAGCACCACATCTTCCGTCGTCGGCCCTTCATCCTGACTCTGCCGAGGCCGCACCAACTCGATTCGGTGGCCCAACACACGCAACCCGTCACACAACCGCGCAAGGGTATTGGCGACGCCATTGATTTCGGGAGCGAAGGTTTCGGTGATGAAGGTGATACGCATGGATGTGCTCATAGAGCCAGTGTCGGCCGCGATGATTTCGGTTATGTGGCGGCGGGATGATGGATTTGTGACGGTGTACGTTGACCCTTTGGATGCGGTGGACAGGTCAATGGCCATTGTTATTGTTGGTGAGCGCGTCGAAGACTACATGATTTACAGCTGTGCTCCGATGAGGCAGTAGGAAGTTTCTGTAAGTGATTTTATATAACTTTGTAGTGTTGACGCTGATTGCGTCCTGAGTAACGTCGAACTATCGATTAGCAAATGGCTGGCGATAGTTTGCGAATTCACTGTCTCGACATTGGTCGGGCTTTGAATCGCTTCCCATTACTCAGGAAAAAAAATAATGAAAAACTTTAGAAAGTTGAACGGCACTCTCATGTCCACAGTAATTGCTTTGGCTGTTGTATTTGGCTCTCAGAATGCATCGGCGGGTAGCTATACCTCTGAGGTCAGACTGCCAGTGTTACATTCAAAAGGATATGTTTATACCGCCCAACTTCCCGCAGTGGGCGCTCCAAGGGAGGGGCAGATTATTAAAAGCGTGAGCTGGAATTGGAATGTGCAAGGTTGGCCGAGAGACCTTCGCGTTAGCCTGTGTCAGACGCCTACCAGATGTCTGGATATTTCTCGGAAACGTACTGGCTCTTCAGATCAATTCAATAGATTTTTGGCATCGCAGCCGTTTTATTATGAGCTGAAGTTATCTCCGTTGGGGCCTTCGCCTGTTGCAGGTCAAATTGGGCGAGTTACCGTGACATGGTAAATTTCTGAAGGTTCTGCACTCGCATTTGCTGCGAGTGCAGAATTTATTACCATCCTGCCATTTCGAGAAAGCGTTGCGGTAACGCATCGTTGAAGTCAAAAATCTTTTCAAGGATTTGTGTCGGCGGGGTCCCTTTTTCAATTTCGGTTTGATAGAGCTCGTTGCGGGCTCGTTGTATCGCTATATTTGTTCGGGCGAAATATGCGGAGGACTCCGAAGTAACGAGTTCACCTGTTGCTGAGTAGCGGATATTTGGGCGATCAGACACATCCAAAAGCTCGCCGCCCAAAGAGTTATATGCGTAGAAGCAGGCCAGTTGCGATGCTTCAGCAGGGTCAGATCTGGCAATTCGCATTATATTGTTCCTGGCTTCAAGGCTGGACACCGCATCGACCGGACTTCTCCTGGGCTGAGCCGACGCCGTAGCTTCTTTAAGAATCTTATCGAATTGCACACCGATGTTGCCGGCCAGTTTGGGAGCGGGATCGCGCCTTGAGGTAGCAGCCGAGTCGCCTACCGAACCTACCTGGATATTTGAATAGATATTCATCGTGTTCACTCACATAGCTTGCCTGTGCATAGCATCATAGTTTGCTTAATGATTACTCAAGGCAAACGGTAGAAGGCGCGATTCAGTTGTTCGCTCCAGTGCTGCGGGTTGAGGTTTATGGATAACATCTTTCGGGTTAAGACTTGTCAATTCCAGTGGCGAGCGGGGTTTGATCAATCGGGACAAGCTTGCGGGTTCTGACTTTGTCGGAGTCGCCGTTCTCGTTGTTTCCTTTAGTATTTGCGAAAAAGGCATTGATTCCGTTACTGGTGATTGTCCGCGAGCCACAGGTGCTGATTTCGCAATCACGGTTGCGTGTTCGGGCTGGATGTTGACGTTCATGAGCATGGTCTCTCCATTGTTGTTTGAAATGAGAGATAGCAACAACGATGCCAATACGATGCGAAGAAAAGTCTATCGATATCGGGCTAATATTTTCAGGGGTGCAGCGATACCTGATGCAAGTCCTGCGAAAGCATGCTGTAAATAATATGGGGATGCTGAGAGGCAACTTATTGCCCGTGCTGGCAAATGTTTGCCGCAGGCTATTAATGCCGTTATCGTCAATTAAGTAAGATGTGAGAGTTTTGCTTGTAGGACTTATCTTTTATTTATGTTTCGGTAATTAGTGGCATTGATTAAAAAGGCCCTTGGCAGGGCCTTCTTCAGTTACGCCTTCTGCGTCAATAACGCCTCAGCTCCACGCTCCCGAACCCAAAACAATGTCGCACCGGCAACGGCGGCGGGCATCATCAGGAGGTTGACCACAGGAATCAGCAGCACCAGATACACAATCCCGCCGAAGCTCAGGCTCTGCCAGCGTTTGGAACGCAGCCAGGCGAGCATTTCGTTCCAGCCCAGTTTGTGGTTGTCCGCCGGGTAGTCGATGTACTGGATGGCCATCATCCACACGCCGAACAATAGCCACAGCGGCGCGGCGACCAGGTTGACGACCGGGATGAACGACAGGATGAACAGCCCGATGGCGCGTGGCAGGAAATAGCCCAGCTTGCGCATTTCCCGGCCAAACGTGCGCGGCACCATCGCGACCAGTTCGCCCCAGCTGAAGGCGGGGAAGTCGTCGGTGCCGCGCAGCACGACTTCGACTTTTTCCGCCAGGAAGCCATTGAACGGCGCGGCGATTATGTTGGCGATCATGGTGAAGGTGAAGAACACCATCAGCACCACTAACGTGACGAACAGTGGCCACAGGATGTAGTCGAGAAAACTCAGCCAACTGGGCAGCTCCGGCATGAACGCATCTACCCACATGCTGAATTGATGCATGGCCAGGTAGATCAGGCCAATAAACAGTAACAAATTGATGCCCAGCGGAAGCAGGACGAACAAACGCAAGCCGGGGCTGAGGATCAGTTTCAGGCCTTCGCGCAGGTATTGCGGGCCTGAGAGAACAGGAGCGGGCATGGCAGCCTCCGATCAGTGGTAAACCCGCCGACCTTACCGGCTTTGGTGCGGGGGTGAAAGCGGCGAAGCCTCTGGATAGCCCAAGGCTATGAGGTGGATTGTGAAACGATATTTCCTTAATCTTGGCACCCTCGATAAGCTGCACGCCAACTTATCCACCCTTTCCTATTAAATCTGAACCTCCTGGGAGACTTCATGAGCGTACTGGTTAACAAACAGGCACCGGACTTCGACGCAGCTGCAGTATTGGGCGACGGTTCCATCGTCGACAGCTTCAAGCTTTCTTCGCTGCGCGGAAAATACGTGGTGCTGTTTTTCTGGCCGCTGGATTTCACCTTCGTTTGCCCATCGGAAATCATCGCCCACAACAACCGCATCGCTAAATTCCGCGATCTGGGTGTTGAAGTGGTTGGCGTCTCCATCGATTCGCAGTTTACTCATTACGCCTGGCGCAGCACGCCGGTCGAGAAAGGCGGCATTGGTGAAGTTCAGTTCGCCATGGTTGCCGACGTCAAACACGAAATCACTCGGGCCTATGGCATTGAGCACGACGACGGCGTTGCCCTGCGTGCATCGTTCCTGATTGACCGCGAAGGCGTGGTTCAGCATCAGGTGGTGAATAACCTGCCGCTGGGTCGTGATGTCGATGACATGGTTCGTCTGGTAGAAGCGCTACAGTTCACTGAAGAGCACGGCGAAGTGTGCCCTGCCGGCTGGCGTCCAGGTCAAAAAGGCATGAAAGCCGACGCTCAAGGCGTGGCTGATTACCTGGCGCAGAACGCTACCAGCCTGTGATCCGTCGCTGCGACTTGAGTCGCAGCCACAGACTTTTCAGGGCTGCCGTGTTTCGAGCCTTCCCCAAGTGCTTTCGGTGGTCCTTTTTTATTCCAGCCGTTCCGACCACGGCATAGATGGTCGGTCGATAGGAGTGTGTCATGTCTGATGTACGTCATTCCCGAGTGATTATTCTCGGCTCCGGCCCTGCCGGTTACAGCGCTGCGGTGTATGCCGCCCGTGCGAACCTCAAGCCTCTGTTGATCACCGGCATGCAGTCTGGCGGCCAATTGACTACCACCACCGAAGTCGACAACTGGCCCGGCGATCCGCACGGCCTGACCGGTCCGGCGTTGATGGACCGTATGCGTGAGCATGCCGAGCGTTTTGAAACCGAGATCGTGTTCGACCACATCAATGCGGTCGATCTGGCCGGCAAGCCGTTCAGCCTCAAGGGTGACAACGCTACTTACACCTGCGACGCGTTGATCATTGCCACCGGTGCCAGCGCGCGTTATCTGGGCCTGCCGTCCGAGGAGGCGTTCATGGGCAAGGGCGTTTCAGCCTGCGCCACCTGTGACGGTTTCTTCTATCGCAATCGTGAAGTGGCCGTGGTCGGCGGCGGTAACACCGCTGTTGAAGAAGCGCTGTATCTGGCCAACATCGCCAGCAAGGTGACTCTGGTACACCGTCGTGAAACCTTCCGCGCCGAGAAGATCCTGATCGACAAGCTGCACGCGCGGGTTGCCGAAGGCAAGATTGAACTCAAGCTCAACGCCACGCTGGACGAAGTCCTGGGTGACAACATGGGCGTGACCGGTGCTCGTTTGAAGAACAACGATGGCAGCAGCGATGAGCTGAAGGTTGATGGTGTGTTCATCGCGATCGGCCATACGCCGAATACCTCGCTGTTTGAAGGTCAACTGGCGTTGAAAGACGGCTACATGGTTGTGCAGGGCGGCCGTGAAGGCAATGCGACTGCCACCAGCGTGGAAGGTGTGTTTGCTGCGGGCGACGTGGCTGACCACGTTTATCGTCAGGCGATCACCTCTGCCGGCGCAGGTTGCATGGCCGCACTGGACGTTGAGCGGTATCTGGACGGCTTGGCCAACGCCTCGTTCTGATAGCGTTTGCGGCAATAAAAAAACCGGCTCAGGCCGGTTTTTTTGTGGCAGAACTTGTGTGCGAGCTTGTTCGCGAAGGACGTCAACGATAACGCGTGCTGTCTGGATAAACCCGGTTTGTTGACTGGGTACATATCCGTTGCTGCGGTCACGGCGGCTTAGGGTTGCGCCCTTACGGCGCCTCACTTTTGAAGCCAAAAGTAAGCAAAAGGCTCTTGCCCCACCACTGGGTCCCTCGCCCAGGCTCGGCATGCCCGAACTCCGACATTGATTTGCAGGGCCGACGCAAAGGGCCATCCCTGGCCCAGTGCGGCTAAACCGGCGTCCTGCCGGTTTACTCTGCAACTCAACATCGAAGTTCGGCCGGCGTGGTTTAACGGGGCGCTTTAGATCAAGATCAAAAACAGAGCCAGAGCGGCGTTGAATCTGTGTGGCCCGTATCTCAAGCGTAGAAGCGAATTTATTCGCGAGGCGTTCGTGCGAGCAAGCTTGCTCGCGAAGGACTCTGGCTTTTGATCTTGACCTGCTCCGTCGGAAGGCCGAGCGCAGGTTTTGCGCAGTGGGCAACCCGGCATGGATGCCGGGTTAGCCGCCCTTGGCCAGGGATGGCCGATGGCGGCGGGCCCA
>LNAP01000381.1_pt2 | contig 61792 bp, 57 predicted proteins | sample 602601 | NCBI WGS metagenome assembly LNAP01 (sample SAMN02440304, study PRJNA202911) | soil metagenome | biome: Subtropical and temperate rainforests or woodlands; isolation source: soil samples (1 kg each in a 20% v/v slurry with milli Q water) were... ...
GGATCCGTTCCGATTGAAAGCTATTCGTTTCGGAGAGGCTCGCCATCCAGCCGGCAAAAGAGTCCGGAGGCGGTCGGATTAGAATCTAATCGGCCCGGATCCGTTCCGATTGAAAGCTATTCGTTTCGGAGAGGCTCGCCATCCAGCCGGCAAAAGAGTCCGGAGGCGGTCGGATTAGAATCTAATCGGCCCGGGTCCGTTCCGATTAGAAGCTATTCGTTTCGGGGGCGCTCGCCGCCCAGCGGGCAAAAGAGTCCGGAGGCGGTCGGATTAGAATCTAATCGGACCGGATCCGTTCCGATTAGAAGCTATTCGTTTCGGGGGCGCTCGCCACCCAGCGGGCAAAAGAGTCCGGAGGCGGTCGGATTAGAATCTAATCGGACCGGGTCCGTTCCGATTAGAAGCTATTCATTTCGGGGGCGGCGCTCGCCACCCAGCGGGAAAAGAGTCCGGAGGCGGTCGGATTAGAATCTATTCGGTCCGGGTCCGGTCAGATTAGTTGCTACTCTTTGCGGAGGCGATCGCAATAGCGCAAGCCTGAAACTCGGCCGCGATGATGTCGCATAGGTCTGCCTGCGGAAAGGGGCCGCTGAAGGAGGTCCGCCCTGTTGAAGCGATGCACCCGACGCTCAACGGGATGTTGGTCTGGTGAGGGAAAGTCGGCGTCGAACTCGAACTGTCGACTAAGCCGCGGGGCCGCAAGAATCCAAAAGGGAATTCCAGTATTCCCTCGGACTTTCCCTCGGATCATGAGTGAGGCCTGAGGGAAAGTCTGCCTTCTTTGAGGAAATTGGCATCCACGTTTGAGTGAAAGTCAGCCATTTCTGAGGGAAAGTCAAAAATGATATTCGAGAAGAAGTAACGTTTTCAATGGGATGCGCACCTTCGCGAATCTTACGAATATAGAATGGATAGCTCCTCCGGATTACACGGTGCCGTCGCGTTTCCGACGCGGACATGTGGTCTTGAAGAGTCATCTCCGACGACTCTTGCTAGGTCGAATTGCCTGTCCACGCTTTCCACAAGCGCGCTGGATTGAGACGGGCGGTTCTAGGTTGATCCATTCCCGGAACCGACCCTAAGTCCGGAGAGGTATAACCTTAGGAGAATTCATGACCGGTACGAAATTGGAAGTTGATCACGACCTACTCTCGACCGCCACCGGCCTCAGCTTTGACCAGGTGAGGGGCGGAGATTTAATTCCGGAAACCTTGGGTAGTGATTATGTATACGCTGAACCTGCAGACGAATTCTATGATCACTACGTAGACTATCCGGGCGGCCTGCCGGAAGATACTTCGCTTGACACTTTTTCGTGCTTACCCGCCGAGGACTGTGTTCTCCCCCCGGCGTCCCCTGCTTGTGAAGTTGATGAAGATGAATTTATCGACAGCGGTCTGACAGAACTTTTAATCGGAATCATGCCGGCGGGTTTGTACCGCGCTGGCATTTCGGAAGCCGACTTCTTGAGGGCGTCGCCGTATTTGGCCGACGACGGAGCAGTCCCAACGCCGACCGAACGGAAGCTCCTGTTTGCTCCGGCGATCCTTTTGTTTGAGGCCGGATGGCAGAGCAAGCTCGCGCGCATCTGCGGATATAGCCAAGGGCACCTGCAGCAAGTTTACGAAGGAAAAGTCTACGAAGGCAAAGCCCGCGCGGTAACGCCCGCGTTGAAGAAAGAGCTTCTGAAAGCGTATCGAGAGGAGATTGAGCGCTGCGAGGAGAGGGCCTCTCGCGCAATGGCAGGCGTCATCAAAATTCTTGAAGCAAAGTAACGACGGCTCGTTCGCAAACTCTCGCTGAGACTGAGCCAAGCAACAGCCTTTCCGGATCGAAAGTAAATGCCCGCATGGATCGAACGTGCTAAGCTGCTTTCCCGAATTCGTCGACGGCTGCTAGAGCCGTGAAGTCAATCGTCGGCGAGCGCCTTGAAGCTGCTGTGTCCTGGGTACCGACGCTAATGATTTCGCGGTACTCTACCTCGGCGAAGTGGTTGGTCAGTTCAGTCCTTGCGGTGAATATCTTTCTGCCGGCGTCGGAGACGTGAACGCAAGATACTCGGTTACGCTCACGGACCACGAGAAGTTCGGATATATGGACGTAACCCACTAACCCGAGTCATTTTTCGCGAAAGTCCGGCTATTCTGCGGTTCCATCCCGGGATTTGCATGCAGATCATCATCGACCGGTTAAACGGCCTCATCCGCTCGGCGCTCAGGGCTTATCTCGCCGCCGAGCGGGATCTCGACGCCGCTAACGAGGCCCGCGACCAGGCCGGCATCGCCGCGGCCAAGGAGAAGGTCGACCTCGCCGCCCGCCAGGCCGTTGACCTGCTGCACCACTTCGCGGACTTCGTCTGCAAGGAGCCTGCCCCGTCGTTGCCCGCATTCAAGAAACCCGAGGACGTCCGGAACGTGATCCGGCCGCTCTGCCTCTTCGGCAGGACCGGGCCGTCGATCGACGACGTCAACCTGCTGATGGATGTCGCCGACGCGTTCAAACACCACCGGCCCGACCGCAAGAGCGCTACCGTCGAAGTGTCGTTCGCCATCACCACCCAGTTCGGCGGCTACGGCCAACTTCGCTACGGCGAGGGCAAGTACGGCGGCGCCGAGCAGACTATCGTCACGCGCAAGACCGGCGAGCGGCGCGCGCTGTCGTGCATCCTCCAGAACGTCTTCGACGCCTGAATGTCGTACCTGGGGCAGCCGCTGCCGCCGATCAGCAAATATTGAGAGGTCGATGGCGAACCGAGACCAGATCGAAGCGTTCATGCGGGGCTTCCCGTCCCAGGAGCAGATACTGACGATGCCGTCGGAGGACCTCGGCGCGCACATGCTGCAGTATATGATGGGGCCGCAGGCGGAGACGCACCGCTTCAATTTCATGCAGATGGTCTTCCCCGGCCAGATTGCGGAGCGCTTCATGGAGGCCTGGGGATGGCTGGAACGCGAGGGCTTCATCGCGCACCGGCCGAACGACATCCACGGGCAGGGCTTCTTCGTCACCAGGGCCGGCCAGCGCGTCGCACAGTCGACGGACTTCGCCGCATGGAAAAAGGAGTCGATGTTTCCGGACGGCCTGGATCCCGTCGTCATGTCGCAGGTCAAGCCGCTGTTCGCGCGCGGCGACTACGACACAGCCGTCTTTCGCGCCTTCAAGGAAGTAGAGATCCGCATACGCAACAAGGATCCCGGGCTCGCTGGCGAGAGCGGCGTCGACCTTATAAACCGGGCGTTCGGCCTCAACGGCTTGCTGATGAAGGGCGCGGACAAGAAGGACCGGGGCTCGATGCGCGACCTTATGACGGGCGCGTTCTCGATGTTCCGCAATCCGAGCGCCCACCAGGAGGTCAAGTTCGAAAATCCGCGCGAAGTCGTCGACATGATCTGCTTCGCGAACCAGTTGTTGCGCATGGTCGACCGCATCTGAGGACTACTGAAGCGGATGCCGGACCTTGAACTCGGCCCAGCATTGCACGGCGCACTTAGAATTTTGTCGTTAAGTAGGCTGTGGAAATCGTGGAGAGCGCGATCCGAAATGAAGCGTAAAAGCTTCAATTCAGCCACCAATCGCGAAAATGAAGCGTATATCCTTCAATTAACCATTCCGTTGTGAAGCTAACGCGCCAGACACGCAATTGATTCACCCAGCCGTGAATCGGATAGTGGGCTGCGCAGGCGATGGACGCAGGCGTCGAACGGGAGAACATCATGAAGCCGATCAAGCTCGAGACCGCAGTCAAGCTGGACGGCACCGGCAACCACATCCATTGGATGGCCGACACAGTCAAAGCCGCCGTCCAGGCCACGCTTGACGACATCAACGGCCGCGCGACCTCGTTCACCGTCTGCCATGCCAACAAGGTCTACGAGCTCTCGCGCCGCGTCGAGGCCTACCTGAACGACCGCGAAATCCCGGTCTCCGACCGCAGCGGCGCCAAGCTGACGTATCGCCCCGCCGGCCCGTCGGCCAACGCTTACAAGCACGGTGCGGTCTCGACCGAGATCACGCTGCGCCGCAAGTCCGGCAGCGAGCCGGTCTGGTACCTCGACATCGTCGAGCGCGGGGTCGTATATCCGAAGAATACGGAGCGCTTCAACGTCACGATCTCCGACGCTGCCGCCCGCAATGCCGTCAAGCGCACGCTCGCCGCCTTCGGCCGCGACGTCGTGCCGCGCGAGATCCTGGCGCCGGCCGACGACGCCGCTATCCGCGGGCTTGCCGCCTAATTCAATCGACATCGCTCCTATGCCCGGCGCCGGCAACGGCTACCGGGCATAGGGGCGTGGAGAGCGCCGCTGTCGCGGCGTCAGAGGAGCAACCAATGGCGATCAACCAACCGACCGAAATCCAGAAGCACCAGGCGCTGACAATCTTCCACGGCATCAAAATCCTGCTCAAAACCGGCCACCCGATCGCCCCCGCCTACAGCGAGGATGGCTTGGCGCGCACCGCCAGCATGTTCACCGGCATGGACTACCAGAAGGGCCAGTTGAAGGACGCCGCGGCGGACTTGCGTCTGTGGTTCAGCGACATCTGCAACCACACCGTCGACGATGAGCCGATCGAGTATCCGGAAGACTAATCTTGTCGAATCGCCCTCACGCCCGGCGCCGAAAGGCTACCGGGCTCGGGGCCGTGGAGACGCGGGCGATGGCCACCGGCGCAGAACAGGAAGGCCGCCGGCATCGCGCTCTCCGGGGACCGCGGCCGGATGGCGGTCGTGTTGAAAATGAACAAGATGGCGCACCAGATGCTGCGCGAACTCGAGGAGTAACATGGCGGACGGAGATTTCGTGGGAGCGACCGACGGATCGTGGGTCTTTGTCGGTGTCGGCAATCGCGCGGAGTTCGACAAGATCAAGCTGCCGGTGGAGGACCGCGGCGAGAGCCGTCGATGGGAACCACGTGTTGGTCAAGACTGTCGAGCAAGAGGGGTCTGCCGCGTGAGCTTTCAGCACTGGATTAAGTACCGCGGAGAGATCTGCGCGCCGCGCGATATCTAGCCTGAAATACGTCGTCACGAGGCCGCGTTCGCGGGGGACTGCACAGCCTGAGAAGTGACGATGCGCGAGTTCTATATGTTCTGAAACCGGGTGCGCCGTTCGGCCGGCAATCCTACAGCCGCAGATCGGGGGAATCGGGGTTTACCCGATCCTCAGGCTTCGCCAACTATCCGGACGGGCTGACCAATAAGCAGCTTGGACACGTACGACGGGCGCGAGGCTTTCGAAAAGTCATCCGGCATGGAGAAGTAGCCGCGCTTGCGCGGGTAGACCACCTCCGGTCCTGGGGCTTGATGGCCTACGATGCTACCACCGCGTTCGCGCGGCTCTTCAGTTTACTCAGCCGAGGTCCTTCGCTGGGCCGAGGCATTTTTCCACCGGCCTTCAGGTATGCCTCGATCAGAGCCTCGGACCACACCCTCATCGCCGTCGATTTCAGATCCATGCGCTGCGACGTCAGATAGAATTCGCGCGTCGTCGGCGCCGCCTCCTCGGCAGTGGTCGGCAGGGTATGCGCCAGCACCAGCGACGACGCTACCGGCGAGACCTTGCTGTCGAGAAAGTTCGCCATCACTGTCCTCGCCAGATGCAGCGAAAAGTATGGGAGCCCGTCGAGCGCCTTCGCCTTGCGCATGCGCAGTAGATGGCGATTGAGCGAGTTCGGGAAGACACTGACGTCGTCGTTTTTCGGATCCCGCCCGTGCCGGCGGGTCGACGCGAACACCCAGGCGCTCGGCCAGCTGCCGTGTTCGTTCGCCACCAGCTGCGTGTAGTCGGCGATCGAGCCCGCCGCGACGTCGCGGACGACCGGCGGCAGCGGCAGCCAGAACGGCACCTTGGCTTTCATGGTGTCGGCGGGCCAGGCCGCGCGGCCCCAGCCGTCGGCAGCGAAGCCGTCCTGGTGCAGCAAGTCGTCCCGGCGCAGCTTGACGGTGCTGAAGCGGCGGTTCGCCGTCAGGCAGACCCACCAGAGACCCCAGCGGATGCCGGGGCTGATCTTGTCCTCGGCGGTCCGGCCGGCGCAGTAAGCCTCGTGCCTGGTGAGAAGGGTGCCGATACTGGCGACGTCGAGTTCCGATTTGCGCTCCAGGTGCAGCGCCCGGCGGGCCTCGATCTGCTGCATCTGTTTGGGATCTGGATCGCCGGCAGACAACTTCAGCCACCAAGGCGGCGCATCGGCCAGGCCGCTGTCGCTGGCGCGCTTCGCGGCGGCCCAAGTGAAGGCGGCTTTCACGTACGCTGCGCACTTCTCGCGCTGGCGATGGCTGCCGATCTTCCGCAGGGCCTCCTCGAAGTCGGCGCAGCCGAGTTTCGTCAGCCGCCGTCCGTGCAGCGCCTGCAGCGGCGGCTTGGCGAAGGCCAGCCTGGCGTCGTCGCAGGTGCCCTTGGATGGCGGCTTCTTGCGCCGGTTGATCCATCTGGGCGCGGCGATCACGGCTTGATACTCGCGGTCCAGGTCTCCCCACTGCCAGCCGCCGCGGCTTCGCGAGGGGCCGGCGTTCGGATCGACCCCGGCGGCGATCTGGCCGTAGAGCGACGCCGCCTGGTCGCGGGCAGCGCGGACCGAAAGGAATCCTTGGTGGCGCTCGCGCACATCGCCGATCGTGCGCATCTTGCCGCGGGTCTTGACGATCCAGTCGGCCGCGGCGCCGCGCTGGCGGATCGACAGGTAGTGCTGCCGGACGTCGGCCCAGACATTGACGCCGTCGGCCCGCCTGGCGGCCAGGCCGGCGGCGGTCTTGACGGTCTCGGCGGTGATGTCGACGCGGAGTGTTGGCATGCGTTTGTACCAATTTCTGTACCAACGTTTCGCCGAAATCTCGACGGCAGGCAACCTGAAGAGCGCTCCGAGGCCTGTTTTACAAGGACTAATTGACTGATATCGTTAACAGCGGAGCTGCGCGCGCACAGAACACGGGAATCATAATCCTGGGGTCGGGGGTTCGAGTCCCTCTCTCGCTACCACCTTAATCCTGTGTCCAGCCCGGAGACATAGGTAACGGGTCGTACCTAAGACATGGGTGACAACCTCGTGCCGAACGGGTTGTCGAGGGGTTGCAGGGTTTTCTGCTCCAGGTCGAAGTACCAAGATCATAGTGCATGAAGCTGACGAGCCAAATGCCGTCGTCGACTTCCTTGATACCGAGCTTTTTGGCCGGCCAGCACGGTTGAGATGTTGACTCTCTTGCGATGCAGGCAGAGCCGTCCACAGGCGGTGACGAGCAGTTCGCGATCGTGGAACGGATAGGTCAGCTCGGGCAAGCCATCGTAGCGTTGTGATGAGGCAAGGTAGAGTTCGGCGGGGCACTTTCATATCCAGTGCCTCATGCGGCCGTTCGGTATTGAACTCGCGGACGAAGGCATCGAAGCGTTCTTGCTGCTGCAGGCTGTTGGAGCCCGGCGGCCGGGTTGTTTCCCTCTTGAGAGTGAGGTGCATGCGCTCGTGGCGGCCATTTTGCTGCGGATGACCGGGCTTGATGCGCTCGATGGCGATGCCGAGCCTGAGCCGTCGAGCCTGCGGATTAGCAGTTCCCGGATCTTGCGTGCACCCCAGTGCGGCTTCTCGGCTTTGAGCCGGACAATCAGGCTCTCGATCTGCTCCGGCAGCTGGTTGGCATAGCGCACCGGTCGCCTGGAACGATCGCTCAGGGCCTCAAGCCCGTGCTGATGTTAGCTTAGTCTGCTCTATTCACCGCGATGATGACAAGCGGCTGGACCCACTATATTCGGCGGCCATCACTCTCTTTAGATTCTTCACGATGCTCGACAGCATCGTTCTGTCATTATCGAATTGCTCTGCGCAATATGCGACTTTAATGCCCGCCTGTTTGCAGATGAACTCGTAATGCGCTCGTCAATGTCCTGAAAGCGGCCCCAGCGGCTGACGTCGTAGACCAGTATGTGATCGAAGTCCGCACGACGGGACTGGACGTCATCAAGCAGTTGGAGCAGGCCCGCGCGGTTCTTGAGTTTGAGCCCGCTTTCACCTTCATCGCGATACGTGCAGACGATTGAAAGGTTGTGCGCCTGAGCGTAAGCCCCGATTACGACGGCTTGGTTCTCGATTGAATGTCGCTGATAGTCAGTGGACATGCGGACATGCTGTGCCGCGCGGAAGATTCTCACCGAGTTTGGCGGTTGAGCTTTTGAACCGCGAGCGCGTTAGCCATCGATCTAGCTCCCGAATGGCGCAGCGGTGATGCTCGCTGGAACGTGAGCAGTAAGGCGGCTCCGTATCTTGTCGCTGCCCCGAAGTGCGTTTCTCCAACGGTCTATGCAAATACTTCAATCGGGGTCTGCGAGGCCACAAAATACAGATTGTGGCGCGTCGGATAGATCGTCTCCCACACCTTCACGAACTTGAAATGTGGCGTGAAGAATCGGCGTAAGTCCTCTTTGTCCTTAAACTCGTACTCGTGCAGAGCGTTGCTCTTTTTTCCGTCTTTCGCCTCTGTGAGTGTGTAGCCGCTTAAAATGCCACCCTCGCCTAGGCGCTCCACTAGCTCACGAAGTATCTTGTCGATCTCCGCTTCGGTGAAATGCTCGATAGCGGCATCCCAGACGATGTTATCAAAGGGGCCGGGGGGTAAACCCTCACGGATGTCCTTCTGGACGTAGGAAATATTGGGAGCGGAGTTATACCGCCTCGCGTGAGGGATGGCGTCTTTATCGAAATCGAGCGCGATAATTGAAGACGCTCTGGACGAATAGAAGTGGCGCGCGTTGAACCCATCTCCGCAGCAAATCTCAAGCATTCCAGCGTTAGGCTTTATCACTAGACGGGAGAACACGCCACGTTCAACCCATAGACTGTTGTTCTTGGCAGACCACTGCCAATGCTGATCGAGATAATGATCGAACCATTCGGGGCGCGGATGGAATCCCCATTGCACAGCGAATTGAGCGAAATGAGTGAACGCTGCAAACTTTCGAACAAGAAAGTTGAAGCCTTTCAAAAATGAAATAAGCAGCCGACGCATAGCGCTAGCACCTCGCAATCAGAAATGACTACCAATAATATGCCCGAGACGATCGAGTTCGATCGCGGGCATTTGTCGCACGAAAATTATTTTGACGCCGAGGTCCGGTCGCGTTGTGTCAATATCGAATAAACGCGTCCGGTGGCGTTGGATCACTATTGTAAGATTAGCACGGAGCCGTTGTTCCTCCAATGGGTATCAGCCCAGGCCGTACTTTGCTATATTGGCTTGTGTGCTGTGAAGAGGCGGCTTCACTTGGCGGTCTCTTCTAACTTACCCCTTTGTTGAAGTTGATAACCTCACTCCAGTTTGGGCGCATCAACCCATCCAACGCTACCACATTGCGTGCATTCAAATGAGCACAGATGTCGTACCAATCCCGCTCCGGCAGATCGTCTACCTTCAGTCGGGCATTGTGCCAGCAGCGCGGGCGCGGATCCCGGTCGGGTGGCCCGACGCAATAGAGGAGGATGATCTTGAAGCCCGCCGCCTTCGATCGCGACGGCGAGCCGCCGGACCAGTAGTTCAGTCGAGAGGTGGGCTTCGGCGCCAGGGCATGGCCCATGAAAGCGCTGCTCCGGCCGGCACGCAAATTATCAATCCGTGGGGGCAGGGAACGAGGGCGAACTACCGTGGGTCGGGGTGTTGATAATTTGGCTCAGTTCACTCTGCCGAGAAGAGACCGCAACCGAGAGCGGTCTCTTTCGGTGTGTCCTTGCTCAGTGCCAGACGGCGACGACTCCGGCGGAAACCGCGAGGACAGCATTGATTCGCTTAACAGCGGAAGGGAAAAGTTGGCACAGCCTGTCGGGGGTTGAGCCCGTAGCGGGCTCTCGCTACCATAATTAACTACAGGCCGCGCGCCTCGTTGCCTTCGGCGAGCACATGGAGTTTGTGCGGGTCCCGGAGCACGATGCGCTGGCGGCCGCCTTCCACGAGACCTTGCTGTTCCCAGGCGCTCAAGATGCGGCTCACCGTGTGCAAGGTCGTACCGGTCATCTCCGCGACGTCCTGCCGGCTGATCGGAAAGTCGATCTCCACTCCCGCGTCGACCTTTCGCCCGGCTTGTTTCGCCAGCCGTAGCAACGCGTGGGCCACTCTCTGCTCGACTTGTTCGTTCGATATCTCGATCACGCGGGCCTGTGTGTCCTGCAGGCGGCTGCCGACGGTCTGTAGCACGTTGGCGGCAAGGCTCGGAAATTTCACGATCAGCCGGTGCCACGACGAGGACGGCCAGGAGAGCGCGATGCTGTCGACGGCTGCGATCGCGGTCGCCGGATAGGTCTTGAGGTTCATGGCCTGCGCGACACCGAAGAGCTCACCGGCCGAAACGTAGCGCACCACCGTCTGTTGACCCTGCGGCGTGGTCTTCTCCACGCGCAGATGGCCGTGCAACAGCACGAAGAAGCGGTCGGCCTCGGCCCCCTGATCGAAAACTGCCGTTCCCTTCGAATAGCGGACCGAACGCGCTTCGCGCAAAAGCTCGTCCTGCTCGGCGGACGCAAGTCCCGCGAACATTGCCAGGTTCGCAACCAGGGAACGGTCGACCGTGGCCATTTCAATCCTCGTTTCGACGCGGCCGCACACTATCCGTCGCGACGGCAAGCCACAATGTTGAGGTGACTTGGTACCGAGGAAAACTGCCGGAAGCTTGCGCTGGGTCAAATTCGTACCCGGCGAATGAGGATATCGACGTTTCGAACACCGGAAGATCGGGGAATCCAGGGTCGATGCATGACGAAACTGGAGCCGGCAAGATCGTAGAAGCGCTGCCGCTCACGTATCCCGATCTGGCCCGGGATGGATGAAGGTTTTCTCGATCCTCCTCAACCCTGCTGCTGGTCGATGGTCCGGCCTTCCGCGGAGCAGCAGTTGCGGTTGCTCGCTACGAGGACCGGCGCTGTGGTTTTCTCCTCAAGTGATTCCAGGAAGCTGTCCGCGAGGACCTCGAAAAACTTCCGTTTGACGTTGCTGTTGCTCCGGCCCCGTCCCCGCAGCCTCTCGAAAATCCGCATCGCATTTCTCCATTGATGACGGTCCGGAGAATGCCCGATGAGCCCCACGCGATCTTTGTTGGAGATCAAACATTTCGGTGAACATCTCCACAGTTTGTGCTCCGACAAAGAGGCTCCCCGCCGCGAGCATCTATCGTAGCACCAATGAACGAGGAAGACGTGCATGATGCAGAAATACAGGAGTTACCGGGTGCCGGCGCAATTTTCCTGCGGCCTCCGGCCGTCGATCGACGCCGCGTTTCTGGGCGCTGCGGGCTCGCTGCTGCTGTGCAGCGTGCGCAAATCCTGAGACGACGATGACCGGCGCCAGCATATCACGATGGACGATGAGTTACTTCACGGTGGCTGTCGGGTGGTTGTTTGCCGCGCAAGCGATGATGATCGCAGGCATTGGCTTCCCTGCAGCCGACCTTGCTTCACCCGACACGCTCGTCCTGGTCCACGTGGTCTCTATCGGTTGGCTCAGCATCGCAATGTGCGGGGCGCTATTGCAGTTTGTGCCGGTGCTGGTCGCAAAACCGCTGTTTGCAGAGAGGTGGGCTTTGCCGGCTCTAGCCCTGTTGACCGCCGGCCTCGCCTCGCTTGTTGCGGGTTTTTTGGCGCTGGGAGGCCGGCTTCCCGGCTGGTTCGGGCTTCTCCCGGTCGGCGCTTGTCTGCTTATCGCCGGGTTAGGTCTGATTGTCGTCGATCTCGGGTTGACGGCATGGTTGCGTCCAACGGGGCCCGCGCGCTTCGTCCTGGCCGGTTTGGCCTCGCTGTGTGCCACCGTCGCCTTCGGCGCCGTCTTCGCGTTTGCGCTCGCGGGCTATTTGGGATCGACCGGCACCACGATACTGGCTGCCGGCGTCCCGCTGCACGCCATCGCAGGCGTCGGCGGCTGGCTGACGCTGACCGCTATGGGCGTGAGCTATCGCCTCTTGTCCATGTTCATGCTGTCGCCCGACGTCGATGATCGAAAGAGCGGTGCGACGCTGTTGTCGGGCGCGCTCGCCATAGTCGCCGCGGTGGCCGGCGGCGTCGCCGCGATCGCGCTCTCGTCTGGAATGAACGTCGCCCTGTCCTTTGCTGCCGCCCTTGGCCTTGCGACGGTCGCTCTGTACGGGCGTGACGTGATCGCGATCTTCCGGGCGCGCCAGCGCCGCCAACTGGAGCTCAGCACCCGGATGGCTGCGTTGTCCTTTGCTAATCTGGGAGGAGCGGCCCTTCTGGGCGTGATGCTCGTTTTGACGGGAAATTTCGCCGCCTACGTCGGAGCGTTCGTCTTTCTCGTCGTGTTCGGCTGGCTGTCGGGCCTCGTCCTCGCCAAACTCTGCAAGATCGTTGCGTTCCTGACCTGGCTGGAAACCTACGGTCCGGTGATGGGTCGATCGCCTACGCCTCGTGTTCAAGATCTTGTTGCGGAGGGGAGGGCATCGAAATGGTTCGTCATCTATTACGCAGCCGTCTGGCTCGGGATGCTCATGCTGTTGGCAGATCAGGCGTCGGCATTCCGGGTGACGGCAGTGGCGATGGCAATCGGGACCATTGGCATCGTCCGCGAAGTGGCCCGGATACGGCGGCTTGCGGATGTCGCGGATCCCCTGCGGTTTCCTGCAGGCGCCCGCGTGCCCCATCTGCTGTTTGCTAGAAAATGAGTCGAAAGCGAAAGGAAAAAACATGATCGAATACATTGACGTCGACGTTCGCCCGATTCTGCGTACGGGCGGCGAGCCGTTCTCGGTCATCATGGCTGCACTCGACGGCCTTGAGCCGGGACAGGGTATGCGCCTCTATGCGACCTTCAAGCCGATCCCGTTGTTGGGCGTTATGGCCGACAAGGGTTTCGCGCATTCCGAGACCGCTCTTGGCGGTGGCGAGTGGGAGGTGCTTTTCACGCCAGCGGATGCGACGCCGACGAAATCTCCCGTGGGCGTCCCGGCCTTCGATAACTGGCCCGAACCTGCAACCAGGCTCGACAACCGCGACCTCGAGCCGCCGGAGCCAATGGTCCGCATCCTCGCGGCCGCGGAGAAGCTCGGGCCCGGGGAAACGTTGTCGGCACTTCTGCGACGAGAGCCCGTCTTTCTGTTTCCGCAACTCGAGAAGCGCGGCTTCCGCTGGCTCGGCGGCTTCACGCCGGACGGATCGAGCTACGAACTGGTCGTGAGAGCTCCGTCATGACCGATCGACTGGTCGCTCGCATCAAGGATGCGCTACGCGTCGTGATCGATCCCGAACTCGGTCACAACATCGTCGAGCTCGGGTTCATCTATGACATATCGGTCGTCGACGGCGCCGCCCGCATCACGATGACCACGACGACCCCAGGCTGCCCGGCCGCCTACTTTCTGAAGGAGGGGGCGGCCAACAGCGTCGCGCGCGTGCCCGGAGTGGGATCCGTGGAGGTCGTAATGACATTCGACCCGCCGTGGACGCCGACACGGATCGACCCCTCCGCCCGAGCCGCGCTTGGTTTTGCTGCGGTCAACTGAAGGTCCGGACCATACCAAAACGCGCGCAAAGGCGGTCGCGTCGATGCTGCGCTCGTAGCCCATGTGTGTATTTTGACTGAGATGCGTTCCACGACTACGTCGCCGGAGGCCCGGTGACGTACGAGGCTTCCCGCGAGTTTAGCAGGGGTTGATCTCACCTTCGGCACATCGTCGGACGATTTGTCCGTTCCAATTGAAGAGAACGTTGAGGTCAGGCATAACTCTCCGTGAATGAAGCGCTGATTGCCTCCACACCATTATGACCAGCCCCCGAGTTCCGTCCCTTGTCGCGCTGAGAGCCTTTGAAGCTGTCGGCCGCACCGGCAGCATGCGTGCTGCTGGCGACGAGTTGGCGGTGAGCCATACGGTCGTTTCGCGGCACATCCAAAACCTGCAGGAAAGCCTCGGCGTAACGCTTGTCCGGGCTCAAGGTCGCGGAGTAATGCTGACTGAACGGGGCATGTTTCTTTATGAGCAGTTGTCGCAAGCCTTTGACATTATCGCGCGCGCTACGGTTGCGGTACGTCCGCCGTCTCGAACGACCCTGAAAATCTGGTGTATTCCCGGCATCGCCAACCGTCGTTTGCTGCAGCGGCTTCCCGAACTGACGGGCCCGCCAAACCGATGGGAAATCAACCTGCAACCAACGTTATCGCACCCCGATCTCTCGCGTGGTGAGGCTGATGCCGAGATCGTTTATGCCGACGTGATTGCCACGCATCTCGACCTCGCATCCGAACCCTTGATCCGGCCAAGGGTCTTCCCGGTAGCCAGCCCGAGCTATTTGGCGCGTCATCCCGCCATCACGAGTCTGAAGGACTTGGCATCGATCGCGCTGATCCATGAAGAATCGACTGAGCAATGGGAGCGCTGGTTTCGACTGGCCGGGTTGGTTGATTTGCCGCAGCTTGGCGGTCAGCGCCTTTGGCGTGCCCACCTCGCCATCGAGGCGGCTCGACTAGGGCAGGGTGTGGCGATCGCCAACGATGTCCTGGTCGAGGATGACCTTCGCACCGGCGCGTTGATCGAAATCTTCTCGACCTCCGTCTATATGGGAACGTATCAATTGGTCGCGGCGAAGGAGCGCTGGCGCGATCCGGCGATCGTTGCATTGCGGAATTGGCTACAAAATGTGCTGGCTGGCGCACCGAACAGTCCGACCGGTGCATGGAGGTCACCATAACGAGATATTAAAACTGGTTGTTCATCCGAGGGCGCCAGCTACGTTTTCCTCAACATAGGAACGTACGTGATGGCGCTAAATTCGGAATTGATGTCACGCAGGCAAGCTGCGGTGGTTCGCGGCGTTGGTCATGCCACGCCGGTTTTCGTTGACCGGGCACACAACAGCGAGCTTTGGGATGTCGAGGGACGACGCTATGTCGATTTTGCCGGTGGTATTGCTGTTCTCAACACCGGTCATCGCCATCCGAAGGTGATCAAGGCGGTTCGCGATCAGCTGGATCGCTTTACCCATACGTGCTTCCAGGTCGCGCCCTACGACTCCTATGTTGAGCTTGCGGAGCGTCTCAATGAACTGGCGCCGATCAGCGGACCGGCCAAGTCGATACTGCTTACAACGGGTGCAGAGGCTACTGAAAATGCGGTCAAGATTGCCCGTGCTGCAACCGGCCGCAGCGGGGTCATCGCATTCACGGGGGCCTTCCACGGGCGCACGGCTTTCGCATCGGTGATGACGGGGAAAGTCGTCCCCTACAAGAAAGGCGTTGTTTCCCCTCTGCCCGGCGTATGGCACGTACCATTTCCCATCAGTGGCAGCGAGACTACGGTCGACGACGCGCTGCGCTATATCGGCTTCATCTTCAAGGCCGACATCGACGCATCCCAGGTAGCAGCTATCATCATCGAGCCTGTGCAGGGTGAAGGTGGTTTCCATCAGGCGCCACCCGAACTGATGCGTGGGCTGCGCCGCATTTGCGATGAAAATGGCATCGTGCTGATCGCTGACGAAGTCCAGACCGGCTTTGGTCGGACCGGAAAAATGTTCGCGATGGAGCACTACGACGTCAAGCCGGACCTCATCTGTGTGGCGAAAAGCCTGGCCGGCGGTCTGCCGCTAGCCGGCGTGATCGGGCGTGCCGCGATCATGGATGCGGCGGAACCGGGTGGTCTCGGAGGCACCTTTGCCGGCCATCCGCTGGCATGCGCTGCTGCGCTTGCGGTCCTCGATGTGTTCGAACAAGAAAACCTTCTCGCACGCGCCGATCAGATCGGCACTCGCCTGCGCGAATCCATCGACCGCTTCGCGCAAGCCAATCACTTGCTCCCGATTGCCCGGGCGCGTGGACTGGGCGCGATGATCGCCTTTGACGTGCTCAAGCAGCGGGGCAGTTCCGAACCGGATCCGGAAGCGACCAGTCAGGTAACCAGGCTCGCTCACCAAAACGGCCTCATCCTTCTTTCGTGCGGCACGACCGCGAACACGATTCGGATCCTGGTCCCGCTTACGGCATCGGACGAGATTGTGGACGAGGGCCTGTCGATACTCGAATCCTGTCTCGTCGCATGATGACCTGCGTGGATGTCACAGCGCACGCATCGATGATCGGACAGATCGACGAGACTGACGATCAGCATCCGCGTTAACTTAACCCGGCGAACAGGAGACGACGTTGGAAACCGAGCAGCTGACCAAGAACGACGGTCTTGCCACCGAATTGCGCGCCGCCGTGGATCGGAACTTTGACGAGCAGGTGGCCTTCCTCTCGCGCCTGGTACAGTTTCGCAGTCTTCGCGGCCAGGAGGCCTCGCTTCAAGCCTGGATGGCCGAGCGGCTCGCGGAGCGCGGGTACAAGGTCGATGCCTTCAGTCTCGCCGACGTCAATCTGATGAGTCATCCGAAGGCAGCCCCGATGGATGGGATTGATCTTTCCGGCTCAAGACAGGTCGTAGCGACCTATGACGGCGGAAGCAAAGGACGCAGCCTCATCATGCAGGGCCATATCGACGTGGTGCCGGAGGGCCCGGTCGATTTTTGGGACTTTCCGCCGTTTGACGGCGTGGTGCGCGATGGCTGGATGCACGGCCGTGGTGCTCAGGACATGAAGGCCGGCGTCTCTGCCATGATTTACGCGCTCGACGCGATCCGGCTCGCGGGCTACGCCCCGCAAGGCCGTATCCATTTGCAGACCGTCACGGAGGAAGAAAGCACCGGCAATGGCGCGCTGTCGACATTGATGCGCGGCTATCGCGCCGATGCGTGCCTGATCCCCGAGCCAATCGGCCAAGCTGCTGCGGGCGCAGGTCGGCGCGATCTGGTTCAGGGTCCGGGTGCGGGGCACGCCGGCGCATGTCGCCTATTCCGAAGCGGGAACCAGCGCCATCCTGTCGGCCATGCACGTGGTCCGCGCGTTCCAGGACTATACCAAGCAACTCAACGAAAAGGCCGTCGATCATCCGTGGTTCAAGGATGTCAAATCGCCGATCAAGTTCAATGTCGGCATCATCAAGGGCGGCGACTGGGCGAGTTCGACGGCAGCCTGGTGCGAATTTGATTGCCGGCTGGGCTTGCTGCCCGGCACGACCCCGCAGGACGCGATGCGTGGCATCGAGAAATGTCTTGCGGAGGCGCAGAGTACCGACAGCTTCCTGTCGAGCAATCCCGCCGAACTGATCTGGAGCGGCTTCCAGGCCGATCCATCCGTCTGTGAACCGGGCAGTGAGGCAGAGCAGGTGCTCGCCTCGGTGCATCAAACGGTCTTCAACGAACCACTGCAAGTGCAGATCGGCACGGCTGTTACCGACACGCGTTACTACAATGTCGATTATGGAATTCCGGCTCTTTGCTACGGCCACTACGGCATCGGGCCGCATGCGTTCAACGAACGCGTCGATCTCGAAAGTGTCCGCAAGATCACACTGAGCATCGCGCTCTTCGTCGCGAAATGGTGCGGACTGACCAAGCTGTGACGGCGCCTTCCTGCCACGGTCGCCGCCGTTGCCGGGCCGCAGCGAATAGGCGCTTCCGTCGGAGCCGAATGACGGCGGCATCCCGCACGGCGCTGAAGAGCACTGACGGCCGAGCCGTCAGTGTACCGGAATGGCTCAAAAAGCTGACTTCAAGCGATCGTCTTCAGATAAAGGCCTGGGTCGAAATATTTGCTCGCGGGCGTAAAATCCTTGACGCCGGCATTTGCCATGAAGAAATCGGTCGATTGCTGCAGCCAGTTGGTGACCGTGCCGTCTGAATAGAGCCGCTTCCAGTCGCGCGAAGTGAACATCTTTTGCGCCTTGAATGACTCGTTGATGTCGGCCAGCGGCGTCTGGCTGTAATGGGCCTTCTGCAGCTGCTCCATCGCTTCTTTGCTGTTGGCAATGATGTAATCATTGGCCTCCGCCCAACCCTTGATGAGTTTGGCCAGGGTCTCCTTGTTCGGCTCGTAATAGTCGTTGGCTGCCGCCCAGCCGCCGATGATGGCGGCCTGCGGGTAGTAGGCCGATGCGTCGGCAAGCTTGACCGCACCCGGAACCTTGTCGCGAACGGTGACATTGAATGGCACCCAAAGAGCTACGGCAGGCACGGCCCCCGAGATGAACGCCGTCACCGCCGCCGGCATGGTCTGGTTGACGAGTTCGATTTCCTTGGGGTCGATCTTGTTGGCGCGTAGCGCCTTGTCGAGGAACACATGCGCAGTAGTGCCGGTCGCCGTCGCGATCCGCTTGCCTTTCAGATCCTCGAACGACTTGATGCCCTGATCGGACCGCACCCAGAGCTGTGCGGTCGCGACCTCGATGTCGTTGATCAGGAATACCTTGCCCTGGCCGCGGGCCGGGAAATTCGAAAGCACGGCACCGGTCGCCAGCACGTCGAGGCTACCGCCGATCAACGCTTGGAAGATCTCAAGGCCGGTGTTGAACTGGCGCAGTTCGAGGTCAAGCCCTTGCTTTTCGAACGTGCCCCGGTCCATCCCGGTCCAGATCTGCCCGTCGACAGCGACCGTATGCAGATAGCCGACGCGAACCTTTGTCTTTGCCTGGGCGATCGCCGGTGTGGACGCTGCAAACCCACCGAGTGCGAAACCAGCCGTTGTCGTCAGGAATTGTCGTCGATCCATTGCGTCTTCCTCCCTTTTGTTTTGTGATTATTCCGAAAATGAAGCGGGCCGGGCCAGCGCTTGCTGTGCACGGTACTCGCTCATGACGAGCTCCCTGATGTGGCTTCGCAACTCACCGAACTCCGCGCGCTCCTGCAGCGATTCATCGCGCGGATAGGCGAAGGGCACGTCGATGATTTCCTTGATCCGGGCCGGCCGTGCCGTCACCACCACGATCCGCGAAGCCAGATAGATCGCTTCCTCGACGGAATGCGTGATCAGCATGACGGTCTTGCCTTCGGTGGCCAGAACCTTCAGCAGCAGGTTTTGCATGTTGGCCCGGGTCTGGGCATCAAGAGCACCGAACGGCTCATCCATCAGCAGGAATTGCGGTTTGACGGCGTAGGCGCGCGCGATGGCCAGCCGTTGCCGCATGCCGCCGGACAGATGCTTGGGATAGGAGTTCGCGAAGTCCGTCAGGCCCATGAGCGCGAGATAGTGCCCGCAAATCTCGTCCTGCTCCGAAGTCGCAACGTGGTTGGCCTTGAGCTGCAGGCCGAAGGCGATATTCTGCTTGACGGTCAACCAGGGGAAAACGCCGTACTCCTGAAAGATCACGCCGCGTTCGGGTCCGGGTCCCTCGACGGGATGTCCATCGAACAAGACCTTGCCGGTGGTTGGCTTTTGAAAGCCGGCGAGCATGCTCATCATGGTGGTCTTGCCGCAGCCGGACGGGCCGATCACGGCGATGAAGTCGCCGTCGTGGATATCGTAGCTGACATCCTCGACCACGCGAAGCTTGCCTTTCGACGTATCGAACGCCAGCGAGACGTGCTCGAACTGCGCCCGTTTGGTGCCTGTCGTCGCGCTCATGCCACGGCTCTTTCCTGCCACACCAGCAGGCGGGCGCTGATCCGCCGCAAGATCATGTCCATGATCAAGGCAATGCAGCCGATGCAGATAATGCCGACGTAAATGACGTCGAGCAGGAAGTAGGTCGAAGCATTCTGAATCATGGCGCCCAGGCCGCGCTGGGCGGCGATCAGTTCGGATGCGACCAGCGTCGCCCAGGCGACGCCCAACGCCACGCGAAACGCGGTCAGGATGTGCGGCACGGTGAGCGGGATGATGACTTTCCGGAAGATCTCGAACTCGCTGGCGCCGAGCGTTTGCGCGACACGGATATAGAGTGGCGTGATCTGGGATACGCCTTCATACATCACGATCACGCCCGCGAAGAAGGAAGCGTAGAACAGGATGACGAGCTTGGCGACCTCATCGACCCCGAAATACACGATCACGAGCGGGATCAGGGCGATCGGAGGCAATGCGCGAAAGAAATTGATCATCGGATCGGCAAAGGTGCGCGCCGGCCGATACCAGCCCAGCAGGAAGCCGACGGGGACGGCGACGAGAATACCCAGCACGACGCCAAGAAACACCCGCCGGGTCGAAGCGTAGATGTCGAATAGCAGGCCTTCATGCAGCAGCAATTCGACAAATTTGGCCGCGACCTGATGCGGCGCCGGGATCAGGGACGCGTTGACGAATCCGCTCCAGCGCACGCCGTACCACAGCGCCACGGCGCCGACCCACGGCGCGAGTCCAAGTAAAAAGCGTCTCGCGACACTCCCATCCATCTTACTGCTTCCGGTGTGTAATCATGGTTGATCCTGGCGAAGTCATATTATAAATAGGATGACCATACAAGAGGCGGCCGATCCCCCTGGCCGTGGCTTTCGGATCGCAGAAATGATGCCGCCCACATTTGCCATCCGCACGCTTCAGGCCTTCTGCTATCGTTACCCATTGTCGACGCCGGTTGTCACTTCATTCGGCCGGATGCTGAATCGGCCGGCCGTCTTCGTCCGCGTCGAGGATCAAGACGGCGTCGTCGGCTGGGGCGAGGTCTGGGCGAATTTTCCGTCGACGGGCGCGGAACATCGGGCGCGGCTCGTCAACGAAGTGCTTTCGCCGGCTATATCGGGATTTTCGGCGAGCCAACCTGCGGAGGTGTTTGAGACCCTGACACAGGGCAGTTCCGTGCTCGCGCTGCAATCCGGCGAGCCCGGTCCTTTCGCGCAAGCCATAGCCGGAATCGACCTTGCGGTTTGGGATCTTTACGCGCGGCGCCGCAGTATGGCGCTGTGGAAGTTGCTCGGGGGCAACCAAAGCCAGATTCGGGTCTATGCCAGCGGCATCAACCCGACGGGTTCGCTGCAAATGGCGGAAGCGGCCTTGAGCAGGGGACATCGCGCACTGAAATTGAAGATCGGCTTCGACCTCGCCGCCGACCGCGCCAATCTGGCCTCGCTTCGCCAACTAATCGGCGACGGTATGCTGGCTGCCGATGCCAACCAGGCTTGGTCGACGGAGCAGGCGCTGGAAGTCGCGCCGCATCTTGGCGAATTCGGTCTCGCATGGCTCGAGGAACCGATCCGCGCCGATCGGCCCTGGCAGGAATGGCAACGTTTGCGCGAAGGCGCAGGCCTGCCGCTCGCGGCAGGAGAGAATATCGCCAGCCGCGCAGGTTTCGAGCAGGCGCTGAGCGATGACGTGTTGCGTGTCGTTCAGCCCGATATCGCAAAGTGGGGCGGGCTCAGCATCTGCTCCGGGATTGCGCGCGATATCCTGAGATCAGGCAAAATCTTTTGTCCCCACTATCTCGGCGGCGGGATCGGCTTGCTGGCATCGGCTCACTTGCTTGCGGGCGTAGGCGGCGACGGATTGCTGGAGGTCGATTCCAACGACAATCCGTTGCGCGATCGCTTCTGCGGCGCGGTCGCCGATATCAGGGACGGCATGGTGACGCTGACTGACAATCCGGGTCTCGGCATTGAGCCGGATCTGTCGTCGATCGAGCAATATCGGACCGCCTGAGCTGTCGGGAAGAATACATGGCTATGCAAGGATATGATTACATCATTGTGGGGGCAGGATCGGCCGGCTGCGTGGTCGCGAACCGGCTGTCCGCCGACCCATCCTGTCGTGTGCTGCTGCTGGAGGCCGGCGGATCGGACCGGAATTTCTGGCTTAAGTTGCCGGTCGGCTATTACCGGACGATCTATAACGAGCGCTTCTCCCGCCTGTTCAAGACCGAGCCCAGTGAAACCACGGGCGGTCGCCCGATCGTCTGGCCGCGCGGCCGCGTGCTCGGCGGGTCGTCGTCCATCAACGGCCTGATCTTCATTCGCGGCCAGCACGAGGATTTCGATGATTGGGAGCGCCTCGGCGCCAAAGGCTGGAGCCATCGCGAACTGCTGCCATATTTCCGCCGCTACGAGCGCTATTCGGGCGGCGAGAGCCAGTATCATGGCGGCCTTGGCGAATTCGAGGTGTCGGACCTGCGCAACAACAATGCCGCTTCCGCGGCGTGGGTTGAGGCTGGCGTCGAATTCGGGCTGCCGCGCAATCCGGATTTCAACGGCGAAACGACGTTCGGAGTGGGCGCCTACCAGCTCGGCATCGGCAGGCATTGGCGCACCAGTTCGGCATCGGCATTTCTAAGACCGGTTGCACATCGTCCCAACCTGACCGTCGTTACCGGCGCGCAGGTCAGCAAGGTAATTTTTCAGGGGCGTGTTGCCAGCGGTGTAGCGTGGATCAAGAACGCCAAAACATTCAGCGCGACCGCTGACCGCGAAGTCATTTTGTCAGCCGGTGCATTACAATCGCCGCAAATTCTGCAACTGTCAGGCGTCGGCCCGGCGGATCTGCTGCGCGGGATTGGCATTCCCGTAGTGGCCGACTCGCCTGAAGTCGGGCACAATCTGCAGGATCACTATCAGGCCCGCCTGATCGTACGGCTGAAGGAGCGCATATCGCTCAACGATCAAGTGCGTAACCCCGTCGAACTCGCCAGGATGGGCTTGCAGTGGATGTTTACCGGCAGGGGTCCCCTGACGATTGGCGCGGGACAGGTCGGTGGTGCCGCGTGCACGGAATACGCCGTCAGCGGCCGGCCTGACGTGCAGTTCAACGTGATGCCGCTGTCGGTCGACAAGCCCGGCGATCCCCTGCACAGCTATTCCGGCTTCACGGCATCGGTCTGGCAATGTCATGGACAGTCGCGCGGGCATCTCGCCATCCGGTCAACCGATCCGTTCGAGCAGCCGCGCATCGAGCCGAATTATTTCGCCGAGGAGATCGACCGGAAGACAATCGTCGCCGGCCTCGATATATTGCGCGGCATCTACCGGCAAAAATCGTTTCGCGATCTTTGGGACATCGAGATGGTGCCGGGGGAGGCCGTCAACGGCCGGGCGGGCCTTTGGGATTTCGCGCGCACCACCGGCGGAACTGTGTTTCATTGCGTCGGTACCTGCCGGATGGGAAGCGACGAGAGATCGGTGCTCGATCCCGAGTTGCGCGTCCGTGGTGTTGAAAAATTGCGCGTGATCGATGCCTCTGTCATGCCGCAGATCACCTCCGCCAATACCAATGCGAGCAGCCTGATGATCGGAGAAAGAGGCGCCGCCCTTGTCATGTCGTAGGCGGAACTTCAAGTTTGAAACCTGAGAGCCGGGGATGGATCTGATTTCCGACAGCCATGTTCCGAAATACGCCCAGATCGCTGATATCTTTCGTCAGCGCATCTCCCGTGGAATATGGGCGCAGGGCCTGCGGCTGCCGGCGAACGAAGAGCTTGCTGCAGAATTCGGCGTCTCCCGTGTCACCATCCGTCAGGCGGTCGATCTTCTGGTCCGCGATGGGATCATCGAGGCTCGGCAGGGCCGTGGCACCTTCATCACCGGGACGCTGAAGCAGGACCGCTGGCTCAAGGTCGAAACTACGCTGTCCGATCTCGCCGAAGTCTACCGCGACACTTCGCCGGAGATCATCAACATCTCGGAAAGCCGTACCGATGCGCCGCTGCTGCCCGACGACGGCAAGGCAGCGGCACATTATGTTTTCATGCGCCGCGTGCATTCGCGCGACAAGCGGCCTTATTGCGTGATCTCGATCTATCTAGATGAAAAGACATTCCGGAAGCATCCGAAGCGCTTCCGCAAAGAAACGGTGATTCCAATTCTGAAGGATATGCGCGATCCTCCGATCAGCAGCGCGCGACAGACCCTGACCATCGGCACGGCCGACCTCGAGGTGGCGAAGTTATTGCAAATTCCCCTGAATTCACCGGTTGCCGAGGTCCGCCGAGTTTTCACCACTGCGGATCGAACGGTTATTTATCTTGGAGAAGTCACCTATCGCGGCGACTTCATCCGCATCGACATGGATTTGCGGCCGTGAACATATCGTTCACCTGAAGAACAGTTCCTGATTTCGCCGCTCGAGTTCTTCGCTATACGTCCTCAACACATGCGCTTCGCTGACGGTCCCGATCGCGGCCCGATGGTCGGGCCGGTCGACCACGGCGAGGACGTCGGCTTCGGTGCGCTCAAAGGCCGTCATGATCTCGCGGATAGTGGCGCCCGGAAGCAGGAACTCTTCGCGCTGCTGCGCCAGCGTCGCGAGTGGCAAATTGTCGATGGTCGCAATCGAATGCAGATCGGCCGACGACACAAGACCGGCATAGGTTCCGTTCGGGTCGCGCAGCACGATCTGCCTGACGCGGGCAGGCGAGAACATTTTTTGCGCTTCCGCGATTGGTGTCGTGCTCAGCGCGTTTTCGAAATCGGAGCGCATCAGGGAAGTGGCGCTCAACTGCTGGACCCAGCCGACATCCTGTGGCCCGCGAATGACTTCGCCGCGAAGATGGAAGCGCCAGGTCGCAAAGCTGTAACCAAACAATTCCCTGACGATCAGCGCGCACACCGACGAAGCGACGACGGCGCCGACCGTCACGGAGAAATCGCCGGTAATCTCCAGCGCCAGACAGATCATGCTAAAGGGAGCCGCTAGCACGCCTGTTCCGAGCGCAGCTAGTGCCGCGATGGCTGCCGTTCCCGGTTGCAACGCGAGATTGGGAAAGGGCACGCTCAACACGACACTGTAGAGTTGCCCGATCAGCGCGCCGAGCATCAACGAGGCGAAGAACAATCCGCCGCGGAAGCCGGAGCCCAGCGATATTGCCGACGCCAGCATCTTCAGGACGATCGTCGTCATGAGCAATAGCCATGTAGGATTGCTCACCAGCAATATCTGCATCGCGCCGTGTCCGGCGCCAAGCACCGTGGGCGTCAGAAGGGCAAGGGCGCCAAGCAGGGCGCCACCGAGGACCGGCCGCAGGAATCCGCCGAGGGGCGTCAGGCGTTGAAAGCAGCGTTCGGAAAATGCAACGGCGAGCATGACGGCAATGCTGGCGAACGCGCAAATGACTCCGATCAGAACGGTCTGGCCGATCATCTCGACCGAAACCGGGGAGGGGAATCCCGGCACCATCAGGAACGACAGGTGGGTCAGGTGTCGCGCAACGAGCCAGGAGGCGACTGAACTGGCAATGACTGGCACCAGTCCGGCGGAGGTATAGGCGCCCAGGACGACCTCGAATGCGTAGAAGGCGCCGGCTAGCGGTGCTGAAAATGCGGCGCTGATGGCTCCGGCCGCTCCGCAGGCAACCAGCAGCCGCATATCGCTGCGGCGCGCAGCAAGCCGCTGGCCGATATGAGAACCGAACGCGGCGCAGATCTGCGTGTAGCCGGCCTCAAGCCCGACCGATCCGCCAAAGCCGTTTGACAGCAAAGTCTGGATGGAAATCAGCAGGCTGCCCCGAAAGGAGACGCGTCCGCCGTAAAGTGCATTGGCCTCGATCGCATCGGCAAGCTGCTGTCCCTTGAATCGCCGGACGAAAAACATCCCGATCGCTGCCAAAATGACGCCACCAAGGGTCGGGATCAGCAGCGTGCGTTGCCAGGAGATGACCCCGGTCGCGCTCAGATGTGCGTCGAAGGGAATGTCGAACAATAATGCGTGGGCTATCTCGCTCAATCTCGAGATCGCCGAGACCAGAAGCCCGCTGAGAAGTCCGATCACGATGGCGACGGCGACGACGCCGGTTTCCCGATTGCGGACGAAGTTGCGCAAGGCCGTAGGCAGGAGATAGCCGCCGACATGAGGTTTTTTCGTCGTCTCGGAAGGAGGTACGAAAGTCATTATGCCGTTTGCGCCCTCTCGTTATCAGTGCGGACGACGCGGAAGCCGATATGGCTCGAACAACTATCCGGCGTATTTGAACTGCGTGCGACTACGCGATAACGATTGCAATGAGATTCATCGCAGAGAAACAAAAATGCATGAACAGAAGCCGCCTCGGCAAAGCTACCTTCGGTCAAAATCACTTTACCGTGCTCAATCCGACTGATGCGCTCATTTTAGGCGCTGCGGCAGTCGATTCCCGAATGACCAGTGAGAAGTCGAGTTCCTGGTGCATCAGCGTAGCTTCGCCCGACAGATGACGCACCAGATATTCACCGGCACGCTGCCATGTAACATCGGTAGGAGCTTGGATGGTCGTAAGACTCGGACGAAGGTGCCTGCTCCACTCCAAATCGTCGAAGCCGACAACTGACAATTGCTGTGGCACCGAGATCCCATTTCGTTCAGCTTCGAGAAGAATACCATACGCGATGACATCGTTGCCGCATACGATGCCGGAAGGACGACTACGCATAGCGATGAGCTGCCGTGCGGCCTCGCGCGCCTGGTCCAGACTGTAGTGAACTTCGATGAACCATCGATCGGGAAGCGCAATTTTGTGATCTGCGAGTGCCTTTCGAAATCCACGGACTCTTGCGCCTGCTCTGTCATTGTTGCGCTGAAGCGCGGAAACGATGCCGATATTCCGATGCCCAAGCTCGATCAGGTATGACATGGCTCGGTAAGCTGCCGCCTCATTATCGACGCCCACGGTCGGATATGGTCGGTCGGGCAGGTAGACGCCGGCGTTTATGTGGGGAATGCCGTATTTGACAAGCAATTCCCGCAATTCCCTGTGATGGCAGTCGCCCCTGAGGATGAGGCCATCGACGCCGCGACTGACCAGATTTCTGGCCTGTTCGAGTTCAACGTCGAGATCGTAACCGTTGGTGGCAAGCAACAGCATATAGCCGGTCGTGGCTAGATACTTTTGCAGCGCCTCGATACCACGTGCAAACATGGCATTGTCGATGGTCGGAATGATTGCTCCGAGTGTTCGCGTCCGCCGGGTCGACAATGCCCGCGCCGAGGCCTGTGGAATATAGCCAAGGTCTTTGATGGCAGTCTGGATGCGCTGTCGAAGCGCGGGGCTGACCGCATCGGGATTGTTCAAGGCGCGCGAAACGGTTGCGGTCGAAACCTTGGCGCGGTTCGCAACCGACCGGATACCCTGAATCGTCCTAGGCCGTCCCATTATCATTCCACTGAAACGCCATCACCTGAAATTCGAGTCATCGAAAATCAGCCATCCAGCTGCGCGATTTTATCTGACTTTCGAGCCGCCAGGTAAAGATCGCATCCAAAAGAGTGCGTTTTTGTGCCGCCGCATCCCGCTCCATCCACAGATTGTGCTCCTCGTGGGGGTCCTTCTTCAGATCGAAAAGCTGGCCCTCCGCGCTTCCCAGAAAATGGACGAGCTTCCAGTGCTCGGACCGGATCATGGTCATGAATTGTACTTTCTCGAGAACGTTGTCGGGACCGAGCTCGGTGAAGACGTATTCCCGCCCGGGCGCGGAATCATCCGTGAGCACGCTGCTCACGCTTTGCGCCTCCATAAAGCCCGGGATTGCAACGCCGGCCCACTCCAGAATGGTGGCACCAATATCCATATGTTGAACGAGCTGCTTGACCCTCCGGCCCTGGGGCAAAAATCGCGGACCCCAGGCTATCAAGGGCACGCGGACAACCTGTTCGTACATGGTCCACTTCTGGCTGTGGCCATGGTCGCCAAGCGTGTCGCCGTGATCGGAAGTAAAGATCACGATGCTGTTCTCCAGCAGGCCTCGGGATCGAAGCGCTTGGAGAATGTCATCCACCTTTTTGTCGATCATGGTGACGTTCGCCAGATAATAGGCGCGCTGCCGTTTGCGAGACTCCAGCGTAGGCTGCAATGAATAAGCGATCGCGTCGGCTTCCAGCTCAACGCTGCGTCGTCGAAGCGCATCAAACGCGGCCGGCTGATTGATGGTGTCCTCTTCACTGACATCGCGAACAGGAATGTCGCGGCCTTGGTACAGATCAATCGCGGAGCGCACCGGATCATACGGCGGGTGAGGGCCGGGGAAGCCAATCTGCAAGAACAGAGGCTCGTCCGCGGGGGCGTATTTTTCGATCCACCAGGTCGCGAGGTCGCCGGTGAAATTGTCCGAATGCAAGTCTTCCGGCAGCGACCACTCGAAGGCTCCGAGCCGTTCCTTGTAGTCGGGAAGTTTCCGGTAATCCATCCGCAGCGGACGCTTGAGCCGATGAGTTGCAAGCGCCTTATCCCATTCGTCGATGAACTCGCTGCCGGTAAATTTCCTGATCCGTTCCTTATTTTCGACGATCAGCCGTTGATGAAATCCGCATTGGGCATCCATTGGCCAGGTATGCATTTTTCCAACATTGACGCATCGATAGCCGGACGCTGCCAGACGCTCGACCCATGACCGTCGCCAGCCATCAAGGTTACTGATCACACCGTTGGTGTGGGGATAAAGTCCGCTGAAGAGGCTCGCCCGCGCCGGAACGCACGAAGCCGCCGATATGTAGCAGGAGTCGAACGAGGTGCCTTCGCGTACCAGCCGGTCGAGCGTAGGCGTGATCGGACTGGGGTATCCCAGCGCCGAGACCGTGTCGTACCGTTGCTGATCGGTGATGATGAGAATGATGTTCGGGCGATCTGCGCTCACTTGGGCTCTCCGGAATCCAAAAAAGCACTGTGAGCTTAAGCTTCTGGCGGCAAAAGCGAAATTCAATAATGTATCGATTTAGAAAACTCATGGATGCGATCGGACCCGTGTCCTTGTTCGCGTATCCGGCAGAGCGTAGAGAGGCGTCTAACGAGGCTGGCCGAGGTGCTCGGCCAGCCGGTCAGCTTGTTACCGACAGGGACCCGTATGACCCAATTCGAACTATCGGCCAACTTCAGAGCGGTCGTTATCGGCGGCTCGGGCGGCATCGGGTCGGCAATTTCTGCTCTCTTCCTGGAACTCGGCGCTCATGTGACTGCGACCGGTGTCGATGCTGCCGCAGTTGAACGCTCGCCGCTTGCCGCTCACGAGAAGCTCGAGGTCACCGCGCTGGATGTCACGAACGACGCTGCCGTCACGAGCTTCGCGCGCGAGCACGAGAGGGTGGATGCTCTCATCAACTGTGCCGGAATCCTGGCCCGCGACGACGAATTCGAAATTGCCGTGTTCCAGAAAGTACTGGACGTCAACTTGACCGGCACGTTCCGGACCTGCATGGCATTTCATCCACAGCTTGCCGCCTCCAAGGGGTCGGTGGTCAACATCGCCTCGATGAACGCCTATCTGGCGTTGCCGCGCATTCCCGCTTATTGCGCGAGCAAGGGCGGCGTGGTGATGCTGACAAAGGCGCTCGCGCTGGCTTGGGCGCCCGAGGGAATTCGCGTCAACGCCGTCGCTCCGGGCTATATCGAAACCCCGATCAATGAAGCGGGGCGCAAGGATGAGACGCATCGCATGCGCATTGCGGATCGCACGGCCTTCAAGCGCTGGGGAAAACCGGACGAGGTCGCTGGCGCGGCGGCCTTTCTATGCATGCCGGCTTCTCGCTACGCGACCGGATCGGTGGTCTCGGTCGATGGCGGCTTTCTGGCCGGTTAGCAGGCTGCCCCATTCCGCAGACGTCAACCTTCAGGCGGCCCGTCCGCGAAACCTGCTAAGGCTAGAAGCACGTGGCGAGCAAAAAGCCCAACATCATATTCATCATTACCGACCAGCAGCGGTTCGACACGATCGCCGCTACCGGCTCGGCCCACATGATCACCCCGAATTTAGATCGGCTGGTTCGCGAGGGTATTTCGTTCAGCCGCACGTTCGTTACCGCGCCGTCCTGCGCGCCATCGCGGGCCAGCCTGTTTACCGGCGTCTATCCCCACACCAACGGCGTGCTGCGAAACGACGACACCTGGACATGGTCCTGGGTTCAGCTTCTGGCCGAGGCGGGATTGTGGTGCGCCAACATCGGAAAAATGCACACCTATCCGTTTGAAAGGTCTTTCGGCTTTCATGAACGGCACGTCGTCGAGAACAAGGACCGCGCCCATCCCAAGCTGCCGGTCTATATCGACAACTGGGACAAGGCGCTGTGGGCACATGGTTACGAAAAGCCGGACCGGCTGAGCTACCGGCGGCGAAGCGACTACGCTGAGCGGCTCGGTGCGTTTGCCTGGGAATTACCGGAGAAGATGCATCCCGACAACTTCGTCGGGGATTTTGCGTGCCATTGGCTCAGTTGCTACCGGCGGGACAATCCGTTCTTCCTCCAGGTCGGATTTCCCGGTCCTCACCCGCCCTATGATCCGACTCCGGAGGCGATTGCGCTCTATCAGAACCGCGACATCCCTCTGCCTCACATTGAAAAAAGCGATCTCGAATCGCAGCCTCAGGTGCTGAAGGATCTGCGGGAGGAACATATCAGGACCGATCACGATGCGGTCGTGCATCTTGCCGATCCGACGGTCGAGCAACTGCGGCGCCAGCGCGAATATTACTGCGCCAATGTGACAATGATCGACGCTCAGATCGGCCATCTCTTCCGCACGCTCGAGGAAAAGGGCCTGGCGGACAATACGATCATCGTGTTCACGTCCGACCACGGCGACTGTCTCAACGATCACGGCCACAGTCAGAAGTGGACCATGTACGAGGAGAGCGTACGCGTCCCGGCCGTGATCTGGGGCCCGAAATATTTTGCCGGCGATCGCGTGGTGGATCAACTGACGTCATTGATGGACCTCGGTCCCACCATTCTGGAGTTGGCCGGCGTTCAGGCTCCAGGCTGGATGGAGGCTCGCTCGCTGCTCGGTGTGATCCGGCATGATGGTGCGGGGCGGCGCTATGTATTCGCGGAACATGCCCGCGACATGATCCTGAATTCGACGGAATTCATGACCATGATCCGCGACAACCGCTGGAAGCTCGTACACTTCGTCGACAGCGAGGAGGGCCAGCTGTTCGATCTGGAGTCGGATCCGGCAGAAAAGATCAATCTTTGGGGACGGCCTGAATTCGAAGCAGTCAGGCGGCGGCTGATCGACGAGATTCTGAAATGGCGGATCGAAAGTTCGATTGTCAGTCAGGGTTGGCGGCTGAAGGATAGCTGAGGCCCCGACCGCCATCCTGCAGGGCCTGCGTTTTCACTTAGCTGGCCATCAGCGCCCGATAAGATTTCTGGTCCTCGTACATTTTCCGAAAGACCGCGTATTTTGCGTCGTGGAAGCGGCGGGCTGCGGGGTCTGGGGTTATCATTTCGGCGACCCGCGACATCTGCTTCATCCCCGACAACACATCGCCAAACGCACCCGCGGCCGTTGCGGCGAGGATGGCAGTGCCCATCAGTACCGCTTCGGGCTCCGACGAAAGCGCTACGCGGGTGTTGGTCGCATCTGCGTGCTCCTTCAGGAACAGCGGGTTCTTGGTACCTCCGCCGCAGGCGAGCAGGGTATCGATCGCGAAACCACTGCCGTTCACTGACTCGACGATCATGCGAGTGCCGTAGGCGATGGCTTGAATCGCGGCGAGGTAGATCAGCGCCAGGTCCACCCTTTCATTCGAGAGCGAGAGCCCCGACACCATGCCCCGGACGGTCGCGTCTGCGAGCGGTGAACGGTTGCCATGGAAGTCGCCCAGCATATGGAGGTCCCGGGTAAGCTCGGCGACCGGAAGGTCGCGCTGATCCGCGAGAAGGGCAAGCTCGGCATTTAACAAGGCATAAATCGTCGTATTGCGGCTGGCGGCTTCCGCCATCAGTTCCGGCGCACGCGCGTGGCCAGCGATGATATGGTCTATCAACGCTCCGGTCGCCGACTGCCCGCCTTCGTTCAGCCAGAAGCCCGGCAACATCGCCGAAAAATACGGACCCCATACCCCCGGGACGAAGGTCGGCGATGGAGAGACCGCCATGTGGCAACTTGACGTGCCTCCGATCAAGGCGAGCCTTTGCTGGAAGTTCGCCGATGGTTCGCCCTCGATGGCTCCGCCAAGAACCCCGATGCCGCCGGCATGGGCGTCGATGACGGAGGTGGCGACGGCTATGCCGGCGGGAACTCCGAGTTCGCCGGCGGCTTCAGAGCTGAGTTTGCCGATCGAACTGCCGATCGGCATGACCGACGTGCCGATCCGTCGAAAGCCCTCGTCGGCGAGATCGTCGAGGCCGATCGACCGGAAATAGTTCTCGTTCCAACCCTCGGCGTGAGCGAGATAGGTCCACTTGCACACCAGCGAGCACAGTGAGCGGCTGGTCGAGCCTGTAGCCCGGTAAGTCAGGAAGTCCGGAAGGTCGAAGAAATGGGCGGCTCTGGCCCACGTCCCGGGGTGATTGCGCTTCAGCCAAAGTAGTTTCGGCGTTTGCATCTCCAACGAGATCAGGCCGCCGACATAATCCAGCACAGTGTGGCGGCCGGCGTTTATCTCGTCGGCTTCGCCTTGCGCGCGATGGTCCATCCACACAATGACGTTTCGCGAGGACGGCCCGTCTGGCGTGACGGAAAGCGGTTGTCCGTTCCGATCGAGAACGACGAGCGAGCAGGTCGCGTCGAACCCGATTCCGATCGGCGTGACCGGACCGCAGGAAGCGATGGCCGACCGAACCGATTCACAGATGCTTTGCCAGATTTCGCCGGAGGATTGCTCCGCGAAGTCGGAATGCCATCGGTGGACGGAGATTGGACGCGACGCGTGCGCCAGCCGTTCGCCGGCGAGCGTAAAGATCGCCGCTCGCGTGCTCGCGGTGCCGACGTCCACGGCGACGACAACGTTCCCGGTCATGGTTGTCCGATGTGCCGTTCGCGGGTCACCATGCCGTGAACCCGCCATCCGCGATCACCACGCTGCCGGTCATCAGGCTTGCCGCATCGGAAGCAAGAAACTGGACGACCGAAGCGATTTCGTGGGGTTGGCCAAGCCGTCCCATCGGCGTGTCGCGCAGCCATGCCGACATCAAGGCGGGATCCTGAGCGCCGAACAGGGTCAGTGGCGTTTCGATGTAAGTCGGGGCCACCGCATTGACCCTTACGCCGTAGGGTGCCCATTCCGCCGCAAGCGATCTGGTCAGATGATGAACCGCCGCCTTGGAAGCGTTGTAATAAGCTTGTTTTTGCGGCCGGTTGACAACAAGTCCCGACATCGAGCCGATGTTGACGATGCTTCCCTTGCCTCGCCGGATCATGTGTCGGCCGAAAGAGCGATTGCACCAGAACACGCCGTTCAGATTGACGTTGATGACGTCATGCCACAGCTCGTCCGGGACTTCTTCAGCGGCTGTTCCTGAACGAGCAATGCCGGCATTGGCGATCAGAATTCCAACGCCGTCTCCGTCCTGATCCAGAGTATCGGCAATACTCTGCACGGCGGAGGGATCGGTGACGTCCATGATGACGGTGGATACGTCGTAGCCTGATTGCTTGAGCTTCTCTTGCCCTCGACCTGCAATCTCGGCATCGATATCGGCAATCACGATCCGCGCCCCGGCTTCCGCAAGCGCCTCGGCGCAGGCGAGTCCGATGCCCTGGCCGCCGCCTGTCACCAAGGCCAGCCGGCCGTCCAGTCTCAACTTCTCGAGAAACATTTCTTGGTCCCCGTCAGGTCTTCGGCGAGGCGCATTCACGGCCCGACGTGAATGCGCCCTCGTTTCTGAATCCGAAGCGCTACTTTTTCTGAATCAATTCATTGAGAGCCGTATCTGCATCGGCGCAAGCCTCGTCCACGGTTTTCTTCTTGAGCAGCAGGTCGATGACGGGCTGTCCGATATAGTCGCGCGATTGCGCATTGCCGACGATCGGATAACCGACCTCGGACGTTCCATCTTTTGCGAGAACGTCGAGCGCGGCCTGCCATTCCTTGCGCACCGGATACTGGTTGATCCAGGCCTTGTATTCAGGAGCATCCGTCACTGACGCACGCGGTGGCGCTATGCCTTCGAGTGCTAGAGCCTTCTGGATTGCAGGACTGGTAGCCCACTGTATGAAGAGCCATGCGGCGCTGGCATTCTTGGTGAAGGGCGACATCGCCAGACCCCAGCCGATCGTCGTCGGCGTTGATCCGCCGGGCCCGGCCGGCAACGGCGCGATGCTGGTGTCCTGAAGGCGTGTCGTATTCTCCATGAAGATGCTCAATTGATTGGACGCCTCGAAAGCCATTGCGACCCGGCCGGTGCCGTAAAGTGACGATATTTGTTGGAATGAATAGTTGACGACACCGGGCGGTCCGTAATCGCGCAACAGCGTGCTGTATAGTTGAAGCGCACTGCGTGCCGCTGGGCTGCACAGGTCGGATTTCCCGTCCTTGATGTATTTGCCGCCGAAATTATGCAGGAAGTTGCTGAACGAGTAAGCAAGCGCCGGCTTCAGCCCCCGCGACACGAACGGCGTGATGCTGGTGTCGCATTTTGCCACGGACTGCGCCGCGGTCAGGAGGTCTTCGAGTCGCGCGGGGGCCGGGATGTTGCACTTCGCGAAGATATCCTTGCGCCAGTACAGCACCCGTCCTTCGATATTCATGGGAATGCTGGTGATCTTTCCCGAGAAGGTACCTGCATCGACCAGGGCCTTGCTCAAATCCTTAGGTTTGTAGTCGGGAGCAACGTCGTCTTTCAGCGGCTTGGAGAGATCCGCCACCCAGCCGGACACTGCAAACTGTTCTCCCTCGCGAGAGGGCAACGTCATGAACACGTCGATCTCGTCGCTATGCGCATTCATGATGGTCAGCAGACGCTGCCGCATCTGGCCTTCCTGATAAGTGTCGACCTTCAGCTCTATCCCGGTCAACTTTTCGAACTCGGCCTTCTTTGCGGCCAAGGCCACCCCGAGCGAGTTGTTGTTGACGAGGAAACGGATCGTCTTTCCCCGGTCTCTGGTCCAGTCGTATTCGGCGGCGCTGACGGAAGTCATGGCCAAACCGGTCGTCAGGGTGACGATGATCGTGGCGAGGCCTGGTATCCTGTTCATAGAGTCTCCTCCTTGGTATGTTTTTTCGTTATGTCGACCAACAGCTGAAGCTGTCGGCTTAGTTCGCGTTCAAGCTGAATGGCGCTTACTTCAATGCGGCCGGGCAGATGCTTCTGATGATTCCCGCTTAATTGCTGTTCGATATTCGCCTCTGTCGCCACTATCGTCCTGCAATCCGCCTGCTTCGCCTCGGATCGCGAGAGACATCATGATCGATGGAACTACACGCCACGCTAGGCTTGGATCGAGGCGTTCCTCCCCGAACATCGCGAATTCGCTGAAGCCGAGATCCGGGAAACCCTCGGCCGGTCCAAGCATCCGCATCTGCTCGGGAACGAGGCCGCTTTCCATGACAGCTATTCCGAGCCCGGCCTTCAAGGCGGCCCGCACGCCGCCGAATGTTTCGGTGACGTTGGCAAGCCGCCATCTTCGTCCGCTGTTTTCCAGTGCTGCGATCGCTCTGTCGCGCAATGTGCAGGGCGGATTCAGAAAAATCATCGGCAGCGGATCGCGATCGATGTCGACGCCGCGGCCGGCGACCCAGTGAAGCGCATCGCGGCGAAGGACAGTCGCGGAAGCGGTCGGCTGTTCGCGCTTTGCGATCACGAGGTCGAGTTCGCCATGCGCGAGGGCGCGCAGAAGTCCTCCGGTGCGGCCGATACGGACATCCAATCGGATCGAAGGGCAGAGTTTTGCAACAGACGCCAAGAGAGCGGGCACATGGTTTTCGACGAAATGCTCGGTGGTCCCCAATCGAAGTCGCTCGTGACCGGGCGGATCGCCGAGATGATGCAGCGCTTCATCGTTCAATTTGAGCATCTGTCGTGCATATAGCAGCAGCACTGCGCCCTTCGATGTCAGTTCGATCGAGCGGCTTGTGCGATTTAGCAAGGTGCATTCGGTATAATCTTCGAGCCGCTTGACCTGCAGGCTGATGGCGGACTGGGTTCGCCCCAGAACGCGGCCTGCCGCGGTAAAGCTGCCGAGTTCTGCAACTGCGACGAAGGTCTTCAGCAGATTGAGTTCGAGCCGTCTCATCATTCCTCCCTCGCTCTACAGATCGCCGGCGGCAGCTTCCGTCTTTCGAAAGAACATGAGATCGGCCCAGGCGATCAAATATGTAACGTTACATAAAATCATTGCCGTCGATGTTGTAAGAAGTGTCTGTCTTGTAGGTACTTTAGAGCACTGGTTGACATTGGCAAGGGCCGATGTCTAAAACCGATTACAAGCAAAACGACGGCAACGTGTGTTGTCGTGCCAATCGCAACGGGGAGTGATCGCGCTGTTTGAAAATGCTTCCACACCCGCATCGACCGGCGCAGATCAGCGTCGGCTTGGGCCGTTGCTGCACCGAGTGAGCACCGATCAGTCCGGCGCCGGCATCAAGCGGAGGCATGGGCGCGAATGCAGCGCGCGTGGCGGCGATTGCAGCTTCGCGCCGACATCAGGCGCTGTTCCCGTGCCCGGCCCTGGTCATTTTCTCTAGCGGGTGGAATTCGCGAATGCGTCGTCCCAACACCGTCGCCCTCCAATTGTTTGCGCTATCGGCGCCGGCGGTCGTGTTCACGTTCGCCATGATCGCTTTTCCGTTCGCCTATGCCGTCTGGCTTGGATTTCAATCTTACTCGATCAGCGGCCAGTCTCACTTCTCCGGCATCGCCAATTACGTGAAACTGGCGAAAGACGGCGTGTTCTGGAACAGCTTGCACGTGACATTCGCGCTCTATTTCCTTTCACTCGCGTTGCAACTTGTCTGTGGGACATATCTTGCATTGTTGTTGTTTCATTCGAAGAGCCTGCCGGGCATCCTGCGCTCGCTGTTTATTTCTCCGATCATGATACCGTCCGCCGTCGCGGGAATGATGTGGCTGGTTATTCTCGACCCGTCGATCGGCGTGGCAAACTACCTTCTGACGTCGATTGGGCTGCCGCCGTCCGAATGGCTGGCGTCACCAGTCTGGGTCATCCCGACGATCGCGCTGATCGATACCTGGCATTGGGCGCCCTATGTTGCGCTGATCATCCTCGGGGGCCTGCAGTCCCTGCCCACGAACGTCTATGAGGCGGCCCAGATCGACGGAGCTTCGCCCGCGCGGACATTCTGGAGAATCACGCTTCCGCTTTTACTGCCGACGCTGGTCACCGCGACGGTGCTGCGCAGCGTCGATCTGCTGCGTTTTTTCGACATCATCTATATCACCACCCAGGGTGGACCGGGCGAAGCGTCCAATACCCTGAACATCTATGGCTTCAAGATCGGCTTTGAATATTTCGACATGGGCTATGCCAGCGCCCTCATGATCACGCTGACGGCCATCGTGTTCGGGGTGGTGCTGGTCTTGAATCGACTTCGTTCCACGGTAGCTTGGTGAGGACGGCCGCCATGCATTCTTCGCTCAGCCCGGAATGGATTCGCCGCCTCAACTTCCTGCAACTGGTGCTGGTCGGCATCGTCATCCTGATTCCGATCGCTTGGATGGTGCTCTCCTCCTTCAAGCAGTCCTACGACGTCGTCGCCTATCCACCGACGCTGTTCTTCAAGCCGACGCTTGGAAACTACGTTGCGCTGACCGAGACCACGCCATTTCTCCATTATACGCTCAACAGCATCATCGTGACGGTTGGGTCGACCGTTCTTGGCATTGTGTTCGGCGTTCCGGCGGCCTTCGTCGTGTCCTGGACACGCGTGACCTGGCCCGCCGTCCTGACGCTCGCCGCGCGCATGGCGCCCGGGACCCTGTTCCTGTTGCCCTGGTATCTGCTGTTTAGGAATGCGGGACTTGTAGGTTCCTATTGGCCGCTGATCCTCAGCCATGCCGTGATCACCATGCCGATTGTGATCTGGATCCTGCTGCCGTCGTTCGACAGCATTCCGCGCAGCGTGTTTGAGGCGGCTCAAGTCGATGGCTGCGGAGTTGCCCGGATCCTTTGGCGCATCGCCTTGCCGCTCGTCGGTTCGGGAATCGCGATCGCATCGGTTCTTTCGTTCGTCTTCTCCTGGAACTTCTTCCTCTTCGCACTGGTGTTGTCGACGTCGGACACCAAAACCATGATCGCCGCTTCGTTCAACTTTGTCGGCGAGGGGTCGACGCAGTGGGGTGTCCTGATGGCGGCGGCTGTGCTGATCGCGCTGCCTCCCTTGGTGCTCGCCATGGTCGTGCAGCGCTGGCTCGTATCGGGACTTACGCTCGGCGCCGTCAAAGGCTGAGCAACAGGAACTTCGTACCATGAGCGTTTCCGGATTGACCAACGCCACCATGCAGGCCGCCGTGTTTCACGGCGACAAGAAGATCACGATCGAGCGGGTCCCGATCCCCGACCTGGCCCCCGGAGAGGTTCTGCTTCGGGTGCGGCGGACGGCACTGTGCGGATCGGATTTCAAGTTATGGCACAAAGGCGCGGAATTCACGGCCGGCCATGAAATATTCGGTGTGGTGGAGCACCCCGGTCATGCGATGCATCTTCGCCGCTGTGCTGTCTACATACCGACGCACTGCGGCCAGTGCGCCGCGTGTCGCCGCGGCGACACCCAGATGTGTCTGGAAGTTTCGTCCCTGATCGGATGGAATCGTCCGGGCGGTTACGCGGAACTGGTGCCTGTCCCCGTGAACTGCCTGCTGCCTGTTCCCGACGATATCGAAGACAGTCTCGCGCCGCTTCTGCTGGACACCATCGGGACATCGGCGCACGCTGTTCGTTTCGTGAGCAAGGTCGTGCCGCCGCAGGATTGCGGAGCCGTGCTCGTCACCGGAGCCGGACCCGTTGGTCTTGGCGTTGTTCTCGCGTTGAAAAGTGCCGGTTATAACGACATCTGGGTCTCCGAGCCAAACGAGGCCCGGCTCGCGCTGGCGCTGGGTTTTGGCGCGAAAAGTCATCCCGTCGGAGATACGTCGCGGCGCTTCGCCCTGATCCTGGAATGCTCGGGCGCCCACGCCGCACGCAATCTCGGCATCGAGGTGGTGTTGCCGCGCGGCGCGGTGGTGCTGATCGGCGAAAATGCGGCTGCCTGGTTAATCGAAGAGGGCAAGATCTTCCGGCGGAAGGATTTCCATATGATCCGGACATTCTACTTTCCCGTCGGAGACTTCGAGGCGAACGTAGAACTTTTGCGTCGCTACCGCGATGCCTACCGGATACTCGTCGACGCCGAGTTCGGATTGCCGTCGCTGCCGGAGAATTTCGCCCGCTTCGCTGCCGGCGAATTGATCAAGCCCGTTCTAGCATTGGAGTAGCCGGAATGGCTTCGATTACGCTTCACAACGTATGCAAGAGCTTTGGCGGCTTCAACGTTATTCCCGATCTCAGCCTGGATATTGCCGACCATGAGTTCGTTGTGTTCGTTGGTCCTTCCGGCTGCGGCAAGTCCACCCTGCTTCGGATTATTGCAGGACTCGAGCCGATCACATCCGGCGACATTCTCATCGGCGAGCGGCGCGTCAACGACTTGCCCGCGGCCCAGCGCAATATCGCGATGGTGTTTCAGGACTACGCGCTTTATCCGCACATGACGGTCTACGACAATATGTCCTTTGCCCTTGAATTGCGCGGGATGTCGAAGGCCGAAATTGACGCGAAAGTCAGACGCGCGGCCGCGATGCTCCACATCGAAGGTTATCTCGAGCGCAAGCCCAAGGCGCTTTCAGGCGGGCAGCGCCAGCGCGTGGCCATGGGCCGGGCGATCGTCCGCGATCCCCAGGTATTCCTGTTCGACGAACCGCTGTCGAACCTGGATGCGAAATTGCGCAGCCAGGTTCGGGCAGAAATCAAGGCGCTGTCGCAACAGCTCAAGACCACGATGATCTTTGTCACCCATGATCAGGTCGAGGCGATGACGATGGCCGATCGGATCGTGGTCATGCATGGCGGCGTCGTGCAGCAATACGACACGCCCGAGCAGGTTTACGAGCATCCGGCGAACCAGTTCGTCGCCGGCTTCATCGGCACGCCGACGATGAATTTCTTTGCGGTTGAGTTGCTGGGCGAGGCGGTGGTCTTCACCCATGACAAGCAGGTGCTGCCGGTGGGCACCGTCAATCCGACGCGGCTGCAGCAGGCGGGAGGCAAGGGCATTCTCGGCGTTAGGCCGGAACATTTTGACAAAGCGGGCCCGGCGTCTGCAGGCATTGCCGTCACCATCAAACTGGTAGAGCCGCTCGGATCCGATACGCTGATCCATTTCGATGTTGCGGGCGTGTCGGCGATCGCCCGAATGGATCCGGAGCTCAAGCCGAAACTGGGGGATCGCCTCGTGCTGCGTCCGCGGCCAGAGAAAATCCAGTTGTTCGACGTCAATAGCGGTGAGCTTCTTCGATGAGCGCACCAGAGATACCGCGCGAGCGACTTCCGCTAGCAGCCTCTCTCGAGGATATTTCAGCCCGGGCGGCACGAACGCGCGTCATATGCCTTGGTTTATCGGCGCTCGATCAGGTCTGGTCCGTGGACAAGTTACTGAGCGGCGGTAGTGAGAAAGTCAGATCTCTCGAATATTACACGACCGGCGGCGGCATGGCCGCCAACGCCGCGGTGACGGTTGCCCGGCTTGGCGGCCGGGCCGCCTTTTGGGGCCGCGCGGGTAACGACGCCGCCGGCAAGGAAATGCGCCAGGCGCTTGCTGCCGAAGGCGTTGACGTCAGCCAGTTCCGGCTCTTCCCCGAGGGCAGTTCCTCCGTTTCCGGAATACTGGTTGATGGGACCGGCGAGCGGCAGATCGTCAATTTTCGTGGTCGCTTCCCGGAAGATTCCGGCTGGCTCGTCCTTGACGAAGTGAGGGCTGCTTCAGCGGTTCTTGCCGATCCGCGATGGGTCTCCGGCGCGGTGTCATTGTTTCAGGCAGCGAAGGCTGGCGGTGTTGCAACCGTGCTCGATGCTGACGTCGCCGATTCCGAAGTATTCGAGAAGCTGCTGCCGCTGACGGATCATGCCATCTTCTCCGAGCCGGCGTTACGAGGCTTTGGCGGTACAGAGATAACCAAGGCCCTGGCGAAGGTCGCGCAGTTCGGCTGCAGGGTGGCCGCGGTCACGCTGGGTGCGGAAGGCGTGAGGTGGCTTTCGGACAACGTCATGTCGGCACAGCGCCCGGATGCAGTGGAGGTGGTGGACACGACCGGCGCCGGAGATGTTTTTCACGGCGCTTACGCCTTGGCGATCGGCGCTGGCAAGCCGGTCGTCGAGGCGATGTCCTTTGCTTCTCTTGCGGCCGCGGTGAAGTGCACGCGGCAGGGCGGCAGAATTGCAATTCCGACGCTTGAGGATTGTTTCGAATTCCGGAGGACCAGACTATGACTTCGATTGGAAAGACCCGCGGCCTTGCGCGCCTGGCGGATGAGGATGGATACTTCCGCATGGTCGCGCTCGATCAGCGCCCGCCGATGTTTGAGGCGATCGCGCAGGCGCGCGGGGTGACCAAGGATCAGGTGCGATATGCCGAAGTCAAAGCTGCCAAGCGCCTGCTCGTCGAAGTGCTGGCTCCTCATTGCAGTTCGATGCTGTTTGATCCCAATTTCGCGATGCCGGCGGCCGTCGACGTCCTGCCGGCACGCTGCGGCTTGATCGTTACCCTCGAAGAACATCGGGTTGAAGAGACAAAGGGCGGTCGAAAGTCCAGGGTGATCGATAACTGGAGTGTCGCCAAGATCAGGGCAATCGGTGGCGATGCCGTTAAGGTTCTGGCCTGGTATCGACCGGATGCCGATGAAGCCGTCAACGATCATCAACGGAAGTTTGTCCGCAAGATTGGGGAGGAATGCCGGAAGCACGATATTCCGTATGTGCTTGAGTTACTTGTTTATCCTTTCCTGGACAGCGCTCAGCATACGGCCGACTACGTCGAGTCGCCCGGCAAGCTGCCGTGGCTCGTGATCGAAAGCGTTCGCGAATTCGCCAAGCCGGAATACGGGGTTGATCTTCTCAAGCTTGAAAGCCCGCTCGCGGCGAACAGCCTGCCGCTACGTGACGGCAGAGCGGAAGCGTTGGCCGCGCAGAAGGAATTCGATGCGGTGGGTCAGATTTGCAGGCAGAGCGGCATTCCATGGGTTCTGCTCTCCGGTGGCGCAGCGCCGGAGAAATTCGAGCTGGTGCTCGACTATGCCTATGCCGCCGGCGCTGGCGGCTTCCTCGCGGGCCGAACCATCTGGCTTGACGCGGTGCGTACGCACTTTCCAGACTTGAATGCGGTGAGCTCGGCTCTTGCGAAAGAAAGCGTGCATATCCTCGACCGCCTCAGCGCCTTGACCAAGGACAGGGCCCAAGCCTGGGTCGCGCACTATCCAACGTTTGAGGACGTGAAGGCCGAAGGTGACTTCGCAAGAGCCTATTAGCTACTTCAACATCGAAGCCCTCGCATGGAGGAGGCCTTGCTCATATTTGGCATCTCGTTCAAGCGGCTTTTGCAAGCTCTTGTCGGCCGCTTGAGTCTGACGGGCCGTTACCGGCCGGAACTGCACTACATGCGAGGTCCCGGCCCCAAGACCTTTGGTCTGGACCGCCCGACGACGGAGGCCGACGGCAAGTCCGTCCGAGAATGCGATCCACCGAAATAAAGTACATATCCGCTGCTGGGCAATCGCTTGTTGGTTGTCACGAGATATGGCCGATTAGCACTCGGCAATGTTGACAGCGAGTCCGCCGAGCGACGTCTCTTTATGTTTTGTATTCCTGTCCGCGCCGGTTTGCAGCATGGCCCCGATGGGCCGATTTGCAGCTTTCGTTGATGTTGGACGCGAGTCCGATTTCTTCAATCCATCAGCCCACGCATCCTTTACTAATCCCGATGGCTCGCATCGGCACGAGCCGAGATCGGCTCCGGTTGCCGAAACGTGGAGATAAGCAAGCGAGATGTAACGGAATAAGCGAGGTAACAATGCGTGAACTGCACAAGAGGATCGCGTTGAAGGCGATGGCGCGGAGCAGCCAGGGAATTGCCTATGGCTTGGATGAATCGGCAAGCGAAGTGAGGCCGCCTGGCCGGCAGGTCTTGTCCGTGCTGGACCTAACCGAGGATGCCCTGCGGCGGTCCGGCATAGCCTGCGGAATGCGTGTTCTCGATCTAGGATGCGGCACCGGGGGCACGTCGCTCTGGATTGCCAAATTGGTCGGTCCCACTGGCCTGATTGTTGGGATTGACCAGTCGGCGGACGCCATCGATGCCGCACAGCGGCGCGCAACCGTTACCGGTCAATGCTATTGGGCGCAGTTTATCGCAATGGACCCCGAGATGTTTGCTCCTCTCGAGTCATTCGATGCGGCTGTCGTTCGGCTCATGCTCTTCCGTCGGCGCGAAACCGTCGGAATCGCCTCGCGGCTCTCGACCTGCGTTCGTCCCGGCGGTCTCGTGATACTCACGCCCGGTAGCCCAACGTCCGGGAGATCCGGACGGCTGCCAGCCGAAGCCGGCTGATCGTTATGAAACGCAACAGGCCACGGGAAGCAGTTCTCGTATCCTGACCGTTACGGCCGCAACATTTCATCGGCCGTCTGCAATCGTTCGGCAACATGATCCCGGCAAGCTTGCGGTGTGACGCTCCGCCGCAAGTTGCGGCCGAGAAAGCTGGAGATCCCGATGCAGACGATAGTGAGCCAGTCAGCCCGTGCAGTCTCCGATGCAGCGATCGAGCAGGGGCCTCCTGGCAACGGCGCAGAACGATTGCTCGCCGCCGCTCGCGATCTGGCACCCGCAGTTGCGGCCCGCGCAGAGGAGATAGAGCGAAGCCGCCGGATTCCGCAAGACCTCATCGAGGCCTTGCGGGCCACTGGCGTGTTCAAGGCACTGGTGCCGTCCAGCCACGGCGGTTTCGGATTGTGCATTCCCGATGTCTTGCCGGTACTCGAGACCTTGGCGGCTGCTGATGGCTCCGTTGGTTGGGTGACGATGGTGAGTCTCAGCAGTCAACTTTTCTGCAGCCGACTACCGCGAGCTCTCTATGACGAGTTGTTTGGTGGCAGCGCGGCTCCCATGGTGATCGGGGCGGGGACGCCGGCGGGACGGGCCGAGAAGGTGCCCGACGGCTACCGTGTGACCGGGCGTTGGCCGTTTGCGAGCGGCTGCCAGCATGCACAATGGATCGCTGGCCACTGCGTGGTCTGGGAAGACGGTAAACCCGCGATGGTGGATGAAAGCCCGGTAATGCTGTTTGCTGCTCTGCCTGCCGACCATTGGCGTATCGAGGAGACCTGGAATGTCTCGGGGCTCGCAGCTACTGGCAGTCACCACATCGTTCTCGATCGAGCCGAGGTACCGGAATCGCAAACCTGCGACATGATCCACGGTTCCTCCTGCTTGCCGGGTCTCTTCGAAGCACCATTTCTGGCCTTCCTTCCCGTCGTGCATGCGGCTGTCGGCGTCGGGATTGCATCCGGCGCATTCGACGATCTCGTGACGGTGGCCAATGGTAATCGACGCCAGCTCTTCGCGACGTCGGACCTGCGCCACTCGACAATCTTCCAACATGAAGTTGGACGTGTCGGTGCGGAATTGCGCGCGGCCAAAGCGCTGCTTGATGTGCAGTCCGCGGTACTCCGGAGCCGTCCGCTCGACGCCAAGGCCGATTTCACCGAAGCGCTCCAGGCCGGTGCGTGGATTCATGCGGCATGCGCAAAAGTCGTGGATCGCTGCTATGAACTGGCGGGCAGCGCGGTGCTGACGTCGCCGCTGGAACGGCGCCTGCGCGATATCCACATGACAGGACAACATGTCTTCGCAGGGGAAAGGTTTTACGCAAAGGCCGGAGCACTTCATCTCGGCTTTCCGGCGGTCGACCCGCTCTTTGGGCGGTAGAGGTCTTGTTGCGATTATTCGGCATGCGCGGACGGCTAAAGCCGTGGCGTCAATGCCGGCTCCGCCTCAGGCGCTCTGCGATTACCTGCCAAGCACCTTGCGCGGCCGCTTCGGTGCAGCGCGGCTCTTGCCGCGATCTGCGCCGAACGCCAGTTTGGCAAAACTCGCGGCAATCTGGTCGATAGGCCCTCGATTCGGACGATACCATTCGCCGGCCCAATTCACCGCGCCGAGCAACATCAGCCGCACCGCATCGACAGATACATCTTCAGGGATGTAGCCGGCTTCGGCGGCTTCGAGAACGAGGTCCCGCCAGATATCCTCGTAGCGCTGCCGTTCGACGCGGCAACTCTTGCGCAAATCGTCGGGCAGGAACGCGAATGCGCGGATGCAGGCGGATGTGTAATCGCTGTGTTCGAGCGATGAAAGCAGGTGAGCCGTGATCGCCGCCTGCAGCCGGCTGACCGGGGTAGCCGTCGGAGGCAGGGCGTCGAGCGCGGCCACCACGGCTTTATGGACGACGCGAACGCCTTCGTTGACGACCAGTTCGACGATGGCATCCTTGGAAGGGAAATGGTGATAGATGCTGCCGGCCTTGATCCCCACGCGGCCCGCGATGGCCCGCGTCGTGGTTGCCTCGTAACCCCGATGCCGCAGCAGCCATGCGGCAGCGTCAAGAATTTGCCGGGCGCCGCCGACCTGCTCGATGCTTCGCGGTTTGGCACCGGACTTGGTGCGATCTCCCGCCGAGTGGCTAGCGCTCTTTGCCTTCAACGAGACCCCATCTGGCTTTTTCATGCTGCTCCCGGCGCATCAAAAGCCGCGCCGAACCTTCCTGTAACGTCTTACCGGTTTCGTTGACGATTATGAAGGCCAATCCGAGCAGGCCGTGATCCGGCTGTTTTACGTCGCGGGTCTCGACCACCTCGATCAGGGCGCGAATCGTGTCTCCCGGCCGCATAGGCGCCTTGAAGTCCCATGTGACTCCAAGCAGGGCGATCACGGTGCCGTCAATCAGGTCGAGACGCGACGCCAGCCCAAAAGCGATGCCGATTCCCATCGGGCCGTGGGCGATGCGGCCGCCGAAGCCGGTCGCGGCGGCGAACGTCTCGTCGGTGTGAACCGGATTGTAATCGCCGGTCAGCCCCGAAAACGCAACGATGTCGGCCTCCGTGATGGTGCGCCTGGGCGTCTCAAAACGCTGTCCTACCTTGAATTCGCCGAACAAGCGTCCCATCAGTCATTTCCTTCACGTGGTCCGAACATCGGCGCTCGCTTTTCGACAAACGCGCTCATGCCTTCCAACCAGTCAGCGCTGCCGACCAGCGATGACAACGCCTCGACGCCGAAACGCCTGGCGCTACGAAGATCGACGTCGCCGCTGAGATGGATAGACGCCTTGCATTGCGCGAGCGCCTGCGGGCTCAGGCTCATCAGTTCGCGCGCCAGATCGAGCGTGGCGACCTCGAGCGCTTCCGGCGCGACAACCCTGGTCGCGAGGCCCGCGGCATTGGCCTCGGCGGCATCAACATGACGCGCGAGCATGATCCATTCGAGCGCCTTGCCGCGGCCGATGTGACGGGCGAGTTTCTGTACGCCGCCGGCTCCGGGGGTGGCGCCGAGCTTTGCTTCGGGCAGGCCGACTTTCGCCGTGGTCGCAAGGATGCGGAAGTCGCAGGCCAGCGCCAACTCGAAACCCCCGCCCATCGCATAGCCGTTGATGGCTGCGATCACCGGGATGCCGATCGCCTCGACCTTGTCGAACAGGCGGGCAATTCGCTCGAAATAGCGGTCGCGGGTGTCGAAACGCTCGGTGAAAATCCGGTCCTTTCCTGCGAAATATTTCAGATGCGCGCCGGCGCAGAATGCGCGGCCTGTTCCGGTCACGACGAGCACGCGCGAACGTGCTGCCAGCGCGGCATCGATGGCCCGGTCGAACTCATCGAGGAATTCCAGACTAAGCGTGTTCATTTCCTCCGGCCGGCTCATGCGCAAGCGCGTGACGCCGGCTATGGGTTTGTCTGCGACAAGAGTTGTGTAGGTCACGTTGCTTTCCCGGTGTTTTCTTCGCGGAGATCTTTGCGGCGAATCTTTCCCGTGATCGTCATGGGCAGCGCGTCGCGAAACTCGATCTGGCGCGGATATTCGTGGGCCGATAGCCGTGCCTTGACAAAATTCTGCACGTCGGTGTGCAGCGAAGCGTCCGCCACGGTGCCCTCGCGCGGCACGATGAAGGCTTTGACGACTTCCCCGCGCACGCTATCGGGCACGCCGATGACGGCGACCATGGCGACCGCGGGATGCTGCATCAGGCAGTCTTCGATTTCGGTCGGTCCGATCCGGTAGCCGCCGGAGATGATGACGTCATCGTTGCGGCCGTGAAACCAGAAATATCCTTCTTCGTCGCGATGTCCGGTATCGCCCGTCAGCAGCCAGCCATTGCAGAACTTTTCCTTGGTTGCCTCCGGCTTGTTCCAGTAGCGAAGGAAGAATACCGGATCCGGCGCCTTCACGGCGATGGTGCCGGTTTCGCCGGGCGCGACCGGCTGGCCTTCTTCGTCGACGACCTCGAGGTGATGGCCGGGAATGGCCTTGCCCATCGAGCCCTCCTTGTGCGGCATGATGGAGGCGCAGTTGCCGACGGTGAGATTGGCTTCGGTCTGCCCGTAAAACTCGTTCATGGTCAGGCCGAACGTCTGCCGTCCCCAATCCAGCATCTCCTCGCCGAGCCGTTCGCCGCCGCTGGCGATCGAGCGCATGGAGTAGCTGAACCGCGTCTGCGGCTGCGACACCTGGCGCATGATTTTCAATGCGGTCGGCGGCATGAAGGCGTTGCGGATACCATGCCGCCCGATCAGGGCGAACGCCTCCTCGGGATCGAACTTCTTCAGCCGTTTCGCCAGCACGGGAATGCCGTGGAATAGCGACGGCAGCAGCACGTCCATCAGGCCGCCGGCCCAGGCCCAATCAGCAGGGGTCCACATCCGGTCGCCCGGCTGCGGGAAAAAGTCGTGCGGAAACTCCACGCCCGGCAGATGGCCCAGCAAGGTGCGGTGAGCGTACAACACGCCCTTGGGATTGCCCGTCGTGCCTGACGTATAGACGATGATGGCAGGATCTTCGGCCGAGGTATCGGCGATGGCGTGATCCGGTGCGGCGGTCTCGATCAGCGAGGAGAATTCAAGTACCGAACGATCCGAACGCTCATCGATGCCGATCAGAAGTGGCGCGGCCGTAAGCCGATCGCGCAACAGAACCAGTTTTTCGATCCCCTCCGCATTCGAGACGACGGCCTTGGCGCCGCTGTCGTTCAAGCGGTATTCGATCGCATCAGGTCCGAACAATGTGAACAGCGGCAAAGCGATAGCGCCCAGCCGGTAGGCGGCAAGGTGGGCGATCAACGCCTCCGGACATTGCGGCAGCAGGATGCCGATGCGGTCGCCGCGGGCAATGCCATGGGCGGCCAGCGCATTGGCGAGGCGCCGCGAGCGCTGCTGGAGATGCTCGAAGGTGAACTCGGTGGAGCGCCCTTCCGCCGTTTCATAAATCAGCGCCGTCCGGTTCGCCCCGACATGCCGATCGCATATCGCTTCGGCGATATTGAAGTTGGCCGGGATGGACCATGAAAAGGCCTCACAGACTTCCCTGTACGATCGTCCGGCTAACGGCATGCGATAATCCTTGTGTCTCTCCCTAACGGTTGGTAGGTATACCGGATCGAAAAGTCGGCAGCAAGCCGGGACCGTGGTGGAGGAGAGATAAAGGATCATGAGGTACGCGAAGATCGCAGCCGCACTCGGCGCACTATTATCGGCGTCGCCGCTTGCGGCGCAGACGGGCAATGCGCCGGTTCGCATCGGTATTCTGAACGATCAATCTGGCATTTACGCCGATCTTTCAGGACAGGGGTCGGTTATTGCGGCCCGCATGGCCGTCGAGGATTTCGGCGGCTCGGTGCTCGGCAAGCCGATCGAAATCATCTTTGCCGACCACCAGAACAAACCTGATGTCGGGTCTGCGATCGCAGCGCGCTGGTATGACACCGAGGGTGTCACCGCGATTGCCGACGTTCCCGTCTCATCAGTCGCACTGGCGGTGCAGGAGATCGCGCGCGAGCGCAAGCGTATCGTGCTGTTCTCCTCGGCCGGCAGCTCCGACCTGACGGGAAAGGCCTGCTCCCCGATGGCAACGCAGTGGACCTTTGACAGTATCGCGCTGGCCAAGGGAACGGCGAGCGCGGTGACGAAATCCGGCGGAAATACATGGTTCTTCCTGACCGCGAACTACGCGTTCGGAACCGCGATGGAGGCCGATGCGCGTCGCTATATCGCCGAAGCCGGCGGGCAGGTGCTCGGCAGCGTTCGGCATCCGCAAGGGACCACCGATTTCTCCTCCTTCCTGCTGCAGGCGCAGGCATCGAAGGCCAAGGTGATCGGCCTTGCCAACGCCGGCAACGATACGGTCAACGCCTTGAAGGGGGCGTCCGAGTTCGGGATTGTGGCCAGCGGCCAGAAGCTCGCGGCGATGCTGACTTTCCTATCCGATGTCCATTCGCTCGGTCTCAAAAGCGCGCAGGGCCTGCAACTGACCGAGAGCTTCTATTGGGACCTGAATGACGCCACACGTGCCTGGTCCAAGCGCTTTGGTGAACGGATGAATGGCCGAATGCCGACCATGGTTCACGCCGGCGTCTACAGCGCGGTGACGCATTACCTGAAGGCCGTCAAGGCCGCCGGCACCAGCGACTCCGAAAAGGTGGCGGCCGAGATGCACAAGATGAAAGTCTCCGACACGATCCTGCCTTCGGCGAGCATTCGCGAGGATGGTCGCGTCTTGCGCCCCTTCTATCTCTTCGAGGTCAAGAAGCCCGAGGAATCCAAGGTACCCTACGACTACTACAAGCTCGTAAGGGAAATTCCGGCAGAAGAAGCCGTTCGTCCGCTCAACGAAGGCAATTGCCCCCTCGTCAAATAACGCAGTGGTTGCCTTTCCTGCGACCTCAAAGAGGAAGACGTGCCGATCATCGAAAACACCATCAGGAAAGAAGCCGGGTTCGATCGCCGGGCGACGGAGTTCTCGGCTTTGCTCGATACGCTCCGTAGCCGGCATCAGCGTGTACTCGCAGGTGGCGGCGAGAAGCTGCGGGCAAGGCATATCGAGCGCGGCAAGGTACCGGTGCGCGAGCGCATCGATCACCTCGTCGATCCACTCTCGCCCTTTCTCGAACTCTCGCCTCTTGCTGCCTGGGAACTCTACGGAAACGAGGTGCCGTCGGCAGGAATCGTGACTGGCATTGGTGTAGTGGCCGGTGTGCCCTGCATGGTCATCGCCAATGACGCGACGGTCAAAGGCGGCTCCTTCTTTCATGAAACCGTGAAAAAGCATCTCCGCGCCCAGGAGATTGCCTGGGAGAACAAGCTGCCATGCATCTATCTGGTCGATTGCGGCGGCGCGTTCTTGCCGGAACAGGATCGGGTATTTCCCGACCGCGATCATTTTGGCGGGACGTTCTTCCAGCAATGCCGGATGTCCGCCGCGGGGCTGCCGCAAATCTCCGCGGTGTTCGGCGGATGCACGGCAGGCGGCGCCTACATTCCGGCGCTTTCCGACGAAGTGGTGATGGTACGCGGCACCGGCCGCATCCACCTCGGCGGGGCGCCGCGTCAGCAGCGGCCTCGGGCTGATCATTCTGGCGCTGCAACTGATTGTCGAAGCGGCTGCGCCGATCACCCATATCTCGCCGAAAATGAGCTGCAGGCGATCGGCAAGGTGCGGGACATCATCGGAGCATTGAACTGGCCGCGCGATAACAGCTCCAAGGTCCCGGCGCGTGCGCCGATCTACGATCCCGCCGAGTTGCCGGGCATCGTCGGCACCGATCTCAAGCAGCCCTACGACGTGCGCCAGGTGATCGCACGCATGGTCGATGCAAGCCAGTTCCAGGAGTTCAAGCCGGCCTACGGATCGTCGCTGGTTTGCGGCTTTGCCCATATCCACGGCGAGCCGGTCGGCATCATCGCCAACAATGGCGTGCTGTTTTCCGAATCGGCGGTCAAGGGCGCGCATTTCATCGAGCTCTGCGACCAGCGCCGCACGCCGATCGTTTTCTTGCAGAACATCACCGGCTTCATGGTGGGAACGGAAGCCGAGCGCGGCGGCATCGCCAAGCATTCGGCGAAGCTGGTCTATGCCGTCTCGAATGCGCGCGTGCCCCGCTACACCGTGATCATCGGTGGCTCCTATGGCGCCGGCAATTATGGAATGTGTGGCCGCGGTTTCCAGCCGCGATTTCTGTTCGCATGGCCGAATGCGCGGATCGCGACGATGAGCGCCGACGTGGCGGCGAATGTCGTGACCGACCTGCGCCGGCAGAGCCTCACCCGCGGTACGGCGGACCATGACGAGATCGACCGGATCGACCGCGAAACGCGCGAGCAATTCGAGGCGCAATCGACACCTTACTATGCCACAGCGCGGCTTTGGGACGACGGCATTATCGAGCCGGAGCAAACCCGAGACGTCCTTGGCCTTTGCCTGGCGCTCGCGGCTCAGGAAATCGAGTTGCCCGAGCACCGCCCCGTATACCGGATGTAAAATCAGTGATCCGTTCTCTTTTGATTGCCAATCGCGGCGAGATCGCCGTTCGTATCGCCCGTTCGTGCAAGCAGCTCGGGATCCGCTCGATCGCGGTGTTCTCGGATGCCGACCGCGACGCGCCGCATGTGGCAGCGGCTGACGAAGCGTTCTGGATCGGGCCCTCGCCCGCCCGCGACAGTTATCTGAGAGCCGACGTCATCATGGAGGCGGCGCGGCGCGCCGGTGCGGACGGCATACACCCCGGCTACGGCTTCCTGTCCGAAAAGGCCGAGTTGCCGACGCTGTGCGAGGCCGCGGGGCTGGTATTCGTCGGGCCGTCTGCGGACCGCATCGCGGCGATGGGCCAAAAGATCGGATCCAAGATCATCGCCGCGCGTGCGGGCGTGCCGAGCGTGCCCGGCTATGTCGGCGAGGATCAGTCCGACGAGCGATTGGTCGAGGAGGCAAAACGCACTGGCTTCCCCTTGATGGTGAAGGCTTCCGCGGGCGGCGGCGGCCGCGGCATGCGTCGCGTGTTCTCGATGGATGAGCTTCGTCCGGCGCTGGAGATGGCAAGGCGCGAAGCGGAGGCGGCGTTCGGAGATCCGGCGTTGCTGATCGAAAAGCTGGTGCTTCGGCCGCGCCACCTCGAAGTCCAGATCGCCGGCGACAAGCACGGCAACGTCGTGCATCTGTTCGAACGCGATTGCTCGGTTCAGCGGAAGAACCAGAAGCTTCTCGAAGAAGCGCCGGCGCCGAATCTTCCCCCGTCCATTCGCGCCAAGCTGCTGGAGCGCGCTGTCGCGCTCGGCCGTGCGATCTCCTACGACAATCTGGGAACCGTCGAATTCATCCTGGAAGAAGGGGAGACCGAGCCGTGGTTCCTGGAAATGAATACGCGGCTGCAGGTCGAGCATCCCGTCACGGAAGCGATCACGGGGTTCGATCTCGTCGAGTGGCAGATCAGGATCGCTAGTGGCGAACCGCTTCCGGCTCGACAGGAAGATATCCGCGAGCGCGGCCACGCCATCGAGGCCCGGATTACCGCCGAACGTGCCGATCATGATTTCCGCCCCGACATCGGTTGCATCACCGCCTATCGCGAGCCTCGAACTATCAGGGTGGACAGCGGTGTTACTGAGGGCAGCGACGTCACGCTGTACTACGATTCTCTGTTGGCGAAGGCCGTGGCCTTCGGCGAGACGAGGGCGGAGAGTTGTGCGCGCTTGACCGCGGGCTTGCGGGATTTTGTCATAACCGGCCCAGCCACCACGATTCCGTTTCTGGTTGCCGCCGTCGAGCATCCGATTTTCGCCGAAGGCCGTGCGACAACCCGCTTTATCGAGGATGCCTTTGCCGGAGGCTGGGAACCAAAACGAACTGATGCCCCTCTCGCGCGTGCTGTCGCCGGTATTGTGTTCGCCACCTCCGATACGGAACAGGCGCAGTCGGCATGGCGGCAGCTTGCCGGGTTCCGTGTACTTGGGCCTGCCGGCGGTCTCGCTGCGAGCCGGGTGATTGTGCAGGAGGACCAGGCGGAGCACACGCTGATTGTCGAAGCGCTTCGCAACGGCCGTTACGTTGTTGTCGAGGGCAGCGAGCGCCTGGAAATCGACGTAAAACGGTACGAAGGAATACTCGAGATCGCATCGAAAGGCCGCGTCGTGCAGGCACCGTTCCATCTGGAGGACTCGTATCTCAGCCTCGCAATGGGTGAAGAACGCTATGCGTTCAGCGTCTCGACCGAGATTGAAAAGGCAGCCGGCGCGAGCGGGAGCGCAAAGTCCGGTGCGATCCTGAGCCCCATGCCGGGCATTGTCTCGGATGTCAAGGTCGCGGTCGGCGACACCGTCGATGCAAAGCAGGTGGTCGTGGTCATCGAATCGATGAAGCTGTTTATCTCACTGGAGAGCGCCGCGGCAGGGACGGTGAAGGAGGTTGCCTGCGCCCCGGGTGAGACCGTGCAAGCCGGTGCCCGATTGATCCTGATTGAGCCGGTTCAAGAGTAGATGAAGCGCGTTCTCATCACCGGCGGCACATCCGGGATAGGGCTGGCCGCCGCGCATCGCCTTGCGGGAAGCGGGGCGACCATCGTCATCAATGGCCGCAACCAAGCGCGCGGCGCCGCGGCTTGCTCCGCGATCGCGGCGAAAAGGCCGGACACCGATGTCCGGTTCATTGCTGCTGACATTTCGACGCAGCAGGGCGTGACCGAACTTTTTGCGAAGGCGATGGAGGTCTTCGGCGCGCCGATTGACGTTCTGGTCAACTCGGCCGGCGGCGAATTCATCCCGACCCTGTTTCACGACAGCACGCTCGATACCATCGACGGCGCTATCAGGCACTGGCTGATCTCCACAATTTATTGTTGTCGCCAAGCGCTGCCGAACCTGGCCGATGGCGCAGCGATCGTGAATGTCGCCTCCGATGCCGGCAAGGTACCGACGCCGGGCGAAGCGGTCATCGGTGCCGCAATGGCGGGAATCGCGATGTTCTCGCGCACCTTGGCGATGGAGGCCAAACGCCGCAGGATTCGGGTGAACGTCGTCACGCCATCGCTGGTGAGCCAGACGCTCACGCATGACCGCATCCTGTCCGACGCGTTCAGCGCAAAGCTGTTCGAAAAAGCGTTGAGGGCGGCTCATCTCGGCACTGTGGATGCCGATGAAGTCGCTGCGGTCATTGAGTTCCTCGCGGGACCTGATGCTTCCAAGATCACCGGGCAGGTCATCAGCATCAACGGCGGCATATCGGCGGGGTAGATGGTCGTCCCGGCCTTGAGCCGGAACTCATGGCCACCGGCGTTGGTTTTGCGAAGAGCGTCGGCCAGTTCGTTTCAATCGAGGGCACGACGCGGTATAGGTCCCGGCTCAAGGCCGGGACGACGGAAAAATAGAACCTTGCGTCACTTCCACTGCTTTTCCTCGGCGATCCAGCGCGATCCCGGCAGCGCGCCGGGCTTGATGAAGGCGTCGACGACATTGCCGAGCAGCTTCGATATGTTGTTGTCGAAGTTCTTGGCCGGCAGCGCCTGGCCGAAGCCGATCGAACCGGTCGAGAACACCGCGCCGTCGTTCGGCGTGTTGAAATAAACGATGTCGGCGCGGATGCGGTAGTCCTGCGTGCCGGCGAGTCCCGGATAGGGATAGAGGATTTCCTCGATGGAGAGCATGTAGTTGTCGCTGTGACCGCCCGACGAGGCGATGATCCTGGCGTGCGGCGGCGTGCCGAGATTGAGGTCGTAGCGATCGAGTTCTAACCCGGCGGCGCCGCCATAGGCCAGTCCGAAATCGCCGATGACCTCGCCTTCGATGCCCTCCAGCATCCACGACACCGTGCGATGGTAGCTGTCCGGCATCCGTCGGTAAGGCCGGCTGGTCTCAAAACCCTCGGCGATGAAGCCGACGCCGACCGTCTTCTGCGGCGGCCGTCCGAGATTTTTCCACAGGCCGCTCTTCTGACCGGTGGTCGAGAGATAATGCTCGCCGGGACGCGCCGACCATGCACGCATGCCAGAGTCGAGCTTGCGTACTTCCATGATCCACGGCTCGTCGTCACGGAATGCCACGTTCCAGTAGAAACCGTTGCCGCCCATATAGATGTGCCGGCCGCCGCCGGCGATATAGTCCTCGGTCGCGTCCAGCATCGCCTCTGAATAATATTCCGGATGGGTGCCGGTGAGCACGCATTTGTAGGGCTTGAGCGCTGCGACGCCGTCGCGATGCAGGTCCTCGTCGGTAATCACCTCATAGTCGTAATTCTTGTGCTCGAGCCAGGCGATGATTGAAAGATCCGCGGGAAACTGCCACGGCACGTTCATGCTGGAGATGCGGTATTTCGGCCGCATATTGACCAGCGGACGCCGGTACGAGCTGAAGCAGACTCCGTTGCCATCGGCCCAGGCGTCGTAAGTCGACAGGCCGAACTCCCAATTCTTATACAACTCGACGTCAATGTCGGTGACGATCGGCGGCTGGCCGGTCATCGGCTGGATGATTTGCGCGTCAAAGCTCAGATGTTCGTTGGCGTAAGCCAGATAACTCGCCGTCGGCACCAGGAACAGCACCGGCGCGGTTGGCTTGGCGGCGCGCACGAAGAACACGATATACTCCTCGCCAAGACCTGTGGCGTCGCCGGCGCGCAGCCGCATCGCGTAGGCGCCGCTGCGCAGCGTCTCCGGGATAGTCAAGGTTTTGGTGACGGCCCAGTTGCAGTCGATCATCGCGTCATAGTGGAATTCAACGCCGCCATATTGCTCCGGCGCCAGCCGGAAGCAGTCGTCGCGGCCGTTCCAGTTCCAGCCGGTCTGCGCGCGTACCGGACGATTGTAGCCTTTGGCATCGAGATGGTATGGCCCGGTGTCGTAGACGATGTCGCCAATGCCGCGATCGGTGTAGCCCTTGGTCGTATCCCAATAAGCGACCAGGCCATCCTGTGGCGGCAATTGACCCGATTTGATGCTGTCGAGTTCGGCGCGCGACAGTGCGCGCTCGTAGAGGCCGGGCCGGTCGATCTTGCCGCAATAGGTCTGCGATACAAAAGGCCCACGCGTCTCATGCTGGTCGCGCGAGCCGGCCATCAGGAACGGCGTATCCGGCAGGTTACTTTGACGAAAGCGGAAATTTTCCGATACGTGCGAACGGTAGTCCATCGGCGTGACGAATCCGAGCAGACAGTTGTAGCGGTTCATGACGCTCTCCTGATAGAGCGTCGCGCGGCCGGTGGCCGCATCGAATGTCGCCGCGACGAAGTACCAGACCTTCTCCTGCAGCGGTATCTCGGCCGTCACATAATCGACCTCGTCGCCGCGGCCGACCCAATATTCGAGCTGGCCCTTATGATTGATGCCGAGGCAATAGCCGTGGTTCTTCACATTGTCCCAGCGGCCCGCCAGGCACTGGCGCATGCCGATCTTGGGCAAGCTCGGATAGATGAAAGCGAACAGCGTCAGACTGCCGTCGAGTGCCAGTTTGCGTTCGGGGTCGGCGACCTCGAGGTACGAGCCGATCTGCGTGTATTGCTTCTTGACCGCCCAGACGCCGTTTGCCTCGCAGTCGACCGGCTGCTCGATGAATCCAGGCCCGCTCGGATGCTGATCGCCATGGATCAGCCGCACCAGTTGCGCGTCGGCCGTCTCGGTGCCGTCTGCGTTGACATGGAATCCGATGGTGTCTCCCGGCTTGACCGAGATCTTGTCGACGTAACCAAACAGTTTGACTTGCGCCATCGATGCCCCTGCAGCGGATCAGTTCTTGAAGCGTGGTTGTCGCGTCAGCTCTCGAGCAGGTCCTGGACGCGCCGTTGGAAGACGCCGTGATAGGCCTCCTCCTGCGAGACATAGATCTTGTCTTCGACAAGCCGCGGCGCGACGCCGCGGTGACCGGAGAGCGCAACGATGCGGTAGGCCTTGAACGGTTCGACCGCGAAGATGGCGTATTTGTCAACCAGCGGCGCGCGGCGGAAATATAGCAATAGCCGCTCCAGTGCCTCGCTGTGCTGGCCGAGCGGACTGCGCCGATGCTCGTCGATCACCTCCTCGCTCACCAGCGTCTTGAGGTAGTCGCGCTGCATCTTGTCGTAGCGGCGCCAATAGATCAGGTCCTTGTCTTCGGTCTCAGTGGCTTCTTCCGGCAGCATCTCTCCGCCTTTCTCCGCTCGCGTCGAGCGGCGCTCGCTCTTCTTCTTGTCGCGCCAAGCCTGAAACTGGGCCTTGATGCCGAACAGGCCGCCGCGCAGGAACAGCACAACCCCCAGCATGATGGCGCCGATGATGATGAGCCTGATCGGGCCGATGCTGATCAATACCTTGTCAAGGAACACCACGATCAGGGTGCCGACCACCGCGCCTTCGGCGCGGCCGATGCCGCCGATGACCAGCATGGCAAGGCCGAGCAGCACGGTGTCGAAGCCGAAGATCGAGAACGACACGCCGCGAAAATGCGAGGCATAGAAGCCGCCGATGAATCCCAGCGCGATTGAGGACACAATGAAAACCTGGATGCGCGCACGGCGGTAGTTGACGCCCGTCGCCTCCGCAAAAGCCTCGCGCTTCTCGGGCGCCATCCGCAGGATTCGGCCGAGGCGCCGGCCGTCGATGAAGCGATAAAGAAGCAGCGCCCCCAGCATTAGCGCAAAACACGCGTAATAGGCCAGGGTCGATTGCATCACCGGCGACAGGCTGGCGGGGAGATAAGAATCCGCGCCGTACAGGCCGCCGGTCGCGGAGCCGAACAACTTGGATTGCAGCGCATAGACTCGGCACAGCTCATTGATGCCGATGGTCAGCAGCGCGTAATAGAAACCGTCGAGCCGGGTCGCGGGCAGGGCGATGATCAGCCCGAACACCAACCCGATCACGCTGCCGATGAAAGGCAGTGTGTACCAGGGCAGGCCGTAATGGATTGAGAGATAGGCAGTGCCGAACGCGGCAGCGCCGACCACCGCGTAGCTTGCCAGCGAATAGATTCCGGCGGTGCCGATGATCAGCATCCAGCACAGATTGATCGACGTGTAGATCAGGAAGATGGCGCCTGCCGTGAGCAGCGTGTTCCGCATGCTGTCCCCGAAAAACAGCGGGGCAAGAAACAGGACCAGAAGGCCGAGGACCCACCAGATCGGCCGCTTGTCGACGATGGTCTTTTCGCGCCGCTTGGATTTCGGATTGTAGTCGCCGCGGATGTCCAGCACGCGGCGCCGGGTCGGCCAATAGCGCAAGCGGTTCCAGAGGCGTGCGCCGTGGCCGGGCAGTTTGTAGTAATAGCGCAGCCGTCCGACCTTATAGAGCGGGACGCGCGATTGCGTTACTTCATCCCAGATAGCTTGCGGGTTCTGCCATTCGTTCGCCGGCAGCGTCTCGACGGCGCCTTCGACGCCCCAATTGGCCAATGGGTTCTTCCAGGCGCTCGCCATCAATCAGGCCTCACGCGCCTTGTCCAGGATGCCGGCGATGCCGCGCGGCCGGATCAGAAGAATGGTGATGATCAGGATGAACTGGGTGATCAAGACATACTGGCCGCCCAGCAGCACGCTGGTGAAGGCCTCGTTGAATCCGAGCACGACCGCGGCGATGACGGCGCCGGAAACGCTGCCGAGACCGCCGCACAGCGCGATCGCCACGCCCTTGATCATCGGCGTCAGTCCGCCGAACGGTGAGATATAGTAAGTCTGCGACAGCAGCACGGAAGCCAGTCCCGCAAGGCCGCCGGTGATCGCCAACACATAGAAGCCGGTGCGGCGCACCCCGATGCCGACGATGGCGGCGGCGTGCGGGTTCATCATCATGGCGCGGATCTCAAGGCCGCGGCGGCTCGATCGCATCCATTTGAGAACCAGCAGCAGCATGGTGATGGACAGGACGACATTGCCCACCTTGTCGGCGGTCAGCACGATATTGCCGAGCCGGATTTTGCCGGTGCCGAAAATCTCCGGCAAATTCTTCGAGCGCGGTCCGAACCACCACAACAGACCCTGCGTGCCGATCAAATTGATGGCCAGTGTTGCAATCAGTCCGCGCACCGTAAAGTTCGGCTTGTCGTGGATCGGGATGAAGGCGAGCGCGCAGACCAGGACGCCGCCGAGCGCGCCGGTCAGGATCCCGGCCGCCAGCACGACTGCGCCGTTGGTCGAAACGTACTGCGCGGCGAGCCAGGCGCCGTAGCCGGACAGAGCGAAGATAAAGCCGTAGGAAAGGTTGATGAGGCCGAGGCTCGACCACGTAATTGAAATTCCGATCGCGAGGCCGCCGTAAATGCAGGCTAGGACGATGGCGTTGGTGACGATGAAGCCAAAATCCATCCGAATTACGCCTCCCGAATCGTCTGGAAATTGAGACCGGCGGAGGCTTCGCCCTTGAGCTTGCCGACATGCATGCCGATGATGCGGTCGACCTGGCCTTCGAGCAACGAGATGTTCTGTTCGGCGATCACCATCGCGGAGTCGCCGAGTTCGACGCTCATCAAGGCTTCCATGACGCCCTTGCCGATCTTGGGGGCGAGGCCGAGCGACGGCTCGTCGACCAGGAACAGCGACGCATCCGACATCAGCCCGCGTCCGATCGAGACCATGCGGCGTTCGCCGCCCGACAGCCGCCCGACCGGGACCTGCATCAGTTTCTTCAGCGGCGGAAAGATTTCCAGGATGCCCAGCTTCCGCTTGGCCCGCTCACGCCAGGCGCGCGGGGTGAAGGCGCCGGAATCGAGATGCTCCTCGACGCTCAGGCCGTGGAAGATCTCATCGCCTTGCGGAATCAGCGCCAGTCCCTGGCGAACCACCAGATGCGTATAGCGGCCCGCGCCCTGGCTGCGGGTGCGGCCGACTTCGACGCCGTTGAGCTTGACCGAGCCGCGCTGCCAGCCGGTCAGCCCGGCAATGGCGTAGAACAATGTCGACTTGCCATGGCCGTTGAGGCCCACGAGGCCGATCCGCTCGCCTGAATAGACGATGAGATCGAGGTCGTGAATCACGCGCATGGCGCCGTAGCCCGCGGAAAGGCCCTTCACATTGAGGACCTCTTTTTTGGACATGGTCGTCGCGAGCGCCGGGCTCGTCATTCGAGCTCTCCGTCCTTGACGTTCTCGAAATAGGCCGCGTGCACCTTGGGGTCGGCAAGAATGTGCTTGAGCGAGCCCTCCGAGATGACTTCGCCAGCATCCATCACCATCACCCTATCGGCAATGGTGTCGAGCAGCTCGATGCGATGCTCGACGATGATGATCGAGATGTTCATCTCCTTGGAGAGCAGTCGGATCAGGTGATCGATCTCATCGACCTCGGAATTGATCAGGCCGGCGGCAGGCTCGTCCATCAACAGCAGAGGCGGCCGCCGCATCAGCAGGCAGGCCAGCAGCAGCTTGCGGCGGTTGAGCGCTTCAAGTCGCGCGGTCGGCTCATCGTTGTCGATCTTGAGGCCGACCAGTTCAGCGCCGTATTCGGCATCGAACCGCGTCAAATATGGCCTGTAGGCTTGGCGCACCGCCTTGAACGTTTCGCCGACCGTGAGTTCGTCAGGCACCACTGGTGTCTGGAACGTCCGCCCAATGCCAAGTCGCGCCCGCTCGTAGAGCGGGAGCGCCGTGACATCCTTGCCTTCAAACATCACCTTTCCGCTCTTGGGCGCAATGCGGCCGGACAGCACTTCGAACAGGCTGGTCTTGCCGGCCCCGTTGGGGCCGATAATGCCCAGAACTTCGCCGCGCCCGACATTCAGGCTGATGTCGGACAGGATGGTACGCCCGCCGAGATCGAGGTGGATTCCCTCGCACGCGAACAGCGCCCCGTTGTAGCCAGGTGACGGCATCTGCGCCGCCGCGCTCAGGACCACCATGGCGCGGGCTTGAGCGTCGATTCCTTGATCTCGTAGGGATAGATGATCTTGTGCTCGACGTTCTGCACCTGAACATAGAGCTGGCTCATGCCCTTCTCGAGTTCCTTGGAGGTGACGTCGAAGCCATTGTCCGGGAAGTGGGCGGCTTCCTGGTATTCGTTGTTCATGTCCATGTAGCCGCAGATGCCGCGATAAGGATGCGTCCGCACCCAGTCGCACACTTCCTTGAACTTCGAAGGATCGCCGACAGCCTCCCACGCCGCCTTGAGGTAATAGGCGATGTCGTAGCCGTTACCGGTGTAGACCAGCCCCATGATGCCAGGAAACCGCTTCTTGTATTTTTCGCGGAACGCCTTGCCCTTTTCGTCTGCGTAGACTCCGAGCACCGTGCTCCAGCAGAAACCGTTGGCGGCTTCGCCGGCGAGCGTGAGGAATTCCGGCTGTGAGGGCCCGTATTGCATGTACACCAGCGAGTTCTTCACGGGGTCAGCGACGAACTGCTTGCAGAAGGTGGCGTATTCGGCGGCGACCCAATGGTCGATCATGATGGCGCCGGCATCGACTTCCTTGAGCTTCTGAATGACGGGGGCCCAATCCTGCACCGGGAACTGGATGTCGGTCACCGCGCCGAGTTCGAATTTGCTCTTCTTGAGCGCCTGCTGGCAGGCCTTCGAGATGGTCTGACAGTAGGCCACCTGCTCCTGAACGATATGAACCTTGCGGTTCTTCGGTTTCCAGACGCCCTGGGCTTCCATCGCCTCAAGCCACAGCGGATAGGTGTAGCCGTAATGGACCTCGGATGGATCGGTCTGGAAGATGTGGCTGTACTTGGCCTTGTTGGCCTTGAACGCTTCGGTGGCGGCGCGCTGGGTGTTGCCCTGCAAATAGGGCGCCTTGTAGTTCGCCGACGCGTCCATCGCAGGAATCGGCACGAACAGGAAGGCGTTGGAGATGGCGTGGACCTTGGCGTCGACGCAGGCTGCGATCGCCTGCTGGCAGCTCTCAGGTGAAAGCTTGTCGACGTCGGTGACGAATAGTTTGAGTGGCCGGCCAAGGATGCCGCCGGCAGCGTTGATCTCTTCCATCGCGAGCGTGGTGCCGTTCAAATGATCGAGGTCGTCGGCAACGCCCGCCGCCGCAGTCTGGCAGGTCGGGACGCCAAGCACGATCGGGTCCGATGCGGCCCACGCGCTCATTTTGGAAACCCAAGGCATCGGCAGCAAAGCTGCTCCAGTGCCCGTCGCCATCGCACCAATAACTTTTCGACGATTGATTTTCTTTGTCATGCCTCACCCCTCACGATCAATCTGCCCGTCGGAACGACGGGCCGGCACCGAATTCTTCGCATGGGGGTCGATCGCGTACCGTGTCCGGCAATCTCCTGCGCGCGTTTTTCGATCGTGAGCGAGCAGGAACAACGGGGCAGACCTAATCCCGGCTCAAAGACTAGACGATCGATTCCAAGAAAGTTGTCATATGGGTGGGATTCATCGGTCGTTTCGAGCTCCTATATAGCGGTGGAGGGGCTTTGTGACGAAGGAT
>LNAP01000239.1_pt1 | contig 61524 bp, 54 predicted proteins | sample 602601 | NCBI WGS metagenome assembly LNAP01 (sample SAMN02440304, study PRJNA202911) | soil metagenome | biome: Subtropical and temperate rainforests or woodlands; isolation source: soil samples (1 kg each in a 20% v/v slurry with milli Q water) were... ...
CTCCGCGCTCGCCCGGCGTTAAATACACGCACTACGCGCCGAAGGGGCGCATGTGCGTGGTCGAGGGCGCGGCGGCGGCCGTCCGGGCCTACATCCAAACGCGCGTCGACGATGACGCGGCGTCAGGCGAGCGAACCGCGGTGCTTGCGTTCGCTCACCCCGGCGCGGCAGCGTACCGCGCCGATCTTGTGATCGCCCTGGCTCCCCCGGGCGATACCGAAACGGCCGCCAAGCGGTTGTACGACGCTTTGCGGGCGTGCGATACGCGCGGCATCACGCGGATTTACGCCGAAGCCGCCGACCCGGTCGGGATCGGCGCCGCCTTCATGAACCGGCTCCATAAAGCGGCCGGGAACAACGTCGTTTCCGTCTGACCGAATGCCGTGAAGACATTTTTCCTGCCTTGTCCGCATAAGGATTTTAATAAGATCGGACAAGAGGGGGAAGGGTAGTGGCAGAGATCACGCATCATTTCGGGCAGACGTTAACGATCCTCTTGATCGCATTTGCTCTAGGGATGGATGCCTTCTCGCTCAGCTTAGGCATCGGGATGAAAGGGATCCGGCTGGTGCATATCGCCAAGATCAGCGGCGTCATCGCCTTTTTTCACGTCGTTATGCCGCTTTTCGGCTTTTACACGGGGAAATATGTTAGCGTGCTGCTGGGAGATGTAGCGGTGATGATCGGCGGAGGGCTGCTGATTGCGTTAGGCAGCCATATGATTTACAGCTCATTGCGGGGCGATGCGGTCGAATCAATCGATCACGCCTCTTTTTTCGGCCTGCTGGCGTTTGCGATGAGCGTGAGCGTCGATTCTTTGTCCGTCGGCGTGTCGCTCGGCATGTTTGCATCCGACTTGATTACGACGGTGCTGCTGTTCGGTGCCATGGGCGGAGTAATGTCCGGTTTAGGCCTGCTGATCGGACGCCGCGTCGGGCAGATGGTCGGAGAGTATGGGGAAGCGTTCGGCGGTGCCGTGCTGCTCGCGTTCGGAATTTTATTTTTAGTGTAAGCACCGTGCGCGGTTTGGTATAAAATAGAGTGAAAAGAAGTTTGGAGGATGACCGTGAAGCATTTTTTATTCGTATGTACCGGCAACACATGCAGAAGTCCGATGGCCGAATCGCTGTTTCGCCGACTGGCTGAAGAATCCGGATTGGACGTTGAAGTGCGGTCCGCCGGCGTATCTGCGCTCAACGGTCAAACGATGGCGCAACATTCCGCCGCGGTTCTCCAGGGACGCGGGATCGATGCGGGAGCGTTCGCCTCTCGGGAGGTCACGGCATCGCTGATCGAATGGGCCGACCTCATTTTGACGATGACTGCGCATCACAAGCGGCACTTGTTGGAAATGTATCCGCAGGCGGTAGACCGCGCGTACACGCTTAAGGAATATGCGTTGTTGGAAGACCCTTCCGTTCTCGAAGCTCATCGCCGGCGGGAAGCGCTCTTAGCCGAATTGCAGATCAAGCTGGCTACGAACCAACCGATTACGGAGGAAGAACACGAGCGGTTTTTGCAGCTGGAGCGTGAGCTTCCGAACGTCGATATCGGCGATCCGATCGGAGGGCCGCTTACATTGTACGAACGGACGGCGAACGAGATCGAGGATGCGATCCGCTTGATCATCCGAAGCTTGAAGCGGTAATAACCAACGAGCTTCTCTTTACAGCCGGAACTCGATTGCGTTATATTGGTATCAATATAGTTTGCCTCGATGTAACTGGCGACAAATTTGTGGAGTACCACAATGGAGCATCGAGGAATACGGCCGGTCGCCTGGGCAAGAGCAAGTACGTGCTGACGCATGTTCTATGCTCTTTTTTTGCATATTGGAGTATAATATGGGCAATACGTAAGGAGGCATATCACTTCATGAAAATCGCTATCGGTGCAGACCACGCAGGCTATCGCCTGAAGGCTGAGCTGCTGGACCAAATTCGCGCGCTGGGCCACGAAATCGAAGATTTTGGCGCGCACGGACCGGAATCGGTCGATTACCCCGATTTCGCTTCGGCCGTCTGCAATCAAATCGTGATGGGCAAAGCCGATCGAGGCATTCTCATTTGCGGGACAGGCATCGGCATGTCGATCGCGGCGAACAAGGTGCCGGGCATCCGCTGCGCGCTGGTTCACGACCTGTTCTCGGCCAAGGCGACGCGCGAGCACAACGATTCGAACGTGCTGGCGCTGGGCGAACGAGTTGTCGGTCCAGGCCTTGCGCAGGAAATTGTCGCTACGTGGCTGGGCACGGAGTTTTCCCAAGGAGAACGCCACACGAACCGAATTCATAAAATCCGCTCCATCGAGGAGCAATCGGCCATACATCCATAACGATCTCTTTCATGCGTTCAAAATGTAACGCGGAGGTGATCCCATTGACGGGAAACGGCGAGATTGAGCGGGAGCTCACGGAAGGCATATATGGCATCGCGCTAGAAACGGCGGCCGCGGGCGGCGTGCAGGCGGGACAGCTGCTCGTCGTCGGCGCCAGCACGAGCGAGATTGCGGGCAGCCGGATCGGCACCGCCGGCACGTCTGACATCGCCGCCGCTCTGTATGCGGGCCTTCGGCGGTTTCGGGAAGAAACCGGGATTTACGTCGCTTACCAATGCTGCGAGCATCTCAACCGTGCTTTAGTGGTGGAGCGGGCGGCGGCGGAACGATATGCGCTGGAACCGGTGATGGTCGTGCCCGTCCCGAAAGCGGGGGGCGCAATGGCGTCTTATGCGTTCCGCAGCGTTCCGCATGCGGTCATCGTGGAGCACATAAGCGCCCATGCGGGCATCGATGTCGGCGAGACGCTGATCGGCATGCATCTGAAAGCCGTAGCCGTCCCTTATCGGCCGAAGCTGCGGACGCTCGGCGGCGCGCGCGTGAATGCGGCGTACACGAGGCCGAAGCTCATCGGCGGCGCAAGAGCGGTGTATGTGGTCGAATAGATCGGGAATAGGAGAAAGTAAAATATAAACCGGACTGAGGAGAGATACGAATGATGGAACAACTTCGCAATTACGATCCTGAAATGCTGCAAGCCATGGGGAAAGAGTTAACCCGCCAGCAGCAAAATATTGAGCTGATCGCCTCCGAAAATATCGTCAGCCGCCCGGTGCTTGAAGCGTTGGGATCGGTGTTGACGAATAAATATGCGGAAGGATATCCGGGACGCCGTTACTACGGCGGCTGCGAATTTGTAGACGTCGCCGAGGACTTGGCTCGCGACCGGGTGAAGGAGCTGTTCGGGGCAGAGCATGCCAACGTGCAGCCGCATTCCGGCGCGCAGGCGAACTTGGCCGTTTATTTAGCGGCTCTGAACCCTGGAGACACGGTACTCGGAATGAGCCTCGCGCACGGCGGCCATCTGACGCACGGCAGCCCGGTGAACGCCTCCGGCTTGCTGTACAATTTTGTCGCTTACGGCGTAGACGACGAAACGCACCGCATCAATTACGACGAAGTCCGCAAGCTCGCGTTTAAACACCGCCCGCGTATGATCGTCGCCGGCGCCAGCGCATACCCGCGGATCATCGATTTTGAAACAATGGGTCAAATCGCGCAGGACGTTGGCGCGCTTTTTATGGTGGATATGGCCCACATTGCTGGTTTAGTCGCGGCGGGCCTGCACCCGAGCCCGGTACCGCACGCGCACTTCGTGACCAGCACGACGCATAAGACGCTGCGCGGCCCGCGCGGCGGGTTGATCCTGTGCAGAAAGCCTTGGGCGGCGGCGATCGACAAGGCCGTGTTCCCGGGCACGCAGGGCGGACCGCTCATGCACGTCATTGCAGCGAAGGGCGTGGCCTTCCGCGAGGCGCTGCAGCCTGAATTCAAAGGCTACGCAGAGCGTGTCGTGGCGAATGCCAAAGCGATGGCCGCCGAGTTTTTGGCTCAAGGCATTCAGCTCGTTTCCGGCGGAACCGACAACCACTTGATGCTTGTGGACCTGCGCAGCTTGAACATTACAGGCAAGGTTGCCGAGAAGCTGCTGGACGAAATCGGAATTACTGCGAACAAGAACGCGATTCCGAACGATCCGAACGGCCCGATGACAACCTCCGGCATCCGGATCGGTACTCCGGCGGTTACGACCCGCGGCATGGATGAAGAAGCAATGCGCAAAATCGCCAACATCATCGCGATGGTGCTGAAAGCGCCTGAAGACAAAGCGGTGCACGAGAAAGCAAAAGGCATGGTCCGCGACTTGACGGAGCAATATCCGCTGTATCCGGATCTACAATATTAATTGACGCAAGGAAGCCTCCATCCCGGTTTTGGGAAGGAGGCTTTAGTCTGTAGACAAACTCCATGGAAAGCATAGCCGCTGTCCGTTATATACCAAAAAACAGCACCCGCCACTTCTCGATGAATAGTCACATTTTTTGGGCTTATTTCCGGAAATCCCGGCGTTTTTCACCACATAAGCCCAAATTTTGTGACTATCTGCTCTGAAGATGCGCGAAATCGCCATTTTGTAAAGAATAGTCACATTTTTTGGGCTTATCCCCGAAATCCCGGCGTTTTCCGCCACATAAGCCCAAATTTTGTGACTATCCGCGCTTGAAGGGGCATTCGCTTTGTCTACAGGCTGAGCCTCCGCCCCAATAACCGGGGAGGAGGCTTTTTTTCTTATATGCTGCTTACTTGGTAAGTGGCTCGCTCCGTATGGATCAGCAGCGCTCCGTCTTTCGTCGATCCCTGACTCGTTCGGCCGAGCGGAATCTCATACTTCCCCAGCGGGAGCTCAGCCGCTCCCGTCCCGTTTTCCGTGGCGATGACGCCATCGCCGTGTAGCACAAGTCTGGCTGCATCGATGTAATCGTTACCGTCTGATATTTCCGGTCTGTACGTCACTTGATGCAGCTTCATTTTGACACGATCGGTATCTCCGTCCTCTTCCTTGCGGATCACCACCGTATGATCGACGTGGTTCAGCAGCCAGCCGGTCACTTCGCTCCATGGTTCCTGCACGGCCATTCGCCCCCTTTAAGTTCTTTTTATACAATGTCCCAACCACAGCAAAAACATGAGGGCTGTTGTTGCTTACGGTTTTGCAGCTGCGGTTTCCGGGGGAATCGGCGTGGCAGCAGGCGTTGCGGGGGCGTCTGCCTTGACCGCCTCTTCCTTTTCCCAGACGATTTCCGCCAACACCTCGGCAAGCAGCTCCGCTGTGCGGTTCCCTTCCTCGAACGTATTTTCGATGCCGCCGATTTCCACCAGCATCGCATTCGGGGACAGCGTCTGGTTGAACTCCCCGTTGGAGCCCTCCCGTTTCAGCACGATGCCTCTGGAAATGCCTTTGACCTTTTCCTCGGCCCGGCGGTGCAGCTCCTTGGCAAATTCATAATTTTGTTTATAATTCGGGTTTTTTTGGCCGATGACAAAATAAAGCCTGGCATAGTCCCCATTTGGTGTCGTAAGCGTCGTTTTCTCCCGGAGCGACGAATCGCGGTGAATGTCGATGAAATACGATAAGGCAGCGTTCTGCGCAACAGCGGCCTTCACCGTTTCTCTAGAGTCCTGATAGGCGGTGTCCCAGGCATACGGTTTGTTGGAATGAACGGAGCCGATGCCGAGCTGCTGCAGTTTATCGGACATGGTTCGGCCGATGACGCCGATCGTTTTGCTCGGGTCGTCGATGGAATGGGCCTCGTTTGGCTCCGTCACCCCTTCGAGGACCGGCAGAAATGATTCCGTAGGATGCGAGTGGTAGATGAACACCCTTTTTTCAGGATCCTTCACTATTTCACTTGGGATGTCCGGTTCAGGCGCCGCCGGGTTTTCATTCGGCTCCGGTGTCTGTTCCTGCTCTTCCGCCGGGGAATCGGCAGGAGGCGTTTCCGCGTTCAATTGCTCCTGAAGCTCGGCGGAGGGGGGGATATCGAGCGGATAATCGTTCGGTTCCGTCCCGATGCCCCGCACCAGAATGATGTGGCCGTCTCTTCCGGCCCCGGGCAGCACTTGCGCCGCCAGTGTGCGAGCGTCCCCCGGTTGAATGCCGGTAGCAAGCTGAGTGATGAACGCCGCCGCCCGGATCGTAGAGAACGAGGAAGCGTTTGTTTCGCCTTCCGGCAGCAGCGCGATCTCTTGACGCAACACGTCGACATAAAACAGACTCGGCAGCGCCGCAGCCGCACTCTCCAGCCCGCGAATGGGGGGGCTTTCCATTTTCCATAGAATGGATACGGCAGATACGACGGCGAAGGCGCAGATAACGGACCACATCATCGTCGTTCCAAAGGCGCGCGCAATGGACTTCGCAAGACGGACAATCCTTGCGGTCGCTAGCTTTACTCTCATGCCTTCTACTCCTTACAGCGCTAATTGCGGTTCATCATATATACGCTCGGCATTAGCATTCTATGAATGAATGATAGGAGATAGAACCGAAGGAGAGCTTCGAGCAGCAAGGCATAGTGCACGGCTTGCCTGACAATGATATAATAGGTTGGATTTACGGGGACCCAACATACTGAAGGACATAAACAGGAGGAAGAACGATGAGCAAAGTGTATCTTTGCGACCACCCGCTCATTCAGCATAAGCTTACATACATACGCGACGAACGAACCAACACGAAGGATTTTCGCGAACTGGTCGATGAGGTTGCGACGCTGATGGCATACGAAATTACGCGCAACATAACTTTGGAGCATACGCAGGTGAAAACGCCTGTGGCGGTGGCGGACAGCAAGATTATATCCGGGCGTATGCTTGGACTGATCCCGATCTTGCGCGCAGGGCTCGGGATGGTCGACGGCATCCTGAAGCTGCTTCCGACGGCGAAGGTAGGGCATATCGGCTTGTACCGCGATCCGGACACGCTGCAGCCGGTCGAATATTATGCGAAGCTTCCGACCGATGTAACGGAGCGCGAATTGATCGTAATCGACCCGATGCTTGCAACGGGGGGGTCCGCCATCGCGGCGATTCAGATGCTGAAAAACAGAGGCTGCGCGCAAATCAAGCTGATGTGCTTGATCGCAGCGCCCGAAGGCGTGAAGGCCGTACAAGAAGCCCATACGGACGTCGATATTTATACGGCGGCCATTGACGATTACTTGAACGATCACGGCTATATCATTCCCGGTCTCGGCGATGCGGGCGACCGGCTGTTCGGCACGAAGTAGATAGCAGGCATGATTGCAAAGGTGGAGAATCCATTGAAACGCATTAAGGTGATGACCGTTTTCGGGGTACGCCCGGAGGCGGTCAAAATGGCGCCGCTCATTCTCGAGCTGCAAAAGCATCCCGATACGATCGAATCGATCGTATGTGTAACCGCCCAGCATCGGGAAATGCTCGATAGTGTATTGGATACGTTCGGAATTGAGCCGAATTACGATTTGAACGTCATGAAGGACCGCCAGACGCTGAATGAGATCAGCATCCGGGTGCTGCAGGGCTTGGAGCCGGTGCTTCAAGCGGCGAAGCCGGACATTGTGCTTGTACACGGGGATACGTTGACGACATTTTTGGCAAGCTATGCGGCTTTTCTGCAGCAGATCAAGGTCGGCCACGTGGAAGCGGGACTCCGCACGTGGAACAAGCTATCGCCGTATCCGGAGGAAATGAACCGCCAGCTGACCGGCGTGCTTGCGGATTTGCATTTCGCTCCGACCGATTGGTCGGCAGGAAATTTGCGCAAGGAGAACAAGCGGGAAGACGCGATTTATATTACTGGGAATACGGTGACCGACGTCGGCCGTTACATTGTGCGGGAGGAGTATACTCACCCGCTGCTGGATTGGGCGATGGGCAAGCGGCTGATGCTCATGACCGCTCATCGCCGCGAGTCGCAAGGGGAGCCGCACCGGCAAATTTTCCGCGCAGTTAAGCGGCTTGCCGACGAATTCGAGGATATCGCGATCGTATATCCGGTACACCCAAGCCCGGCTGTGAAGGAGCCGGCGAACGAGATGCTAGGCGGGCACCCCCGCATCCGGCTCGTGGAGCCGCTCGATCTCGTCGATATGTACAATTTCTATCCGCATACGCATATGATTTTGACAGACTCCGGCGGATTGCAGGAGGAAGCGCCCTCCTTTGGCGTACCGGTACTTGTGCTTCGCGACACTACGGAACGGCCTGAAGGGATTGAGGCTGGAACGCTGGAGCTGGTCGGAACCGACGAAGCGCGGGTGTACGAACGGACGAAGGCGCTGCTTACGGATCAAAAGCTTTACGAACGGATGAGCCGCGCGGCGAACCCGTACGGCGACGGCCGCGCTTCCGAACGAATCGTCCAAGCGATCGAGCATCACTTTGGCATCGTTGACGAGCGGCCGGAACCGTTCCGGTCTTAAAAGCATACAGCGTACAGTGCTACTGTACGGTTGTTTATTGCGGAATTCCATTGATGCGCAAGGGTTTTTCCATTATGCTGTTCACGAAATGTTTGAATTTCGTTGAATTGACAAAGCTTCTTACACTTCGCTACAATAATTGAGGGTTTTAAAGGATGAAAATGCCTAAACAGGACCGAAAACCATCAAGGAACCTTTGGAAAACGCTGATACTGGCAAATGCGCTGGGAATTGATTTTGTGGTGTGTGTGCTAGCCGGGTTCTTTTTGGGGTCTTACGCAGAGCGATTGACCGGACAGATTTTATGGATGGTCGCAGGCTTGTTGTTGGGCATAGCGGCCGGAATCTGGAGCGTTATTATCATTGTCAAACGCTACATGGAGGGCAGCGATGAATGAATTGAATGTTCATTTGCGATCGATTTCGAGACTCGTCCTATTTTTTTTGTCCCTTTCTTTATTATGCTGGGCACTTTTTCCGACGGTACGACCTTTGGCGTCGGGACTCGCTCTTGGGGGTGCAGCGGCTTGGATTAACGCCGGATTTCTTTACCTTAGGGTGAGAACCATTACGGAAGAGGCTGCGCGGCCTACCGGAAGGCGTCTGTCCCTCGGCTTTCTAACGAGAGTCGCCGTTGTAGCCTTCGCAGTATTTATCGGGCTTAAAGTTCCGAACATCAACCTCTATATGATTGTGGTCGGATACTTAGTCATACAATTGGCAACACTCCTACTGGGTTACATTGGAATTCGTAGAGGAAAGGGGTGAAAACAGCAGCATGCATTTATCACCGGTCTTAGACGTCAATGGCATACCCATTGATCTGTCTGCTTTCTTAATGATTACCATTACTTGCATTATGGTTTTTATTTTAGCTCGCCTTTCGGTTCGGAATTTGTCGCTGACGAATCCGGGAAAGCTTCAAAACTTTATGGAGTGGGTAGTCGATTTCGTTCAAAACATTATCTCAAGTACAATGGATACAAAGCTTGGGAAAAAGTTTCTCTCGCTCGGATTGACGCTCATTATGTTTATCTTTGTTGCGAATTTGCTCGGTTTACCGTTCGCCGTCGTCACTGAACCTCACGAACCTGTGAGTATGTTCGGGTATGAAATGAAGGACGTCAACGAGGGTGTAGAAGAAGCGAAGCAACAAAAGGCCGCCGGATACGAGGATGCTCATTACCCGCATGTCGTATGGTGGAAATCTCCCACTGCGGATGCATCCGTAACGATGGGACTTGCGGCGATAACGATTTTCCTTGTGCATTTTTTAGGCTTGACGACGAACACCAGGCATTACGTCAAGCACTATTTTGATCCGCACTGGTTGTTCTTTCCGCTAAACCTGTTGAAACAAGCGGCTAAATTCTTAACGCTCGGACTTCGTTTGTTTGGTAATATTTTTGCGGGCGAAGTACTGATAGCGGTGTTGATAGGCGCCGGAATATTCGGTATTCCGGGACTAATCATCTGGCAAGGGTTCTCCTTGTTTATCGGCGCGATTCAAGCTTTCATCTTCGTTATGCTAACAATGGTGTACTTATCCCAGGAGTTGAATACCCCGGAACACCACTAATGGGTTATTCCGTCTAAAAGACGCAGGGATGGAACAATAAAAACAAATAAACCTTTCATTAGGTCAAGGAGGATTTTATTCATGGGTGCAATGGCATTATTGGCAGCAGCAATCGCTATCGGTTTAGGTGCTCTTGGGGCAGGTCTTGGTAACGGTATGATCGTCAGCAAAACGGTTGAGGGGATCGCTCGTCAACCGGAGCTGAAAGGCTCCCTCCAAACGACAATGTTTATCGGTGTCGCTCTTGTCGAGGCTCTTCCGATCATCGCGGTCGTATTGGCTTTCTTGTTCTACGCAGCGGCTTAATACGCAAAAAGCGAGGTTTGGCGCGTTGGCGTTCGCTTTCCGCGCCTTTCTTATGCTCAAGCCTATTGGCGAGCAGACGGAATTAAGCTTTAGAGAAGGGAGTGACCGTTCATGGCTATTTACTGGCCATCGTTTGTATACGCCATCGTTGCGTTTGCAATCCTATACTGGTTGCTGAACAAATACGCCTTCGGGCCGTTGTTCGGCATTATGGAGAAGCGCAAGCAGATCGTACTCGGCGAGCTCGAGCAAGCGGAAGCGAATCGTAAAGAAAGCTCCGCTCTTTTGGAAGAGCAGCGCAAGGCGATCGAGGAGGCTCGAAAAGAAGCGCAAGAAATTATCGAACAGTCTCGGAAGGTAAGCGTGAAATCTGCCGAAGAATTAATCGAGGCGGCCAAGAATGAGGCGCAGCGCATTAAAGAGAATGCGCTTCAGGAAATCACGAGCGAGCGCAACCTGGCGATTGCGGAGCTTCGTGCGCAAGTCGGTGAAATGTCCGTCCGCATCGCATCGAAGATTATTGAGAAGGAAGTCGACTCCAAAGCGCAAGGCGAGCTGATCGACAATTACCTGAAAGAGGTAAGCAATCGATGAGCGGCATGGCGGTTGCGGCAAAACGGTACGCTAAGGCGTTGTTTGAAGTCGCAAGGGAGAACGGCACTGTCGAGGAGACGCAAGTGCAGTTGGCTGCGGTCGCGCAATCCTTGTCGTCCGATGAAGCGGTTCGCGCTTTTTTCGATCATCCGAACATCGGAAACGATGTGAAGATTCAAGCGGTTCGGAACGCGGTCGGGGACAAGTTGTCCGAGCCGGTGAAGAAAACGCTGGAGCTGTTGGTCGAACGCGGTCGGGGGTCAGCGCTCAACGAAGTGGTTGAGGCGTACTCCCGCATTGCGGACGAAGCGCTCGGCCGCGGTCATGCGGTCGTTACTTCGACATTTGAGCTGACGCAGGAACAGCAGGATGGAATCGCTAAGCAGTTCAGCGCATTGACGGGCAAGAAGATTACGATCGAAACGAAAGTGGATAAAGCGCTGTTGGGCGGCATCCGCGTTCGGATCGGCGACACGTTATATGACGGCAGCTTGTCCTCCAAGCTTGCCGAAATGGAAAGATCGTTCAATAAAGCACGATAGGGGTGAGGTTCGTTGAGTATCAGACCCGAAGAAATCAGCACGCTCATTAAGCAGCAGATTGAGCAATATCAAACCGAAGCTCACGTAGCCGAAGTCGGCACTGTCATCCAAATCGGGGACGGGGTTGCTCGCGCGCACGGGCTTTCCAACGCTATGGCCGGAGAGCTGCTCGAATTCGAGAACGGCACGGTCGGTTATGCGTTGAACCTGGAAGAGGACAACGTAGGTATCGTTATTTTGGGGCAGTACCAAGACATTAAAGAAGGCCAGCAGGTAAAACGGACCGGACGCATCATGCAGGTGCCTGTAGGTGAAGCGCTTCTTGGACGCGTTGTGAATCCGCTCGGGCAGCCGCTTGACGGCAAAGGTCCTGTTGCAACGACAGAAACGCGCGACGTAGAATCCCCGGCTCCGGGCGTTATCGACCGGAAATCGGTTCATGAGCCGATGCAAACCGGTATTAAAGCGATTGACTCGATGATTCCGATCGGCCGCGGCCAGCGGGAATTGATCATCGGCGACCGCCAAACAGGGAAGACGTCGATCGCGATTGATACGATTCTGAACCAAAAAGGCAACGATGTTATTTGTATCTACGTTGCAATCGGTCAGAAGCAGTCCACGGTAGCCCAGGTCGTTGAAACGCTGCGTCGCTACAATGCAATGGATTACACGATTGTCGTAAACGCAGGCGCGTCCGAGCCGGCTCCGCTCTTGTGGCTGGCGCCGTACGCAGGCGTATCGATGGGCGAGTACTTCATGTACAAAGGCAAGCACGTATTGATCATTTACGACGACTTGACGAAGCAAGCGGCTGCATACCGCGAATTGTCCTTGCTGCTCCGTCGTCCGCCAGGACGCGAAGCTTATCCGGGGGACGTATTCTACTTGCACTCCCGTCTGTTGGAACGCGCTGCGAAACTGAGCGACGAGCTTGGCGCTGGTTCCATTACGGCGCTGCCGTTCATCGAGACGCAAGCATCCGACGTATCGGCTTACATTCCTACGAACGTAATCTCGATTACGGATGGTCAGATTTTCTTGGAATCGGACTTGTTCTACTCGGGCCAACGTCCGGCGGTAAACACCGGTATCTCGGTATCCCGCGTAGGCGGCTCGGCACAAATCAAGGCGATGAAGAAGGTTGCAGGTACCCTTCGTCTTGACCTCGCACAATACCGCGAGCTCGCTGCGTTCTCGCAGTTCGGCTCCGATCTCGACAAATCGACGCAAGCCCGCTTGACTCGCGGAGCACGCACAATGGAAATCCTGAAGCAGGGCGTACATGAGCCGATGCCGGTAGAGAAGCAGGTTATCAGCATCTATCTTGCGACCAAAGGCTTCTTGGACGATATCCCGGTAGGCGACGTACTTCGTTTTGAGAAGGATTTCCACGCCCACGTCGATGCGAACTACCCGCAAATCTTCGGTGCGATCCGCGATACGAAAGACTTGAGCAAGGACACCGAAGCACTCATTTCAGAAGCGGTGGAAAAGTTCAAAAAGGGCTTCTCCGTTTCGGCGTAAGCGCGGAAGGAGCGTGACTAAGCATGGCTAAAGGGATGCGCGAAATTAAGCGCCAAATTAAAAGTATTCAGAATACGAAGCAGATCACGAAGGCGATGGAGATGATCGCAGCGGCCCGCCTCAAGCGTGCCCAGGATGCGGCACAATCGGCTCGTCCTTACGCAGAAAAGCTTCGTGAGGTGATCGGTGCGATTTCCGCTGCAGGCGGAGTGTCTCATCCGATGCTGGTAAATCGTCCGATCAAACGGACCGGTTACATCGTCATTACGTCCGACCGCGGACTTGCGGGCGGCTACAATGCGAACCTTCTCCGTAAAGTGATGGTAACGCTTCGCGAAAAGCATAAGGGCAATAAGGACGAGTACATGATTTTCGTAATCGGAAGAAAAGGCCGTGATTTCTTGCGTCGCCGAGACATTCCGATTGCAACGGAAACGACAGGTCTGTCCGACTTCCCGCGTTTTTCGGATATTAAGGAGCTTGCCGCTACTGCGGTGAAAGCCTATGAAGAAGGCACGATCGACGAGTTGGTTTTGATCTACAACGAATTTATTTCGGCGATCTCCCAACGTCCTGTCGATAAGACGCTGCTGCCGCTCGGCGAATCTCAGAAGAGCGAAGGCACGACCGCTAGCTACGAATTTGAGCCTTCTCCCGAGGTGGTGCTGGACCACATCCTTCCGCGTTATGCGGAGACGCTTGTGTTCAGCGCAGTACTGGAAGGAAAAGCGAGCGAGTTCGGAGCGCGGATGACGGCAATGAGCAGCGCGACAAAGAACGCAACGAAGTTTATCAATACCCTTACGTTGCAGTACAACCGTGCGCGGCAAGCGGCGATTACGCAGGAAATCTCGGAAATCGTTGCCGGCGCGAACGCGCAAAGCTAACGATCACAATCCGTATGCGGTTTTACATGAGCAAAGAGGCAATCGGAGATTGTCCGCTAGTGCTTTTACACGAGCAAAGAGGCAATCGAAGATTGTCCGCGTAGTTGCTTTCAAACGAGCAAAGAGGCAATCGGACGATTGTCCGCGTAGTTGCTTTCAAACGAGCAAGGAGGGAAAACCATGGCTAAAGGACGCATTATTCAGGTTTTAGGCCCGGTTGTCGACGTTGAATTCGAACGCGGCCAACTGCCTGAAATCTCCCATGCGGTGAAATTGTTGCGCGCAGGTGACAGCACACCGGTAACGGCCGAAGTTGCGGTACACCTTGGCGACAACGTCGCTCGAACCATCGCGATGTCCTCGACGGACGGACTCGTTCGCGGCGGGGAAGTTCTTGATACAGGAGCGCCGATCTCCGTTCCGGTCGGAGCGGCGACATTAGGACGCGTATTTAACGTACTTGGCGAACCAATCGACAATGCGGGAGACGTATCCCGTGAAGTCACGCTTCCGATTCACCGGAAAGCGCCGGATTTTGCGGATTTGTCGACGCAAGCGGAAATTCTCGAAACCGGCATTAAGGTTATCGACTTGCTGGCGCCGTATGCAAAGGGCGGTAAGATCGGCCTCTTCGGCGGTGCGGGCGTAGGCAAGACGGTCTTAATCCAGGAATTGATCAACAACATCGCACAGGAGCACGGCGGTATCTCCGTATTCGCAGGCGTAGGCGAGCGTACCCGTGAAGGAAACGACTTGTACCACGAGATGAGCGATTCCGGCGTTATCGGCAAAACGGCGATGGTGTTCGGACAAATGAACGAGCCGCCTGGCGCGCGTCTTCGCGTAGCGTTGGCAGGCTTGACGATGGCGGAATTTTTCCGCGACGAAGAAGGCCGGGACGTGCTTCTGTTCGTCGACAACATCTTCCGTTTCACGCAGGCGGGTTCCGAAGTGTCGGCCCTTCTCGGCCGTATGCCTTCCGCGGTAGGCTACCAGCCGACCCTCGCTACGGAGATGGGCCAGCTGCAAGAACGGATTACGTCGACGAAGAAGGGCTCCGTTACGTCCATCCAGGCGATTTACGTTCCTGCGGACGACTATACAGACCCGGCTCCGGCTACGACGTTCGCGCACTTGGACGCAACGACCAACCTGGAGCGTAAAATATCCGAGCTCGGCATTTACCCTGCGGTTGATCCGCTCGCTTCCAGCTCCCGTATTTTGTCGCCGGAAGTCGTCGGTCAAGAGCATTATGACGTGGCTCAAGGCGTGAAACGTATTCTCGCTCGTTATAAAGAGCTGCAAGATATTATTGCGATCCTCGGTATGGACGAATTGTCCGACGAAGACAAACAGACGGTTTCGCGCGCGCGCCGCATTCAACGTTTCTTGTCGCAGAACTTCCACGTTGCCGAGCAGTTCACAGGCCAACCCGGCAAGTACGTTCCGGTAAAAGATACGGTTCGCAGCTTCAAGGCAATTCTTGACGGCGGATACGACGAGCTCCCGGAAGCGGCGTTCCTGTATGTCGGTACGATCGAAGAAGCTGTAGAAAAAGCTAAGACGTTGTGATTGGGGGTCTATAGCCCATGAGCACAATGATGTTGGAGATCGTAACGCCGGAGCGGAAAATCTACGGCCAAGAAGTGAATATGGTAATTGCTAAAGGGATCGACGGAGAGCTCGGCATTCTTCCGAACCACATTCCTATGGTAACGCCGCTTCGCATCGCCAAGGTAACCGCGAAAGTCGAAGGACAAAAGGATCAAGTGTTCGCCGTTCACGGCGGATTTATGGAAGTGCGCAAGGACAAGGTCGTCATCTTGGCCGAAAGCGCCGAAATTCCGGAGGAGATCGATCTGGATCGCGCAGCGGGCGCCCGCGGACGTGCAGAAGAGCGTTTGAAGGCAGCGAAGCAAGAGAAGATCGACTACCATCGTGCAGAGCGTGCATTGGCACGCGCAATGCTCCGGATGGATATTAAAAATCAAGATTAATCAATAGCGGGCCATACTCGGTTTGACGGGTATGGCCTTTTGCTCTGTTTCTTTTCCAGAAAGCTTTTGGGCAAAGCCGCTTTCGTGCATACTTCGTAATGAAAGAAAATTATAACGCCGTTGAAATCGATTGACAGGACTCGGTGTACGCGGGCAACCGTTTTTGTTATAATGAGAACGGTTTATAGGTAATCATTGTTAATTTGCATAAGAAATCCTTATAAAGACGGACACGTCTTCAACACGGATAGGAGGAGTCGGAATCATGGAACACTACTTGAACAACTACGTGATTGTGGCCATCTTTATTGGATTGGGGATTTTTCTGCCCATCGCCGCCTTATCGTTCGGTCGGCTGCTGCGGCCTCATAGGCCGACACCAGAAAAGCAATCAACGTATGAAAGCGGTAACGAGCCTATCGGTTCGGGCCAGGTTCGGTTTAATGTCCGCTATTACATCTTTGCGCTGATGTTCGTCATTTTCGATGTAGAGGCAGTGTTCTTGTTTCCTTGGGCGGTTGCCTACGAAATGCTCGGGCTATTTGCGATTGTAGAAATGCTGATCTTTGTAGCGCTGCTCGTGATCGGACTCATCTATGCTTGGAAGAAGAAGGTGTTGAAATGGACCTCGATTTAAGTAAAATTTCATTCGAAGAACGTGAAGAAATGCAGCGCAACGTCTTTATGACGACGCTTGAGCAGGTCAAGGCATGGGCCCGCAGCAACTCGCTCTGGCCGATGACGTTCGGCTTGGCGTGCTGTGCGATCGAAATGATGGGCACAGGCGCTTCGCATTATGATTTAGACCGATTTGGCGTTATCTTCCGGACATCTCCGAGGCAGTCGGACGTTATGATTGTTGCAGGCACAGTGACCAAGAAGATGGGACCGCTGCTGCGGAAGCTGTACGATCAGATGCCAGAGCCGAAATGGGTCATTGCCATGGGCTCATGCGCAACGGCAGGCGGACCGTACGTGAAATCATACGCGGTTGTGAAAGGCGTGGACCAAATCGTACCTGTCGACGTGTACATTCCAGGCTGTCCGCCGAATCCGGCGGCGCTGATTTACGGAATCAATAAGCTGCAGGAAAAGATTCGTTATGAGGCGAAGACCGGGAAGCGGGTGACCAATTCTTGAGCGAGGAACAAGATAAGAAGAAACAGGAGTCGGAAGAGCTTTCGAACGAACCGCTCTCCGCTCCGCAAAATAAAGAGGAAGTAGAAAAATACACTCCTGAGCCTGATAAGGACGGCAAGACGGCACAGAATGAGCCGGGAGACGCCGTGAAAGTCGAGGACGGGAAAGCAACCCCGACCGATGCTGCAGCTTCGTCGGCGCTCGAGAAGCAACAGCCCGGAGGAGAAACGTCCGAAGCGGCGGCGGAAGAGCGGAAACGCGATGCCCAAGCGGCTGTCAAAGGCAATAAGGAAACGGCGGAGATAAGCGGAGCCGCCAGCCAAGGAGAGACAAAGAAAGCGCCAATGAGCGATGAGGAGCGCGCCGCACGGCGCGCAGCGCGTGCCGCGGCCCAGGACGGAGAAGCGAAGCCGGAACGCCCTGCGCGAGCAAAGGCGCAAGAGGGTGCAGAAGAGGCCGCTAAGCCGAAGGAGCCGTCTCCGAATCAGCCGCAGCTTGACCGAATTGCGGCTATCATTCGGGAAAGCGTCGGCGAGCCGGCCGTCGATGAAGCGAGCATCAACGAGCGCAGCGACCATTTGCCTATGGTCACCATTCGCAACGAAGATTGGTTCAAAGCGGCGCAAACGCTGAAGGAACATAACGAGCTCTCTTTTCAATACTTACGAAATGTATCCGGCGTCGATCAGGAGACGCATCTTGAAGTGGTTTATCACCTGCTTAACCTAGAAACCAAGCGCCAGGTGGGGGTAAGAGTGAAGACAGACCGGGAACAGCCTTCTATCTCCTCAGTAACCCCGTTGTGGGCGACAGCTAATTGGAACGAGCGGGAAGTGTTTGATTTGCTCGGCATCGATTTCCCGGGACATCCGGATCTGCGGCGCATTATGATGTCCGACGACTGGGAAGGCCACCCGCTGCGCAAAGACTACGAACCGCTGGATCCGGAGGTGTAACGTCAGCATGGCATTACGAACCGAAGAACTGCTATTAAACGTAGGGCCTCAGCATCCTAGTACGCACGGCGTATTTCGGATTGTCGTGAAGCTGGACGGCGAAGTCATTAAGGAAGCTAACCCGGTCATGGGCTATTTGCACCGGGGCACGGAAAAGCTGGCGGAGAATTTGACATATACGCAAATTATTCCGTATACGGATCGCATGGACTACGTGTCGGCAATGACGAACAATTATGTATTGTGCCATGCCGTAGAAAAGCTGATGGAGCTGGAGATTCCGGAACGCGCAGAATACTTGCGCCTCATCGTTATGGAGCTGCAGCGAGTTGCTTCCCACTTGGTATGGTGGGGAACGTATTTGCTCGATATCGGCGCGATGAGTCCGTTCTTATATGCATTCCGCGACCGCGAGATCATTATCAACCTCTTTAACGAATTGTGCGGAGCCCGCCTCACCTATTTTTACATGCGTGTCGGCGGTGTGAAATGGGACGCGCCCGAGGGCTGGATCGAAAAGGTTCGCGACTTCATTCCTTACATGCGCGAGAAGCTTGAGGAGTATGATAACCTCGTCAGCGGAAACGAAATTTTCTTGGCGCGGATTAAAGGGATAGGCAAATATGACGCCGAAACGGCGATCAATTACGGATTAAGCGGCGCGAACCTTCGCTGTACAGGCGTACAATGGGATTTGCGCAAAGCGCAGCCGTATAGCATCTACGATCGTTTCGACTTCGATGTCCCGGTTCGCTCGAATGGAGATTGCTACGACAGGTACCTGCTCCGGATCGAAGAAATTAAGCAAAGCTTGCGCATTCTTGAGCAAGCCGTGGAGCAATTCCCGGGTGAAGGTCCGATCATGGGCAAAGTTCCGCGCGTCATTCGCCCTCCGGAGGGCGAGACCTATGCAGCCATTGAATCGCCTCGCGGCGAGATCGGCTGCTACATCATTTCCCGCGGAAAGGATAAGCCTTTCCGCTTGAAGTTCCGACGTCCGTCGTTCGTTAACCTGCAAATATTGCCGAAGCTGCTTGTCGGCGAAACGATGACCAATTTAATTACGATTTTAGGAGCGATTGACATCGTGGTCGGGGAGGTTGACTGCTGATGGCGAGCTATTTTGAAAACCCGCTCTCGTGGACCGGGTTTTTTACGATGATGTTTGTCGGCGTGCTGATGCTCATGATCGTCTTAGGGTTTGTAACATATGCGATCTATTTTGAGCGGAAGGTCATCGGATGGATGCAGCTGCGCGTCGGACCGAACCGGGTCGGGCCGTTCGGCCTGCTGCAGTCGGTAGCCGATGTACTGAAGCTGCTTCTTAAGGAAGATACGATTCCGGCGAAAGCGGATCGCGCCTTGTTTATTTTGGCCCCCGTCATCGCCTTCGTCCCGTCGTTTGCCGTGATCGCGACGCTGCCGTATACCGGCAATCTTTATGCGGCCGATTTAAACGTCGGGCTGCTGTACTATGCCGCGTTGACAAGTATTTCGACGCTCGGCATCGTCCTGGGCGGCTGGGCGTCCAACAACAAATATTCGCTGCTTGGCGGAATGCGTTCGGCGGCGCAGATGATTTCTTATGAAGTGCCGCTTATTATGTCGGTCGTGGGCGTCATTATGCTGACAGGAAGCTTGAGCCTTCGCGACATTGTAATCGGCCAAGAGGGATGGTTCTGGAACTGGAACATTTTCCCGCAGATCGTCGGATTCGGCATTTTCATCATTGCAGCCGTCTCAGAATTGAACCGCACTCCCTTCGACCTGCCGGAGGCGGAATCCGAGCTTGTCGCAGGCTACCACGTGGAGTACAGCGGATTCCGGTTCGCATTTTTCATGCTTGCGGAATACGTATATGTCTTTGCCATTGCGGCCTTGACCACGGTGCTGTTCCTTGGCGGGTGGCATGCGCCCTTCCCGTTCCTGGCGTGGGTTCCGCCGCTGATCTGGTTCATCTTGAAGTTTTCTTCCGTCGTATTTTTCCTGTTCTGGCTGCGCGCGACGATGCCGCGGATCCGGGTAGACCAGCTGATGGGCATCGGATGGAAGTATTTGCTTCCGCTAGCGTTGGTCAACATTTTTGTAACGGCGCTTGTGACGGAATTATTCAACGGATAAGAATGGAGGGGTGATCCATGAAAGGGATAGCGAAAGGCTTAGGCGTTACGCTGAAAAGCATGACAAAAGAGAAGGTCACCTACGCGTACCCCGACGTGCCCATGGTCATGCCGGACCGTTTTCGCGGAGTGCAGCATTTTGATCCGGATTTATGTATCGTTTGCAATCAGTGCGTCCGGGTGTGCCCGACGGAATGCATTACGCTTACGGGCAAGCCGAACCCGGACCCGGAGAAGAAGGGCAAAGTGATCGATACGTACGATATTAACTTTGAAATTTGTATTTTGTGCGATTTGTGTACGGAAGTGTGTCCGACGGAAGCAATCGTCATGACGAACAATTTCGAGCTTGCCACTTACAGCCGGGACGATCTGTTCAAAAATATGGAGTGGCTGAACGAGAACAATACGAATGTGCGCAGCGAGAACAGCAAAAACCTTAGTCCTGCCGCCAAAGGAGGAGCCAATTGACATGTCGATTTTGACAGGCGAATTGGTCGCCTTCTTTATCTTTGCCCTGCTGATCATCGGCGGCGCGATCTTCATGCTATCGTTCACGAAAGTCGTGCACATGGTCGTAGCGCTGGCGTTTACGTTCTTAAGTCTTGGCGGCTTGTACGTATTGCTTGAGGCGGAGTTCGTTGCCTTTGTGCAAATTTTAATTTACGCAGGCGCCATTTCGATTCTGATGATTTTCGGGATTATGCTGACGAAGCACGAGGAGGAGCCGCAGACAGTATGGAAGACGCATGAAATTTTATCAGCGCTTGGGGCGCTCGGATTGTTCGGGATTTTGTTTTATGCGATCCAAAACACAACGCTGTCGGACGGCAGCATGTTCAATCCGGGAGAAGACAATACGCGCGCAATCGGCGAGCTTCTTTTTACCGAACGAGTCATTCCGTTTGAGCTTGTGTCCGTGCTGCTGACGGTAGCCTTTATCGGCGCGATCCTGCTTGCGAAAAGAGAGGAGGGCGGTGCATGATTATTAATCTCGCGTCTTCTTATCTCACGCTTGCCGCAATCCTGTTCTGTATCGGGCTGTTCGGGGCGCTGACCAAGCGAAATGCGGTCATTGTGCTCCTATCCATCGAGCTGATGCTGAACGCCGTGAACCTGAATTTGATCGCGTTCGCAAAATACGGGCTCGTCCCTTCTCTGTCAGGACAAATCTTCTCGCTGTTCACCATTACGGTGGCCGCAGCGGAGGCGGCGGTAGGGATTGCGATTTTGATCGCGCTGTTCCGCAACCGGGGCACGAGCGACGTCACAGAAATGAACGAATTGAAGCGATAAGGAGGGGTTCAACGTATGGAAACCACATATTTGCAATGGGCTTGGTTGATCCCGCTGTTCCCGTTACTCAGCTTCCTCGTTCTGACGGCGATGGGTCGCGGAGTGAAAAAAACCGGAGCGGTAATCAGCGTCGTCGCGGCTTTCGCATCGTTCGTGCTGGCGCTGCTCGTATTCGTTGAGCGGCTGGACGGAACGGCCGCGGCCTATACTTGGAATGATTGGCGCTGGTTGGAAATCGGCGGATATTCTCTCTATATGGGCTTTGAAATTACGAACCTGAACGCACTGATGCTGATTGTGGTCACACTCGTAAGCGCGCTCGTCAACCTGTATTCGATCGGGTACATGGCTGATGACGAGCGAATGTCCACTTTCTTCGCCTATGTGTCGCTGTTCACATTCTCGATGCTGGGTTTAGTCATTTCTTCGAATATCGTCATGCTGTTTATGTTCTGGGAGCTCGTCGGCGTGTGCTCGTTCCTCCTAATCGGCTTCTGGTACCACAAGCCGGAAGCGAAAGCGGCCGCGAAGAAAGCATTCATTGTCACACGGATCGGGGATGTCGGGCTGTTCATAGGCATCCTGGTGCTTTATTGGGCGATGCCGGGCCAAGCCCTTGATTTCAACTCCATACATAACGCCTTCATCGGCGGCGAAATCAACGAAACGACGGCGACATGGATCGCGATTCTGCTGTTCATCGGCGCCGTAGGCAAATCCGGTCAGTTTCCGCTGCATACGTGGCTGCCGGACGCTATGGAAGGTCCGACGCCGATCTCGGCATTGATTCATGCGGCAACGATGGTTGCGGCCGGTGTTTATCTAGTCGCCCGTACGTACGACATATTTATGGCTGCGCCAGTGGCGCTTGAGATTGTAGCGTATGTCGGCGCGTTCACGGCGCTGTTTGCCGCTACGATCGCCGTCGCGCAAAATGATATTAAAAGAGTGCTTGCTTACTCGACGGTAAGCCAACTCGGTTACATGATGCTGGCGATGGGGCTCGGCAGCGCGCTTGCCTCTTCGGCGGGGATGTTCCATCTGTTCACGCACGCATTTTTCAAAGCGCTCTTGTTCCTTGGCGCAGGCAGTGTGATTCATGCGGTGCACACACAGGATATTCAGGATATGGGCGGTTTGTTCGGGAAGATGAAGATCACCGCCATCACGTTCGCCATCGGCATGCTGGCGCTGTCCGGGCTGTTCCCATTCTCGGGCTTCTGGTCTAAAGATGCGATTCTTGCGGAAACGCTGCATGCGGGGAAACCGCTGCTATTCATCGTAGGGCTGATCGCCGCTTTCTTTACAGCCTTCTATATGACGCGCCTATACGTCCTAGTATTTCTCGGGAAATCATCGGGAGATCGGGCGTCGCACGCTCATGAATCTCCTTGGGTCATGACGCTTCCGCTTATCGTGCTGGCTGTGCTTGCGGTTACCGCAGGCTTCGTGAATATGCCTGGGGAGCCGTGGCTTGCAGGTTGGCTGCATGGCGAGACGCTCGTAGAGCATGCGAATGGGCTCGTCATCGCACTCTCGAATGCAGCTGCGATTCTCGGAATTGCGATCGGTTACGGGATCTACATCAAGCAAGCGAGATCCAGGTCAATCGTTGCTCCGGCCGACCCGGCGGCATCCCCGGCGAAGCAGGAACAAGCGGGAGGCTGGTATGGCGTGCTGCGCAACAAATACTACATCGATGAGTTGTACCAAAGCGCAATCGCTGTTCCATATCAAGTAATAGGGCACGTATTAGAGCTGTTCGACAGGTACGTGGTCGATGGGATCGTCAAGCTGCTTATCGCGGGGACGGTCGGTATCGGCAGAGTTGGAACGCGGCTGCAGAACGGCTTGTTTCCAACGTACGGGCTCATGCTGCTGATCGGCTGCGTTGTGTTTGCGCTGGCGATCGCGGGAAGGAGGTTCTTCTAGATGGCGGAAGGCAGTCCAATTGGAATTCCAATCTTATCGCTGATTACGTTCGCACCGCTCCTCGGCGTCCTGCTGCTGCTATTCGTTCCGAAGGAGAAAGGGAACCTCATTAAGCAAATCGGCATTGCAGCATCGTTCCTGCCGCTGCTCCTGTGCGTCTGGCTGTATAGCATGTATGATGTTACCGGAAGCAGCGCTCAGTTCGCCGAAAGGCTCGCGTGGATTCAACTGCCGCTCAGCATGGAGCTGATGAATCAATCCGGAAACGCATTTGCGGCTTACCTGCTTCAGTTCGATTACGCGCTGAGCGTCGACGGCATCTCGCTGCCGCTCGTGTTTTTAACTGCCTTGGTATCGGCGATGGCGGCGCTAGCGTCGGTACATATCAAGAAGCGCTGGAAGACTTATTTTATTTTGTTCCTCCTGCTGCAAACCGGAATGTTCGGCGTGTTCTTGGCTCGAGACTTGTTTTTGTTTTTCGTTTTCTTCGAAATTACGCTGGTGCCGATGTTTTTCCTTGTGGGTATTTACGGATATCACGACCGGGAGCGGGCGGCGAATCGCTTCCTCGTTTACAACGGCATCGGTTCCGCGATCATGCTGATTGCATTCCTCATCTTGGTCGCGACGGCAGGTATGTCGCTGACGACGGACGAAGCCGGATCAGCGATCACCTACAGCGGAAGCTACGACGTTGTGTTCGACAATTTGAACCAGCACGGGTCGTTCGCAAATTCCAATCCGGAGCTGGCGCCGGGCTTCCCGAGTCCGTTCTACTTGTCCGAAGGATTGCGAACCGCGCTTTTCTTCATGCTGTTGGTGGCGTTCGGCATTAAGCTTCCGATATTCCCGTTCCATACATGGATGCTGAAGGTGCATACGGAAGCGCCGCCGTCCGTCGTCATGATCCACTCAGGGATATTGTTGAAAATGGGCGCGTACGGCCTGCTTCGATTCGGCGTGCTTCTGTTTCCGAACGAGGCGAAACAGTGGGCGGTGCTTCTCGCGGTGCTCGGGGTTGTGAACATTTTGTACGGGGCGTCACTGGCCTTTGTACAGCGCGACTTCAAGCTGGTGCTTGCGTACTCGTCGATCAGCCATATGGGCATCGTTCTGTTGGGCCTTGCGGCGATGAACGGCATTGGCGTTCAAGGCGCTGTATTCCAAATGGTATCGCACGGCTTCATTTCCGCGCTCATGTTCCTCATTGTAGGAAGCATTTATGAACGGACGCAGTCAAGCATGCTGGACGACCTCGGCGGATTGGCGAAGCCGATGCCGTTCATGAGCGGGATTCTCTTAGTAGCGGGAATGGCGTCGCTCGGGCTGCCGGGACTGTCCGGCTTTGTGAGCGAGTTCCTAGCGTTCTTATCGCTGTTCTCTACGATGCCGGTCATTACCGCCATTGGCTGCTTAGGTATTATATTGACAGCCGTATACGTGCTTCGCGGGGTACTTTCGATTACGTACGGAAGCGCGAAGCAGGCGGCGGAAAACTATAAAGACGCTCGTTTCGTTGAAGCGGTGCCGATGATTGCGCTGGTTGCGTTCATCCTCTTGATCGGCATATATCCTGCCGTATTGAGCGAACCGTTGAATGCGACCATCGGCGGGCTGACGGAGCTGCTAGAGAACGCCGGTACAAAGGTAGGGGGTTAACGGGATGGATACGCTACAGAGATTACAAGTTGCCGACCTGAGCGCCCTTACGCCGGAGTTGACGTTGGTGATTGCCGCAGTGCTGTTATCGTTGCTCGATCTGGCGCTGCCACGGCAGGTGGACCGCCGTTTGATCGGTTGGCTGTCGCTGGCGGCCTTGGCGGTCGCCGGATGGTTTACGGTGCTGCAGCTTGGGGCGGAAGCGCCGACTCAATTATTGAACGAGTCGTTTAGAATCGACGACTTTGCGGTTCTGCTCAAGCTCCTGTTCTTGGGGGGGACGGCTCTAGCCGTTCTGATGAGCCTCGGGCTGCGTTCGAACGAGCTCGGAACGGACGATGTGGGCGAGTACTATTATTTTTATTTGCCTGCAACGCTCGGGGCGATGATTATGGCATCCTCGGCCGATTTGATTACGCTCTTTGTTGGCTTGGAGCTGTTGAGCATCACAACGTACATCATGGTCGGCATGCGGAAAAAGATATCCATATCGAGCGAAGCGGCCTTTAAGTATATTGTGATGGGAGGCATTTCGTCGGCTTTCATCCTTTACGGGATGTCGTTCCTATATGGGATGTCCGGCTCTACGAACTTGTTCGAGATCAATCAGGCCCTTCGGACGGGCATGGATGATTTCTCCGCCTTGGCTTACGTCAGCTTTTTCTTGATCGTTACCGGATTGGGCTTTAAGATTGCGGCGGTGCCGTTCCATGCATGGGCTCCCGACATCTATCAAGGAGCGCCGACACCGGTGGCCGCGTATCTTGCGGTCGTCTCGAAGGCTGCGGGCTTTGCCCTGCTGTTCCGTCTGATCTATACGGTGTATTACGGCACCGGCAGCGAGGATGCGCCGCTGCAGGCAGACATCTTCCTGACGCTTGCCGTGCTTGCCGCGATTGCGATGATCGTAGGCAATGCGATGGCGCTTCGCCAATCGAATGCTAAGCGGCTGCTCGCCCTGTCGGGAATCGCGAATGCAGGCTACCTGCTCGTACCGATCGTCGCACAGGTCAGCCTCTTCCATACGAGCGGGTTCGCAGAATGGTTCTACTATTTAACGGCATATTTGCTCATGAATATGGGGGCGTTCGCAGCAATTGCGATCATTTCCAAGGCAGAGGGACACGATGAGCTGGCCGGGTTTGCAGGTCTTTACCATCGTGCTCCGGCGACGGCGTTCGGCATCGTACTGATCGTGTTGTCCTTGGCGGGAATTCCGATTACGGCAGGCTTTTTCGGTAAAGTGTTCATCCTGTTCGGCGCTTTGCAAATGAATATGTACTGGCTTGCGATCACCATGATCGTGACCAGCGCCGTATCGTTCTACTACTATTTCGGGGTGGTGCGGCAAATGTTCATGCGTCCCGGTCACGGCACATCGGACATTCACGTGCCGCTGCCGCTTGGAATTACGCTCTGGGTGTCTGCTGTCGGAGGTGTTCTCCTCGGGCTGTTCCCAAGCTCGGTCATCGGAGCGCTCGAGGAGCTGTTCCGTTACGGAGTGGATCTTTTCTCCTAGATCTATCGTATAGTTTTGTAAATCTTAACGCCCGTTTTGCGGCTTTTTGCCCAAAACGGGCGCTTTCTGCGTCAAGGGAGGGAATCATGAATACATATCGAATATTATAATGACGGAAACTTTTTTGGGCATGACAGAAGCCTAAAGTTGAAGTCTGATTTATTGAAACGAGGATTATTGCTATGAAACAATATAAGGTTATGCGAATGGCGTTGTATCTGGCTGCGGCGGCTTTCTATTGGGTGTTTTCTCCGTCTGTTGCAAGTGCGGCGCAGCCAAACGACCCTTTATATGAAAAACAGCAATATTTGCAGCAGATACACATCCCCGAAGCTTGGGAGGCGATTGGAGAGCGCAAGCTGGCGCCGGTAAAGGTGGCGGTCGTGGATACGGGCGTCGATCTCACCCATCCCGATCTGGAGGGCCGTTTGGTTGGCGGAGCGAACATTATAGATCCAAAGGCGCCGCCGCAGGACGATTACGGCCACGGTACGAGCGTGACCGGCATCATCGCAGGGATCAAAGGCAATGGGGTCGGGATTGCAGGCATAGCCCCTAATGCACAGATTATGCCCGTGAAAGCGGTCAACAGCAACGGCCAAGGAGAAGAGGAGCATCTAGGTCAAGGAATCCGCTACGCAGTGGACCACGGGGCCGATGTGGTTGTGCTGTCGCTCGGATTACATTTAAATTCACCGTATTTGGCTGAAGTTGTCCGATATGCAGAACAGAAGGGCGTGCTGTTGATCGCCGCGGCGGGCAATGAAGGGAAGCAGGTCAGGTATCCGGCCGCCTATCCGACGGTGGTCGCCGTCGGCGGAGCATCCGTGACGAACCAGTACAAAACCTCCTCCAATTTCGGACCGGAGATCGACCTGATCGCACCGTGGTACGTATACACAACGGCAAATGGAGGCGGCTACACTTACAAAGAAGGCACTTCAATGGCCGCCCCACAAGTGGCCGGCGTTGCCGCTTTGATGCTGGGTTTGCAGCCGGAGCTGTCGGTCAACGAGCTTCGTGAAAGGCTTCGGCAATCGGCGGAGCCTGTCCGGGAGGGCGGTTGGAATCCTTATACGGGTTATGGGCTGCTGCAAGCCGATAAAGCGATCACGTTAACTCCTAAGGCGGACATGTATGAGCCCAACAATCGGATGAGCGAGGCGAAGCCGATATCCGTTGTTGGATTGACGTCCGGAGAACTTACGGGGAAAGAGGACCAGGATTGGTATTTGCTTGACCCGCCGTATGCAGGGGAGATCAGTGTCAGAGCCAACAAACGCAACGACGGACCGCTTCCGATCGAAATGTCCGTATACCGCGTGAAGGACGGCACGCTGGTGAAACGTTATGATCTTTCTTCGGGAAATCCGGTCCGTTTTCCGGTTCAAAGGGAGAAGGTGTATCTTTTATTAAGGAGCGTTTCTGCCAACGGGCAAGATGCTGCGAACAACGTGCTGTCATATCAGCTTAGCACCGAATTTCATATTTACAAAGACCCTTTTGAATCCAACGATAAAGCGTTTCAAGCGTATTCACTGCCGATGCGTTCCACCAGCATCACCGGCACGTTCCATCAAGTAAACGACCATGACTGGTATTCCATTCGGGTCACTGTTCCGGGAACGATTAGCATTCAATTGGACACGGATACGCCGCGAATCGATCCAGAGCTCTATTTTGCGCAGGATGGGCAGAAGGAACGGATTGTCGACGAGCAAGGGGAAGGACTTTCGGAGCGTCTCAGCAATGTAGACGTCAAGCCCGGCTTGTATTACATCCGCGTTCGCAATGTGAAGGCGCTGTACCCGCTGCCGGTGGCAGGCGAGTATAAGCTTAGCGTTTCTTATGAACAAAGGTATTTTGATACGAATGAACCGAATAACCGCTCTTACCAGGCAGTAACGGTCGTATATGGCAATCCGTACAAGGGAGTTTTCGATTCGTCACTCGATGAAGATTGGTTCCAATTCCGTTTAACCCGGAGAAGTTTGGTAACCATTAATATTACGGGGATTCCGAAAGATCGGTTCATGTATTATTCGTTGTATACGTCGGAGTCTGCCCGGAAAGCGTCCCAAACAAGCAGATTCGGCATGACGTCCATGCAGCTTACGCACGATTTGGAAAACGGCGTGTATTCAGTGAAGCTTATGACGGACGCTGCCTACCAAAATCAGCAGTATACACTGCGAGTAAATCAAGAGCCGCTTTACGGAGGGTTTGCGGATATACGTCTGCATTGGGCGCGTGCCGCCATCGTCAACATGGCGGACCAAGGCATCGTAGGCGGATTCGGCAACTATCACTTTGCGCCGGAACGCACCGTGACACGCGCCGAAGCGGCCTCAATGATCCATAGGGCGTTTAATCTAAAGCAGGGAAAAGGAAAATCGTTCAGCGACCTGAAGGCGAATCATTGGGCAAACGGCGCCATCGGCGCTGTCTCCGCAGCAGGGATCATCCATGGATATCCGGATGGAACGTTCCGGCCGAACGAGTCCGTAACCCGCGCCGAAATGGCAAAGCTCGTCGCGATGGCGATGAAGCTGCCGGGACTTCCTGCGGGCGGCGACAGCTTCCAGGACGTGCCGCAGAGCCATTGGGCGGCTCCTGCCATCTACGAGCTCGTTAACGACGGGGTGCTGCAAGGGTTTCCGAACGGAACGTTCCGACCGAACGGGCAGGCAACGAGAGCGGAATTTGCATTTATTTTGGCCAAGGCGCTTTCCTCGTAACGACAGGAACGGCAATTCGGAAGGGGGAGGTTTCACGGATGAATCCTTTAATGAATTTAATCCCTGTATTTGTTGCGCTCGCGAGCATCGCTGTGTGCTGGTGGGCGCTGCAAGGCTTCAAGTTTGAACGGTTTGTCCACCATCCGGGGAGTCCGCAAGCGAAGGTGCTTCATCTTGTGCTTGCCGTGATTCTCGGCTATCAATTTGCGAGATTTGTGCTGGATTATGTCGGCTGGGCTACGATGTTCCGCTGGAACTTCTAGGCGGCAGGGAATAGGATGGCAGAGGTTTGTCAACAATGTGTAGTACAACCGTCTTAAAACGAAAGACCCTTACGAATACTGTAGAAAGTTTACAGTTGTGTCGTGCGATGCCCGATGCTACACTTGGAAAAGTGTGCGAGTAATGGTGCAAAACTGCAGGACATAACTGTCGACATAACAGACATTTTTCTACAGAGCGGAAAGCGCGGAGGGAACGACGATGAACAAAATTTTGATCCGCGGTGGCAACCGGTTAAGCGGCAAAGTGAAAGTGAGCGGCGCAAAAAATGCAGTGCTGCCGATTATTGCGGCTTCTATTCTTGCATCGGACGGAGAATGCCGGATCGCTGAAGCACCGCTTCTCGACGATGTGTTGACGATAAGCCAAGTGCTTCAAACGCTTGGCGTTACAGTGCGCTACAAAGACGAGATGATTTACATAAGCGCATCCAAGCTGGAGCGATGCGAAGCGCCTTACGAGCTCATTCGGAAGATGCGTGCTTCCTTTCTAGTCATGGGTCCGCTGCTTGCTCGTATGGGGTATGCGCGCATTGCGCTGCCGGGCGGCTGTGCAATCGGTACCCGTCCGATCGATCAGCACCTTAAGGGCTTTGAAGCGATGGGAGCCGAAATCGATTTGGGACAAGGCTACATTGAGGCGAGGACGAACGGAAGAAGGCTTCAAGGGGCAAAAATTTATTTGGATGTAGCAAGTGTCGGGGCCACGGAAAACATCATGATGGCGGCGGCGCTCGCAAAAGGCGTTACGACGATCGAGAATGCGGCGAAAGAGCCTGAAATTGTAGACTTGGCCAATTTCATCAACGCGATGGGCGGCAAAGTGCGGGGCGCCGGGACCGGAATTATTCGGATTGAAGGCGTTGACAGGCTTACGGGCGTTCCCCACACCGTCATTCCGGATCGGGTGGAAGCGGGAACGTATATGATCGCGGCGGCGATCACCAAAAGCGACGTTTACATTGAAGGAGCGATTGCAGACCACCTTGCGCCGGTCATTTCGAAGCTGCAAGAGATGGGGGTTCAGGTGGAAGAGGACGAGAACGGCATCCGCGTCCGTTCCGACGGCAAGCTGCGCAGCGTGGACATAAAGACGCTCCCTTACCCCGGATTTCCAACCGACATGCAGGCACAAATGATGGCGCTGCTGCTCGTTAGCGACGGCACGTCGATCATGACCGAAACCGTGTTCGAGAACCGGTTCATGCACGTAGCCGAGTTCAAAAGCATGAATGCTCAAATTAAGGTCGAGGGCAGAACGGCGGTCATTAAAGGGAACTCGGCGTTAAGAGGAGCCAAAGTGTGCGCCACCGACCTGCGGGCGGGAGCTGCGCTCATCTTGGCCGGATTGGCGGCGGAAGGCGAAACCGAGGTGACGGGGCTGCACCACGTCGATCGCGGCTACGTCGACATCGCGGGAAAGCTGCGCAAGCTCGGTGCGGACATCGAACGCATCCAAGCGAAAACCGTGGTCGAGGAAGAAGAACAAGGCGTATCGATGTTTACAACGACGAACATATCGCCGTCGCTGGCGTAAGAATGCCGGTCTCGCATACGAGGCCGGCTTTCTTTTTACCGGAGGAGGAGCATCATACGTTCTCGTTCTAGCATGCCGTTTCGGTTCATAGAATGATAGTGAGACGAACGGGAGGAACGACAGCGATGAGAGTAGGGAATCGTAATCGAAACCGGCGCAGCCGGAAGCGGGCTTCATGGGGGCGGAAGCGGCTATGGCAAGGGCTTGGCGCCTCGGCGGTGCTGCTTGGCGTTTGCTTGGCGCTTCCCCTTATTCTAGTAAATCGGTTTGAACCTTGGGAGGCGGCGAAGCTTCTTCCGATTTCATTGCAGCCCAAAGAGACGCTTGCCGTGCCGGCTGAGCCGATGACGGTGTCCGTCTACCGGACGGAGCGCCAAGCGACAGTCGACTTGCCGCTGGAACAATACGTGCGGGGCGTACTGGCGGCAGAGATGCCCGCCGAATTTGAGCTGGAGGCGTTGAAGGCGCAAGCGATCGCAGCCAGAACCTACTTGGCGAGACGCATGGCTTCCGGATATCCGGCAGCGGCGGACATGCCTCCGGAAGCGGGACGCGCGATCGTGACTGATACGGTGCAGCATCAAGTATTTTATTCGGAGGACCAGCTGCGTGATCAATGGGGGATGTTCGGATATGCGCGCAATATGGATAAATTGACACGCGCGGTCAACGAAACGGCGGGGCTGATTCTCACCTACGAGGGGGAGCCGATTCAAGCGACTTTTTTTTCGACCAGCAACGGGTTTACGGAAGACTCCGAGCATTATTGGTCGGAGAAGGTTCCGTATTTGCGCAGCGTAGAAAGTCCGTGGGACCGCTTGTATTCGCCGTACTATGAACGAACGGTACGGATCCCGTTCGATGTGTTCTACGACCGGCTGCAGCTGCCGAAAACAACCCGGGCGCCGGCGCTGAAAGCGGTGAAAACGTCTGAGACCGGGCGCCTGCTCGAGATCGACGTAAACGGAGAGCGATTAGACGGCCGCACGTTTCGGGAACGGCTAGGGCTATTCTCATCGGCTGTCATGTGGAAGATGGAGGAGAAAGCCGTGAAGTTTACGACTAACGGGTACGGACATGGCGTCGGGATGAGTCAATGGGGCGCGAATGGAATGGCGAAGCAAGGGAAATCTGCGGAGGAAATTCTTCGTCACTACTATACCGGCGTAGACATTGAGCCGATAGGCGGAAAGCTAGCAAACAAATTGTAAGAAAAAATATTTCTCTACCACTTCGGAAGCCACGTATAAAAGCAAGCACGCTGGCAACAATGGCTACTGAGGTGATAGAAACCATGAGAGATGACAAAGAAAACAAGATTCAGCCTTTGCAAGGGGAGCAATCTACGACTCCCAACTCTAGCGAAGGAGCAAGTACGGCATCGGTATCGGCATGGAAGCGTCTGCTGGCGAAAAAATGGGTGTTCCCGGCAACGTACATGGCGGCGGCAGCAATCATCCTAACCCTGATGTGGGCTTACCAAGACTCCGCTACGACGCCTACGACGGAAGAGGAGATAGGGCTGGAAGTGGATGGAACGGTAACGGATGGCGCGGACGCGGTGCCGACGGTCGGGGAGCTTGAAACGCTTCGTTGGCCGGTGGCGGACATGGCGGGCTTGGAAGTGACGATGGAATACTTCGATGTTAACAACTCGCAGGAGGATCTGCAGGCGGCAATGGTTGAGTACGGCGACACGTTTACTCCGCACATGGGTGTAGATTTGTCGAGTCCGAACGGGGAGACGTTCGAGGTGTATGCGGCGATGAGCGGCACGGTCACTCGGGTGGAAAATGTTCCAGTCGTAGGCCAGCTGATCGAAATTACGCATGAGAACGGCATGAGCACGATGTACCAAAGCATCGAGGACATTCAAGTGGCAAAAGGCGATAAAGTGAAGCAGGGCGACCTGATCGCCGCGGCTTCAAGCAATGAGCTGGAGAAAGACCTCGGCGTTCACCTTCATTTTGAGGTATGGAATAACGGCGAGCCGGTCAATCCGGAACAGTTTATCCAAGAATAAAAAATGCTGCGCGTTTGGCTCGGTCCCGAGAGGGGCCGGGTTTTTTTTGCCTAATAGGAATTCGATTGCCTTCGCGCCGTCGGACATTTTCTTATGCATTTTACCAAGCAGCGCTCCTCTCTTCCTCCCCGCGGGCATGATTCATGAAAATAAATGCGCGCAAATGCTTGTCAGCCTTGGCATTCAAAGAATAAGTGGGTTAACCCCTCAATATAATGTACCAAACATCTCGAACACAGGGAGGCGAGGGGCGTGCACGATTACATCAAGGAGCGGACTATTAAGATCGGGCGAAGCATCGTTGAAACCAAGAATACGGTTCGCACGATCGCAAAAGAGTTCGGCGTGTCCAAAAGCACGGTGCATAAAGATCTCACGGAACGGCTGCCGGAAATTAACCCGGAGTTGGCCAATCAGGTGAAGACGATTCTTGAATATCATAAGTCCATCCGTCACCTGCGCGGCGGGGAGGCGACAAAGATCAAGTATAAGAAGACGAGATCGAAGCCGACTCCTGTTTTGTCCGGTCGTTCATAGCTGCCGAACGCTTGCTCCTTACCCTTTGCCCATAAGTTTTCCCTGTTCCCAAAGAGGATTTTGACCTTTTGCAGCGAATAATCTTATAGTTAACGTGCTTAATATGGTGCAACGGTTTTGGTTTCCCGCTATTTTTGGGAACGCCGTAAGGAGGATTACTGGATGTTAGGCAAAGATATCGGCATTGACCTGGGGACGGCCAACGTTCTGATTTACGTAAAGGGACGCGGCGTCGTGCTTGACGAACCGTCGGTCGTAGCGATCGAGAGCGAGTCGAAACGCGTGCTCGCGGTCGGGGAAGAAGCAAGACGGATGGTTGGCCGTACACCGGGCAATATTGTCGCGGTTCGCCCGTTGAAGGACGGGGTGATTGCGGATTTCGACATTACAGAGATGATGCTGAAGCATTTTATCAGCCGTGTAGGCGGCAAGCGGTGGTATAGTCATCCCCGCATTCTCATTTGCGCGCCCACGAACATCACTTCTGTTGAAAAGAAGGCGATTCAAGAGGCGGCGGAGCGAAGCGGCGCGAAGGAAGTCTTCTTAGAAGAGGAGCCGAAGGCTGCCGCTGTCGGCGCAGGGATGGATATTTTCCAACCTTACGGAAATATGGTGGTCGATATCGGCGGGGGAACGACGGATGTAGCCGTCTTGTCCATGGGGGATATTGTAACCGCCTCTTCTATTAAAGTCGCAGGGGACAAGTTCGACTCGGCGATTATGAAATATATTAAAGACAAATATAAGCTGCTGATCGGCGAACGCACGAGCGAGGATATTAAAGTGAAGATCGGAACCGTCAATCCGGACGGGCGGGAGGAAGAGATGGACATCCGCGGCCGGGACATGGTCAGCGGGCTGCCGCTTACGGTGACGATTCGATCGAGAGAAGTGCGGGATGCGCTATGGGAGCCGGTTTCCTCCATCGTAGCTGCTGCGAAGACGGTATTGGAGCGGACCCCGCCGGAATTGTCGGCGGACATCATCGACCGCGGCGTGATTATAACCGGAGGCGGCGCTCTCTTGAACGGATTGGATCAGCTCATGATGGACGAGCTTAAGGTGCCGGTATTGATCGCGGAAGATCCGATGCACTGCGTGGTAAAGGGTACAGGGATTATGTTGGACAACCTCGATAAGGTTTCTCGCAAGAAATTCAAGGGGTGAAGCGAACGTGCTAAGAGGATTGAATACGGCTGCTTCAGCACTCATCGCCACGCAGCGCAGGCACGACACGGTGACGAACAACATCGCCAACTTGAATACGCCGGGGTACAAGGCGAACTACGCTGTGGAGCGCTCTTTTCCGGAAATGCTGATCGCCCTTACGGGAAGCGTCGGGTCGACTCATTCTCCAACTGGCCAAATCGGCCGCTTACATACAGGCGTATTTACCGAGGAGACCCCGGCAGTCTATTTGCAGGGCGATCTGTTGGAAACACGGGATTTGTCCGATTTCGCGATCGTTTCCAACATTCAGGTGGACGGATTGACCTTCGACGCCTCCGGGAAATTCGTGTCGGAGGATGGAGAGGTGACGTTCCAGCCGCAAGCGATGTTCGCGGTGCTGACGGGCGAAGACTCGGAACGCTATACGCGCAACGGCAAGTTTACGATTGATGCGGCCGGTCAGCTGGTCACATCGGACGGATATTTAGTGCTGGATACGGAGCGCCGCCCCATTCAGTTCGAACAGCCGATCACCGAGGTGAAAATAACGCAGCAGGGCGAATTTGTGGACGGGATTACCGGACAGCCGCTGCTTGACGAGAACGGGGCGCCGCTTGCGTTGTTTGTAGCGCGTATTGAAGATCCGAACCGGCTCATCCGGGAAGGCAACGGGAATTTCCGTCTGCCGGAAGGGGACGAGCTGCCGGGGGTCGTCAATCCGGAAGATGACGTGGAAGTGTATCAGGGCTTCGTGGAGCGTTCGAATGTGGACCCGATTCAAGCCATGACGGAAATGATGACGGCGCAGCGCGCTTACGAAACGAATCAGCGCATGGTGCAGTTCTATGATAGGAGTCTGGAAAAAGCCGTCACGGAGGTGGGCCGCGTATGAACCACTCCATGATTAACGCTTTCGTATCGATGCAAGCGATGCAGCAGAAGCTCGATGTTCACGCGCATAACATTGCCAACATCAATACGACGGGATACAAGAAGCGGGACGCGGCGTTTCAAGATATTTTGACGAATGTGTACCAGCAGCCGATCGGCTTCGCCCGGGACGGACGGCTGACGCCGCTTGGATTGCCGCAGGGCTGGGGCGCCAAGATCGGAACGCTTGAAATCAATATGGAGCAGGGCGCGCTGAAGGCGACGGATGTTCCGACGGATTTGGCGATCGAGGGGAACGGCCTCTTTGAGATCATTCGGGATACGGTGGACGAGGATGGAAATCCTACCATCGCATGGACGCGCGACGGCTCGTTCCAGTTCACGTACGACCCGGCGAATCCGGATGATCTTGTGCTGGCGACGCAGCAAGGGGACCGCGTGCTCGGGACCGACGACGAACCGATTGTGGTTCCCCGGGATTATGATGTTCAAATTGATGTGGACGGCCGCGTGTTTGCTCGAAGCCGGGTGAACCCCGATGAGCCGGCCGAACAGGTGGGACAGCTGAAGCTGATTCGAGCCGTCCGCCCGCAGGTGCTGCTGAATGACGGCAACAACCTGTACACGCTCCCTCCGGGAATGGCGGCGGACGGAGTGCTGGAGCTGATAGATCCGTTGACGAACAATGTGGATGAACAGACGAAGGTTTCGGTAAGACAGGGATTCCTGGAACAGTCGAACGTTAACCTGACGGACGAAATGACGGAGCTGATGACGCTCCAGCGGGCATACTCGTTGAATGCAAGGGCGATTACTTCGAGCGACACACTGAGTAGCTTAACCAACAACTTGCGTACGTAAGAGGTAGGGTAAGGAAGGGATGCTTGTGACGAAGAACAACCGAAAGAAGAGCAAACCGATTCACCCCGCCGCCCGCACAGCGTGGAACGTTTTTCGATGGACACTCTTTCCTTTGCTTTGCGTTGCCGGATTGTTGATCGGGCTGCGGCTCGGGTACGTTCGGTTCGGCGGAGGCGATTCTGGAGACGTCTTGCAGTGGGAAACATGGAAGCATATGTTTGATTTGGTATTTATGGATCCTTAGACATAAAGCGCTCCCTCGGAAGAGGGAGTTTTTTTTTCCAAGTCGGAACAGTATAATAATGAAGATGAAAAGGGCACAAGCCGCCGCTTCAGGACGGGTCTTGTGCCCCCTTATATCAACCCTCACTACTGCAGATCGTGAAGGGGACAGTGGTTATTGTAACCGAAGGAGGACTCATTATGCTTGATGCAAGACAAATTCAGGCGCTTATTCCGCACCGTCCGCCATTTTTGCTGGTGGATCGCATTCTGGAGCTTGAAGCCGGCGTGCGAGGGGTAGGATTGAAAAACGTGACGATGACGGAGCCGCATTTTGTAGGCCATTTTCCAGATTATCCGGTGATGCCCGGGGTTTTGATTATTGAAGCGCTTGCGCAGGTGGGCGCAGCGGCGATTTTGAGCGTGGAAGAGAATAAAGGAAAGCTCGCGTTTTTTGCAGGCATCGACGGCGCGCGGTTCCGGGGACAGGTCGTTCCGGGCGACGTGCTGCGGTTGGAAGTGAACATTACCCGAATGAAAGGAACGATCGGCAAAGGCACGGCTGTCGCTACGGTGGAAGGCAAAACGGTGGCGGAAGCGGAATTGATGTTTGCTCTCCAGAACGCTTAAGGAGGATGACACAATGAACCGAGTGGAAGAGGCGTACCGGCTTTGGCTGAACGATCCGGCCATCGACGAAGAGACGAAATCGGAGCTGATCGCGCTGCAGGGCCGGACGAAGGAAATCGAGGACCGGTTTTATCGCGATTTGGAATTCGGCACAGGAGGCATGCGGGGCGTCATCGGCGCCGGAACGAACCGGATGAACCGATATACGGTCGGCCTCGCAACGCAGGGGCTTGCCGGCTTCGTGAAACGGCAAGGGAAAAACACGCCGACGGTCGCCATCGCTTACGATTCGCGCCGTCAATCGCCGGAATTTGCGCTGGAGGCGGCGCTTGTACTGGCCGGGAACGGTGTAAAAGCCTATGTATATGAGTCGCTGCGGCCCACTCCGCAGCTGTCCTTTACAGTGAGGCAGCTCGGCGCGGCGGCAGGGATCGTCGTCACGGCAAGCCACAATCCACCGGAGTATAACGGATATAAAGTGTACGGTTCTGACGGCGGTCAACTGGTGCCCGACGATGCGGAGCAGCTGTTGGCCGACATTGCGCAGGTCGCCTCTTTTAATGATGTGAAGAAAGTAACCCGCGAAGAAGCGGAGCGCGCCGGGCTGCTGGAATGGCTTGGGGCTGCGATGGATGAACAGTACATAGCCGCTGTTGTCGGCGCCAGTCCGAATCCGGGACTGGCGAAGGAGGCCGCCGCGGAGGGCGTGTCGCTTGAGCTAATTTATACGCCGCTGCACGGGGCCGGGAACAAGCCGGTGCGTGCGGTGCTCGCCGCGGCGGGATTCGCGGACGTCGCCGTCGTCCCGGAGCAGGAGCAGCCGGATTCGGAATTTACCACTGTCAAGTCGCCCAATCCGGAGGAGCGGGAAGCGTTCACGCTGGCAATTCGCATGGCGGAAGCTTCAGGCGCCGAGCTTTTACTCGGAACGGACCCGGATTGCGATCGCGTCGGAGCGGTGGTGAAGGACGGCTCCGGCCGCTACGTTGTGCTCACAGGCAACCAGACCGGCGCAATCATGGCCGAGTATTTGCTGGAGAGCCATGTGCGTCGAGGAACGCTGCCGCCGAACCCGGTCGTCATTAAGACGATCGTGACGAGCGAGCTTGGAGCAGAAGTGGCGCGCCACTATGGCGCCGAAGTGCTGAACACGCTGACCGGGTTTAAATATATCGGGGAATGGATGACTCGATTTGAACGAACGGGCGGGAAATCGTTCGTATTCGGCTATGAAGAGAGCTACGGCTATTTGGCGGGGACGTACGCGCGGGATAAAGATGCGGTTGTCGCTTCCCTGCTCATTGCGGAAGCCGCCCTTTATTATAAGCGTCAAGGGCTGACGCTGTTTGACGTGCTGCAGCGGCTTTACCAACGCCACGGGCATTATTTGGAGGCGCTGGAGTCGCGAACGTTGAAAGGGAAAGACGGACTTGAGAAAATGCGGGCAATGATGGAGGATTGGCGCTCCCATTCGCCGTCGTCGCTTGCGGGGATCGACGTGGTCCGGCGGCTCGATTACATGGAGGACGTGCACGGGCTGCCGCCGGAGAACGTGATGAAATATGTATTGGCCGACGGGTCGTGGGTATGCCTGCGTCCGTCCGGCACCGAGCCGAAGATCAAGATGTACTTCGCCGTCCAAGGCGCCGATGCGAGCGACGCCCAAGGAAAGCTAGACCGACTACTACAAGATGTCATGGCTCGCATAGATGCAGCTATGTAAGGAGTGTTCTTTTTGTTTGCTTGGTATAAACAGTGGAACCGGAAGCTGGGTAAGCTGCTCTGGATCCTTACGGGGCTAGGCGTACTCTGTTCCGTGCCGATTGCAATAGATCGGTACGGAACGGAGCAAACCTCCAACACGGTTGAATTTGTGTTTGATTATCGGGATTTGCTGGAGGTGTCCTCCTACCGAAGCAAGCCCTCCGAGTATATGCTGGAGCGGCTGCTGGAGCTGCGCGAGGCGGGCATCGGCTCCATGGCCGTCTACGAAAGCTCGCTTCGCGAGCTGGAGCTGAGCGGCCGGGTGCAAACCCTATCTTCCGCAGAGGCGGCGCTGTTGACCGAGTTTGAGGTTCCGGCCAATGAGCGGAGCACGTATGTGCTGTTTCTCGGCTCGGCTTCCGAGCGGATCATTCGCCCGATGGTCGTCGACGCGTTCGAGCGTCTCGGCGTCTCCGTCGAGCCGTGGTCGTTCCGAAGCTTGGGCGGGGTTGAAATCGCGATGCCGAAGGATGAAGCGATGCTGCAGGCGATGGACCCCGATCCGATTACGATGGCCGAGCTGCAGCAGCTCGGGTTCCACCTCGTGGCGAGGCTGTCCGACCAGCGCCAGCCGTTCGATCCGGATCGGACTGCGCGCATGCTGGACGAGCTTGCCGCATTCGGCGCGAATCGAATCGTGTTTGAAGGGGACGCGGTGACAGGGGCCGCCGATGACGCTTCGCAGCATTCTTTGACGGCGATGGCGGAGCTGATGAACGAATACGGCTTCGGGCTTGCCACGATTGAGCTTGCAAAGCCGCAGACAGGCTTTAATAAAGTAGCTTACTTAACCGACTATAATGTAGTCCGCTTGCATTCGCTTCCGGCGAATATGTCGAGCATGGCTCCCGAGGACTTGGCCGACCGATTCGAGCTGGCGGTCCAGGACCGCAATATCCGTATGATCTTCTTAAACGCGGAAGCGTCAATGGATACGTCGCTCGGTATTCGTAAGGATACGATCCACAATCTCCTTCAGAGCTTGAAAGGGGATAACGCGGCGATCGCACAAATTCAGGCGCTCGGCTTTGAAATCGGAGTTGCGGAACCGTTCGAGCCTGCGGGCTGGCTGCCAGAAGGAGTCGAACGGCTGCTGAAGGCGGCGGTCGTGCTTGGGGCGGTATCGCTGATCACGCTGATGGCGATGCAGTTTGTCCCGGCGCTTGGATTGGCCGTGTTTGGGCTGGGCTTGGCCGGAAGCGCAGGCCTGTTCGTGCTTTCCTCGACGGCGTTGTCGCAGGCGCTGGCGCTTGGAGTCGGCATCGCCGCTTCGACGCTGGCGGTCATTGCCGCCATTCGCCGGACGAAGGCGCGGGCAGCCGCCGGACAAGCCGGGGCGGCGGGAGGCGCGCTGCGAGCGTTAGCGATGGCTTCGGGCATAAGCGCCATCGGCATTTTGTTCGTGGTGGCGCTGCTGAATGAGATCGGCTACTTATACGTGCTGCAGCAGTATCGCGGAGTAAGTCTGCTGCATCTGGCGCCGATTGCGCTTGTTTTCGGGTATGTGCTGTTCTTTGACGGTTCGGATGACGTTCCTTCGGCTATCAAGCGAATTCGGACGTTTTTGAATATGAACATCAGTGTGATATGGGTCGTTCTGGCAGGTATCGCGGGGCTGGCTGTGCTGTACTATTTATCGCGTACAGGCAACGCAGGTCAAACGTCGGAGCTTGAACGCATGTTCCGGGCGGCGCTCCAGGAAACGCTCGGCGTGCGCCCACGGACGAAGGAATTCCTGTTTGCCCATCCGCTTTTCCTGCTGGGGGCCTATTTCATCTACACCGCTAAAGTTCGTTGGGGCGCGCTGCTGATGTCGGTCGGGGTGATCGGCCAATTGTCGATTGTCGATACGTTCGCGCATCTGCACACGCCGCTCTCGATTTCCGCCATTCGCGTGCTGCTAGGCCTCGCCATCGGCGCGGTCATCGGACTGGTGCTGATAGCATGCTGGCGTCTGGCGGAGAAAGGGTGGAAGCGATGGGGGACGACATGGCTTCAATAACGATCGCGCTGTCCGGGTATTACGGATACAGCAACAGCGGGGACGAGGCGGTGCTCCACGCGATTGTGCAGGCTTTGCGCGAAGAGGCTGATCGGATGGGCGTCGATGTCCGCCCGATCGTGCTGTCCGGGAATCCGGCGGCGACGGAGCGTGTGCACGGCGTCGAAGCGGTGCATCGGATGCGCCTTGGCGAAGTGAGGCGCGCCTTGCGGGAGGCGGACGCGCTGATTAGCGGCGGCGGAAGCTTGCTGCAGGACGTGACGAGCCCGAAATCGATTCCTTATTACTTGGGCGTGCTGCGCCTGGCACAGTGGATGGGAAAGCCGACGTTCGTGTACGCGCAAGGCATCGGGCCTGTTCGGCGCAAAACGCTATTCGGTCCCATGATCCGCTCCGTGTTTCGCGCCGCCCGTTACGTTTCGGTGCGAGACGAGGAATCGAAGGCGCTGCTGTCGTCGTTCGGCCTTGAAGCTTCGCGGATCGACGTCGTTCCGGATCCCGTCATGGGGCTCGGCGGGGAGCCATCCCGCGAGCTGCAGCCTGCGGACGGGGGCCCGGTGATCGGCTTATCCGTCCGGTATTGGCGGGACGATCGCCGTGATTTGCAGGCGATTGCGGACGGGATCGCGCTCGCGCTGGATCGGATTCCGGTTGCAAAAATCCGCTTGCTCCCGTTTCATCTGCCCGATGACCGGGAGGCATCCCTCCTCGTGGCGGACAGGCTGTGCGGGGCGGGTATCGCCGACAGCCGCATCGAAACGCACGAGGGCGCGGAGCATCCGGACCGGATGCTCCGCGAAACAGCCGCTTGCGATGTGTTGGTCGGCATGAGGCTTCATTCGCTTATTTACGCGGCAACGAGCTTCGTACCGCCGATCGGCGTGTCGTACGATCCGAAGATCGATCAATTCTTGAATCGAATCGGCGAGACGGCGGTCGGGTCTACGGACGCTTTGTCTCCGGAGGCGCTGGGCCGCGCCATCGAAGGGAAGATCGGCTCGGCCGATGCGTGGCGCATCTCCGCGCGGAAGGCAATTGCAGATCTGCAGCGGCAGGCCCGGATTCCGGCGCAACAAATTGTTCGCGAATTACGTATATAAGGTTGGGCGATACATGCAAACAAAAACTGTGACGCTTGAGAAGGTAACTCTGTTCGGGGTACCCGTGTCAAAGCTGAATATGGAACAGACCGTACACTATTTGTCCGAAGCGGTTCGCGCCAAGCGCCCCCATCAGGTCGTGACGATGAACCCGATTATTCTGATGACGGGCTTCGAGAACCCAGACTACATGCGGATGCTGCAGCAGGCCGATTTGGGCGTGCCCGACGGGGGGGGGTTTTTCGGGGCGGCTTCCCGCGTCGGCAAGCCGGTGGCGGAGCGTGTGGCGGGCTTTGATCTGGTGCAGGAGCTGTGCAAGGTCGGAGCGGGAGAAGGCTGGAGCGTGTATCTGCTCGGCGCAACGCAGGAAGTCATCGAAGCGGCTCGCGATCAGCTCGTAGCCCGTTACCCGGGTCTTCGCGTCGCCGGCATACGGAACGGCTACTTCGGGCCGGAGGAGGACGAGGCCGTTGTTACGGAAATCGCCGCGGCCAAGCCGGACCTGCTGCTCGTCGGGCGTTCCGTGTACACGCAGGATCCGTGGATCGCGAACTATCGGGACCGCCTGAACGTTCCGGTCATGATCGGCGTCGGCGGAAGCTTCGACGTCATGTCCGGCCGGTTGAAGCGAGCCCCCCGGATCCTGCAAAGCCTGAAGCTGGAATGGCTGTACCGTCTTATGCAGGAACCGGCCCGTTGGCGGCGAATGCTCGTTTTGCCAAAGTTTGCGCTTCAGGTGATGCTTTATGGCGAAAAGCTTCGCAAGCATTGACCGCATTGTGGAAATCGGATGAAAACTTTGTGAAAACAATCGGAAATGCCAAAAATCCGACCGTTCTTCCGCTAGTAAACTGATTCCGGCAGGAGTATAATGTGCTCTGTCAACCAAAAAGAGGGGTGTACAAACACACAGATGTTCTATGTATATATGGCAGGCTGTCTTGCCGCTCTCGTGATGGCCCTTGTACTGACTCCCGTCGTGAAGCGGTTTGCGATTCGGATCGGGGCCGTCGACGCGCCGAACCAACGGAAGGTACATACGCGCATTATGCCGCGATTAGGCGGTCTTGCGATCTTCCTGGCGTTCGTGTGCGGATTTTTTATCGTTCTCCCTGTGATCCAGGGGTATAAGGCGGATGTCGTCTGGGGGCTGCTGCTCGGCGGCGCCATCGTGACGATCGTCGGCGCGCTTGACGACCGCTTCGATTTATCGCCGAAGTGGAAGCTGCTCGGGCAAGTGATTGCAGCAAGCGTCGTCGTTTCTTTCGGCGTGAAGGTGGAGTTTATTACGATTCCGTTCGGCGACGGGACGCAGATGGGCTGGCTCAGCATCCCTCTGACGATTTTTTGGATTGTCGGGGTTACGAACGCGATCAACTTGATCGACGGTCTGGACGGCTTGGCGGCCGGCGTATCGGCGATTGCAACGGGTACGATCTTCGTGCTCTCTCTCGTGATGGGCAATGGGACGGTTGCGCTGCTCAGCGCCGCGCTGCTCGGCAGCATTATCGGCTTCCTTGTATTCAACTTTCATCCGGCGAAAATTTTCATGGGCGATTCCGGTGCGTTGTTCCTGGGCTTCAGCTTAGCGACGCTGTCGGTGCTCGGCTTCAAACAGGCGACGCTGGTGTCGTTCATTGTGCCGATCTTCATTCTGGGCGTGCCGCTGTCGGACACGTTCTTCGCGATCGTGCGCCGCTTCTTGAACAAGACGCCGATTTCGGCCGCGGACAAAAACCATTTGCACCACTGCCTGCTTGCGCTCGGCTTAAGCCATCGCAATGCAGTGCTGGTCATCTACGGAATTGCGCTTATGTTTGCCACAAGCGCCATCCTGCTCTCTACCGTTGTGCAGTGGGTTGCGCTCATCGTGATCGTCTTGACGCTCCTGGTGCTTCAGCTTGGGGCCGAATGGATCGGCATTGTGAGCAAGAGCCGGCGCCCGGTGATCAATTTTGTGCAGAGGCTGTTATCTTTAAAGTAAAAATGGATTTTCAGTCAGCGAGTGTCCGCTTCCGGCGGGCGCTTTTTTTGTTGGGAAAATAATTTCGGCTGGGCAGGTTAACGGATCGCGGTTTCCGCTATTTTCTCCGAGTTTACATAATCCGCCGCATTTACGGAACCCGCTGTTCGTTAAACAGCTGTAGAGCGTAAACCCGTTTTACTTTCGTTAATGTAGCGGACATGCTGTTCTGCTAAAACGGGGGCTTTTTCCCGCTCTGCCGTAATATCGGACATCCGGTTCCACTCGCGGTCAATCTTGGTGGATTTAACACTTGTTTGATCGGATTTCGCCAACGTCTAAAAATTCCCTCGGCTCGCGCCGATATATAGGAATACGTGCAACTTTTTGTCGAAAATGAGGTCTAATAGTGAAGTGGAAGGATTTGGTTGAAGGGGGACGCTGGAGAGGTAAGGAAAGTAAGCCGGTAAAGTAAACAGCTAGGAATGTATTTTAAGGAGGAGAATGGACTTGAATCGGATGCTTCGCCCGTGGCTGCAAATGCTTCTTATCGTAACCCTGTTTGGAAGCTTGCTGCCGATGAACATGGCTTCGGCCGCCGCTCGAATCGAAATTATCGGACTTTATAAGTACAATACGACAACGGAGAACGACATTCCGCCTGATGACACGTTGATCACGACGGTAACGTCGAGTCGGATCAACTTGAGAGCGACGATGCAGGATTTAACGGATGCCCAAATGCGCAATATATACATAGAAATCAAAAACATGGTCACGGGTCAAACGACGGAGGAGCGTTCGGTCGTTCCTCAGCGCGTGCCGAATACGTTATATGATTATGAATTTTCCGGAGTGCCGCTCACGGAGGGCTTGAACCGGATTAAGATCATGTTGAGCGGGACAAGCACGCTGGAGTCGGTCGAGGCTTGGATTTATTACACCCCGGTTACAAATATTCGCAGCTTGCTTGTGAACGGGCTGCCGTGGGAGGAAGATCGCTTCTACCCGCCGAATCCGGATGAGGACACGCTGGTCATCCTCACGGGGGAAGCTCCGAATTCGACGGCGATTGACGCGTATATGAACGGATCTTCCACGCCGATTCCCGGCTTTACGGGACAGAACGATGAGTTTTCGTTCACAGGGGACGACATCAACGGCGGTTCGTCCACGGCAGACCTTTACTTGACGCCGGGGGACAACCTGCTGAAGTTGATTTCCTACAACAGCTCCCGTACGTTTCAAGTGGAGCGAAATCTGATCTACGATAACGGGCAGCCTTTCGTTTATGGGGCAGAGATTAACGAGACGGCGCCCGCCGACGATGACGACGGCGTTGAACGGCTGATTCTCAATCCTGTCGTCGTGGATGACAATGTGACGATTGACGCCAAGCTGAAAGTGGATTTGGACGATGACGGAGATTTGCTGTATGATTCCGTGCGCATCTCCGTAACCGACCTTCCTGATTATGTGATCGATTTGGAAACGTCGGCGTTTATATCGGGTACAGGGACAGTCACCGCAAGCGTGTATGCGGCGGACTATCAAATTTATGATGTAGAAATTAGCCCGACGCTGAACACGAGCCGCAGCCAATCGTTGGAATTTGTGTTCTCGAACGGAATTGCGGCGGATGACGTTCAGTCTTCGTTTACGTTTACTTACGAGAATCCGGCTTTGCCTTATGTAGATCATGTGGAGATGGGTGTAGGCAACGGCGCATCCATCCGAATTTCGGACGCTCCGTATGAGACGGAGGTTAACCAGCAGCCTGTCACCTTCTATGTGTTCACAGGGGAAGCCGCGGGGCAAGTGGTCAGTGTGAACGTTCCCGGCCGTACCTACGGGGACCAAACGACGGACGTGAACGGCGTGGCGACGTTTACGTTTTCGGATTTGCCGATCGGTGAATACGACATTGCCTTTACGCCGGCAGGAAATCCTGGAGGAAGCCGTACGTACAGCTTGTCGGTGTCGAGCGCTCCGTATGTCATCTTCCAGAACGTCTATAATGGTCTTATCCTGGACGAAAACGACATGGCGTCGGGCTTTGACGTTACGGCCAGGGTGGTCAATATTCCGTCAAAGGACTACATGAAGGTGGAAGTGAACAATGTCGCCTTTGACAATGCGGCCTTGACGGTCACCGGCAATATTCTATCCTTTGAAGTCAATGAATATGATTCCGCGACTCCGACCGTTCCCGGGTTTGCGGAAGGGCGCAACACGATTAAAGTAACCGTCTACTCGAATACGGCGCGTACGATCCCGGTGACGGAAGCGACGGTAGAAGTGTTCTTGTTCCGAGAGGATGTTCCGGAATTCCTGAATATTGAGCCGATCGAGGAGGAGCCTCGGGTGGACCGGTTCCGGACAACTAACATTTTGGATTCTTATGTGACAAATGAGAACGAGGTTACGTTTACGGGCCGGCTTTATAACGCTACTACAGTGGCTGTCACTGTCATGGGCTCGGATGACGACGATGGAACCTATACGTATTCGACGAGCCCGGATACAAGTACGCCTTCGGACAGCGCCGACCGCGTCTTTACGACAGGCAGCTTCGAATTGCCGAATACGGGAGATGCGACTTTTGAATTCACGATCACGAACGCGTCCAACATTCAAGTAAGCCGGGTGCTGACGATTACGCGCGAGAATCTTCCTTATATTTTGAAACAACCGATATTTACGGAAAACGCAGAGGGGATTTCCCAAGCGAACATTAACGCAAACTTTGTAGAAATTGAGATTGAAGCAAATGGCGCAGACGCCGTTCTGTTCGACGATGAACCGGCCGTGGAGACGGAAGAGGGTGTATTCGTATACGAAGTGCTGAATCTCAAGCAAGGCGACAATGACATCGAGTTTACGGTCATTCGGGGAACGGAAGAGATTGAAGCGGAGGTCGTCGTTTACAACGTAAATACGACGATTGAAGGGGCTCAAAATAAATCGGCGATCAAAAACAGGCTGCGGCTGTTCAACAATCAGGTAGATTTGACATTTCCGAGGGATACGAAATTGCGCCGCAACAATACCGAAGGCGTAAATCAGTTCATTACGCCGGAACGCCAAATTTTGTTCGGCATTGCAAGCGATTATGACGGACGTGTGGACAAATATAAGCATCCGACATCGTACGACCGCAATAACGACAGCCCTTATTCTTCGATTACGTCTACAGCGAATGTAGGGCGTTCAAGATTGGCCCGTCCGGAACGGTTCAGTCCGGCCAGCCCGCTGTATTGGTTTGACGCCGGCACGATCGACGACGACGATATCGAGGATACGACGGATTTGAATGAAGCGCTCCGCGGCAGCGGCAGATTGCCGTATGATGACGAAGAGTTCTTTAATCGCGATGTAGAGGATCTCGTCATACCGACTCAAGCCGGAGAGCTTACGCTTTCGTACGATCCGGTTATCCGCAATGACGGCTGGAAGTACGTTACGGTGTATCATTTTGACTACTATGAAGATTACCTCGGCCGCGAAGGCTGGAGATGGCGCAATATCGGCGGGACGGTAGATCCTGACGACAATACGATTACGGTTCCGTTCGAACGATTCGGGTATTACCAGGTCATGTATATGGACCGGAGCTTCAACGACGTGATCGACCATCCATGGGCACGTGACGATCTCGATATCTTGTACTCTAAGGGCATTATGCTGAACAAGGAATCCTCGAATTTCAGGCCGAACGATCCGATTTCGCGCGGCGAGTTCGTTACTTTGTTAGTTAAGGTGTTCGATATTCCATTGCAATATACGGATGATGAAACCTTCTCCGACGTGCTGCGCGTCAATCCGCTGTCGAACGGCTTGTACGACTATATGCACATTGAGACGGCGGCTAGGGCGGGTATTATCCGCGGAGCCGGAGGCGGCCGATTCCAGCCGGACAGCTCCATCACGCGCCAGGACGCAGCTGTGATGATCGCCAGAGCGGGTGATTTGGATTTGAACACTAACTCCGCTCGTGTACTGACGAGCTTGCAGCGGGAGTTTACGGACGCGAATTTGATTGACGTATATGCAAGGGCTTCGGTGGAGGCAGTATTTGACGAAGAATTTATCGTAGGCAAAGAGAACGTGCTGCTGCAGGGACAGCGAAACGCTACGTATCGCTTCGATCCGACGGCGAATTTCACGCGCGCCGAGGCTGCGGCGGTCATTATCCGCATCATGGCCGAGAATGATAAGATTCCAAACTAATTTCAAGCCGCTTGCGATCCGGGTGGGTCGCGGCGGTTTTTTCAGCATAAGTTGGAAAATCTTTGACGATAGACGCAAGTAATAGATATCGATATACTAAGTTTCGTAGACGACGCATATATACAAAAATGCAGCAATCGCAAAGAAATGATCGAGAAAAAATAATTTTGGAGCGATCGCAACTTTTTTGGAACTCATGCGTTTAATACTGTGAAAACCACAGAGGATTTCAAAAATCCTTATTCAGCGGCTCACAGAACGGAAAGTCGGTCATGAGAATGGAACAAATTCACATTTCCCTCTTTACGCCTATTGCCTACCAATGTATAATTGGAAAGTGGTTTTTACTATCTTAGTTTACTAGTTTCTGCTCTCTATTCATGTAGAGCTGCAGACCTTAAACCAAAGATTACGCTCAACCTTGGGAAGGGGGTGAATCGGCGATGAGGGAAAAGAGCTACCCTAAAGAAATTTCTCACACATTGCATGATAATCGAGGAGGAGAAAAAAAGGTTATGAAAAAAGGTTTAGCGCTGCTTCTTGCAGCTTCTATGACCCTTTCCGCTTTCTCGTCTGCAGCGCTTGCTAACGACTTGACAGCAGAAGAGAAATTCCAAGCACTTGTTGAAAGTGGTATTTTTACTGGTTTTGAAGACGGTACTTCCCGTCTTGACGAGAACATGACTCGCGCGCAATTCGCGGCAGTTATCGCTCGTATGTTGGATCTGGAAGCAAACGCTTCGGCATCCAGCGTGTTCTCCGACTTGGTAGGCGCTGAATGGGCTGCCGGATATATCGGAGCGGCAGTTGAAGCCGGCATTCTCGAAGGTATGGGCAACGGCACATTTGCTCCTTCCGCAAACGTGACGGTTGAGCAATTGGCAACTATCATGGTTAGAGCTCTTGACCTTGAAGTTGACGAGAATGCAACCGTAGAAGGTACATCCGATTGGGCTCAAGGTTATGTAGCAGCAGCAGTAGCAGCTGGTTTGATCTCGGAATCCGCTGACTACACTGGCCCGGCTAAGCGTGAGCTGCTCGTAGAAACTTCCTACACAGCTAACGATGTCGTTAACGTTCCGGCAGTATTGGAAGTAGAAGCTACAGCTACTGGCGCAGCTTCGGTTGACGTGACTTTCAACAAAGCTGTTGATTCCGTCTCCGTCTCGAAGAGCGGTGCATCGGTAACAGTTGCTGACACAACGTTCTCCGAAGACAAGAAATCTGCAGCGTTGGAATTTTCGTCCTCGCTGTCCGAAGGCACGTACACGGTAACGGCGAAAGTCGGCGACGAAACGGCAACGGCTACTTTCGAAATCACGGAAGAAATCGTAGCATCCATCGAATTCGACGGCGTTGCAACTCATTTGAACGACGATGCGCTAATTATTGATGCATACGAAGATATCTTTGGTGGTGCTACCGCTCCGGCCAATGAAGAGGCAGTTGTCATTGCAAAAATGACAATGTTGAACCAATACGGTGAGGACATTACGGAAGACTATGACATTAACGATTTCGAGAAGTTCAGAGTAGAAGATGTTGCTGATGGCGATATCCGATTTGATGCGGATACCGGACTCCTTTGGTTGCCGCATGAAGATGCTGCCACTGACGGAGAATTTGACACAGACGAAACGATTAACATCGATCTTGAATTCGTGAATGACGACGAAGACGAGACGGAAATTCGAGTCGATGTGGATTTGGAAATCGTCGATGCTTCGGAAGTAGCCGGCATTGAAATTTCGGATCTGTACCACAATGACGAAGCGGACGGCACGTTCAGCTTTGACGACAGCTACACGGACTGGTACCTCCTTGTTGAAGCAGTTGACCAATACGGTCGCGTAATCAAGAATGAGGCATTGTTGGATGACGAAATCAAATTCGACGTTGACAATGAAGACATCTTTAGAGTCGCTGAAGTTGACGAAGGTGAAGACGGATTCGAAATCAAGGAAATTGACGATGTAGAGTACACTGCTGTCAGCTTCCTGAATCCTGAGGACCTCGAAGACAAAGAAGCAGGAACGACGACTGTGACGCTTAGCGCGAACGATGCAAGCGCAGAGATCGAAGTAACGGTAACGGACGAAGTCCGCGTCGATACGATTAAGCTTTCGCAACCGAACAATCCGGTAGTCGGCGCTGAAGTTGTTATTCCTTTCGTGGCAATCGACACGGATGGCAACGAAGTAACGGATCCGAACGTATTGGATGTATATGATGGAGCTACGAACGATGACGGCGGCCTCAACGAAATTGAAGTTGATGTTAGCGGAATCACTGTTGATCCTGATACCTATGCGCTTGAGTTCAGAACAGGTGCAGACGGCAAAGCACAATTGGTTCTCGACCTGACGCACCCGGATCTCGTAACTGCTGCAGCAGCAGAATTCGCTACTGACGACGAGATCGAGTTTGACATCACGATCGAAACGTATACCGAGAATGAAGAAGAAATCACAATTACGATCGATGAAAGCCAAGAAGCAGACGGTATTTCCAAAGTTGACGTTGATTCGACCTACTTTGTAGGCGGCACCGACACCGTTAAGCTTGAGCATCTCACGTTCGCTGACCAAGGCGGCAACGAGATGAACATGAGAGAATTGTTCGGTGTGGCTGCAAATAACGCTAACTTACGTGTTGCTGTTGAGACCTCCAATGCCAGCTACATTGCATTGAGCGGTGGCCACAGTGTAACAGCTAATGTGTACGCCCTGAACGACATTACCGACACAATTACCTTGACGGCTGGTGCTAACAAGGGTAATGCTAACGTGAAATTCACGGTTCAAGAGTTTGACGATGGCAGATGGAAAGATGTCGGCAATGCAAGCTACACGGTGAAAGCTCGTGTCGCTGAAATGGAAGACTTTGAATCGTTCGTGGCAAGCGTACCGGATATGGTATACGCAGCAACTGGAGTAGATCAAACGAATGCGCGCAGCGCTGATGTTGAAGTGAGAGGCGTATTGTCTAACGGCGACAAAGTTAAATTGCCGGCTAGCCAATTCGAAGCTTCTGCAGGCAACGCTAATGTAAAGACTGCACTGGTAACTTCGACTTCTCCTACTGGCTACAAGATTTATGCACTTACTTCCTTGTTTAATGATTTGAACCAAACTACGGAAGTACCAGTAAATGTAGTTGTTAAGGGCGAAGACGGCCCGGTTGTAGTTTCCGCTACAGCGAAGATTTCGAACGTAGCTCCGGAAATCACGACGATGGAACTCGACGATCTTGTCTACTCCACTGGTGAGTATGAAGTGAGAGGCAACACGCTCTATGTCGGTGCAACATTCTTGGATGACCAAGCTGATCTGATGACTGCAATCGTTGCTGCGATTGACGCTGAAGATCAATACGATGAAAACTTCACGGATTCGGCTGCCAACTACAGCCTTGTCATCTCTAACTACAACAATGACGACCGCGAGACTCTTGCTCTTGTAAGAGCTGGTGATTCCTTCAACGTAACGGTTATTGCTGACACTGGCAAGACGCTTGCATTCAAGGTGAAGGTAGCTCAAGACAATACTCTTGGCAACTAAGCTGAAGAAGCTTAACCCACTTTGAACAAGTGAGATTTGAAAAGAGACTGATCCTATATGGATCAGTCTCTTTTCTTTGTACGCCCAGCATGAACGTCATCTTTAGGGTGTAAGTCCCGAACGGGGGCTGGCGAGCGCCTACCGTACCAAAGGCAAGGGTGTCCGTCGCGAGGCGGAATCGGGAGAAAGTCGGAGGCAAATGCACGGGCCAAGATACACGAACTCAATACGAGTTGGGAACAGTCGGATGAGTCACCATGACATGACGAAATCTAAAGTTGCCAAGGGCTGTCCTTGTAAACTTGAGTGGTTGCGGGCAGACAGATGACACTTATCTGAGGAGGCCTATGGAGGATGCGAAGTTATTTTGTAATCGCAATCAAGAGGTTTCGCTAAATCCATCAGAGTTTCCGGGGTACAAAGTTCTTGGTCGGCATATCTCACCCCTTACTCTATACGAAGACCCGAACGACAGGAGGAAACTTTTCACACGCCTAAAAGTAGTACAAAACGGTTGAGCGACCGCTGTGGACGGAGCAAAGATAGTGGAGTTACAAGCTTTCCTGAAAGCACACTGGGAACGGGGAAAATTCAGCTTTTAGCGAGAACCTAGAGAACGGTACCCTGTCAGACGGGTAGAACTACACAAACCAGGAGAGGTGTGAGGTGCTTGGCATCCCGAAGTAATTGTTATGACAACGGCTGCAATGGCGAGCTTCTTACATCGATCTTTACAAGCATAATTGTCTGTTAAGAAACTAAAAAGCTGGCCCCGGTTACTCAGACCAGGGCCAGCTTAAAGCTTTAGGGTTTTTGATATTGCAATTCCTTCCGGTTAATCATACCAATTGTACGGGATGGAAGCGATCAGTTTACGAACGCCTTCGTATTCATCGTAGATCCGTATTTCGAAATCTTCGACGTACGGAACGAGATTTTGAAGGCTGGTGTCGGTCATTTCGAATCGCTTCGAATCCTCCCCTAATTCCAATTGTGTATCGTTTTCGGAGGAATCTGATGTGCCCAACGTGAAGGTTTTAGTAAAGAATTTCACTTCGTTATTGTCCACGAACTCAATGGATAGCTGGTGGTTAAAATCTGTAACATTCTGGACATAAGAATTTTTTAATACTTCATAATTAAAGCTAAAGACAAAGTCACTGCCCGTTTCCAAACGCGCGTCAAAGGCTTTAAGGGACACGGTGTAAGGAAAGAGCTCCATATTGATTGCATTCGTCTGCACCCTTGGTTCTGGAGGCAAGGTGTGGGCTACAGCATTCATGTAAGCATCCGTCGCTGCTTCGCTGCCTCCCGCGATCCCTTCACCCAATACAAGCTGCATCCCGTTAATATTGACTGTAGATGGAATGACGGACGATGCTAACAACGTTGCCGTACCTTGCGGCGAGACCTTCCCGCTGAAATCAGAGAACTCAACCGGGAAAATCAGGCCGTCAGAAGTGCGGTAATGGCCCACGAAAGTGGTAATGCCTGTCGTTCGCTTCTCAAGATTTTTTACATCGACGAGAGTCGTGTATAGATTGCCGTTGTCGATGTTTTCATAAGATCGCACGCTCCGGACGGAAACCTGTGCAGAACGGCCTGCGCCTTCAATCAAATAATGAGAACCGGTTGGGAGAACATTGATATCGGCTACTTCACTGCCGGTTTCGAACTCGGCAACGTTGATTGTCGTGTCGTCCTCGATTTTCTCTTCAAGGACGAGGTTGATTGTTGAATAAACATAAGTATAAGGAATTTTTCCATAAAGTACCGTGCGAATCGATTGGCCGGGCTGGATGGCCATGACCGCATCTTTTTTCACCATCTTAGCTTCTACCTCGATGTTGTCATCCAGCATGAAGTGTCCTTGGAAATCCGGAACCGGCAATGCAGTGCTTCCGGTATTCTTAATGGTAAATTCACCGGAAAGAACATCTTGATCTTCCCACGGCAGACGCTGAATCGCCGTAAAGGTGACGTCGTAAGTGCCTGAATCGTTGGAGTAGCTGTACGTTACACCTTGGCCCACTCCCGTTGGATTGTCGTCCGGCAGATTGAATACCGCAAGCTCTGATTCGTCCTCATCGCCGTCTTCCCCGATGGGTTCGTTCATAACGAGCTGCCAGCTTTCGCTGCCGGCGGTAACCGGAACGGTTGCTTTCAAGACGAGCTCTTCGTCTGCCAACGGGTTAATGGAAACATCCTTCAAATCCACCGTTGTCGGGTACACTAAGCCGGAGCTCGTGCGGATGTCAAACGTATAATTCGGAAGCTTAACCGATTCAGAGCCTTGATTCACAATCGTGACGGTAACGGTCGCTAGGTAATTCACATCGTTTTCATTGCGAACCATACGAGTAACGGTTGTCTCGATCGTTTGATCGGATACGAGCGTTTCGAACGGAGAGCCGTACGAAATGCCGTCGCCTACGGTTTCGCCGCTTGTGGCTGGCAAGTAGAAGGAAGCGAATGGAATCGATTGTTTTTCGTCGATGGATTCCGAAATGACGAGCTTCCAGTTTTCATTTTCCAAGGAACCCGGCAATTCGCCCGATAACGAGAACTCTTCGTTAAAGCGCGGCGTAAGTGTGGTATTGTTGGGAAGCCCGGATACCTTAAGGGGATAGGTTAGTCCCTCCGGTGTTACGATTGAGTACGTGTAGTTCGGGATGACATAGCTCTTCGTACCTGTATTGATCAGCTTCATCGAAAGATTGGCGATAAATTTATCGCTTGTTTTGGAAATTTTAGAACGCTGAATCTCAAAGTTTGACGCCACGTCGTTAATTTTCGTGGATAAGATCGCCCCTGCAGGCGCTGCAGACTGAAAGCCGGCCGGCGGCTTTAACGAGGCGAGCGTCCGTTGGTAAGTGGGAACGGAAAAGTCCCACTTGATGACGTCAAAAAGTAAGTCCGTGATTTTCGTTGTGGCGTTGACGGTCGTATAGAAGGTGAAAATTTCCGTCGACTTCGGGGAGATACTGTTCTTATCCGAATCGGCCGGGACAAGCTTCGGAGAAAACTGACTTCCCCCCGCAGTGCGAACTTTAAACCAGTAATCGATGAATTGCAGGTCGGTCGTTCCGCCGTTGTATACGGATACCGTGAAGCGGACGGAGGTGTCCAGCTGCTGAACGTTGGTGATTTCAATATAGCTGGTACCGCCGATCATCACTTTGCCGAGCGACGGAGATTGAAAAACCGAGGTCGCGGCCGCTGCGATCGCAGCAGGCGCTTCGGAGGCGATCGTCATTCCCGGCTGAAAGGCGGTTGCCGCCACCAAGGTCGCGGTTACTGCAAACGGGATCGTTTTTTTGGCCAACGGATGAAACATCATAGAGTCCCTCCAGGTATAAGTAGATACTTAATATAACGCCAAAAACGCTTGCAAAGTTGCATATACAAAAGAAAGAGGAACCGCCGTCGACCGCGTTCCACAGCCGGTTGGACAGTTCCTCCATTGTAGGGGAGAATTAGTCGTTTTCTTCCTCTTCCTCTTCTTCTTCGTCCTCATCATCCTCGTCATCGTTAATTGGATTTTTGATGCGCTCCGATTTGAGATTGCTCGCACTATACCCTGTATCCGAGGATTTGTTTTCCCGAAGCCTTACCGTATAAATTGTAAAGTCCTTGTTCTCATTCTGAGTTAAAATGGTGTACGTATCGATTTCCGACGGAACCTTTCGAGCGGACAACGCCGACTTTCTAGTTTTAATTAAGGTGTCGATTTTATCCTGATCGGTCTCATCCTCAACAATGATTTCATCCTTTATGTCAGTGAGGGGACGTTCATCGCCCCAACGGTATTCCAGCTCCGAAATATGTACATAAGGATCCCCGAGCAAGGGTTCATCGGACAGCTTGGCTCCGGACAAGTTCACATTCATCCTGCGAATGTCGGAGACCCGCAGATACAGTTCATTCTCATAAATATTGGCCAGTACCCCGTACTCTTGACCTTGATAAATAAATTTGTAACGCAGGAGACTGTCCAACATAATGCTGTCCTTCATGTTAGAACTGGAGGCAGAACCCGTCTTTGGTCCTGAACCGCCGGAGAGCGACCCGCTAGGACGGCTCAGGTGGATCGTAAACGTTTCATTCTCCCAGCGGGTTTCAACGCCTAACAGCTCGCTGAACGTCTTGAGAGGAACATAGCTGCTGTTGTTGTATATGAGGATCGGTTGGGACAATTTTACCGCCTTCCCGTCCAAAGCAACCTTATAGTCCGGACGTAGAAAAGCTTGAACTTCCTGGATGATCACTTCGGCATATACGCCGGAGGTGAAAACCGTCATGAGGAGCAATCCCCCGAGTACAGTTTTTTTCCATTGCCTCATTGTAAACCTTCCTTTCCCAGATAAAGTTATGGATTAAGTAAACCATTTACTAACAAATGGGTGCAATCTCTTTTTCCAAATAACAGGTTGCCAATCTTACAAAACGTCCGATATGATTGTAAGATCGATAGGGAGAACGAGGTGAGGGACACAATATGAAGCGATGGGGAAAAGGATTGATTGCGACCGCAGCGATCGTATGCGGGGTATGGCTCGGTTCGATGCTGACAACGTTTGCAAGCGGAATCCCGGCAGCGGGGCAGCCCGGCTCGGCGGAAGATCCGATGGTTACCAAGAGCTACGTAGATGAACAAATTCGCAAAGCGCTAGGCAGCGGAAGAGGCTCCGGAGGAGGCGCAGGCAGCGGAACAATAGTGTCCCCGTCCGGCGGAGGAGAACCTTACAGCGTCGTCGAGCTTCCGGCAGGACATACGCTTATGGGCGGCATGGGCACAGAGTTTACGGTACGTACGGGAAAAGCTTTCGTATTCAGCAATACCGAGAATGGAATTCCGGATTTAACCGATGGCGTTGATTTGAAAAATGGGGCGCTGATCCCGAACAACCACCTGCTGCAGGTACCTCGGGAAGGGCGCGGGGTAAGAGTGGAAGCTAATTATCCAAACAAAGTGTTCGTTACGGTGAAGGGCGCTTATTTGCAAATAGACGGGGACGGCAACGCAGTATTGAAATAACGGACGGAAAGCAACTCATTCCTCCAACATTTTACCCGAATTGACAACATGTTATGCTCTTGAAGCCGCGTCGGGGAAGCCATACTACAGATACACCCCACTTCCCAAAGGAGGTTTTCTTAGATGGCTAGAGGATCGGCGAGAGGCAGCCAAATCGTGCCTGAGGCGCACAAAGCGTTGGATGCGTTGAAGTATGAAATCGCCGCAGAACTCGGACTGCCGATCGGACGTAACCGTCCCGGTGCCGCTGGCGACGTTGAATTCGCTTCGGAGTTGGGCTCGACGGGGGCGGCTGCAGGCGGCACATCAAAAGAGGATTACTGGGGCTATATCGCATCGCGGGATGCGGGAGCCGTTGGCGGCCACATGATCCGTCACCTGATCCGTAAAGCAGAGAAGGACTTATTCCAATTGTAATTGCAGGCTGCGGGCCGATCGGCGGAGCTTCGTCTGTTGACGCGAGAGGGCTTCCGTCGTTTCGGCTGCATAAATTGACACCGTTCGCGCGGTGGGGTATGATGATATATCGGAAGGCTAGAAACCTTTTCCTATGAGGGAGAAGGTCCTTTTTTTGTTGTATGCGTCTTTTGTGAGCATAGATTATTCCTCGGCGCAGCAAAATATTCATTATAGGAGGTCGATTCCATTGACACAATCCCGTGGACGTCGCCTGTTCACATCCGAGTCCGTAACGGAAGGACACCCGGATAAAATTTGCGACCAAATTTCTGACTCCGTATTAGATGCATTTTTACGTAACGATCCTAACGCCCGTGTCGCTTGCGAGGTTTCGGTCACGACAGGACTTGTATTGGTGGCGGGGGAAATCAGTTCCGCCTCCGAATATGTGGACATCCCGTCCATCGTGCGCAACACGATTAAGGAAATCGGATATACACGTGCGAAGTACGGCTTCGATTACCAAACGTGCGCCGTGCTGACGTCGATCGACGAGCAGTCCGCCGACATCGCCGCAGGCGTGGACAAGGCGCTGGAAGCCCGCGAAGGCACAATGACCGACGAAGAAATCGATGCGATCGGCGCAGGGGACCAGGGCTTGATGTTCGGCTTTGCCGTGAACGAAACGCCGGAGCTGATGCCGCTTCCGATTTCGCTGTCGCACAAGCTGGCGCGCCGTTTGACGGAGGTTCGCAAAGAAGGAATCCTTGAGTATCTTCGTCCGGACGGTAAAACGCAGGTGACGATCGAATACGACGGCGACAAGCCGGTGCGTGTGGACACGATCGTTATCTCCACGCAGCATGCCGAAGAAATTACGCTTGAGCAAATTAAGAAAGACATTATGGAGCATGTCATTCGTCCGGTCGTTCCGGCGGAGCTGCTTGATGGGCGGACGAAGTTTTTCATTAACCCGACGGGCCGTTTCGTCATCGGCGGACCGCAGGGCGACGCCGGGTTGACCGGACGCAAGATTATCGTCGATACATACGGCGGTTATGCGCGTCACGGCGGCGGGGCGTTCTCGGGCAAGGACCCGACGAAGGTGGACCGCTCCGGCGCGTACGCCGCTCGATATGTGGCGAAGAACATCGTTGCCGCCGGCCTGGCCGAAAAGTGCGAGGTGCAGGTGGCTTACGCGATCGGCGTGGCGCAGCCGGTATCGATCGCGGTGGACACGTTCGGTACGGGTAAGGTGTCGGAAGAGGTGTTGGTGGAGCTGGTGCGGAAGCATTTTGATTTGCGTCCGGCGGGCATCATTAAGATGCTGGACCTGCGCCGCCCGATTTATCGCCAGACGGCAGCGTACGGCCACTTCGGCCGGAACGATCTGGATGTGCCGTGGGAGCGCACGGACAAGGCCGAGCTGTTGAAGCGTGAAGCGGCTGGACTGTAAGCTATAGAAGATAGGCTCCGACGCGTGAAGCACGCCGTTCGCCCCTGGTGGGGCGGGCGGCGTTTTTTTTGCGAGGTGTTGTTCTTGGATAGTAAAAGGGGCCTCCCCTTGTTCGATGACGAAAGAGAAGGCTCCTACTATGGCTGGCTACTGCCTGACTTGGACAATGTCGTTAGGCGGCCTGCGTGTATTCCGAATTTGATTGATTTCCGAATTCGAAAGTCTACGGCCGACCACAATGAAGGAAGACATTCTGTCGTCGAAATTTCCTAAGTCGGAAACGTTGGTGTTCCCGCGGAAGACGCGAAAATCTCCTCTAAAGTTGGTGTCCGCAAATAAAATCAAGGTGACCTCTCTGCTGTCTGCGACGTTTCGTAAACGGAAGCTTCCCAGCTCGTTGTCGAAGCGAAACGCCCGCATATCCCGAACCGCAATTCCTCCGCGAGCGAAAACAATACGGCGATCCGAAAATCCGGAATCTTCGAAAAGCTGAAGTCTTACATCTCTGTTAGCCATCGGATAACCCCTTTCCTAAAAGATAGTTTAGTGTATGTGTCATTTGCCGAAATGGAATGGACAAATGCACCGTCTTCACATGACCATTTATCTGGAAGTCTGCAGCTGGAAAGGAGGCCGAAAAAAGCCGAGAAAAGAATCGCGGCGACGGACCAAAACGGAAAGGATGCTACGAAAGTTTTATGTATAGGAGGTGAGTAGGTCTTAGGTAGGCGCCAAAAAATACCGAGCAACTTTTCCCAACGAATCGGAGTCTATTAGAGTTGAGAGAGAAACTAGACTTCAATTCGGACGGGAGAGTGTCATAGATGACAGAGAGGAACCAGTGGACGCGCTCCGCTAGAATAATAGGCACGGCAGTTCTGGCGAGCGGATTGGTCGTCGGCCCCTGGTCGGGGACAGTCGGCCTGCCGAAGGCGTACGCCTCGGGCGGAGAAGCGGCAGCCGCCGCAGCGGCGGAGGCGCAGCCCAAGCTGACACTGACGAAGGAGTCCATCGTGTCGTCTGGCGTGCTTCACAGGACCTATCAATGGAGCCGCATGAAGAATGGCAAGCTCGCTACAAGCCAAGTAAGCGTGATCCGCGCCGATCTGACGAACCCATATGTCAAGCTGGATGTAATGACGGGGCGAGGCGAGCAGTTCACGAAGCTGGATAACACGCTGAATATGGCACGAGGCACGGGCGCCATTGCAGGGATAAACGGGGATTATTTTAATGTACATGCGGAAGGGGCTCCGATTGGGCCGCAGATTACAAGCGGGGAGCTGATGTCCTCGCCGACGGTGGAAGTGCCGGGAATGTATACGTTCGGGGTGACGAAGGACCGGAAGCCGATGATCGAGATGTTCGGCTTCGAAGGATCGGTTACGGCAGAGGACGGCGAGAGCTATACGCTGTCCGGCGTGAATCAGACGTATGCGTGGTTCGGCGCGACGCACAGTCACGGCCATGCGATTCACCTGTACACGAGCGCGTGGGGCAGCAAGTCGCGGGGGAACGACGGGGCCACTACGCCGACCGAAGTGCTTGTCGAGGACGACGTCGTCAAGCAAATCGTGCCGAACGGAACGATCGATGCGTTTGCGCCGGAGGACGGCTATATTTTGCGGGCGTCGGGCAAAGGCGCCGACTTCGTTGCGCAGCATATCCGCGTCGGCGACAAGCTGGATACCGATACGAAGCTGATTTCGCTGAACTCGAACGTGAAGGCGTCGGAGAACGATTTTGAAATGCTGATCGGCGGACATACGATTCTTGTCGCGGACGGCAAGCCAGCGGCGTACTCGAGAGATGTTTCGAGCATCGGCGGAACGCGGTCCCGCTCGGCGGTAGGGTACTCGCAGGACGAGAGGTTCGTCTATTTGATTGCCGCCGATCGGGCGGAAGGAAGCGAAGGCTTGACGCTCTCCGAACTCAAGACGCTGCTCGTGCAGCTCGGCGTATGGCGCGCGGTCAACCTCGACGGCGGCGGGTCGACGACGCTGGTGTCGCGCCCGCTCGGCGAGTTCCAGACGCAGCTCGCGAACACGCCGGAATACGGAAGCCAACGCAGCATCGTTAACGCGCTTGGCGTGTTTACGACGGCGCCGCAAGGGACGCTGAAGGACTTCTTGATCAACGGTCCGTCGATGCTGTGGAAGGGCGAGACGGCTCAATACGCCGTTAAGGCGTATGACACGTATTACAATCCACTCGATCCGACGACGTTGACGAAGCCGATGCAGTTTGCATCGGACGCGGCGAATGTCATCGTTACGCCGGAAGGGGCGGTGACCGCAACCGCCGGCGGGAAGGCGACGATCAACGCGGTGTCCGGCGACGTTCGGACGACGGCGCCTATTGAGGTGACGGACCGCGCTGCGATCGTCAGGCTGACGGTTTCCTCCGATACGCCGCCTGCGGCATGGACGCCGGGCGGCACGTATCGGCTGGAAGTGAAAGGCACGCTCAAAGACGGCCGCACGCGCAGCATTCCTGCCGAGCTCATTCGGTGGGAGCAATACGGATTGAACGGCAAGATAGAGGGAGGCCGGATTTCGTTCTCCGGATTTGCCGACGGCGCGAAGGAAGCGATGCTCGTGGCGCGTTACGACCAATATGCTTCCCCGCTGGCGGTTCCGGTGCCTTATGAATCGGTTTTAACGAATTTTGAGCAAGTGCCTTGGCTGATCAACTTTACGAAATATCCGGAGGATTCGGTCGGGGGCGGAGTGAAGCTGAGCAAGGACTATCCGGCGGCGGGGAAC
>LNAP01000603.1_pt1 | contig 61360 bp, 41 predicted proteins | sample 602601 | NCBI WGS metagenome assembly LNAP01 (sample SAMN02440304, study PRJNA202911) | soil metagenome | biome: Subtropical and temperate rainforests or woodlands; isolation source: soil samples (1 kg each in a 20% v/v slurry with milli Q water) were... ...
GACCACATGTTCGGCGAGTTGCGGGTGTAGACCTTGCCTTCGGCAATCGGCGTGGTGTCGTCCGGGTTGCCGCTGTCCCAGTTCCACACCAGTTTGCCGGTGTGCACGTCGAACGCGCGGATCACGCCGCTTGGTTCGTCGATGGAAACGTTGTCGGTCACGTGGCCGCCAATCACCACCAGGTCTTTGGTGACCGCCGGTGGAGATGTGGAGTAATAACCGCCGGCGGTGAATTCACCGATGTTGGTCGTCAGGTCAACCTGGCCACCGTTGCCGAAGTCTTCGCACATTTTGCCGGTGTCGGCGTTCAGGGCGATCAGGCGGGTGTCGGCGGTCGGCAGGAAGATCCGGCGTGGGCAGACGCTGGCGACTGGCGCGTTGGCAGTGCCGGTCGGGCTCTGCTCGGACGCGTAGGCGGCGTCATCGTGATAGGTCACGCCACGGCAGGTCATGTGCGCCCAACCCTTGAAGTTCGCCGCGTTCTGCGTGGAGAGCTTCGGATCGAAACGCCAGAGTTCCTTGCCGGTGTCCGGGTCCAGAGCGATCACCTGGCTGTGCGGCGTGCAGACATAGAGCATGCCGTTGGCTTTGAGCGGGGTGTTTTCGGCGGTGGTTTCGCCCGGGTCGTTCGGGCCAGGCAGGTCGCCGGTGCGGTAGGTCCAGGCGGGAACCAGTTTGTTGACGTTCTGCGGCGTGATCTGCGCCAGTGGCGAGTAGCGATCGCCATGGGCGCTGCGGCCGTAGGAGTTCCAGTCGCCATCGGGCATGGCCGGGGCGGTGTTGCTCATGCCAGGCACAGCGTCACGATCCAGTTCGCCTTTGATTTCACCGGGGTTGGTGAACAGGCTGGCCAGCGCGGCGATACCGGCGATGACCACGGCAGCGCTCAGCACGCCGGTGCCGACCGGGTTGAACTCGCCGGTACGCAACGGGCGACGGAACCATGGCAGCAGCATGACGATACCCAGGGCAAAGAGCAGTGCCAGACGTGGCACCAGTTGCCACCAGTCCAGGCCGACTTCCCACAGTGCCCAGACCGTACTGGCGAACAGCACCACCGCGTACAGGCTCAGCGCTGCATAACGGTCGGCAAGCAGCAGCCCCCCAGTCAGCATCAGGCCGATACCGGCCAGCAGGTAATACAGCGAGCCGCCGAGCATGCTCAGCTTGATCCCCCCGGCCAGCAAGGCCAGGCCCATTAGTAGAAGCACGATACCGAGCAGGCTCGGCAGCAGACGGCTTCGACTGAAAGCACCATCAGCGCTCATAGTGTGGTTCTCCGTGACGTTTTAAGTAAGCCCGCGCAAGTTCACTGTAGATGACGATCTGGCGCGGGCAGGGTTCATATAAAAAACGGTTGGACGCCGCATTCCCTTGTAGGAGCGAGGCTTGCCCGCGAAGACGGATTAACATTCAACAAAAGATGCTGATTAATAGATCGCCTTCGCGGGCAAGCCTCGCTCCTACAAGGATTTGTGGTGATTCTTAGAACGACGACTGGATCTTGATCCCGCCAATCAGCGCGTCATCGACCTTGTCCACGCCACCGGGGTGGCGGATGTATTGCAGGTTCGGGCGCACGGTTAGCCAGTTCGTGACGTGCACGCCGTAATAGAGCTCGCTGCTGTATTCGGTGTCTTGCGGTGGCAGGAACGATGGGTCGTCGTAGTCGAAGACGGCGCGGGCCTGATTGGTAGCCTCGGCGTTCTTGCGAAAGGCCGGGTTGACGTGGACACGGGCCAGGGCAAAACCGATGTCGTCCCGGGCGCGGGCATCGAACAAACCTTTATAGACGACGCCGGCCTGGACGTAGTTGTCGATGGCGTTGGTTTTCTTGTCGTGCATCGTGCCATTGGCGAACACGCTCAGGCCCCGAGAGTGGTCACTGGCGCGGCTGGTTAGCTGCTGTTGCACGCCCAGCCATACGCCATGCTTGCTAGATGCGCTGCGATAAGCCTCGCCGCTGAGGGCTGCTGGCTGGCCGTTGCTGTCCTTATAGACGTCGGTGGCCTTGGCGTTGCTGTAGTAATAACCGGCACGGTACTCACCCGGCAGGCCATTGAATTTTGGAGTCCAGACCAGCTCCACCGGCAGGATCGCGCCCTGTGTGCCGCTGCCGCTGAGCTTGAAACCATTATCGCGATCAAGGTTGGACGGGTTTTGCTCGTAAGCCCCGACTTGCGCGTAGAGCTGCGGCGTCAGGTGATATTTGACGCGCATCGCCCACTGGCTGACCGGCCAGTTGTACCAGATGTCGCCCACCCAGTTGCCGACCTGGGAGCCGCAGAACGCCAGGTTCTGGAAGTCGCAGGGAAAGCTGTTGAAGTCTTCGCCCTCGCCGAAGCGGCCGACTTTGATGTCGAGCTTCTGATCGAAGAATTTCTGCTGATACCACATCTGTGTCAGGCGCCAGGTCTGGCCGCGACCCCAGACTTCCTGAGCCGAGGTGAAACCGCCGACCCGCGGATCGTTGATCCGGTCGTTGCTGATGTTGTTGCCGTTGCGCTCGGTGATGGTCAGCTGAAATACAGCGTCGTCCCAGCCGAGAATTTTCTGCAAGTCCAGATGAGTGCCAAAGCCGAACTGGTCGCTGTAGCGAGCGGTGCGGTCATGGTCATAACCGCCGTGCAGGTTGCTGCCCATTTCACCGGTGTAATCGACCTTGAAGTCGTAGCCCTTTTCCGAAAGTTCGGCGCGAGTGCCGTTCCAGTCACCGAGCATCCACGGTGAGTCGCTATCGAAGGCCGGCGCAGCCTGGGTGCAGGTGGCGAGACCCAACGCGGTGAATCCGCCAATCAGGTTGAGGGCTTTTCGATTGGCCACAGGGGATAAGACAGCGCTGTCTCGCGGAGTTTGAAAATCAGGCATAGAGAAGAAATTCTTGGTCTTTTTCTAAAGGGGTGAACTGAACGCAGCAGGAATGAAGCAGGGGAGAAGCGTTTCAGCTGGACGGGCGTAAGGATAATGTTCTGTTACACATAGAGAAAGGGCTTTTACTGACATGGATCATTTCGGATTTGGTAATAGTGTGCCGAAGGCTGCGATCTTTCCAAGGTCACCTACATTTAACAGAGAGCAAACAGATAGCTTCCCCCCAACGAAGCCCTCGGCTAAGGTGCGCGGCTTCCAATTCCCACTTCGCTCGAAGGCCCGGCATGACCGAACAGAACACCAACCCGCTGCACGGGGTGACGCTGGAACAGATCCTCAACGCCCTGGTTGAACACTACGAATGGTCGGGGCTGGCCGAGCGTATCGATATTCGCTGCTTCAAGAGTGACCCGAGCATCAAGTCGAGCCTTACATTCCTGCGCAAAACCCCATGGGCGCGGGAGAAGGTCGAACGCCTGTACGTGAAGCTGATGCGCACCAAGCGACCGGTCTGAGCATGGTCATACCCAAGACGCCAGGTGCTGCCACAAGGCGTCGTTGTGTTGCCGTGGCTGCGGTTTTGGGCTGGGCGGGCTTAACCATTCAGCTGTACCTGATTCTTTATCTGCGCTGGAGTGTTGCGGCCAGTCTGCTGGGTGGGCTGGTGAGTTTTTTCAGTTTTTTCACCGTGCTGACCAACACGCTGGTGGCGGTGGTGCTGACCTGTGAACTGACGTCCCGAGAATCGGCGACGCGGCGCTGGTTTCTGCAGCCATGGGTGAGCAGCGGGATTGCGGTGAGCATCGCCGTGGTGGGTGTGGCGTACAGCCTGTTGTTGCGCCATTTATGGCATCCAGAAGGCTGGCAATGGCTGGCCGACGAGCTGATGCATGACGTCATGCCGCTGCTGTTTCTGGTTTATTGGTGGTGCTGTGTGCCCAAAGGTACGTTGCGGCTGCGGCACATTGCGCTGTGGGTGATCTATCCGCTGGTGTACTTCGGCTATGCGTTATGGCGCGGGCATCTGCTGGCGGTTTATCCCTATCCGTTCATTGATGTGGACAAACTGGGTTATCCACAGGTGTTTGTGAATGCAGGGGGATTGTTGGCGGGGTTTGTGGTGATTGCGTTGTTGGTGGTCGGGCTGGATCGGTGGCAGGGGCTACTTGGCACAGGCTCGGACCGGTAGCGAGACTGAAATCGCTTTCGCGAGCAAGCCCGCTCCCACACTGAATCGAGTCGCACACAAAAAATGTGTCCGCTGGAGATCAAATGTGGGAGCGGGCTTGCTCGCGAAGGGGCCCCCAGAGGTTGTTATTCCTCGTCACTGTCATCCAGTCGCCAGTAGCCGACCGCTTTGACGAATTGCTCATCCAGCCCGTGCTCATCGAGCAATACCCGGCGGATCTGACGCGACAGCTTCGATTCGGTCGCCACCCACGCATACAGATTGCCATCGGGCACCTTGATCTGTTGCACGGTGGTCAGCAGGTTGTTTTTGCCTCCCTCACGCAGCACCCAGATCACATCGACCTGGGCTGCGCTTTCCAGGCGTTGTTGTTCGGCGCCGTTTTCCACTTCCACGATCACCAGCGCACGCCGGTTGGCAGCCAGGCCTTCGAGCCGGCGGGCGATGGCGGGCAGGGCGGTTTCGTCACCGATCAGCAGGTAGCTGTCGAAGATGTCCGGCACGATCATCGAGCCCCGCGGCCCGCCGATGTGCAGGAACTTGCCCGGTTTGGCCTGCTCGGCCCACGTCGAGGCAGGGCCATCGCCGTGCAGCACGAAGTCGATGTCCAGCTCCAGGGTGTCGAGGTCGTAGCGGCGCGGGGTGTAGTCGCGCATTTCGGGCAACGGGCCGTTGTCTTTGCCGGCGCCCAGCACCAGGTTTTCCAGCGCTGCCTCTTGCTCGGCATTTTGCGGGAACAGCAGTTTTACATGGTCGTCCGTTCCGAGGCTGACGAAGCCTGCCAGCTCAGGACCACCCAGGGTAATCCTGCGCATACGCGGGGTCAGGTCGACCACCCGTAGGACTTCCAAGCGACGGCGTTTGAGCTCATGCATGACGCGGTGAATGGAGGGCGATTGCAGGATCACGTCAGTCATTCGGCTTTCTCCTGAACAGGTTGAACAGCGGGGCCATCGACGATGGCCTTGGCGGTGTTGTTGAGCAGGTCGCGCACCCGCAGGATTTCTTCCGGGCTCCAGCGGCCATGGTGCATTTGCAAGGCATGGCGCAGGTTGTGCACCGCTTCGTGAATTTCGGCGGGGCGGTCATGGCCGCGCAACGAACGCTTGCTGACTTCGATGCGCATGCGCACGCCGTCCAGGGCAATCGCCTGCTCGCTTAATGACAGACGTCCGGCGTCGGTGATGTTGTAGCGTTTTTTTCCGCCTTCGGCATCGCCCAGGATCATTTCGCTTTCTTCAAGGAAGGTCAGGGTCGGGTAGATCACACCGGGGCTGGGGCTGTAGGCACCGTCGAACATGCTTTCGATCTGGCGGATAAGGTCATAGCCATGGCACGGCTGCTCGGCGATCAGGGCCAGCAGCAGCAATTTCAGGTCGCCGGGGGCGAATACCCGGGGGCCGCGCCCACCACGTTCGCGGCCAGGGCCGGGGCGTTTCTCAAAGCCGTCGCGGCCTTCGCCGTGTTCACGGTGGGGGGAATGATGGTCTCTCATTTTTGCTTGCTCTCGTCGTGTTTAGATACAACGTAAGATATATCTTAAGGCCGAAGCAAGCGCTTCAGACCAACGGCGCCTCTGTGCTCGGGACGAAAAAAACAATTCGACGAGGAAAAAACACAAAGGAATTCATATTCTCGTGCCTGTTAATTACAGAGAATTAGTGTTAACTCTCTAATACGTGGACATTAACCTTTAATTTCAGGGAGTGTGGTACTTGTCTTACGGAAGTTTCACGGTGTTGGACAAGTAAAGCAGGTCGTGTTTTGCATGATTTGTAGTCCGTCTCTTACAGTCACTGTTTGATTATTTCAATATGTCGGGTTTTTTCACGCTGCAGCCATGTCCATTTGGCTACACGCTCATCAGAAGTTGCCTGCTTACTTTTAGGGGAGATTGCTTGATGATCTTCCGGCATTGAAAGTTCAACAAAACCTCTGACGGTTATGTGGCCGATCACAGGTTTTCTGACTTCAATGAGCCAATCCTTAGATAAGAAGACAGGTATTAAATGATGTTCAAGAAAATCGCGATGACTGCTCCACTGGCCATTTTGGCGCTGAGTTCCTCCATGGCTTTTGCCGCCGGGGAAGCGCGACACTCCATCAGTCTGGTCGCCACCGTGCCGGAAAACGGATTCTATGTGACGCCTGTCGATCCGGACCTGGTCAACAAGGATCAGGACATGAGCCCACGCGTTGGCTCCAATACCCTGACGCCTTTGGTCGGTTACTTCGATGTACGCAACAATAATGGTTCGGTTCACGCCAGCGTGGAAAGTACGCCAATGCTCTACGGCGGCGCCAACACGATTCCTCTTACCGTTGCGTTCAATGGCGTTACGCTCACCACTACACCGCAGTTGGTCGTCGGTGAACAAGAGTCCGATGCGAACTATCGCGCGGCGCTCAACATCAGCGCGGTGGGTACCGACCATCCTGCTGCGGACTACACCGGCACTGTTGCCATGAGTTTCGATGCCGTTCTTCCTATCATCACTCCATGAGCGTCTGACGTGACAGCAAACGCTTACTTGTCCAAGTAACGCAACCGGTCGGTAAATATTTTTTTACCGGCCGGGCTTTAATCTATTGGTAATTAGAGTACGTGTTCATGTTCCCGATGACGCCCATCACGGCTGCGCTTGCGTTGCTGCTTTGTAGTAGTGCATTTGCAGCGCCGGCCACTGTTGCTAATACACCGAGAAGTTTGTTGTCCCAGGCCAAAGGTTTGCCGGCGGACTTCGAAGAACACTTCTTTGATGTTCCGTTAGCGGTTCGGGTTGAACTTGATCAACAGCCACTGGGCGAGGCGATGATTATATTGTCTCGCGATGATCGTATTACCTTACTTGAATTCACCGACACCAGTGACAGTAACATTGGTGCCGTCGAACGTGATACCTGGGCAACTTACCTGAAGTCGGCCGTGGCCCTTGGCGCCTGCACGGGTGCGTGTCCGGAACAACTGCAGGCGATCCACTACAACCTGCAAAATTCATTGGTGTCGATCGGTACTGAAAACGCCGAACGCGACACCGAAGCAAAGCGCTACTACGACCAGCCCGAGGGCGGCAGCAGTGGCTTGATCGTGCGCAATCAGCTCAACCTCAATGGTGGGCAGGAACAGGATCTGGGCGGCCGTTTTGGCCTGGAGGCCAGTGGCAGCCTGGGCAATTGGAGCCAGACATTCAACATGCAGCTGGCCCGTCTCGGTGGGCCCGATGACAAGCTTTATCACGCCATTCATGAACTCCATACCCAGCGTGAATTGCAAGGCAGCTTTTTTCGCCTGGGCTTCTTCACCCCCAATTCCGAAGGCCTGACCCGCCAGCCGCGCACTTTCGGCACCAGCCCCGATACTGCGATGGGCATGATGTTCGGCAGTTCCGACAGCCTGGCGATCGACACCCCGAAACCGAGCGTCTATCCGATCTATGTCACTGCCAACCGGCAGGCCTCGGTGGAAATTTTCCGCGACGGTTTGCTGATCAATACCCAATCGGTGCCGGCCGGCTTGCAAACCCTCGACACCCGGCCATTGCCCGGTGGCATTTACGAAGTGGAAGTACGCCTGATCGAAGACGGTCAAATCACCTCGACGACCCAGGAGCTGGTGTACAAGCCGAACAACTGGCGCAACTTCGATGAGCGTTGGCGCTACAACCTGTTTGCCGGGCAGGAACGCAAACTGTTCAGCAACTGGGATCAACAGACCAGTGGTGATGCCACGGCGGGCGCGTCTATCAACTACCTGCTGCACCCCAGGGCCATTCTCGGACTGTCGTTACGTCAGGTACGCGAAAAACTGCAATACGGCAGCTCCATCGACTGGACCCTGGCCAACAGTCTCAGCGTTTACGCCAACGTGTATCAGACCGAAGACCACGGCACCGGGGTCGATCTGCAAGGCCTGTACAACTATGGCTCTGGCAGCCTGGTGGTCAGTCATAACCGCAGCTGGCTCGACACCACTTACACCTATGACACCCTGCCCGACGGCACCCGGGTGCGCCAACAAAATGTGTTCACCGGCCAGACCAGCAATTCATCTCTGGCGCTGAACCACCGCATCAGTCGCAAAAGCTCGGTCAACGCGCGGGTGTCCCACAGCGAAGGCAATGTCGAAGGCGTTGGCGTAGACCTGGGATGGACGCAACGCGGCGAGCTGTTTGGTAGCGATGCCAGCTGGCGCCTGTCGCTGTTCGATCGTCCCGGTAGCTACAGCAGTGGCAATGATCGTAATCGCGGCGTCGACCTGAGCGTCAACGTCGCGCTGGGGGCACCGGGGCAACAAATATCCGGCAGCATTGGTTCGCGCACGGCGCGCGATGGCAGCCGTGACAACAACGCCTCCCTGGGTTACCGCAAAGACTTGCAGGATCACATATTGCAGAGCGTTTCGGTGACGGCACTCACCGACACCTATGGCGTCGGCGTGTCGAGCCTGGCGAACTTTAGTACCGATACGATCCGGGGCGACGGGTTTGTGCAGCGCTCGTCCTACAACGGCAACTTTACCGGTGGCCTGAACCTGGACAGCACGGTTGCCATCGGCGCCCAGCAGATGGTGATGACCAGCCAGCCTCAGGGGCGGGGCGCCGGGATGATTGTCGATGTCGAGTCCGATATCGACGGCATCGCCTTACGCGCCGACGACCTCAGCGGCGGCAGCGCCGCCTTGCGACCGGGGCGCAATTTTATCCCCATCACCGCCTACAAAAACAGCTCGGTGAGCTTCGATTTCGAAGGCAATCACGTTCCGGCGGCGACCATCGAGCCGGCGCGCACCCGTTATCACCTGAACAAGGGCGGGGTGGAGTACCGCAAGGTGCGCGTGATGAAAACCCTGACCGTGCTCGGTCGTTTGCTCGACCCACAAGGCCGTCCCCTCAAGGGCCATCACGTGATCAACCACGCCAGCCGCGGGGTGAGTGAAGTGGACGGGTTCTTCTCCATGGAAATGAACGCCGGCTCGCCGACCCTGCAAGTGCGTTACGCCGATCAGTTGCTGTGCCAGTTCCGACTCGATACCGGCAAGTACCGCAGTGAAAACGACGTGCTGATGATCGGTGACCTGCGCTGCAGCCCGGACACCTTGGCGGACGCAACGTTTGCGCCTGAAACAGCGGGCTGATGCCGCTTACAGACATTAACTTTCGGACTATAAATTCATGGCTCATTCAAGGCGGTACGGCAAGTTTCTTGCGCTTTCGATCGTCGGTTTTTTGATTATTGGCGTTCAACAATCAGCGGAGGCGGAGTCGGTGTCTATCACCGCTCGATTCAAGCCTGACCCTGCGAAGCCTCATCAAAACAAGTTTGAAAATACAACGCAGTCCAGTGGTTACTGTGCGGATTATCCAGTCGAGTGCACCAGTAACCAGATGTTCAGTCTGCAGGTCCCGATCGAGTTCAACTCCAGCGCGCCTATTACTGCCAATCATTCTTCCCCACGTAGCGGCGCCATGCTCACAGTGCCCTCGCAATGGCGGGACCTCACGGTCTACCACGAAAGTACCCACGAACCGGAGACGGTAAGGGTCCGGATTGTCGGCATCGGGTCCAGGTACGTGACTCAGGACGTAATGCAGCTGGTAGGGGGCGCTGATAACTACACACTTGCCCATGGTCTTTTATGGGGGGCGAGCTGGGTTTACGCGCCCGCGCCATGCCTTTACAGCGGGGTAGGTGTCCTCACAAACATATCCTACAAGTTCTTCTGGAAAACACCCTCGCAAGGCGAATGCGCAAAACAGGCAAAGTTCGATGTGCCACGGCTGCGCTTCGAGTACCTGGACTTTGCCTATGAGCTTGAAACCCCGAACCCCTTGGGAATGAAAACGGGACAGTACGTTGGGGCACTGACCTACACCGTCGGCCCTGGCGGCGATTTTGATATGGGTGACGTCATGCTGCCGAGCAGTTCGACGTTGACCATGAACTTCAACCTCGACGTGCAGCACACCCTCAAAGTCGACATTCCTCCCGGCGGCAACAAGGTTGAATTGGTGCCGGAGGGCGGCTGGCAAAACTGGCTGCAAAACGGGCGCAAACCGGTGCGGTTGTTCCGGGATCAGACCTTCAATATTTCGGCGTCCTCACGATTCAAGATGCTGTTGGTGTGTGAGAAACCCTATGCATTCCATTGTGGCATCACCGACCCCAATCTTCCTGGGAGGTTCGGAATTGTGGAACTGAGGATTACGCTACCCGACGGACTGATGGACATACAGGGACAACCGGTCAAACGACAGTTGTTACAGTGGGGTGAATCGTCAGCGCTACAGTTCAATCCCAGTATTTACGTCGACCGTGGGCAGGGAATATTGCACTTCGAAATCTTGGAGTATTACACCCAGTACATGGTGCAGCCCGGCGCGGAAGGTAACTATAAGGGCAACATGACGGTGATCTGGGATTCGGAAATCTGATGGGCTATGCATCGAGCGGTCGAGCCAGAGTTGTATTCAATGTCATGAGGTTCAAGGTTATGAAGCGTCTGTTTGCACTGGTAAGTCTGGGCGGGTTTTCCCTGGCGATTCAGGCGGGGCCCAACATCAATGTCGGGACGGTTTACGACTATCTGGATGGCGATAAAAGTACCTACCTGAAGCGGGTTTTCAACGGTGGCGACAGCACGGCGTTCGTCAAGGTCAACATCCTGGAAATCATCTACGACGCCGATGGCGTGCCCCAGGAAGTGCCGGTCAAGACCCAGGCTGACGCCAGTGCCCGTGACGGGTTGATGGCCAGCCCCGCGCGGTTGATCGTGCCCGCCAATGGCATGCAGGGCTCGCGTCTGTTGTACATGGGCGAGCGTGACACCGAGCGCTATTTCCGGGTGCGCTTCGTACCGGTGGTGCCGGAAAAGGAAGACGAATTCGTCATCTCTCAGGAAGAGCGCGACGACTATAAAAAGAACCTGTCGGCGGGGGTCAACGTCATGGCCGGGTTTGGCACGGTGTTCTTCGTGCGGCCGAAAAACACGCGTTTCGACAGCGTGATCGATGACGGTCCGGGCACTTACAGCATTCGCAACAACGGCAACAGCGTGGTGGTGGTCGATGAGTTCAAGAACTGCTCGCTGAAGGTCGAGACCGAGTGCGAACCGACGACCAAGCATCACATCCTGGCGGGAAAGAGTTTTCAGTTCGAGAAAAAGCCCGGTCGTGAGTACCGCTTCCAGCTGATTGAAGGCCAGGCCAAAAAAACCATGCGCATTGCCAGCCGCTAGCACCGACCCGTATTGCTGCGGTTTTTCTTTGATGAACAGGTACCAGACATGATCAAGCAATGGGCTATCGCGGCATCGTTGGGTGCCGTGACGCTGATGAGTTCCCAGGTGTTCGCGGCGCGGGAAGAACATGAATTCGAAATTTCGGTGGTTGTCCCCACCCTGGCGTTTTACGTGATACCGGCGGAAACGGACTGGATTCATCGTGAGCAGATTCTGCCGTGGAACCCCCACAACTCGACCCTGGGCGGCTTGCGCAAATACTTCGACGTCAGGCATGACACCAGCGCGATCGAAGCGCGGCTGGAGAGCGAGCCCTACATCTCCAACGGCAATGACGCCGAGAACATTTACTTGCGGGTCAGCTTCAATGGGCAGGAGTTAAGTCACGACGCTCAGCCCCGGCAAGTGGTCTCGGCAGAGGAAGCCATGACCGGCAGCCGGGTGCTTCTAAATATCGAACCGACAGTCCCGTCCGGTGGTTACAAACCGGGCAGCTACTATGGCAATGTGTTGCTGGTGTTCAGTGCCGTGGCGCCCTGAGCGGCGCTACAAAAACATCGCCACACGGATGGCATCAACATCCGCCGCATGACAGGGAGTCATGATCGAAGATGAAATGTGTGAAGTCTGGTAAAACCCTCTCCAATGGCAGCGCAGGGTGGGTGTTGTTGTGTGCATTAACCGTTGAATCGGCGGTCGGCGCAACCATGGACATCAGCGCCTCGTTCAGGCCGGATCCGGCCAACCCCCATGAAAACAAGTTCACCAATGACACGCCGATGTCCGGGTATTGCGAAAGCCAGCCTGAATTCTGCAAGGGCAAAGACTTGTTCTCGTTGCTGATCCCGATTGAATTCCGATCCGTCGCTCCGATTGAAGCCGAGCATGCAAATAGCCGCAGAGGAGCGATGTTTCGGGTACCCGGAGATTGGCGGCGATTCACTGTCAGGAAGGTCGACAGTGCCGAAACTTCACAAGTCGAGGTGCGCATTGTCTCGATCGGCGGGCGCTACACTCTTCCCGATACTGCAGAAAACCTGGTTGGCGAAGGCGACCCCACCAACGTGCAAGGCTGGCATACCCGCCTGTGGGGAGACTGGGATTGGGCCCCGCCCAAGCCTTGCCAGGCCACAAGCGGCATGTACACCGAACCGCATCAAAAAAACTTTTTCTGGATGACCACCACTTCAAGAGAGTGTGCAGCAAGGGCAAACTACGCTATTCCCAGCCTCTTTTATGACAGGGTCCAGATCGGTTATGAGCTGCGTACACCCGATCCGTTGCAAATGTCCGCCGGGCAGTACACCGGTAACTTGACCTATAACATCGGTCCGGGAATGGACTTTGACATGGGCGATGTCATGTACCCCGACGACTCCACCCTGACATTGAATTTCACCCTGGATGTTAACCATACGCTCAAGATCGATATTCCACCGGGCGGCAACAAGATTGAGCTGGTGCCTGAAGGCGGTTGGCAAACCTGGCTGCAAAGTGGAGGAAAACCAGCGCGTCTGTTCCGCGATCAGACTTTCCATATCTCAGCCTCGTCGCGATTCAAGATGATGTTGGAATGCGACAGCCTCAGTGCGGGTTCCTGTTTTCTGCGCAACAACTTCGGAGTTCCGGTCAATGTTACAACGAGTGTCACCTTGCCCGATGGGTTGACGGTCTCCGGGCAGCCAGTCAACAAACAACTATTGATGAATGGTTATTGGTCGGTATCGTTTCAGCCGGGGCACTATATTGACCGGCAGGCGGGAACGTTACATTTCGAAATTCCGAGGAGTGAAACCGTGCGTATCCTGCAGCCCGGCGTTGCCGCCGAGTATTACGGAACGATTACGGTGATCTGGGATTCGGAAGTTTGAATAAACTCATTTCGGTTTAAATGCCGTGCGCTGCGCCTTGAAGCAGGTCGTCCGGCTTCAGGCGCAGCGTATGGCCGTGTCTGGGGTTATGAATGCCCCGCCTTCCTCAATGCCATTCGGGTCAGGCGTCGCGCCAGTTCCTTTTCGTCTTCGAAAAGGTCGTTGATCAATCGGTTGTACACCTCATCGGTCATTTCCTTGTCGGTGAACACAACCGACTCGGGAACAGCAAGCTGTCGGGCCAGTTCTTTGAGTTTTTCCCCGAGCTGGTTCTTGTATTCATCCGTGCGATGCCGGGTATGAGCCCGTTCGTTTTGCGTCTGCCGCAAATCCGCCAGTAACCCGGCCTTGACCACCGTGTACAGCTCGGTGTTTTCCTCAAATGCTCGCGGATGCGTCTCGCGCAGGTATTCAATCCAGAAGCGTTGCTCCAGCATCTGGTTCACCAGCCCGTCACCGTACTCCAGTGACAGCACCGCGCCGTAGGCTTGATCGATCATGCTCTCACTCACGCCGGCAACCGGCCGGTGAAGCATGCTTCGCGATTGCCAGGGCAGGTCCAACCGTCGGGCCAGACCGGTCTGGTAGGCAAGATAGACCTCGACTTCATCCGGTGTGAGACCGCTGTCGATCCGTTCCTGCATGTCCGCCCGGGCAATCTCGTTCACATGATCCAGACGCGCCGCACTCCGGGCCAGGGTCACCAGTTGACGTTCGAGCATCTGCGGCGAGGCGCTCAATGACCTGGCTTCCGAGGCCAGCACTTCCAACCCCATGTTGTTGAACAATTGAGCGCCGGCATCGGCGCAGTTAACGGGTGAGCTGGCCATGGTGAAGAGCCTGTTCCTGAGCTCGGCATCCATGTCGGCGGCATCGATCATCCGCCATACACGCTTGGCCAGATCGGTTCGAAACTCGCCTCCAGCTCGATAATCAGCAGACTGGGTAAGGCCGCGAATCACCGTGAAGAATCCCGCCGAGTCCGGTTCATCGGCCAGATCACCCCAGGCCTCGCCACGGTATCGGCCAAGCCCGGGGGAGGGCGTCCACCATTCGCTGTCGTCAGTTACAGGCCAGAAGACCAGATCATTGTCGGTGGCAGGTGGATAGGCATGTCGGGGGCTGAGCCCCACGGACCTCCTGAGGTTTTCGTAGGCCAACCGGTTCACCTCGCTGAGCGCTTGCGCGTTGAGTCGGGTGCGCGCGACTACAAAGGCATCGTTCGAGCCCGGGAGCACATCGGGAATACGCGCCAGCGGGTTGTCCTGCAAGTCGAGGAAAAAACCGCGCGGTCGAGGTTTGCCGAAGGTGCCTCGGGGCCAGGTGTCGATGCCGGTGTCACGCAGGCTGACGATCATCAGGCCGGGCATGTGTCCGATGTCCGGTAGCGCGCCCAAGGGGTTGTGATCCAGCCTGAGGGTTTTCAGGTAGGTCAGGCGGCTGAGTTGTTCGACGCTTTGCGCTGTCAGGCGGATGTGGTTGTCGTTCAGGCGCAGGGTCGACAGAACGTGCATCGCGGTGATGCCTTGGGGTATTTCAGTCAGTTGACAGCCTCTGGCGCTTAATTCGTCCAGGTGCGCAAAATCCTTCAACAGACCGCCCGGTTCGCTGGAGAAACGCGTGTTGTCCAGATTCAGGACCGAGACCTTGTCGAGAAACCGCTTGAGATCGGGCTTCTGTTTCCACCAGGTCTCAAGATTGACACTGCTCAGCTCCACCGATAAATCGAGACGATAACCGCTGTGGGGATGCAGGCTGCGTTCGTCGAACACCAGGCTTCGACGTTCGAAACACTCGATCAGCCGTTCGGCGATGTGGCGCCCGCCGCCGTCGCGGAAACCCTGGGGGTCAGGCCCCCAGATGTCGGGTTGCTGATAGCGCCACTGATTGAGGGTGACGCGCAGGTCGTCGAGTTCATCCTCAAGCGCCGAAAGGGCGGTCAGGGGGTCACCTTGCGCGGTCAAGGCCTCGACAAATCGCGTGGCCTCCTCAGCGCTGAAGGTCGGGTAAAGGTCGCGAACCCGCCGATCCAGTGAGGCGGAACCGTCCTTGCTCAGGCCCCCACCCTGTAACAGCAGGGTGGTGATCCGGTCACGCTGCGAGCGAATCGGTAGTTCGGCGAGCGCGGTTCTGCGGACTTCAAGGGTGACGAGGATTTGCTTGAACCAGTGTTTGAGCGCTTTGCCCTGGCCGAGCTGGAAACCCAAGGCGTTGCGCTGATCCTGCGGCATTGCACGCAGCAACGACTCATAGAGGCTGCTGGCTCCGTAAAGGCGATTGTCCTCGTCGAACACTTCGTATTTGTTGCGTACGCCGCTGCTGACGAGCGTCCTGACCCGGGTGGCGGATTGCGCGCCAACGCTGCAGCGCAATCTACCGTGCGGGGAGCCGTCGCGGATGTCGACACGCAGGTCGGTGAATACGTCGCTGTGCAGTCTCAGCGTATTCAGGACCAGACGCTCGGTGTCCGCTGTCAACCCCGAATGCCCATAAAGGCTCTCGGTTGCCCGGACCGCGCGCACTTCGAAATTCAGTTCGCGGGCCTGATTTTTTATACGCAACGGAAGGCGTTTTTCGCTGAGCATCGCGAGGCGTTCCGCACCCGTGGCGTTGGCCAGCAGCGTTTCGCTGATGCTTGAGGGCAGCTCGGGGAACGCGTCTCTGAGCAGCCTCACTTGCGGATCGCGGTTTTTTTCCCGGGCGCGATACGTCCGTTTGGCCAACCTGTTCATGTCGCCTTCAACAAAGTCGGCCAGTTGATTGCGCAAGGCTTGTGCCCGATGCGCCGGTGGCACGTCGGGGCCGAGCATGACGGCGAGTTCGGGCTCCTCCAGAAACGCCACCACGCGTTCGGGCAACTGCCCGGCCATGACGTCCGCCAGGCTGATGCTGAGGATGTCCGATGGCAAGGCCTCGGGATTGCCATAGAGGCGGTCTTGCGCTGAAGCACTGGTTTGATGAAGCACGCGCAGGGCCTTGTCTTCAGGCCAGCCGGGCAGCTCAGTCACAGTTTGCTCGAACCAGGCCGAAGCCGGATCAGGCGTCAGCGGCAGACCGCTGCGAATCTGTTCTTCCAGCCGGGCGACATCTTCATACGCCTCGAAGCGTTTCAGCGCATCGGCCAGCAGCGGCGGTGGCGCTTCAGATTCGACGTACATCCGCCGCAAGGCATCGTGGTCGGTGCCGCTGATGGCGCGGATCTGCTCCAGTTCGCCGTCGCTAAAACGCTCGACCGAATGCCCGAGCCGGCGCATCAGTTGGTGTTCACTCCAGGCTCTGGGCTGTTCGCCTTCATGCACGAAGGCACCCAGGCCATTGTGTGTCACCTGCGGCCGATAAGCGTCCGACCGCCGGGGATGAGTTACCCGCATCCGGCCGGAGGGTTCTCGCTCGATCTCAAGCAGTTTGCCCTCGTGGGGCAGAATGGATTTGCCTTGATGCCGGTGCAGCCCCCAGGCATCCGGCGTCGAATCGGCGGGCAATGACAGGTCGTGCTGTTGATAGGGAGTGAAATCGGGATGCCACAGGCGTTGGCTGCCATCAGGCAATTGCACCGGTTTCATCGTGTTGATGAACGGTGAGGAGAGGGATTTGCCCAGCTCGGCGGCGCTGCCGAAGATACCGAACTGAACCAGGTTTTCGACAATGCCCAATACATGCCCGGCCGCTTCGGTGGTCTGTCCTTCAGCCCAGTCCACAACGCCTTCGAACACCTCGTCCGTCAGTTGGTAAGCGGTGTACGCCAGCATCAGCTCGCCGAGCACCGGCACGAACGGCGTGACCACGAACAGGGCCACATTGAAAATGTCCGAAAGCATCTTCTCCAGGTTATCCCACCAGGCCCAACGCGCCATGCGGTCGGCATCCTGGGTGGAGATCGCGAGGTCGCGGGCATCGTTGACGATCTTGTTGAGCCTGATCCGGAACAGGTATTGCCAAAGGTCGTCGTGGGCCGGGTCGGGCGAGCGGTTTTGATAGTCATCGGTGATCGCCTGGACGCTGAAACTCAGGTTGGGATTGTCCACCGGCGTATCCCTCCAGACGGGGCCGCCGGCCTGCCGATCTCGTTGATGCCATTTCACCGTGCTCAGGCGTTCATTGAGACTGGCGAAGAAATGCCCTCGCTCCTTGTGGGGCACGAACTGACTGAAGAACTGTTGATAACCGAACCCACCCGATGACTGTCCGTTGGCGGGTTTTTCTTCCCGCAACTGGCGAGTCAGTTCGGCCATGAACTCGGCGGGCGAGGGGTATTCCTTGAGTGGGTGTTGGTTGTCGTGTGGCACATAGGCGATCAGGCGGCCGGGAGAGCCACCCGGTCCCGGGTCGGTTGTGATCAACAGAATGCCCGCCAGCACCGTTTCCATCATGGCCAGGTTGCAGTAGCTCACGTGCTTGCCGTCCAGCCTCAAATCTTGTCGGCCATGGACCAGATCGAGGATGAGTCGATGGGCGTGTGCATCAATGTGTTTGTTCAGCAGTGCCAAATGTGCCGCTGCTTTCAACGCGGCTTTTTGGCTGGCAATGACCGCCGTGCGCACGCTGTTGGCGACTTGGGAGCTGCCGAATCCAAGGGCCTGACGCAGTGCCTGCTGGTAGCGGGCGCCGATGTCCAGATCACGGCAGATGGCCTTGAACGTTTGGGCGGTAAGCGGAGCTCCCGTGATCCTGTGGTTGATGTGCAGCGTTTTCATCTGTCCGCGCGGGTCCGGCGCGTCAAGAAAAGCAAAGTCAGAAAATGTTTCGTCATCCGAGAAATTGTGCAGGGCCGCGTTCAGCAACGAGACTGTCCGAACCTTCGTGCCACCCTTGAAATCGTGCACCCACCATGGGCGGCCGACGGCGGCATAAAGCCGTAGGCAGGTGTTCCTGACATCAATGTCGCCGTAGTGCTCACTGAGCGCATTTTTCAACAGGGGTTCGGCAAACGCATAGACATCGGTCAGGTTATCAAACAGGGCGTCCACGGCGTTCTGGGTAGACCAGTGCTCGGATATCGCCTCTTTAAGCTGATGATGAGCTGAGCGGGCATGGGTTTTGAACGGAGCGAAGTCGCGCTGGGCAGTCTTTAATGCGCGAGCGTTGACAGGGGAAATGTCGGCGATCCAGGTGGGCAGCGCCTGAGCGATCCAGGTGTCATTAATGCCGTCCTGGTTTTTGGTGTTGCGGCGTCTTTGATCAATCCTTGATAAATTCGTCATGTGCTAACCGTCTAAAGCTGTAATCAGGCTCTTCAGGTTAGGCAGGTGCTGCGGTCGAAAAAAGCTCAAATACAGGGTTGGATTGCCCCGAAAGACGCCTCAATCCAACTATAAACAAAGAGCGAAAAATACAGGAATACCACCCTTTAATGTGCGGATGTGCCCAGTGCGGCCGTAGCTTGGGTGACGACCGGCAATCCCGTCGCGGCATAGCACAACGTGTGGGTGCCCGGTTGCAGATAAGGCGACAGGATCGGCGCCATGCCCTTGAGCACTTGCGCGGGCAACGCCGAGGTGAATTTGAAATTCTCCGCCGAGCGACCGGGGACATAGGCGGTGAGGGTGCCGAAATGCTTGTCGCCGATAAAGAACACAAAAGTTGCCGTGCGGTTGATCGATTTTGAGCTGAGAATCCGCCCACCGGAACCGATGGCTTCAATGCGGTTGTCGCCGGTGCCGGTCTTGCCGCCCATGGCCAACGGGCTGCCATCGGCCAGTTTGAAGCTGCCGGCCAGGCGTTTGGCGGTGCCGGCGTCCACCACTTGTGAGAGGGCTTCGCGCATCGCGGCGGCCACTTCCGAAGGCATCACTCGTTTGCCGACCACCGGATTGTTGATCAGGCGGGTTTCATAGGGCGTATCTGCCGCGAAGTGCAGGCTGTCGATCCGCAATGTCGGCATCCGCACACCATCGTTGAGAATGGTGCCGATCAACTCGGCCAACGCAGCGGGGCGATCGCCCGAGCTGCCGATAGCGGTGGCCAGCGATGGCACCAGGTGATCGAACGGATAGCCGACTTTCTGCCAGCGCTGGTGAATGTCGAGGAACGCTTCGATCTCCAGCATGGTGCGGATACGGCTGTCACGGGCGCCCTTGTGACGGCTTTTGAACAGCCAGCTGTAAACCTCCTGGCGTTCGAACTGGCTGGCTTTGACGATCTGGCTGAACTTGGCATCGGGGTTATTCAGCAAGTAGCCGATCAGCCACAGATCCAGCGGGTGGACTTTGGCGATGAAGCCTTGATCCGGCAGGTCGTAGCTGCCAGGGCCGTAACTCAGGTAGAGGCGTTCGAGGCGTTCATCGGTCAGTTTTTCTTGAAGCTTGGCGCCTTTGAGGTGCGAGCGTACGAAGGTGTTGAAGCTTTCCTGGTCGGCCTGGGGGAATAGATAACGATGCACGGCGGCCATGCGAATCGGCGTCGGGCGCATGCCGTCGAGAAAGGTCTCGAGCCGCGCCTGGGTGTCCTTGTTGCGGTATTTCTTCCAGAACTTCAGCAGGAATGAGGTGCCTTCTCTGTCGGCGAATGAGGCCAGGTATTCCTGACGCCGCGGGTCGCGATCGTCCTTGAGCAATTCGGCGCTGCTGTTGGGCCCCGAGTAAGTGCTGTAGCGCACCAGGTCACGCATCAGCCGAATGAATGGCAGGTTGATCGATTCGCGCAGAGCATCGCGCAGGGTCGGCAGGCGGCCATTGTCTTCCTTGCGGAAGTTGACGAATGTGTGCAGTCCGCCGCCGGTGAAAAAGGCCTCGCCAGGGCTGGCGGAATATTTGCGATCCAGCGCGGCGCCGAGCATTTTCGGCAGGCTGCGGTCGGTGTTCTGAATCATGTAATCGACGGCCCAGCGGGACAGGCGATCCGGGTCGGCGACTTCGGTTTTCTTCAGTTCGGCGACGCTCATGCTGGCGTAGCGATCATGCAGTTCGGCCATGATCTGCAGGTAGGTGGTGAGCACGCGCATTTTTGCGGTGGAGCCCAATTCCAGCTTGCTGCCTTCATTGATGTCGAATGGCTGGTCGGTGCTGTCGGTTTGCACCCGCACGCGCGAACCGTCCGGGGTCAATTCGAACAGGGTGAAGCTATAGCGCACCTGCGCGGTGTTGGTGGGGGTGAGCAGGCGTTCGCCGATCAGGCCGATTTCCGCTGCATAAGCTGGATCGGCCAGATGCTTGAGGTAGGCGGTGGCCTGGGTTTGCAGTTCGCCTTGCAAGGTGCTGGTGGCGGACAGGTCGAGGCGGTCGAGGTCATACAGCGGACGATTGAGTAAACCGGCCAGGCGGCTGCGCGCCACACTGATGCCTTTATTGGTTTCGATGGGCTGAATGGTGGGCTGGGTGGCCCAGTCGCGGTAATTCACTTTACTGGCCAATGCCGCCGTGGCGAGTGGCGCATCGATCACGCCGTTTTGAGACAGCAGACGAATATGGCTGTCGGTGAGGCTGGCCAATTCATCACGGCCCTTGGTCAAGTAATGGGAAGGGCGGCGCTGAGCAATCATCAGTGACAGCATTTCGCGCAGGGCCAAGCCTTTTTCCGACAGACTTTTCGGGTCGGTGTCGGTGCTGGCCAGCCGTTCGTTGGCCTTGTTGAAGTCGGCGCCGTACCAGACACGCAAACCTTCGGCCATGCCATGCACTTCACCGTGGCCCGGTACCGCCGACAGCGGAACACTGTTGAGGTAGTCGCGAATCACGTTTTGTCGCGCCTGGAGGGTTTCCGGCCCCGCCTGATAGGCGCGCACGCTGGCGGAAATCATCTGGCGGATTTTTTCCGCGCCCGACACCGTCAAGCCATCAGGCGAATGGCGATATTTCTCAAGTTGCGTGGCCAGCGTACTGCCGCCCGCCGACTGACCGGGCAGGCTCAACAGCTTGGCTACCTGGGACCACGCCGCCTTGCCGAACCGCGGCCAGTCCACGGCGGGGTTGGCCAGAGGCTGACGGGGATCGAGCAAAAAACGGTTTTCAATAAACAGCAAGCTGCTGACCACGACCGGCGGGATCGCGGCAAAGCTTGAATAGAGTTGCTGGGGGTACTTGAACTGGTACAGCGGGGCCGCGCGGCAATCGGTGATCGACAGCCCGGCCTGGATTTTTTCGGCATAGGGCACAAAAAAACCCTTGTCGGTGTAATTCATCAGTGCTGGGGAGAAGCGGGTTTGTGCCGCTATTACGTAATCGCGTTTGAGCAGTCGCGGTAGAAACTCATCCATGGTGCTGTAACCCAAACGCTGATCGAACGGGCCTGCGCCAGGGTAGCGAATCGCATCGCTGGGTCCGGGTTGCAGCTCGTACTTCAGCGAGGCGGCGTATTTGCTGATTTCCCGGGCCTGAAACTTGGAGGTGCGCATTTCCTTGGCCGCGGCGAGGCCCAGGACAATCAGGATAATCAGCAACAGCAACCAGAAAGCCCCCCAGCCGTGCCGGGAGCGACGGGGTTTCTCAGGTAAAGGCGCTTCATCCACTCGTTCAGTCGGAACCACGGTTTTACTCGAATCGGTTTGCCACAAAGCGCCCATAGTCGACTGATCCATTCACGCAGATTGATCGGACTTGCTTGAAGCTTAGACGGTGGTTGGCGTTGGTGAAAAAATTGTGAATAACCAAATATCGGGTACGCATCATTCCTTGTGGCGAGAGAGCTTGCGTTAGAAAGGGAGCTTGTGATGGTTAGGGGGCTTGCTGTGGCGAGGGGGCAAGCCCCCTCGCCACAACAGCCCCTTGCCACAGGGGCTGTGTCGTCTGTAATAGCCGAGCTAGACGTATCAAAGAGCTAAATGCTGCCTGGATAGGGGCATGACGATGCACCATTGCCGTGCAATACTCGGCGCCGTTTCAGTGGCGAATAATCCTGCATAAGGCAGGTAATGCCCCTCCGTAAACCGCGCTTTTGCCGAGAGTTATGGCTGAATGTTCTGGTTTATAGAGTGAAAAACCCTGCTGGAAGCTTTTTATACTGCATGCCCGCTGATCTTGCAGGTTTTGGTCCTGCAAGACGTGTCTGCCCATGAAGCAGGCCCGGTTTCAACAGGCACTGGCTTATCGGTCGGTGCCTCGACACTCGGTGGTCACATCCAATAACAAGACGAGGTTGTACCTATGCCAGTCGGCAATCACCTGCCTCACGGCGAGACCGCTCAGGGCGGCCCGCTTAAACGCGAACTCGGCGAACGGCATATTCGCTTAATGGCGCTCGGTGCCTGTATCGGCGTCGGCCTGTTCCTGGGTTCGGCCAAGGCCATCGAAATGGCCGGCCCGGCCATCATGCTCTCCTACATCATTGGCGGTCTGGCGATCCTGGTGATCATGCGTGCCCTCGGTGAGATGGCCGTGCATAACCCGGTCGCCGGCTCGTTCAGCCGTTACGCTCAAGACTATCTCGGCCCATTGGCGGGTTTTCTGACCGGCTGGAACTACTGGTTCCTCTGGCTGGTAACCTGCGTCGCGGAAATCACTGCGGTGGCGGTGTACATGGGCGTCTGGTTTCCCGACGTACCGCGCTGGATCTGGGCACTGGCGGCGTTGATCAGCATGGGCTCGATCAACCTGATCGCGGTGAAAGCCTTCGGTGAGTTCGAGTTCTGGTTCGCCCTGATCAAGATCGTCACCATCATTGCGATGGTGGTCGGCGGCATCGGCGTGATCGCTTTCGGCTTCGGCAACGACGGTGTGGCGCTAGGGATTTCCAATCTCTGGGCTCACGGCGGCTTCATGCCCAACGGCGTGCAAGGCGTGTTGATGTCTCTGCAAATGGTGATGTTCGCCTACCTCGGCGTCGAGATGATCGGCCTGACTGCCGGTGAAGCCAAGAACCCGCAGAAGACCATCCCCAATGCGATCGGCTCGGTGTTCTGGCGGATTCTGCTGTTCTACGTCGGCGCCTTGTTCGTGATCCTGTCGATCTACCCGTGGAACGAAATCGGCACCCAGGGCAGCCCGTTTGTGATGACCTTCGAGCGTCTGGGCATCAAGACCGCCGCCGGCATCATCAACTTCGTGGTGATCACCGCGGCGCTGTCGTCCTGCAACGGCGGCATCTTCAGCACCGGGCGCATGCTCTACAGCCTGGCACAGAACGGCCAGGCCCCGGCCGGTTTCGCCAAGACCTCGAACAACGGCGTGCCGCGTCGCGCGCTGCTGCTGTCGATCGGTGCCTTGCTGCTGGGCGTGTTACTTAACTATCTGGTGCCAGAGAAAGTCTTCGTCTGGGTCACCGCGATTGCCACCTTCGGCGCGATCTGGACCTGGGTAATGATCCTGCTGGCCCAGCTCAAGTTCCGCCAAGGCCTGAGCGCCAGCGAACGTGCCGGCCTGAAATACCGCATGTGGCTGTACCCGGTCAGTTCTTACCTGGCGCTGGCATTTCTGGTGCTGGTGGTCGGCCTGATGGCGTACTTCCCGGACACTCGCGTGGCGCTGTATGTCGGGCCTGCTTTCCTGGTGCTGCTGACGGTGTTGTTCTACGTGTTCAAGCTGCAACCGACCCATGTGTCGCAAGGTGCGGTGCGTTCGGCTTCGTAAGTTGTAACGCCAGAAATGCAAAAGCCCCGGTTTAGATGACCGGGGCTTTTGCATTGTGGAAGATCAAAAGATCGCAGCCTCGTTGCACTCGACAGCTCCTACATTGGAATGATGTACACCCTGTAGGAGCTGTCGAGTGCAACGAGGCTGCGATCTTTTGATCTTAAGCTACCGACACCACAATCGAGCGATTCAACCGCTTGTTGAAATCCAGCCAGGCCCCCAGCAGCACCATCAGCCCGACCCCCAACATTGCGCTGAATACCTGCATCGCCAGTGCATTCGCGCCCAAGGCGTTGAGCATGTCCGCCAATGGCGCCAGCAACACGCCAAAACAAAACACTTCCAAGGAATAACGACCCATGCGGCAGCTTTGTTGCGCCAGCCAATGTTGCGTCCAGCCGTTGTCGGGCAACAACCTGGCGGTGACGTAGGCGAGGGCGAGGAAATGCAGCAGGCGTGCCGGCGAGAGGTGGGTCTTGCTGATCGGATAGAGCCATTCGCCGAGTGTCTGGGGCATGAAGACCTCATGCACGGTCGGCCACTTCCACGACACCGCGATCAGCCCGGTCAGCAGCAAATAGGTCAGCGCTGCGATAAAAACCGACTGCCGAATCAGCGGTCGAGGTTGCGGCGCCCGAGGCCTTTGCCCGTGAATCGCCGTCGCGCCACCGAGAATAAACAACAGTTGCCAGGCCATCGGATTGAAAAACCACACGCCACCGTCGGTGCCCGCCAGGTTCCATTGAAGCCATGGCGCCAGCAGATACACCAGCACCGACAATCCCACCACGTACTCAGCCTTGCGCAACAGCATCGGCAGCACCAGCGGCAGGCCGAGCAGCAACAAAATATACAGCGGCAGCGGGTCCATCAGGTTCGGCTTGAAGCGCAGCAACAGCTCATCCATCAATGCCTGCTGCGGATTGCTGAGGAAGTACTGCAAGCCCATCTCCTGCACCAGATCACGGGTTTCCACGTGGCTGTTGGCGAAAAACACGATACCCATCAGCAGCGCCAGCAAAAAGATATGCACCACATACAGCACCCAGGCGCGTCGCAGGATTTTTACCGTGGCGACCAGGAAACCGTCGCGCCGGGCGATTTTGCCGTAGGCCAGCACGGCCGCGTACCCGGCCAGGAACACGAAAATCTCTGCCGCATCGCTGAACCCGAAATTACGCACCGTGAACTGCGCGAGCGGATTCTGTGGCACGTGATCCCAGAAGATGAAGATCAAGGCCAGACCGCGAAAAAAGTCGATTCGGTGATCGCGTTCAAACGTCATGATGGCGGGCTCTTGAACGGGTTGAGTAGGAGCGAGCGGCGCGCAGGGTGGCGTGATTCGCCGCCAATTGCAAAAGGCTGGATATTACCGAATGTCTCAGGGGGCTATAGCGAACGATCGGGATGGCGTGTCCGTCGGTCTGCCGGGCAGTTCGCGCACCAGAACGCCCCCTGATGGCGGTCTGCCGAACATCTACACTTCGATTTTCAGGAGTGTGAAACGTGAAAGTTTCGCTGATTGTTCCGGTATTCAATGAAGAGCAGGCGATCAGTCTGTTCCATCAGGCGGTGCGTCGCGAATTGAAACTTGACCCGTGTGAGGTCGAGATCGTGTTCATCAACGACGGCAGTACCGACCGGACGGCTGAGCAGGCCAAGGCGCTGGCACAGGTCGATGAACAGGTGTTGCTGATCAACTTCTCGCGCAATTTTGGCAAGGAACCGGCGTTGTTTGCCGGCCTGGAATACGCCACCGGCGATGCAGTGATTCCCATGGACGTGGACCTGCAGGACCCGATCAGCGTCATCCCGCAGTTGATTGCCGAGTGGCAAAAGGGCGCCGATGTGGTGCTCGCCAAACGCCGCAATCGTGACAGTGACAGTTATTTGAAACGCCACAGCGCATCGCTCTTCTATCATTTGTTGAACAGGATTTCCTACACCCGGATCGAAGAAAACGTCGGGGATTTCCGGCTCATGGACCGCAAGGTGGTCAATGTGATTCGGGCGCTTCCCGAGCATCAGTTGTTCATGAAGGGCGTTCTGTCCTGGGCCGGATTCACCACCGCGGTGGTGGAGTACGAGCGGGCCCGGCGAGTGGCAGGACGCAGCAAGTTCAATGGCTGGAAACTGTGGAACCTGGCGCTGGAAGGCATTACCTCGTTCAGCACGGTGCCGTTGCGATTGTGGACTTACATCGGTGGCGGCATTTCGATCTTCGCGGTGCTGTACGCGGTGTACATGGTGCTGGACAAGATTTTCTTCGGGAACAATGTCCCCGGTTACCCCTCGCTGATGACGGCCATTCTGTTTCTCGGCGGCGTCCAATTGATCGGTATCGGCATCCTCGGCGAGTATGTCGGCCGCATCTATATCGAAGCCAAGCATCGACCCCGTTATGTGGTCAAAGACGTCATTGGCGGCAAAGACCGGACCGGGCTTTAGCATGGGCAGGCTGAGCGACTTTTTCAGCAAAGAGCTCGGGCGTCGTCGGGTCTGGCTGTTTTTTTTGATCGCGACGCTGGTGTACGTCATTCCGCTGATCCTGGCGGACTATCCCTACATCGATGACAACTGGCGTTCGCTGTCGGCCGGTACGGCCTGGGCGGGGCAGGGGCGGTTGTTCACCGAGCTGTTCTACAACCTGCTGACGTTCAGCGATGGCGCACCGAACATCTTTCCATTGCCGCTGTTGATCGCCACGCTGGCCATGGCTTTTGCGTTGACCAGCCTGACCTTCCATTACTACCCACGGCCGACAATATCCTGCTGCCTGGTGCTGTTGCCGCTCTGGTACAACCCGTTCTTCCTGCAGAACCTGTCTTATCAATACGACGGGCCGGCCAATGCCTTGAGTCTGGTGGCAGTGATCTACGCGATCACTTTTCGTCATCCCTCGCGCATTCTGCAATGGCTGGTGCCGGCCTTCCTGATTGCGCTGGCGCTGGGGCTCTATCAGGTGAGCCTCAATGTGTTTCTGGGCCTGTGTTGCCTGGAACTGCTCAGGGGCGCGAATGACAAATGGGCGTGGCGGCAGTGGTACGAATTGATCGGCTGGAAAATCGCCCAGGCAGGGCTCGGCGGGTTGATCTATAGCGTCACGGCTTATCCGTACATGAACCAGGATCGCGCCTTGCTGCTGAACTGGGCGGCGGCGCCCTTGCTGCAACTTGAAATCAACATCGGCCGGGTGCTGGAAAAAGTCGCGCTGCTGTTTCACGGTGGATTCACTTGGGTGTTCGCTGCGCTGCTGTTGTGTGCACTGGCGGGCAGCGTGCGGCTGGCCCGGAACGTGATGGAACGCCATGACACCGGGCTGAGAAAAATCATGATGGGCCTGGCGTGCGTGCTGACGGTATCGGTCGTGACTTTACTGGTGTCGGGTGCTGCGCTGTTTTTCCGCGACTTCAATGAAGGCGCCAGAACCTTGATGGGTTTTGCGGTGTTGCTGGTGCTGGTGTTCTATTTAACCCATCTGACGCTGGCGCCCATCCATGAGCGGCTGCCGCTGCTGTTGGCGGTGCCTATGTTGGCCATGCTTTCGTTGTCTTACGCCTATGGCCGCGTGCTGACGGCGCAGAACACTTTTGCGTCCAGCGCGTTGTTTTCCCTGGGGCATGACATCGCGGCCCATCGGCAATTGCATGAGGCCAAGCGTATTTATCTGGCGGTGAGTTATTCCGATCACTGGCTGGTGGGGGCCGCGGGGTCGTTCAAGCAGATGCCGGTTTTACATTATCTGCTGAACATCAACTTCTTCATGCTGGCCGAAAACCTGCCGAAGGCGGGCATCACCAATGTGGTCGCGGAGAGGGAGCGGCGCAACGCGACCCTGGCCGGTTACCAGGGTTACCCACCACTGGTGGAGAGCAAGTTCTATCGCATCTATCTGCTGGGCGATTACGGTTTCATCGTCATGAAAGAGCCGACCCCGATCACCACGCTTCAGTGGTGAGCCTGGTGATTACCTCTTCGATCCCTCCCGAAAGCTTTCCATCCCGGATGGCCGACAGGGCAGGTCTGGTGGCGGTGATCGTCCTCGCGTTGTTCGCAAGGTTTCATTCCATCACCGTGCCGGTCATCTGGTACGACGAGGCCTACAGCATCTTGCTGGCCGAAGGCTCGCCTGCGTATATCTGGGCTACGACGGCACGGGATGTTCATCCGCCGCTTTACTATGTCTTGCTGCATTTGTGGATGTTGCTGCTCGGCGATGGCGTGTTGGCTGCGCGATCCCTGAGTGCGCTGGCGGATGTCGGCACGCTGTTGCTGTGCATTAAATTGATGAGTCAGGTGACGACGCGAAAGGCGACCTGGATAGCCGCCGTGTTGTTGGCGTTGCTGCCGATGTCGGTGCGTTATAGCCAGGAAGTGCGAATGTACACCTTGCTCGGCCTTTGGCTGATGGGCGCGACCGTGGCGCTGGTGTACTGGATCAAGGCACCGGATCAAAAGCGTTATCCGTTTTTTTACGTGCTGCTGATGTCGGCTGCTTTCTATACGCACTACTTCGCCGCACTGTGCGTTCTGGTGCATTGGCTTTGTTGGTGGCGAGCGCGGGAGGGCGGTCGGCCCTGGGCAATACCGATTCGTGCGTGGGTCGTGGCCAACAGCGCAATCGTTGTGCTGTACCTGCCGTGGATTCCTCATTTCATCGATCAATTGCTGCGAATGGACGGGCTCGAGTGGATACCGCCACTCACTTGGCAAACAGCGCTGACCTTCGTTTGGCAATTGGTGATGATGGGGGATTCGGCCAGTTGTTCATCCCTATGGCGTGTGATGCCCACGGTGTTGATTGTTGTTTGCGCCGCTGCGGTGCTGCTCAAGGCTCGTCATGAGCGGCCTTTCAGCGTCTTGCTGGTGGGCTATTTCTTTGTGCCGGTGCTGACCGTTTTTCTGGTGTCGCTGATCGTGCCGGTTTTCAATGCCAGATACCTGGTGTTCGCTATCGCCGCGTTGCCCCTTATCGTTGCGCTCGCGCTGGACGCATTCAGCCAACGCCATGCCGTTCTTGCCGCTGTCGCCATGGCGTTGGTTTTATTGGCAGAAGTACACGGGCTTTCGGCGGTCTATGCACAAACCGATGAGATGAACGGGACGAGCATTCGCAAGGACGCAAGACTGGACGCCGTGGTCGCAGGGCTTGGCCGCGAAGTACGTCCGGGTGACGAGATCGTTGTGGATAACCTGTATTGGTATTTGCCGTTTACGTACTACAACTCGACCGGTATTCAGCCGAGGCTATACGCTTTCAAACCACCGACAGGCACCCTTTGGGGAACCGCCGAATACGGTGGTTGGGCACTCATCCCCCGTCACCTGCATTCGATTCTCTTCGACGATTTTTCAACCTTGCAGCTGAATGCCAAGCGGATCTGGTGGGTCACGGGCGACGCTCGTCCTGAACACGACGCCTTGTTTCCCAAACACTGGAAGCAGGTGCTGATGCTAAAGGAAGGGGATAGCGAAGCCCGTTTGTTTATCCGGGGGGAAGCGGCAACCCCCCTTGAGGTTGACGTCAGAACGCATCCATCAGCACAACAATACAATCCTTCGCCTGGTAACCATTGATCTGCGGCACCAGACGCCGAAAATGCTCAGACTGGCAATGAGCATCCAGCGCCGCCTTATTCGGCCATTGTTCGACGAAGATAAAGTGCCCCGGGTCTTTTTGATCGATGAACAGATCGTAAGCAATGCAATCAGGTTCCAGTCGAGTCTTCTCGACCAGTTCGGCGTACCACGGGCGAACGGTTTCAATGTATTCGGGTTTGATGAAATCTTGAGCGATTACTTTCAGCATGGGGTTCTTTCTTGGTGCATGGGTATTGGAACAGCCAGGTAGGAGCTGCCGACGTGTTTATGCTGGCCAGGATTGCCGCACCGGCAACTCGACCCGAAAGGTGCTACCCACCCCGACTTCGCTGCGTACCGAAATATCGCCCTGGTGTTTTTTCACGATGCCATAGGACAGGGACAACCCGAGCCCTGTCCCCTGGCCCACCGGTTTGGTGGTGTAGAACGGGTCGAATATTTTCTGCAGGTTGTCCGGCTCGATACCTATGCCCGTGTCCGCGACCTCGATCGACACCGTTTCACCTTCAAGGCCCGTGCGTAGCGTGATGGTGCCCCGTTCCGGTCCCATCGCCTGGGACGCGTTGACGATCAGGTTCATGATCACCTGATTGATTTGCGACGGCAGGCATTCGATATCGGGCAGCTGTTGAAACTCCTTCACCACATCGGCCTTGTACTTGAGTTCATTGGCAACGATGTTCAAGGTCGATTCGATGCCTTGTTGCAGATTGGCCCACTGCCACTCCTGATTGGAGTCCACGCGGGAGAAGTCCTTCAGGTCTTTGACGATCTGCCCGACGCGGCCGATGCCTTCCTTGGACTCCTTGATCAGCAGCGGAATGTCTTCGCGCAGAAAGTCCAGTTCCACCCGTTCACGCAACTTGCCGAGTTGCTCGATGACCTCGCTTGAGCCAATGGCGTTTTCCGCCTTCCGATAGGCATCGAGCATGTCCTGCAGTTGTTTGAAGTAGCCATCGAGGGCGCCGAGGTTGGAGGAAATGAAGCCGATGGGGTTATTGATTTCATGGGCGACGCCCGCCGCCAGTTGCCCCAGCGAAGCGAGTTTTTCCGACTGCACCAATTGGGATTCAAGCTGTTTACGCTCGTCGATTTCCCGCTGCAACGCCTCGCTGGCTTGCTTGAACTGGGCCGTGCGCTGATCCACCAGATGCTCCAGATGGCTCATCTGAATAGACGCCCGCTCGGTCATCTCCCATTTGGTGAGCAGGGTGTTGGCCATTTGCTGGACTTCAATGTTGTCGAACGGTTTTTTCAGAATCAGCAGGCGATCATGGGCATGCAAGCGTTCCAGCAGTTCATCCCAGGAATAGTCGGAATAGGCGGTACACACCACCACTTGCAGTAACGGATCTTTCTGCCACAGGTGTTCGATGGTCTGCGCGCCGTCCCAACCCTCGGGCATGCGCATGTCGACGAAGGCCAGCGCATAGGGGCGGTTTTCCTGTAATGCCTGGATGAGTTTGCCCAGACCCTCCTGACCGCCATAGGCCGAATCCAGCTCGAACAGCAGGTTGGTGGATTTCGCTTCGCTGCCGAACAGCGCGGCCTCCATTTCGTCCAGCTCTGCATGCTGCGCTGATGTCGGGGTGAGGATCTTGCGAAAATCTTCATGGATGGACGGTGTGTCGTCGATCAGCAGAATGCGTCGGTTTGAAAGATCGCTCATGCTTCCTCCATGACGGGTTTCAACGGGATCTGCAAAGTGAACAGTGCACCTTTGCCCGGTCCGTCGCTGTGGGCGGTGAGATGGCCGTTCATCTCGATGGCGGCCAGGGCACAGCTGTGCAGGCCGAAGCCGTGACCTTCCTTGCGGGTGGTAAAGCCATGGGCAAAGATCCGCGTCATGTTCTCCGGCGCGATGCCTTCGCCGTCATCCTTGACGCTGATTTGCAGGATCGTGTCCTCGACGACTTTCACCCCAAGGGTCATTTGCCGCGGGCGATTGCTGAGGTCAGTCATGGCGTATTTGGCGTTGCTGATCAGGTTGATCAGGATCAGCAACAACCGGTGTTTGTCACCCATCACTTGCGGTACGTCGCCGTACTCCTTGACCACCGTGACGTGATGCCGGGTCAGGGCGCCGGCGTTCATCCGCAGGGCATCTTCCAGCAGTTCGTTGATGTGCAACGGTTCCATCAGGCTGTTGGCACCCGCGTAGGATTGCTGGGTGGCGACGATGTCCTTGATGTGATCGACGCTTTTGCTCAGTTGCCCGAGTTCGTCGGCCATGCCTTGTTGCTCAAGGGCAATGGCATCCACCAGTTGGTTCAGGTAACCGGGCAGCAGTTTTCCTTTCTCGTCCTGGGTCAGGAAGGCGCCCAGGTCGTCTTGATGCGCGTTGATCAGCTGCATCGCCTTGCCCAGTCCCTGGGCCTTGCTGTTACGCAGCTTGCGGGTGACCAGGTCGGCCGAGATGTTCACGCTGTTGAGCACGTTGCCGACGTTGTGCAGCACGTTAGTGGCGATTTCAGCCATGCCGGCCTGGCGAGCGGTATCGAGCAGTTCGCTCTGGGTATCCTTGAGTTCGCGGGTGCGCTCCTCGACCCGTTGTTCGAGTACGTCGTTGGCAGTTTGCAGTTCCTTGTTGACCCGATGGGTCTCCCCGAAGCTGCGCATCAGCCGAACTGCCAGGTACACCAGCACCATCACCAGCAGCGTCGAAAATACCAGCATGTAGAGGTGGTAGCGCCGATTGGCTGCATCGGTTTGCTGCTGATCCTTGTTCAGCAGCGCAGTCATGTCGTCCAGCCGTGCGGCCACGGGAACGGCTTCGATATTTTCCAGCAGCCGATTGACCACGGGTTGTTCCCGCAGGATCAGCGCAATGTGATTGCTCAAGACATCGATCGGGCTATGAAACTGCTCCGGTAATCGTTCCTTGTTCACCCGCAGTTTGTTCAGCCCGACCAGGATATCGGCCGCTTTGTCGTCGGAGGTGACCTGGGCGAACTCCAGGCTGCTGAGCAGCAAGTCGTAGGTGTCGGTGGCGATGTTCTGTAGTTGCAGTTTGTCTTCGTCGACCAGTTGGGTAAGCGGTTCCTGGATGTCATCTTCGGCGGTGGGCAAAAACGCCAGAGAGTTACGCAGCACAGCGTTGTGCGATTTGAACTGCTCCACCAGCCGGGTTTTTTCCTGAATGGCGGTGTGGTAAGCCTCATGGCTGGCACGCCAGATCGGCGAGTCATTGCGACCATGACTGGATTCCATGGTCTCGAAGCGCTGCCACAGGAGCGTCATCTCGGTCAGCGGTGCAACCAGCGGGTCGTAGTTGTGGCTGATGGCAATCCTGGCCTTGAGAATCTCGGTTTCCCACTGCGCATTGAACTGTTTGATCCGGCCAATCAGGTCCCGGGACTCGGCGTACGTCGAGGTCTGGTCGGAGCTTGATTTGAGGTACAGAAACAGCAGTGTCGAGGCCAGTAACACGGCCACGCCACTGAGCAATAAAAGGTTGCGACGGTGGTACGTTTTCATAAGGATTTGCCTCCCCACTCACCGGTCAGGGTCTTGAGGAATTTGATGATCAAGGTCTTGTCCTTGTCAGAGGGCACGCGACCGAGCTGGAATCTGAACATCACGTCTACCGCGTCTTCGAGGGTCTTGGCCGAACCGTCGTGAAAGTACGGCGCGGTCACGGCGACGTTGCGCAGGCTCGGAACCTTGAACACGTTGCGGTCTTCTTCGGCCTTGGTGACCAGATAGCGGCCCAGATCGGCTTCGGTGGGGTTGCCTCGAACCTGGAAGTAATCACCCATGACTCCGAATTTCTGGAACATGTTGCCACCGATGTTCACTCCTTGATGGCAGGCGATGCAGCCGTAGTCCTTGAAGCGCTGGTAACCGTACTTCTCCTCGATCGTCAGAATGTCAGTATTGCCCAGCAGGTATTGATCGAAACGTGAGTTGGCGCTGATCAGCGTGCGCTCATAGGTGGCCAGGGCATTTTGCACATTGTTCATGGTCACGCCGTCCGGGTAGGCCTTGGCGAATGCGCTTTTGTAAGTCGGGTCGGCGGTCAGTGTCTGAACGACATGCTCCCAATGACTGCCCATTTCGCTGGGGCTCTGCACCACTTCGTGGGCCTGTGTTTCCAGAGTGTCGGCGCGGCCGTTCCAGAATTGCCGGAAATTCAGACTTGCGTTGAACACGCTGGGGGTGTTGATCGTCAAAGGGGCGCCGTTGAAGCCTATGGAAAACGCCTGGGCGTCGGCGCCTCCGCTTTCCAGACGATGGCAACTGGCGCAGGACAGGGTGTTATTGACCGACAGGCGTGGCTCGTTGAACAACCGGCGACCGAGTTCGACTTGCAAGGGATTCTGCTGGGGCACCGCGGGCAAGGGTTTGAGCGGTTCGTCCAGCGGTGCGCCGTTGGCTATCAGACAACATCCGAGTAGAGGCGCTAGAAGCAAGTAGTAGAAGGGGCTCGACATCTTATGATTCCTTGGCGCAGGGGGCCTGGGTGTCGTTGCACATCATTCATTTGGGGCTGGATGGAGCGGACTGCACAGACGTCAGGTATTGCACGAAGGCCTCCGGCTCCACGGCTTTGCTGAAGTAATAACCCTGGCCTTCCTCGCATTGGAGGGCCTTGAGAAAATTCAATTGTTCGAGGGTTTCCACCCCTTCGGCAATGACGGTCAGTTTGAGGCTCTTGCCCAGGCTGATGATAGCGCTGACCAGGGCCGCGTCGTTGCTGTCACGGCTCAGGCCTCGAATGAATGACTGGTCGATTTTCAACACATCGATGGGAAACCGTTGCAGGTAACTCAGGCTCGAATAGCCGGTGCCGAAGTCATCGATAGCCAGCCGTACGCCCAATGCCTTGAGCCGATTCAGCGCGACCATCGTGGCATCGACGTTCTGCATCAATACGCCTTCGGTAATTTCCAGCTCCAGCAAGGTGGGGTCCATACCGGTTTGCTTGAGTATCAGTTCGATCCCTTTGACAAAGTCCCGCTGGCGGAAATCGATGGCCGACACGTTCACCGACATGCAGAGTTTCGGCAGACCTTTCGCCTGCCAGGCGCAGGCTTGTTGACAGGCCTGGGCGAGCACCCATTTGCTCAAAGGTACGATCAAGCCGCTGTCCTCGGCCACACCGATGAAATCTGTCGGGTAAACCCAGCCTTTCCCCGGCTTTTGCCAGCGGATCAATGCCTCGGCGCCGACCACCTTGCCGCTGCCCAGGTCAAGTTTGGGCTGGTAGTGCAGGACAAATTCGTTGCGTTCCAGCGCCAGGCGAATACCCGACTCGATGCTCTGCTGTTCCCGGGCGCGCTGGTTCATTTCATCGATGAAAAAGCTGAAATCGTTCGGGCCGCTTTCCTTGACGTTGCGCATGGCGGTTTCGGCTTTTTTGATCAGCGCGATGGCATCGAAACCGTCCTCGGGATAGATGCTGATGCCCAGGCTGGCCGTCACGCTCAGGTCGTGGCCGGCAATGTGTTGAGGCGCGCGTATGGCGCTCAAGAGCTTTTCGGCGATGCCCTTGGTCTGTTGGGGGTGATGGATGTCAGCCAGGATCACCACAAATTCATCGGAGCCGTAACGAAACACCGAGTCGGATGCGCGCACGCAGGCCACCAGATTGTGCCCGACACGCTTGAGCATCTCGTCACCGGTCGGGTGACCCAAGGCATTGTTGATGCGCTTGAAGCGATCGAGCCCCAGAAACATCACCGCCAGTTGTTTGTCATGGCGTCGTGACAGGGCCAGTGACTGGTTCAGCCGGTCGCCCAGCAAGGTGCTGTTGGGCAATTCGGTCAATACGTCGTACTGCAACAAGTGTGACACCTTGAGCAGCTCATGGACCCGGGCCTCGATGGTTTGCTCAAGTGTTTGCACTTTCATGGCCGCGTCCTGCGCCATCTGCCATTTCCAGGTCAAGGCGCTGGCCATCTGGCGGATTTCCAGGCTGTCGAAAGGTTTTTTCAGCACCAGCAACTGATCGCCGAACTCCAGTCGTTCGGCCATGGCTTCCCAGGTGTAATCGGAGAAGGCCGTGCACAGCGCGATTTGCAAGTGAGGATCAGCCTTCCAGAGCCGTTCGATGGTTTCCAGGCCATCCCAGCCCGGGGGCATGCGCATGTCGGTGAACGCCATTGCGTAAGGGCGACCTTGTGCCTGGGCGCGCTTGACCAGTTCGAGTGCTTCTTCGCCCTGGTAGGCGGAGTCGAGCTGAAATACCAGTCGTGCCGACTGCGGGCTGCCGAACAGCGCGGCTTCAGTGCCGGTGAGCGTTTGTTCATCGTCGGTATCGGGGCCGAGAATCTTGCGAAAGTCCTGATGGATCGAAGGTGTGTCGTCGATGATCAGGATGCGCCGGTTGGCCTGGACAAACGGAGTCTTCATTCCTTGTCCTCCGTGGCACGCGGCGGGTCATCCGGCATCGCTGCGGTTGCGTGGCTGGCACGCAGGATGCTCCCGGCCTTCAGCAACTCGGCGGCCTGTTGGCTGCTGACCGCTTGGCTGAAGTAGTGACCCTGGGCGTTCATGGGTGAGCCGGTGGCCATCAGCGAACTGCGTTGTTCCTGGGTTTCTACGCCCTCGGCGATAATGCCGATCCCTACATCGCGGGCGAAGTTGATGATGGCCCGCAACGTCGTCGCGCTGGCCGGGTCGCGTGCGGCCATGTCGATGAAGGTCTGGGCGAGCTTCAGGTGATTGACCTGATAAGTCTTGAGGTAATCGAACGAGGAGTATTCGGTGCCGAAGTCGTCGATGGCGATTTTCACCCCCAGCTCACGCAGGCGCGGCAGTACATCGTTATGCGTCCACTTGGTCTGGGCCAGGGTCGCCTCGGTGACGTCAAAGCGCAGGTCCCACGGGCACAGTTCCCAACGCGCGGTGGTGCGCAATACGTCATAGATCAGCTCGGGACCACTCTTGAGCTGAGCCAGGGACAGTTTTATCGCCACCACCGGTGGCGCCATGCCTTCGTCACGCCACTGACGCATTTGCCGACAGGCGCGCTCCAGCACCCAGTGACCGAGGGCGATGATGGTGCCGGTCTTTTCCGCCGCGGGTAAAAACGCCTGGGCTTCCAGCAACCCGCGCTGAGGGTGGTTCCAGCTGACTTGTGCTTCCATGCCGAGGATCTTGCCACTGCTCAGGTCCACTTCCGGCCAGTAACGCAGTTCGAGTTCGTCATGTTCGATGGCCGTTTTCAAGTCGTTGGCGATGGTCATGCGCTCGACCACTTCCTGATTGATCTCCTCGGAATGGAAGTGGTACTGGTTGCGGCCTTTTTCCTTGGAGCGGTACAGCGCCATGTCGGCCTGGGTCAACAGGCTGTCGGCACTGAGGCTGATCGGCGCATAGCTGCTGATGCCTATGCTGACCGAAACACGCACATCATTGCCGGCCAGGGAGTAGGGCAGCACCAGTGCATCGCGGACCTTGGCGGCCAGGGCCGCTGATTGGGTCGGATCGCCGACGTCCAGTTGCAGTATCGCGAACTCGTCGCCACCCAGTCGGGCGACCACATCGTTTTCGCGCACGCAGTTTTTTATGCGTCCGGCGACCTCTTGCAACAGCAGGTCGCCCACCGGATGGCCCAGGGTGTCGTTGATCCGTTTGAAATGATCCAGGTCCAGGTAAAACATGGCGAACGGTGTGGCCCCGCGCCGGGCGGCGGCGAATGCCTGGTGCAGCCGCTCGATCAGCGTCGCGCGGTTGGCCAGCCCGGTCAGCCCGTCGGTGCGGGCCAGCAGGGCGATTTTTTCCTCGGCCAGTTTGCGTTCGGTGATGTCGATGATGATGCCTTCGACTTCCAGCAAGCGGCCTTCATCATCGCGCACCGGGATATAGCGGTTTTCGACCCAGCGCCAGTCCCCGTCACCGGTGCGCATCCGAAACTCGATGGAAGCACCTGACGCATGGCGGTCCAGTACCCTGGCCATCGCCGTATCGACTTTTGCCTGATCGTCAGGATGGATCAGCTCCTGCGCCCAATTGGCCGACGCCACCAGGGCCGCCGCGATGTGGCCGTATTTGGTGATGTTGTGGGAGATGTACATCAACGGGAACGACGGTTCGCCCCGCAGCCGATACAGAATGGTCGGGCTGTTCTGCACGATGATGTTGGCGTCGGACAATTCCCGGGTGCGCTCTTCGACCGCGTGCTCCAGCAAGGACATCTTCAGCGCCGCGTCTTCGGTCATTTGCCACTTGGCGGTCAATGCGCTGGCCATCTGACGGATCTCGATGGCATCGAAGGGTTTTTTCAGGATAAGCAGGCGATCGCCCAGTTCCAGACGCTCGGCGATGTCTTCCCAGGAATAGTCGGAATACGCGGTGCAGAGCGCCACCTGCAGCTTGGGATCGACTTGCCACAAGCGTTCGATGGTTTCCAGACCGTCCCAGCCCGGCGGCATGCGCATGTCGATAAAGGCCATCGCGTAGGGCGAGTCATTCGCCAGTGCGCTCTCGACCTTGTCCAGCGCTTCGCGGCCCTGAAACGCGGAATCGATGACGAAACTTTGCAACGATACCGACGCCGGGGTACCGAACAGGGCGTTTTCGGCGCTGATCAGGCTGTCGTCTTCGATCGATGGCGGGCTGAGAATCTTGGCAAAATCCTCATGGATCGACGCGGTGTCATCGACAATGAGAATCCGACGATTAATGCGCGCAAGCAGCGTGTTCACTGACATGCGCCTGTACCGACAGCAGGTTGGTGCAATGAGTTCATAGAGGGTATCCCTTCCCTGATCGCAGGATGAAGCGGGTATCGTTTGGATCCGAGTGATCTGAGCATAGTCGCCCGGCCAGAAATTCGCCCGGTTGACTGAGACGAATCATTTCCGGGGGCGGGCTGAAAATCATCTAGCCTGTAGGTCAGGCTCGGGAACACCAGGACATTCGCCCCGCGCGCGACATAAAGACACACGTTTCACTTGAGGTAATGCCATGGAAGAGCAACTCCCCACGACAGTGACCGATAAACCCAAATTACTACTGGTCGACGATGAGGAGTCGATTCTCAATAGTCTGCGCCGTCTACTGCGCGGTCAGCCCTACGAGGTACTGCTGGCCACCAGCGGTGCCCAGGCGCTGGAGATCATGGCGCAGCAGCCGATCGATCTGGTGATGAGTGACGCGCGCATGCCCAATATGGACGGCGCCACGCTGCTGGCTCATGTCCATCAGCGTTACCCCGACACTCTCCGGATCATGCTGACCGGTTATGCCGATCCGTCCGCCATTATCAAAGCCATCAATGAAGGGCAGATTCATCGTTACATCAGCAAACCCTGGCACGATGAGGAAATGCTGCTGACCCTTCGACAATCACTTGCCTATCAGCATTCCGAGCGTGAACGCTTGCGTCTGGTGCAGGAGACGTGGGATCAGAACGAGCAACTGAAGCGGCTCAACGCCACCCTCGAAAAACACGTCGCGGCCCGCACCAGCGAGCTGCAGCAGACCGCCGACATGCTGGACCTGGCCTACGAAGAGCTCAAGCGCAGCTATGTCACGGGCACCGAGGTGTTTTCGTTGCTGGCCAACCTGCGTCTGCCGCCCGCCAAACAGACCAACCGGCAGATCATCGAACTGGTGCGGGTGTACTGCAAACTGCATGGCCTGGACGAAGGCACCAGTCGGGACCTGACCATGGCGGCGGCGCTCTACAACATCGGCAAGTTGAGCTGGACCGACAGCATGATGAGCACGCCCTCGGACTTGCTGCATCACAATGACCGCGAGCGCTATCGGGGTTATCCGAAGCAAAGCGAGTCGCTGCTGATGACGCTCGATCCGATGAAGGATGCGGCTCGGCTGATCCTGCATCACCAGGAGCGTTGGGACGGCAGCGGTTTTCCGGATCGGCTCAAGGGCGAAGCGATTCCGTTCGGTTCGCGGTTGCTGAAACTGGCGGTGGATTTCATCGAGTTGCAGCGCGGGCTGATCCTCGAACGGCAGATGAACAGCGATGAAGCCCTGGTGTATATCCGCCAGTACGCCGGTCGCCTCTACGACCCGGAACTGGTGGAGGATTTCATTCAGGTCTGCGCCACTTATCTGAGCGATGTGACGCTGGCCGATCCGACGGTCAAGGTGCTGACAACCCGGGATCTGGCGGCGGGCATGATCCTGGCGCGCAATCTCAATGCCGACAACGGCATGCTGCTGCTCAATGCCGGCAAGGTGTTGAATGGGCCGCTGGTGGAGAAGTTGATCGCTTTCGAGGCGATGGAAGGTGCCAGGTACAGCATTTTTGTGAAAGTGCCGGAGGAAGTGGAGCGCGCGCTTCTCGAGACGAGTTGAGCTTTCCAGCCCTGTAGGAGCGAGGCTTGCCCGCGAAGAATGCACCGCGGTTTTTCAGGTATTACGCGTCATCGTTCTTCGCGGGCAAGCCTGGGGGCAGCAGATGTTTTTTCGGCGTGACGAAGAACCGGCGCGCATGTGATCCTTGCGTCTTTTACCCAAGGCCAATGACGATCCATGACACTTCCATCCGCCGCTTCGCCCCGCCTCATCCGCATCGCCGCTGCCCTGCTGATCGGCCCCGACGGTCGCACCCTGCTGGTGCGCAAGCGCGACACCCAGGCGTTCATGCAGCCGGGAGGCAAGATCGAGGCCCATGAGCAACCGGTCCATGCCCTCGCTCGGGAGTTGGAAGAGGAACTGGGGCTGGTTATCGATCCGGCCCATGCCGCCTACCTGGGGCAATTCTCGGCACCGGCCGCCAATGAGCCGGGTTTTGTCGTACAGGCCGAACTCTTTCAATTGACCATCGACTCGCACGTTTCCCCAGCGGCGGAAATCGAAGAGGTGCGCTGGATCGATCCGGCCACCGACGGCGATGTCATGCTGGCGCCATTGACACGGGACCAGATATTGCCGTTTTATCGAGCCTCACTGAACGAAACCGCTTGATCGTCCAAGGACGGAGGATGCCCATGATCCCGCTTCAAGATTTGCTGATTTTCGCTGCGGCGGCGCTGCTGATGGTACTCACGCCCGGGCCAAACATGATCTACCTGATCTCTCGTTCAATCTGCCAGGGGCGCAAGGCCGGAGTGACTTCGCTGCTCGGCGTGGTCGCGGGGTTTTTAGTGCACCTGTTCGCGGCCGCTGCGGGTTTGACCGCGGTGTTCGTGGCAGTGCCGATGGCCTATGAAGTGTTGAAGTGGGCCGGTGCGTTGTACCTGTTGTGGCTGGCCTGGCAGGCGGTCAAGCCCGGTGCGCGTTCGCCGTTCGAGGCGCAGCAGTTGCCGGCGGACTCGTCCCGCAAGCTGATCACCATGGGCTTTCTCACCAGCGCGCTGAACCCGAAAATCGCGGTGTTTTACCTGTCGGTGTTTCCGCAGTTCATTACCCCTGAGCACGGTTCCGTGTTCACCCAGAGCATCATCCTCGGCCTGACCCAGATCAGCGTGAGCTTCAGCGTCAATCTGCTGATCGCGTTGTTTGCCGCGGGCATCGCCTCCTGGTTCGTCAACAACCCGAACTGGCTGGCGATGCAGCGTTACTTCATGGGTTTGGTGCTGTCCGGGCTGGCGGTGCGCTTGATGCTTGAGCAGCGGCGAGTGGCCTGAAATGTGGATTCAACGGCTTGATGCCAGCCACGCCCTGGATTACCGGGCGCTGATGCTTGAGGCCTATGACTTGCATCCCCAGGCGTTCACGTCCAGCGTGCGCGAGCGCGCGGTAATGCCGTTGAGTTGGTGGGAATCGCGCCTGACCGGCAAGCTGGACGTAGTGTTCGGGGCGTTCGAGAAGGGTGAGCTGGCGGGCATCGTCGGCCTGGCCTTCGAGCCGCGGGAAAAGGCCAGGCACAAGGCGACGCTGTTTGGCATGTACGTGACCGGCAAGGTTCGGCAGCGCGGGCTCGGCTATCAACTGGTTCAGGCAGCTTTGGCTGAAGCACAGACCCATCAGGGCCTGAGGCTGATCCAGTTGACCGTCACCGCCGGCAACGAAGCCGCCTTCAAGCTGTATCAGCGATGCGGCTTCGTGCAGTTCGGCCTTGAGCCGCTGGCAGTTCGGGTGGGCGAGGACTACTTCGACAAAATCCACATGTGGCGCGAGCTCTGAAGCCACCCCGATCCCTTGTAGGAGCGAGGCTTGCCCGCGAAGACGGTTTCACATTCAAAACTGCTGTGGGCTGACACACCGCTTTCGCGGGCAAGCCTCGCTCCTACAGGAGATAGGTCGCTCTATCGGACAGCACTAACCCCATCCAGCGTCGAAAACGACGTGTCCTTGGCTGTCAGCAAAAAGTCGCGCATGTAGGGTGCATCCAGCATGTCGGCGCGAATGCCGGCGTAGAGCGTTGCGAACAAGCCTTTCTCACCCAGTCGCTTGGCCTTCACATAGCCCCGTGAACTGTATTCATGCAGCGCCCAATGAGGCATGCCGCAGACGCCGCGACCGCTGGCCACCAGTTGCATCATCATCACCGTCAGTTCCGAGGTGCGCACCTGGGCCGGTTCGATGTCGGCTGGTTCCAGGAAGCGGGTAAAGATGTCCAGCCGATCGCGCTCCACCGGGTAGGTGATCAAGGTTTCCGTCAGCAGATCTTCGGGCACGATGTACGGCTTGCTCGCCAGGCGATGCTGGTTAGCCACCGCGAGCATGGCTTCGTAGGTGAACAATGGCACGTAAGTGATCCCGACCAGTTCCAGTGGGTCGGAGGTCACCACCAGGTCCAGATCGCCTCGGGCCAGCGCCGGCAGCGGGGCGAAGGAGAAACCCGAGGCCAGATCCAGCTCGACTTCCGGCCAGGCGTCGCGGAACTGGTCGATGGTCGGCATCAGCCACTGAAAGCAACTGTGGCACTCGATCGCCATGTGCAAACGCCCCGCCGTGCCGCCCGCCAGTCGCGCAATGTCACGCTCGGCGCCGCGCAGTAGCGGCAGGGTGGCGTCGGCCAGTTGCAGCAGGCGCAAGCCGGCACTGGTGAAGCGCACCGGTTTGGTCTTGCGCACGAACAGCGGCATGCCCATGCGCTCTTCCAGCTCCTTGAACTGGTGGGACAGCGCCGACTGGGTCAGGTGCAGGCGGTCGGCCGCATCCACCAGGCTGTCGGCTTCGCGCAAGGCGTGCAGGGTTTTCAGGTGACGGATTTCAAGCACCGGGGGCTCCATGAGGAAAACTTGTGATCAACACGAAAAGGTTGAGTTTGTCTCATGTTGGGTGAGCTGTCGACAATAGCACCATGTTTTATAGCGTCCTTTATAGAGAGAACTCTTACCATGGCCTTGGCCCACACACTTGGTTTCCCGCGCATCGGCGCCGACCGCGAATTGAAAAAAGCCCTCGAATCCTACTGGAAGGGTGATCTTGACCAGGACGCACTGAAAAGCGTCGGCCGCCAATTGCGCGCCACCCACTGGCAATTGCAGAAAGACGCTGGCATCGACCTGCTGCCCGTGGGCGACTTCGCCTGGTACGACCAGGTGCTGACTCACTCACTGACCTTCGGCGTGATCCCGGAGCGTTTTGACAGTGCCCAAGATAAACGTGGCCTGCCGACCCTCGACACCCTGTTCGCCATGGCCCGTGGCGCTACCGCAGCCTGCTGCGGCGGCGAACATACCCAGGCGCAATACGCTCAGGAACTGACCAAGTGGTTCGACACCAACTATCACTACCTGGTCCCGGAATTCACCGCTGATCAACAGTTCAAACTGAGCTGGGAACAGCTGTTCGACGAAGTCGATGAAGCCAAAGCCCTGGGCCACAACGTCAAACCGGTGATCATCGGCCCGTTGACTTACCTGTGGCTGGGCAAGGCCAAAGGCAATGACTTCGACAAGCTCGACCTGCTGGAGCGCCTGTTGCCAATCTACGGCGAAATCCTCGGTCGCCTCGCCGCCCAAGGCGTGGAGTGGGTGCAGATCGACGAACCGATCCTAACCCTCGACCTGCCACAGGCCTGGAAAAACGCCTTCGAACGCGCGTATCACATCCTCCAATACTCGCCGCTGAAAAAACTCGTGGCGACTTACTTCAGTGGCCTGGAAGACAACCTCGGCCTGGCTGTCAGCCTGCCAGTGCAAGGCTTGCACATCGACGCGGTGCGCGCGCCGGAGCAACTTGGCCAGGTGCTGGATCGTCTGCCGACTTACAAAATTCTCTCGGTGGGTCTGGTGAACGGTCGCAACGTCTGGCGCTGCGAGCTGGAGCAAGTGCTGGCGCAACTGCAGCCAGCTCAGGAGCGTTTTGGCGATAACTTGTGGGTCAGCAGTTCCTGCTCGCTACTGCACAGCCCGGTGGACCTGGACCGTGAAGACACACTCGACCCGGAACTGAAAAGCTGGCTGGCGTTTGCCGTGCAGAAGTGCGGTGAAATCGCCGTGCTGCGTGATGCCCTCAACGATCCACAATCGCCCAAAGTGCAAACCGCCCTGGCTGAAAGCCGCGCCATTGCGGCCAGTCGCGCTCAATCTCCGCGTATCCACAAAACGGATGTTCAGGCCCGAATCAACGCCATCGGCGCAGCGGACAGCCAGCGTCACTCGCCGTTTGCCAAACGCATCGAACAACAACAGGCACGGCTGAAACTGCCGGCGTTCCCGACCACCACCATCGGCTCGTTCCCACAGACCGCATCGATCCGTCTGGCGCGCCAGGCCTTCAAGCAAGGCAAGCTGTCGGCCAACGATTACACCGATGCCATGCACAGCGAAATCCGCCACGCCGTGCAAATCCAGGAACGCCTAGGCCTGGACGTGCTGGTGCATGGTGAAGCCGAGCGCAACGACATGGTCGAGTACTTTGCCGAACAACTGGACGGCTATTTGTTCACTCGGTTCGGCTGGGTCCAGAGCTATGGCTCGCGCTGCGTCAAACCGGCGATCATTTATGGCGACCTGAGCCGTCCGAAGCCGATGACGATCGACTGGATCACCTATGCCCAGAGCCTGACTGACAAAGTCATGAAAGGCATGCTCACCGGTCCCGTCACCATGCTGATGTGGTCATTCCCGCGCGAAGACGTCTCGCGCAAAATTCAGGCGCAGCAACTGGCCCTGGCCTTGCGCGATGAAGTGGTGGACCTGGAAAACGCCGGCATCAAGATCGTGCAGATCGACGAAGCCGCGTTCCGTGAAGGGCTGCCACTGCGTCGGGCGCAATGGCAGGAATACCTCGACTGGGCGGTGGAAGCTTTCCGCCTGAGTGCATCGGGTGTGCGCGACGAAACCCAGATTCACACCCACATGTGCTACAGCGAATTCAACGACGTGATCGAGTCCATCGCCGCCATGGACGCCGACGTGATCACCATCGAAACCTCGCGCTCGGACATGGAACTGCTGGAAGCCTTCGAAGCGTTCGACTACCCCAACGACATCGGCCCGGGCGTCTACGACATCCACTCGCCACGGGTGCCGGACACGGCCGAGATGGTCAAATTGATGAGCAAAGCCGTGAAGCGCATTCCGGCCGAGCGGTTGTGGGTCAACCCCGATTGCGGTTTGAAAACCCGCGCCTGGCCGGAAACCGAAGCAGCGCTGGTAAACATGGTCGCGGCAGCACGGCAGTTGCGTAGCCAGCTGGCGTGAAGCCCCAGGAAGAAGCGGGGTAATCCCCAATGCCAGTCAGTTAATGCGCGGAACCTGTGGGAGCGGGCTTGCTCGCGAAAGCGGTGTATCAGGCAACATCAATGTTGACTGTGCCGCCGTCTTCGCGAGCAAGTCGAATCGTCGCACCGCCGCTCCCACATGGATTGCGCCTTAACTGACTGGCATTGGGGGTAATCCCGCTCCTTTTTTTCATCAGAGGTTTTCGAAGTGTGGCAGCGCGGCAGATTGTTTGCCGATATCGGCGTAAGGAAGGTCGGCGTTGTCCGCGTGGGTGAGAAACCGATGTTCCGGTAATTTCAAATGGGCTTTCTCGAATGCGCCGAATGCAGGTGCGGCCTTGTTGTAATGGAAGTGGGCGTACCACAGCACTTTCGCTGGTGTTTGCGTCAAATCCCAGACTTCGTATTCCTGCATATAGTCAATTCGACCATTCGAGCGTTTGCCCAGGTTTTTGATCGGGCTGGTTTTACGGATATCTACCACGTGGTGCGTGACGAGGTCGTCGAGCATGCCATCGGTGGGTTTTTTGATCAGCAGCGACTGACGGGTTCGCAGTGCGCGACCGGTGGCAATCAATTCGGTGGCCTTGTCGCGTAGCTGCTGGACAAGGGCATTGCCTGGGGCAATGTCCTCGATACCAAGAGCGCGGCGTGTGAGTTCATTCGCCTCACTGACCATCATGTGCTCGAGGTCCACCGGGAGCATGTCTTGATCCGCGTAGGCTTGAACCCTGGCCTGGTAGGTTGCTTGTGATTGCAATCGGTGGCGGGCATCAGCCACTAACGGTTCAAGTTCTCTGCGAATGGAGTGGGATGGCTGTGGCTGTGGGTTCAAGAGGCGGAATTTGCCGTTGCTCCCTTGTTCCCAGATTTCCATGTACCCACTTCGTCCCGTCAGGATGTATTGCCGCTTTTGTGTAGTCGTTTCCCAGCGCTCCACCCCGATCAACAATTGGTCGCCTTCAGTGGTGAACACCTTTTTGTTGCTGCGCCCTGGAATAGTCGGTGCAGGCAAATCAAGCGCCTTGCGCGCTTTCTCGGCCATTTTCGCGATGCCGTCCATCAATGACGGCACGTCATTCAGATGAAAATGCTGAGGATAGCTGGCAGTCCAGGCATTCATATCCCGACGAAATTGACTGTAGTACTCGATGCACTCTTGAAGGATCTGGTTACGCTGAGCCTTGGTAACATTGACTTCCGGCAGACTGAATTGGGTGAACAGGGCGCGGTCGACTTGGGCTCTTTTCACTTGCGCCTGGCTTTGGAGCCAGAACCAGGACACATCGTTGGCGGTGTCATAGCGTGTCACCATTTCCAGCAAGTTACCGGTTCTCAAGTAAAGGAGATTTGCCTCGCTGAGACGCCCGTTCAGCATTGTGACTTCCTGGGTCAGTTGGGCTTTGTGTGCCTTGACGGTAATTTTCTCGTACCAATAGTTAAGGTCCCCCATTTGGGCCTTGATGGTGTCGAGTTCTTTAATCGTTTCCAGCCGCAGCTTCCGGATATCGCCCAGCACCCGCAGCCGGTCGGAGAGGGCTGTAGCAGGCAATGTGTCCAGGCTCTCTATCAGCGCATCGATGCTGTTCAGCAGGGGATCGATTCGATGATTGGCAAAGAACAATTGTTGCTTGTACCTGTCGGTCAGTAACGCCGCGTCATCGCTTTGGATTTGCACAAGCGCGCGCTTTTTGTTGCCGTGGCTGAGTGGAAACAGATCTGCCAGCGTCTGGTAGTGCTGTTTGGCTAACTCGATATCGGCGATGCAGGCTGTCTCAGCTTCGCGCATCAGCGCCTTGGGACGCTCTGGATTGGCGTTGTAGGCTTGCAGGGCGGCTTTGGTGCGCTTTACCTGGGTATCGAATTGCAGGGCGAGTCTATCGGCCTCTACGGTCAATGCATGATGGCGACGATAAGCGTGGTCGCTCCACCAGCGAGGCAACCGTTCGCGCAGAGCCTGAGGCCATACCGGATCAAGCGTATCCGCCAGGTGCCCGAGCATGTTGCCGCCACCGAGCCCCCCGCCTTCGAACGTAACGCCATAAACGCCGAAATAAGTATCCCAGTGGCCTGCTTCATCGAGCGCGATGGGCTGTTTGTAGGTTTTTTGACTATTGCCGCTCAAGCGCCAGTTGCGTGAGTCCTTGCTGCGCTCGACCTGGAAAATCCGTCCCTGGCGCACGATAAAATCACCCTCGGCATGGCGGTAGATATTGCGATAGGTCCCCTGGGTTGCCGGCTGCAGTCCCGACAGGGAGACTGGCTGCTCATACTCGTAACCGGCGAAGCGTTCGGCCACATGCCGGGCCTGACGCATCGAGGGCACCTGTATCGCGGCCGCCGTTGTGCCCAACTTATGCAGCTGGCGCGCGCGCGTGACGGAGCGGGCTGTCCGGGAAAGCGCCGAGGCTGCAACTTCACCGGGGAGCAGATCCATGGCGGCGTCGATCAGCGACAACAGCACCGATTCGACCTCCGCCAGGCCGTCACCCACGTCTGCGCGTAAAAAGGCCGCCACCGCCTGGTTCGCGGCGATCCAGACATCGTAGAGTGAGATAGCGGTCCCGACGAAAGGCACCAGTCCAAAAGCCATTTTTATGTAGTTGAAGGCGCGCGGGCCTTTCAGTGCGTAACGCTCCATGTACAGCGCGTCGTTGGCGCGGGAGGTGCCGCGATGAGTTTCGATCAGGCGACCCATATGAGCATTGACCAGGTGGGCAGCCAACGATGTGGTCGCAGGCCAACGCAAGCCGACTCCGATCAAGGCGTCGAAGTGTTTAAGCATGCTCTGCTTGATGCGGATTTCGTGGGCTCGTACGTCACCCTGTAAGGCCCGGCCAGCCAGGTAGCTGACCCATTTGTCATGCAGACACAGGTTGAACAGGGCTTTGCGAGCGGTTTCCAGGCTGTCGTAACGGCGCAGGAATTGGCCATCGGGGCTGTCGGGCAGGTATAGCAGGGTGACCCCGCTGACCTGTTCCTCGATGAAGTTCACGCCAGACAACGTCACGGGGCCTTCATTGGGTGTGTCCTTGCCCCCCGCGCTCAAGTGGGCCGGCAGCAATACGATGCGCTTGCCATCGGTGCGCCAGGCTTGGGGAGTGTCGGCGTCGATGGCGATGTTCAGGACTTGCAGGTCGTTTTGGTCGATCTGCTTTTGCAGGCGGGCGGTCTCACCCTGCAATTTGAGCATCAGAGCCCAGGGCTCAATCAGGCTCTCGCGGCGATGCTCTTTGCTGAAGACGGACTCGGTGGCCGCCCCTGTGAACGCGTCGCGGATCAGCGTTTCGTATGCCTTGGGCAAGTCGAGCTCCGGCAGGACCCTCATCAGATAATCACGGGTGATGCCGCTTTTCAGGGCCTGGGCTTCTGTCTTATTCGCCGCAGTAACCTCCACCTGCATGAAGCTCAATCGCAGGGAAAGGGGTTCCAGGTTCATCGACGGTGTGTTGTCTATATTGTGTTGGGCCAGGTCCTCGAGGGACATCCTGCTACGCGTCACACTTGGAATCAGCACAAGTTTTTGCGGGGTTCCTGGCGCTCCGGGAGCGGGATCGAGATGCTTTGCCCATTTCACCGAATCGGGCAAGTCGAGCTTCACGTCGAAACGGCCCTTGATCGAGAAGTCCTTGCGCAGACGGGCGTGCAAGTGTTTGCGGGTGAAGTCGTCACGGGGTTCCAGGGCGACTGTTAGCAGTTCGTGGCTGCGTTGCATCGCCGTGATGTATGCCTCGATCAGTCGCTTGAGCCTGGTACGGTCAGCCTCGGTCAGTGCACTGAGCCAATTTGGCAGGTTGGAGGCGAGGATATTGCTGCGGTCTTGCTCCTGCAGGTGGGCGAAAGCAAGGTTCCTGGCGGCGTGCACCGGAACCTGCAACGTGGCGCGGGCGTGTTTGCGCAAGATTTCCAGTTGTTCGGCACGCTGCGCGGCCTTGGCCGGCTCGGCGTGACGCTGGCGTAGCGCGCCGGCCTGTTCTTCAAAGTCGCTGGTCAGTTGGTTCAGCCCGTACGTCAGCGCGTCGCCAGGAATTTTATTCAGCTGCAATGTCAGTGCATTGTCCTGTTGATGAATCTGCAATACCTGGCGTTCAAGCTCACGACGGTTGGCGAATCGTTGCAGACCACCGCCGGTGCCAGACCAGTAGAGCAGCACGCTGTGCGGCGAATTGGCATCGGTCAGCGCATCCGCTCGGGTGACGATAAATGCGCCGTTGAGTTCCTGGGCGGTGACTGTGGTTTCGTCACCGCTCTGTTCGGTCATCGATAGGGTCAGGCTGGCCGCGACCGGGTCCGGACCTGGATTGTCGGGAGTGTCCAGCAAGGCCTTGAGCAGGCTGCACTCCTCGTCACTGAGTTGTTTAAGAGCCAGTTGGAGCCTGGCTTCAGCGTGCAGACCGGCCTTATGGGCGCTGTGCAGGGCGGTGAACGCCTGCTGGAACGTGACCACATCCAGTGGGCGCGATCGATTAAGCAACGCAGAGGCGGCCTTGTCTGCGGCTTCTTCGGCGGTTTCCAACGCTTTGAGCGAGTCTTTGAACGGTTGCAGACCCTGGCCATCTCCTACCTCTGCCACCAATGTTTCGAGCGCATCGCGCTGCTTGTTCAGCGCGGCCCGGCGCAGTGACAAGGGGATATCCGCATATAGGCTGCCAAACAGTGGCTGTTCACCGGCCACAGTGTCGCCATCGGCGGTTTCCAGATTGGGGGGGGAGGCGAGAATGGCAGTCTTGTCGCGCTCTTGGTCAACCCGGTCAGCCAGGGCGAGGGATTGCGCACCGTGCTCCGCCAACCCGGGCTTGTCGAGGGTTGCGTGGCGTAACGCGCTGACCTGAGCCGGCTGGCAGGCCGCAAACAGGTCGCTTGCGCCCACGCCCATGGGGTCGGTTTTGGCGGTGTATTCAAAGCGAACGTTATCGGTGGGCAAGCCGGGCGGGACGAGTGCCTGTCGGAGAAGCCATGCCTCCATGTCGCTGCGTTGACTGAAAAGTTGAATGGCGACGGGCCGGCAAGGCAGATACAGCCATTGACTGCCGCTGGCCGCCTCGCCTGTGGTGATGACCCATGCGCCTGGGAGTTCGACTCGACTGAGGTTACTCAATACCAGGGCCAATTGCTCGGTATGGACAGGCTGGCCGTCCAGCGTCAGAGCACCGAGGGGCGGATCAATGATCAACAACAGGGGTTTGAGCTGTTCCGCCGTCAGGGCTCTCTGGGCGAATGCCAGTTGGATGCTCGCTTCGAAATGATGACGGTAAAGCTGTATTGCCCGTTGTTTACGCGATACCGCAGTGTTGGGGGCACGCGTGTTCCAGTAGGTTGCCCAGCGCTCGCGGTGCGACTGTTCAGGGTTGAGTGTCTTGAGTCGTTCGAGCATTTGCAGTGGAGTCAGGTTCGACAGGGGATGAGTCTGATTCAGACCGGTCACTTGACAGCACTCATCGAGCGTCGTCTCCAGAGTCGGGTGTTGCAGGACGAAGGCGCAGGCATCGGTGAAGCTGACAAACCGTTGCGGATGCTCCTGTGTGGCGACGAAGAGCAAGCCGGCTTGTTGCCCGGCCAGATCGAGTTTCTGTTTCAACAGTTGAGTGAGCGTGTCACGCATTCCCGGACTGGCGGCAAGAAGCTCGCGCAAGCCCTCGCTGCTTTCGCGCCAGCGTGCCGAAGCATGCAGAAACAGGCTTTCGTCGTAGAGAGGTGGCAGCGCGGATGGGGTAGGTATGAGGATCGGCGCCGGGTTGGGGAGGTCGAAAAGAAGTCTATCGGTCATATCAACATGGCTCGGTGCGAGGAGCGGCGGTTCCACTCCATTTGCGAGCCATTTAAGGAAAGTTCTCGGGGACGGTGGCGGTAAATAGTTATCGCATCAGAGGCGGATGTGATCGAACGCACCTCGTGCAATCGGGCTGTCACGATGACCGCTCGGCAATCTTCATCAAACTGTCACGTAACTGTGGCAGCGCGCTTGAACAAACTTCATCAGACTCGCGCTCTACTGGAGTTCTGCGTTTCGGTGTTTTTCATGCGTGGGCCACTTTTCTGGCCGCTTTATTGTTCAGCCTGTCGTCCCTGGCGGCTTCGCGGTGCGATGTCAATGTTCCGACCGAGCGGGTCGATCTGGAGCAGGTGAGCCTGGCCTACCAGAGCATTGGTCGTGCCTCGGACCCTGCGTTGTTGCTGGTGATGGGCCTGGGCGGGCAGTTGATTCACTGGCCGGACGAGGTGGTGGTTGCGCTGTGTCAGCAGGGGTTTCGGGTGATCCGCTATGACAATCGCGATGTCGGCCTCTCGACTTGGCGGCAGGCGCCGGTCGACGCCAACCTGACGTTCGAAGTGCTGCGCTACAAACTCGGCTTGCCGGTATCGGCGCCGTACACCCTGACCGACATGGCAGACGATGCGTTTGGGTTGATGGATGCCTTGCACGTCGAGCAATTCCACGTGCTGGGTGCCAGCATGGGCGGGATGATCGCCCAGCATATGGCGGCCATGGCACCGCAGCGTGTCGAGAGCCTGACCTTGCTGATGACCAGCTCGGGGGCCGAAGGTTTGCCGGCGCCGAGTGCGGCGCTGGTGCAGTTACTTGCGCGACGTGGTGCGCCAAATCGTGAAGTGGCGCTGGAGCAGCAGGCCGACTTGCTGGCGGCACTGGGCAGCCCGGCGGTGAGCGATGACCGGCAGGCGTTGTTGCAGCAGGCGGCGCAGTCTTATGACCGGGCATTTAACCCTGAGGGCGTGAAGCGCCAGACTATGGCGATCCTCGCTGAACGGAGCCGTGTGGCGCTGCTCAATCAATTGCGAGTGCCGACGCTGGTGGTTCACGGCACCGCCGATCCGTTGTTGCCGGTGATGCACGGCGTACACCTGGCGGCGCACATTCGCGGCAGTCAGTTGAAGCTGATTCCGGGGCTGGCCCATCGTTTCCAGGAGGCGTTCAAGGCGCCGTTGCTGGCGGCGGTGTTGCCGTATTTGCAGGCCCATCGCGAGGATACTTCGCATTGGGCGCAGATCGATCCAGTGGCCGAACGCAATCTTCTATAACACCCAAATCCAATGTGGGAGCGAGCCTGCTCGCGATGGCGGACCAGCCAGTATTGATGTAGCAGACAGACCGCTATCGCGAGCAGGCTCGCTCCCACAGGTTTTAGGTACAGGTTCAGGTTTTACGTTGGAACGAAGTTATCCAGCATCCGGTTCACCGCCAGTTCACCCAGCATGACCGAGTTCTGGATGCCGAGCACGGTGTTGCGTTGCGGGCCGTTCAGCTGCCCCGCGAAATCACTCAACATCACGCTCGCCGCCGCCAGCGATTCGCAGGCGTTGACCAGCAGGGTTTCGTCATTGGCGTCGGGGGCGATGAGGTAAAGGGTACTGGGTTTGCGTGGCGTGTCTTTGGGAATGACCGGTTTGAGGTAGTAATCGAGGGCGCGGTCGGCGGCTTCGTTGAGCTTTTTGGAGCCTGGGGTTTCGTATGGGGAAACGTCGTCGGTTTCCGGTGGATTTGGAGTGATTTTGAACATTGAACTGGTACTCCTGTTAGTAGAGCTGCAACTCATCTCGCTACTAAACGGAATGGGGAGGCAGCTGTGCGCAAGTTAGTAGACCGGCCACCAGTCAAAACCGGCGCGCCCGAGGGCACCATGCGCACAGCCACCATCAAGTGCAGGCGAATGCCTGACTGGATGACACTTATGCGACCGGAAAGAAATGCCGGGCTACTAAACCCGATCACTGGGAATCAGTGACACGAACCAAGTTACCGACGGGCCTCCAGGCGCACAAGCCGGCGGATTCTGACGTGGTTGTAGGCGACGGCGCAAGGTGCTGTAGCTTTCAGGAAGTAACGCTAAACAAAACTAAACACGCCTTCCCAAACACCCCAAAACCTGTGGGAGCGGCGGTGCGACGATTCGACTTGCCCGCCGAATCGAAAAAATATATCAATGTGCCACTACGGTTTTTACCGGTGCTGCCGACATAAGCAACATCGTTAATAATCATAGGGACTTGATCCATGACTCTTCACGCTCTACGCACTTGGGCGGCACTGACATTGCTCGCCTGCCTGGCCCTCACTGGCTGTGCTCACGTGCAACCTCCCGTACCGCTGGACCACCAATTCTGGGATGCCAAGGAGCCGACTATCGGCGTGGCGATCACCGTGGTGCCGGAACCGGTGCTGGCGTTGACCGGCAATCAGGGGATTCTCGATTACGCCATCAACAAGGGCGTTAACAACAAGCTCAGTGACAACGTCGAAAAATGGCAAGTGGGCGACCTCAACACCTTGCCCGATGTCCTTGTCGCCAAGCTGCAGGCCAAGGGTTACAAAGCCAAGCGGATCAACGAGCCGTTCGACCTGAAGATGTATAAGGAAACCAGTTTCCGCGAAGGTTACATGACGCGGGACATGACCCCGGTCAAGGCCGCCTACGGCGTCGATCGTCTGCTGCTGGTGAATGTTTACGCCACCGGCGCTACCCGCAGCTACTACAGCATCGTGCCGACCAGCGTGCCGATGGCGCAGGTGGGCGGGCAGGGCATGGTGATCGATCTGGCAGACAACAAACTGCTGTGGTTCAAACCCTTTGTCGCTACGCAAGCCGCCCAGGGCGAGTGGGACGAGCCGACCTACACCAACCTGTCCAACGCGTTCTATCAGGCTGTGGACAATAGCCGTCAGCAAATGATTACCCCGTTCGCGCAATGAAGCGTCTGCCCATCGTGGCCGGTGCGCTGGCCCTGCTGATGCTGACGGGGTGTGCGCAAAAACCGGCTCCCGAGGCCGGTTTCAAGGACCAGAGTGCCTTGCCTTACGTCCAGGCCCACGGGCTCAAAGTCGATGTGCAGTTGCCGCCATCCTTTGTGGGGGCCAGCACCGTGATCGACTCCCAGGCGGCTTTGAAGGCTGCGTCGTCGAGTCATAATCTGGTGGCGAGTTCGGGCAACACTGCCGGGCTTGCCGGCCTGTTGGTCGCCAGCCTGATCAACACCCAAATGGGCAGCGGCAGCTTGCAGCGGGATGCGGAAAAAACCGCGCTCAAGGAAGCGCGACCGATGACCGACTTGCTTGCAGGCGTTCCGTTGCAGGAGCGCCTGCAAAAGCGCTATCAACAGGCTTCGCAAGTGGCCGGGTTCAAACAGGGAGAAGGGCAGGTCACCGCGCGCCTGGTGATAGAGCCCAAACTGATGCTTACTCCCGATCGCGGAAGTTTCGTGCTGATCAATCAGGTGCAAGTCCAGGACATTGCCGGTTCGGCGCTGTATCGCATGCGAATCGAAGTGGTCAGCCAGCCGATTCGACGTTGCGGCAAGCAATGCATCGACGACGGCAGCCTCGATCTGGCGAAGGTCACGGCGGTGCTCGACGAGTGTATCGACGAATCGATGCGCGTTTTGTCCACCGACCTGATGCAGCCGGCACCGCCAGCGGCAGCCCAGGAAACCTTGCGATATGTGCTTGATGGCCAGCGAGTGGTCGAGCGTGGTTATCAACTGGCCAACAACGGTAACTATTGGCGTTATCGCAACCTCTACGGGGCGGTGAAGTCAGTGCCGGTGCCGTTTGAAGATGCGTTGACGCAAGCGCAGTTGCAGAAGGTTTACGGGCAGTAATGCCCAATGCGCTTTTCTGTAGGAGCCAGGCTTGCCGGCGAAGGCGCTCTCAAGGACGCTTTCGCCGGCAAGCCTGGCTCCTACAGGGAATTGTGGTCAGGATTGAAAGCGCACCCACACCGTCACCAGCACCGTTGCCGCCATCAACCACGCCACCGCCGCCACCGCCAATGAAGCCTCCAGCCGCATTCGGTCGACCATCACATACAAGGTCGCCAGGTAGACGAAGTACGGAATGATCGACCACATGCCAAACACGATGGTGGTTTTCAGATCATCCAGCGAACGCCCCTTGCCGACGATGTAATGAGCGATCAGCGCAAAGGTCGGAAACAGCGGCACCAGGCCGGCGATGTAATAGTTTTTGGTCTTAGCCAATATGGCGAGGATCACCACCACCGCCGCGCCCAGGGTTGCTTTGAACATCAGGTCCATCAGTGGCTCAACCCGTATTTCTTCACTTTGTCGAACAGCGTGGTCTTGGCCATCCCCAGTTCCTGGCTGGCCTGGGTCAGGTTGCCGCCGCTGCGCTGCAAGGCGTCGCTGAGCAGGTTGCGTTCGAAGGCTTCCACCGCTTCGGCGAAGGCCAGGCCCTGGTTGTTGCCATTGGTGCCGGATTTTTTGAAGGCCGGCAGGCCCAATGCGAAACGCTCGGCGACGTTGCGCAGTTCGCGCACGTTGCCTGGCCAGTCGTGGCTCATCAGGTTCGACAGGGTCTGGTTGTCCAGTTCCGGCACCGCGCGGTCGAAGCGCAAGGATGACTGCTGCAGGAAGTGTTCGAACAGTTGCAGGATGTCTTCGCGGCGTTCGCGCAGCGGCGGCAGTTCCAGGGTTACCACGTTCAGGCGGTAATACAGGTCGCTGCGAAACTCGCCGGCCTTGCTCGATTGATCCAGATCGGACTTGGTCGCGGCGATCACCCGGCAATCCACCGCCACGCTCTGGTTCGAGCCAAGGCGTTCGAGGGTGCGTTCCTGCAATACCCGCAGCAGTTTGATCTGCAACGGCAGGGGCATGCTTTCCACTTCATCGAGGAACAGCGTGCCGCCGTCGGCGTGCTCGATCTTGCCGATCCGCCGCTTGCCGGCACCGGTGAAGGCGTTGGCCTCGTGGCCGAATATTTCACTTTCGAACAGGTTCTCCGGCAGGCCACCGCAGTTCAGCGCGACGAACTGTTTGGTGTGCCGACGGCTGAAGTCGTGCAGGCAGCGCGCAACCAATTCTTTACCGGTACCGGTCTCACCTTCGATCAGCACATTGGCCGAGGTATCGGCGACGTTGGCGATCAGTTCTCGCAGGTTCTGCATGGCCGGCGAGCGCCCGATGATCCGGCCTTCGAGGGAGTCGCGCTCGAACAGCTGTCGACGTAACGACGACACTTCCCGCGCCAGGCTGCGTTGCTCCAGCGCACGGCGGGCGACGTCCACCAGACGCTCCGGGGAGAAGGGTTTCTCCATGAAGTCGTAGGCGCCTTTTTGCATCGCGCCGACGGCCATGGAGATGTCGCCATGGCCGGTAATCAGCACCACCGGCAGGCTGCGATCGCGGGCCTTGAGCCGGGTTAGCAGTTCCAGGCCATCGATGCCCGGCAGGCGGATGTCGCTGATGACGATGCCGGCGAAGTTATCGCCGACCCGTTCCAGCGCTTCTTCGGCGCTGCCGACGCCCACGCAGGGAATGTCTTCCAGGGTCAGCGCCTGTTGGCAGCCGAGCAGGACATGGGGGTCGTCTTCGACGATCAGCACACTAAGGTCGTTGTTCATATTGGCTCGGCGGGAGTGGGGCTTACCAACGGTAAACTGAGAACGAAGGTGGTACCACCGCTGGCCGGGTGTTCGACACCCAGATGCCCGCCAGTGGCGGCGGCCAGGCTGGCGGAAAGCGTCAGGCCGAGGCCCAGGCCTTGTTCGCCGGGTTTGGTGGTGAAGAACGGTTCGAACAGATGCTTGCGCGCTTCGGCATCGATGCCGTGGCCGTTGTCGCGTACCCGCAGACGATACTTGCCATCGAACTCCTCGCCTTCGAGCCACAACGCCGGCAGGGGCTGCGACTGCATGGCGTCGAGCGCGTTGCCGATCAGGTTGACCAGAATCTGCTCCAGACGGGTCTGGTCGATTTGCACCTGCACGTCTTCGAGGTCGCGGTGCAATTGCAGGTGCGCGCTTTCCATCCGGCCGCCCAGCAATTGCAGGGCGGCGTCTACGGCTTTGCCAAAGCTGGCCTGGCCCTTGTCATCACCGCGCCGGGCGAAGGAACGCAGGCTGGCGGTGATCCGGCCCATGCGGTCGATCAGTTCATTGATGGTCTTCAGGTTGGTGCTGGCCACATCCAGCTGACCGCGTTCCAGAAAACGCACGGTATTGCCGGACAAGGTCCGCAAGGCGGCCAGCGGCTGGTTCAATTCGTGGGCGATGCTGGTGGACATCTGGCCGATGGCCGCCAGTTTTCCGGCCTGGACCAGCTCATCCTGAGCGCGGCGCAACGTCTCTTCCGCCTGCCGGCGTTCACGGATCTGGCCCTTGAGCCGTTCGTTGCTGGCGCGCAGGTCAGTGGTGCGTTCGGTAATCCGACGCTCCAGTTGATTGTTGGCTTCCTGCAAGGCTTCCCGTGCCGCAAGGCGGGTGGCGATCACCTTGCGCCGCTCGTTCCAGGCGATCAGCAGAAACGCCACCAAGGCAAATGCCACCGCCACCAGAATCCCCTGATTGATCGCTTCACGCCGCAAATCCTGCAGGGGGGTGAGCAGGGTGAAATTCCATGGGGTGTCGCTCAGCGGCCGGGTTTGCGAGAGGTAGCTGATGTTCTCTTCATCGGACATCAATTCGCTGTTGGCGGGGAAGGTCAGTTTTTCCTCGCCTTCGGCCAGTTTCTCCCGCGCCAGCGGTTGCAGCTCGTTCAGCGGAAACCAGTAGTACTGCAGGCTACGGGCCAGTTTTTCCTTGGTTTCCTCGCTCAATGGCACAACCGATTTAAGCTCGCTGGAGAGAATGATGATGCCGTTCTCGTCGCTGACGAAGGCTTCCAGACGCGCACGCTGCCAGCGTTCTTCCATGGCTTCGAGGCGGACCTTGACCACGGCGACACCGATGATCTTGCCGTGCTCTTCAAGCCCGTGCGCCAGGTAATAGCCGGGTTCGCCACTGGTGCTGCCAATGCCGTAGAAACGCCCCGGCTGACCGCGCACGGCATTCTGGAAATAGGCGCGGAAGGACAGGTCTTCACCCAGATAACTGTCGACATCGCGCCAGTTGCTGGTGGCCAGTACGCGACCGGTGGTGTCCATCACATAAATGGCCCGACTGCGGCTGCGCCGGTTCAGGCCTTCAAGGTATTCGTTGACCGTCTGCCGGAGTTCCGGAGACGGGTCGGCCAACAGCTTTGAAACACTGGATTCGAGTTCCAGCAGGCTGGGCAGGTAGGTGTACTTGCTGATTTCGCTCTCGACGGCGCGGGCGTGCAGTTCCAACTGACGCTGGCCATTCTCGCTAAGGCTGCGAATTCCGTAGTGTTCACTGACCCAGAAGCCGATGTAACCCAATCCGATCATCAGGGCGATGACCAGTGGCGGCAGGAACAGGTGGCGAATCAAACGGGGTTTCACGGCGAGTGATGGCGGCGCGGCGCGATAGAGAGTGGAGTCGCATTTCATCACAGATGCCTTGGGTCAACCACAACACAAATATCCAAGACACCACCGGCCCAATGTGGGAGCGGGCTTGCTCGCAAAAGCGGTGTGTCAGCCAACATCATTGTTGAATGTAATGGCCCCTTCGCGAGCAAGCCCGCTCCCACAGTTGGGGAGCGGTGCCTTTCTTAGTGCTGCAGAATCTTCTCGAGGAAATGCTGCGCGCGGTCGGAGCGGGCGGTGATGTCGCCGAAGAACTCTTCTTTCTTGCAGTCTTCGATGATCTTGCCCTGGTCCATGAAGATCACCCGGTCGGCCACTTTGCGCGCAAAGCCCATTTCGTGGGTCACGCACATCATGGTCATGCCTTCGTGGGCCAGTTGCACCATTACATCGAGCACTTCGTTGACCATTTCCGGGTCCAGCGCCGAGGTCGGTTCGTCGAACAGCATGACGATCGGGTCCATCGCCAGCGCACGGGCAATCGCCACACGCTGTTGCTGACCGCCGGAGAGTTGGCCTGGATGCTTTTTCGCGTGGGCCGAAAGACCGACGCGTTCGAGCAGTTGCAGGGCTTTCTTGGAAGCCTCTTCCTTGCTGCGACCCAACACCTTGATTTGTGCGATGGTCAGGTTGTCCATGATGCTCAGGTGCGGGAACAGTTCGAAATGCTGGAACACCATGCCAACGCGCGAACGCAGTTTCGGCAGGTTGGTCTTCGGGTCGGCGATGGATGTGCCATCGACGATCACGTCACCTTTCTGGAACGGTTCCAGGGCGTTGACGCATTTGATCAGGGTGGATTTGCCGGAACCGGACGGCCCGCACACCACAATCACTTCGCCTTTTTTGACCTCGGTGCTGCAGTCAGTCAGTACCCCACTTGTTGACATTCTTGATAGAGATCATACGGCAAACCTTTTTTGCAGACGCTTGACCAGCTGCGAGGCGGCAAAGCTGATGATGAAGTATGTGAAGCCGGCGAAGATCAGGAACTCATTGGAGCGGCCGATAATGTCGCCACTGGCACGGGAGGCATTGAGGAAATCCACCAGACCCACCGCATACACCAGAGACGTGTCCTGGAACAGAATGATGCTCTGTTGCAGCAACAACGGGGTCATCTTGCGAAACGCTTGCGGCAGGATGATCAGTCGCATCATCTGGCCGTATTCCATGCCCAATGCCTGGGCAGCGCCCATCTGGCCCTTGGGGATCGACTGCACGCCAGCCCGGACGATTTCGCAGAAATACGCGGCTTCGAACATCATGAAGGCCACGATGCACGAGGCGAACGCGCCGATCGGGGTGTCTTCGCCGGTAATCCAGCGTAATACAAACGGCACCGCCAGGTAGAACCAGGTGATGACCAGCAGCAGCGGGATCGAGCGGAAGTAGTTAACGTAGGCGCCGGCGATGTTCGACAGCAGTTTGTTGTGGGACAGGCGCATCAGCGCCAGGATCGTGCCGAGGATGATCCCGCCGATCACGCCCAAGGCCATCAGCTTGAGGGTCATGATCATGCCGTTCCACAAACCCGGCAGGGACGGAATGATGCCCGAGAAGTCGAATTCCATCATTTACCCCCTACGGAAATCAGGCCCGGTACGGCGACTTTCTTCTCGACCGAACGCATCAGCAGCATCAGGCTCATGTTCAGCGTGAAGTAGATCAGCGTTGCCAGGGTGAAGGCTTCGAACAGGTTGGCGGAGAACTCGGCGGTCTGTTTGGTCTGCGCGAGCAGCTCCATCAGGCCAATCAGCGACGCGACGGAGGAGTTCTTGAATACGTTCAAAAATTCCGAGGTGAGCGGCGGAATGATGATGCGGTAAGCCTGGGGCAGCAGCACGTTCCAGTAGATCTGCGGCAGCTTGAAACCCATGGCGCGAGCGGCGGCTTCCTGGCCGCGGGGCAGCGCCTGGATACCGGTGCGCACTTGTTCGCAAACCCGAGCGGTGGTGAACAGACCCAGGCACACGACGACGCTGAGGAAGGCCGAAGTGGTGGGGTTGAGATCCTGCTTGTACCACTCCTGGATGTCCGCAGGCAGCAGGTCGGGCACCAGGAAGTACCAGATGAACAGCTGAACCAGCAGCGGCACGTTACGGAAGAGTTCGACGTAGCAGGTCGCGATGCCCGATACGATGCGATTCGGTACCGTGCGCATGACGCCCAGAATCGAGCCCAGCAGCAGCGCGATGATCCAGGCTGCGACGGCAATGGCGATGGTCCAGCCCAAACCGGAGAGGTACCAGTCGAAATAAATCTCGCTGCCCACGCCGGTGGACTTGAAGAACACGCCCCAGTCCCAGTTGTAATTCATTAGGGTCTCCCCTCGGATTCGTTCGATTTACAAATGCCCGCCTGGGGAAGCTCCGTTCCCGCCCGATCTTGAAGATCAGGCACACACGAGCGGCTCGACAGCCACCGGTTCGAGTGTTTCCAGAAATGCCAGCAGGGAGTGACAACCCCTGAAAGGGCAAAGGCTCTCTCAGGGGATAAGGTTAGTCAGAAATCAGGATTTCTTTTCGTCAGCCGCTTTGTCGGTCGGATTGGCGATCAGGGCCTTGAGCTCTTCGCTCATCGGGAACATCAGGTTCAGGCCTTTTGGCGGAATTGGCTGCATGAACCATTTTTCGTAGATCTTGTTGATCTCGCCGGACTTGTAGGTCGCGATGATGGCGTCGTCGACAGCTTTCTTGAACGGCGCGTCGCCTTTGCGAACCATGCAACCGTAAATCTCATTGGACTGCGCAGTCCCGGTCACGGCCCAGTCGGTCGGCTTCTTGGCCTTGGCCATTTCACCGGCCAGCAAGGCGTCGTCCATCATGAAAGCCACGGCACGGCCAGTTTCCAGCATCTGGAAGGACTCGCCATGGTCTTTGGCGGAGATCACGTTCATGCCCATCTGCTTGTCGGCGTTCATCGACTTGAGGATGCGCTCGGACGTGGTGCCGGCGGTGGTCACGACGTTCTTGCCTTTGAGGTCGGCGAAGTCTTTGTATGGGGAATCTTTCTTGGCCAGCAGCTTGGTGCCGATTTCGAAGATGCCAACGGAGAAGTCAACTTGCTGCTGACGTTCGACGTTGTTGGTGGTGGAACCGCACTCGACGTCCACGGTGCCGTTCTGCACCAGCGGGATACGGGTTTGCGAGGTCACCAGGTTGTATTTGACCTGGAGGTTGGGCATGTCCAGGTCTTTCTTGATGGCTTCGACGATTTTCAGCTGGATATCGTGGGAGTAGCCAACCGGTTTGCCGGAAGCGTCCGCGATGTAGGAAAACGGAATGGAAGCGTCACGATGCCCGAGGGTG
>LNAP01000292.1_pt1 | contig 61354 bp, 63 predicted proteins | sample 602601 | NCBI WGS metagenome assembly LNAP01 (sample SAMN02440304, study PRJNA202911) | soil metagenome | biome: Subtropical and temperate rainforests or woodlands; isolation source: soil samples (1 kg each in a 20% v/v slurry with milli Q water) were... ...
TCAGAAAGGTCTCGCCAAAGCGCGCCGTGGTCGATGCCAGGCGCAGGTCGCACATCATGGCGACGTCGAAGCCCGCGCCGCCCGCCGCGCCGTTCCGGCGACGGCTGCTCGTGGATCGCCGAGCATCTCGGCGATGTTTGACTCGCAAGCGGCGCGGCGAGGGCCTCGCCTGGAGGCTCATCCCAGCTGGCCAAGTCGGGCGGCGCTCGTGATGGTGGCCTCCCAGGGCCTGGCCGTTCGGGGGAGCGCCCGGTGCGAGGCCAGGCGCGCTGCGCCGTCAACAGGCGGCCGCGTTCCTCCGGTAGATGTCCGAGAGCGTCGTCAGCAACCGCACCGCGTCATCATCGTCGAGGCTATAGAAGATCGTCTGGGCCTCTCGGCGCGTGCGCACGAGGCCCTCGGCCCGCATTTTCGCCAGGTGCTGTGAGGCCGCCGACGGCGCCAGTCGGGCGTACTCAGCCAGTTCGCCCACGGAGCTTTCGCCTTCCAGCAGCCGGCACAGGAGCAGCAGGCGCTGCTCGCTGGCGAGCAGCTTGAGCAGCCGCGCCGCGCTACGGGCGCAGGCCTCCAAGGCGGAGGCATCCTGTTGTGGGGGGGCGAGGGTGGCCATCATGTGGTTGATGTAGAATATGCGAAAGTGTTTGCAATCAGTCATCCGCCCGACTTGTCGCCGGGAGGCCGTCGTCCCGTAGGACCACATAGAGCGCCGGGATCACCAGCACCGTCAGCAGGGTCGACGAGGCCAGGCCGAAAAGCAGCGAGATCGCCAGGCCCTGGAAGATCGGGTCCGTGAGGATCACCGCAGCGCCGATCATGGCCGCCAGAGCGGTGAGCAGGATCGGCTTGAACCGGATAGCTCCAGCTTCGAGCAGGACGTCGCGCAGCGCCCGTCCTTCGGTCCGGGCGTGACGGATGAAGTCGACCAGCAGGATCGAGTTACGCACGATGATCCCCGCCAGCGCGATGAACCCGATCATGGATGTTGCGGTGAACGGCGCCCGGAAGAGCATGTGGCCGATCACGATGCCGACCAGGGTGAGCGGAACCGGCGTCAGGATCACCAGCGGCAGCCGGAAGCTTTTGAACTGCGCCACCACCAACACGTAGATGCCGACGAGGGCGACTGCGAACGCCGCGCCCATGTCCCGGAAGGTGACCCAGGTGATCTCCCATTCGCCGTCCCACAGGACGGTGGGCGCCAGCTCGCTCTCGGGCTGACCGTGCAGGCGGATGGCGGGCCTTGGGACGTCCCGCCAGTCGCCATCGCCGATCGCCCTGTTGATGTCGAGCATGCCGTAGATCGGCGCCTCGTATGCGCCGGCGAGCTCGGCCTGGACCATATCGACGTCGCGGCCGTCCCGCCGGAAGATGTGGGTCGCCCCTGGCTCCTGGCTCGCCACGACCACCTCGCCCAGTTCCACGAGGCGTCCGTCCCTGGCGCGCGCGACTGGCAGGGTGGCCAAGCCTTGCCCCCACGTGCGCGCCGATTGCGGCAGCCGCACCGTGATCTCCAGCGGGTCGCGGCTCTCGCCGCGATGCGCATAGCCCAGGACCTGGCCATTGAGCGCCGCGCCAATGGAGTCGTAGACATCGCGCTCGCTCACGCCGAGCGCTTCGAGACGTTCGCGGTCCGGCGCAAGGCGAAGCCCGGGACGGGGTTGGCCCCAACTGTCGTCAACATCGACGACGAAGGGAATCTCGTGGAAGATCGCCTTCACCCGCTCGGCGACGGCGCGCCGGGTGGCCGCGTCCGGGCCGTAGACTTCCGCCAGCAGCGTCGCCATCACCGGCGGCCCAGGCGGGGCCTCGACGACCTTGATGGTCGACCCGGCCGGCAGCGCCAGGTCAGACAGGCGGCGGCGTAGGTCCAGCGCGATCTGGTGGCTGTTGCGGTCGCGGTCGGCCTTCGGCGCAAGGCCGATGGCGAGGTCGCCCATTTCGAGGCGGTTGCGCAGGTAGTAGTGGCGGACCAGACCATTGAAGTTGAACGGCGAGGCCGTGCCGGCATAGGCGTCGATCGCGGTCACCTCGGGCACGGCGCGCACGATGGTCGCGGCCTTGGTGAGCGCGCGCTGCGTATCTTCCAGTGACGAGCCTTCCGGCAGGTCGAGCACGACCTGCAGTTCCGACTTGTTGTCGAACGGCAGTAGTTTCACGGTCACGGTCTTGGTGGCGAACATCGCGCAGGCCGCCAGGGTCGCCAGGCCGACGCCGACGAGGAACCACAGGGCGCTGCGCCGGGTGGCGATCACACGTCCGGCCACACGGCGATAGAGGCGGCCGAGCAGTCCCTCGCCATGATCGCCGTGCGCCCCTGCGGCGAGCGTTCGGCGGGCGAAGCGAACCATCAGCCAGGGCGCGATCACCACGGCCACGAAGAACGAGAAGACCATCGCCGCCGAGGCGTTCACCGGGATCGGGGCCATGTAGGGGCCCATGAGCCCCGAGACGAACAGCATGGGAAGGAGCGCGGCCACCACGGTCAGGGTCGCCACGATGGTGGGGTTGCCAACTTCCGCCACCGCCTCGACGGCGGCGTCGATACGGCTGCGGCCGTCATTCATCGCCCAGTGGCGGGCGATGTTCTCGATCATGACGATCGCATCGTCGACCAGGATGCCGATCGAGAAGATCAGGGCGAAGAGGCTGACGCGGTTGATGGTGTAGCCCATCAGGTTCGAGGCGAACAGCGTCAGCAGAATGGTGGTGGGGATCACGACCGCCGTCACCCCCGCTTCCCGCCAGCCGATGGCGAAGCCGATCAGCACGACGATCGAGGCGGTCGCCAGCCCCAGGTGGAAGAGGAGCTCGTTGGCCTTTTCGTTGGCGGTCTCGCCATAGTCACGTGTGACGGCGACATCCAGGCTGGCGGGCAGCAGCGCGCCTTTCAGGCTCTCGACCCGCGCCAGCACGGCCTGCGAGACCACGACGGCGTTCGCGCCCTTGCGCTTGGCGATGGCGAGGCTCACGGCCGGCGCTTCGCTCCACGACTGGCCGACGCGCACCGAGCGCCAGGCCCGGGCCTGGTCTTCGCGCGGAGCGGTGACGACATCGGCGACGTCGCGCACGTAGACCCGCTCCCCCTTTGTCGAGGGGAGGGCCAGCAGGCCGATCTCCGTCGCGTTCGCCAGCGTGCGGCCCGCGGTGATGTCCAAGGCCTGGCCGTCGTTGCGAACCTGGCCGGCGGGAAAGGCGCGATTGGCCTGCCGCACCGTGTCCATCAGGGCCGTGAGCGAGACGCCGTGCATCGCAAGCCGGGCCGGGTCCGGCTCCACTCGGATCTCCTGCGCGCGCCCGCCGACGATAAACGTCAGGCCGACGTCCTCCACCTTGGCCACTTCCGTGCGAAGCTTGCCCGCGATCTCATAGAGCGCCTGGTCGGTCCACTGGCCGGCCGCGCCCGGCTTGGGTGAGAGCGTGAGGACCAGAGTGGGCACGTCATTGATGCCGCGGGTCTGGATGAGCGGTTCGGGAATGCCTGCTGGGATCCGGTCGTAGTTTGCTCTCACCTTCTCGTGGATTCTCACCGCTGCGGCGTCGGGATCGACCCCCACCTTGAAGCGAGCGGTGACCATGACCTGATTGTCGTCGGCGGAGGTGTAGACATGCTCCACCTCGGTGACGCTCTTGACGATCGCCTCGAGCGGCTTACCCACCAGCTCGATCGCGTCCGGCGCACGAAGCCCGGGCGCGGCCACCATGATGTCGACCATGGGCACGCTGATCTGCGGCTCTTCCTCGCGCGGGATCGAGGTGAGGGCGAGCAGGCCGACGGCGATGGCGGCCAGTAGGAAGAGTGGCGTGAGGGGCGAACCGATCGTGGCGCGCGTCAGGCGCCCGGAGATGCCGAGGTTCATCGCGCCACCGCCGCAGGCGTGAGCACGTCGCCGGCGCGCACGCCGGACAGAATCTCCGCCGTGTCCGCGGTGGGCCCCTCGGCGGTCTGGACGGGGGCTTCCGAGACCGTCCCGTCCGCAGCCACCAGCCGCACGTAATCGACGCCGAAACGGGTGGAGATGTAGCGCCGAGGGATGACGATCGCCTTCCGCTCGCCGATCCTGACGCGAACCTGGACGCGCTGGCCCACCTTGTCCTGCGGCAGGTTGGCGGCGGTCACGTCGGGCGCCGGGTGGATTTCCACCTCGTGCGTGCGTAGCGTCTGCTTACCGGCGCGCTCGTCCGTCAGGGCGTCGAAGCCCTCGGTAATCTCTGCAAACAGGTTCCGCTTTTTCATCGCCTCGCCTCCAGTTCCACTTGCAATATGCCCTTGAGCGCCTTCTTCTCGTCGGGGCTCAAATCGGCCATTTCATTCTTGTCGTACAGGGTGAACAGCCAGAATTGCGAGCCGCCATCCCACCAGTAGTAGATCACCCGCAAACCGCCTCGCTTGCCTTTGCCCCGGCGTGGGTCGCTGTACCGCAGCTTGCGCAGGCCGCCCGTACCCTCGATCACGTCCCCAGCTTTGGGGTTCTTCATCATGACCTCTTGCAGTCCACGGAAACCCTCGTCGCCCAGATAGTCGGCCCGGTAGCGGGTGAAGGCGGGCAGTTCGACGAAGACGGCTTTCATTGTTCAAATGATACGCAAGTTGCGGATATATGCAAGTTGCAGCCTTGTCCAATGAGGAGTGAGCCTGAACGATGTGCGTATTTCCAACCAGGAATGAGCCTGAAGCGAAGAGGCTGAAGGCAAAGGCGGTGTGGGTTGAGATCAACATGAACGAAGAGCGGCTTGGCACGCTTGAGCAGATCGAACAGTTTCTCAGCGCCAGCGCGGCGATTGAGTTTTCGGCAGCCGGGAACGACGGCGAGCGGTATGGGCACATTAGCCAAGTACTCAAGCGGTTTGACTACCCTCGGCGCAACAAGCGCGAGCGCGGTGGGCTTGGACTTGGCATTGCGGCATGTAGTGTCTGTGAGCATGGCGGGCCTCTTTCAGGGGTACCCACTTTTTTTAGCGGGTAAGAAAACCTCATACCCGAAAGCGCACCCGCTTTTTAATCGGATGTCAATGGATAAAACGGAACCAAATAAATAAGTCAACCCTTTAACTAATTGATATTATTCATTTTATTTTGTCCTTATTTGTCCGCAGGAATCCATACTTCTGTTTAGACGTTAAACAAAAAGTTCAGCACATCGCCGTCTTTCACCACATATTCCTTGCCTTCAGCACGCATCTTGCCAGCTTCTTTCGCCCCGGCTTCGCCTTTGTAGGTAATGAAATCTTCAAAACTGATGGTCTGCGCGCGGATGAAGCCTTTTTCAAAATCGGTATGGATCACCCCGGCGGCTTGCGGGGCGGTGTCACCGGCATGAATTGTCCACGCGCGCACTTCCTTGACGCCTGCGGTGAAATAGGTTTGCAGGCCGAGCAGCTTGTAGGCGCCGCGAATCAGCCGGTTCAGACCCGGTTCATCCAAGCCTAAATCGGTGAGGAACATCTGCTTTTCTTCATCTTCCAGCTCAGCAATTTCTGCTTCAATTGCCGCACAAATCATGACCACTTCGGCTTTTTCGCTGACCGCGTGCGCGCGTACCGCCTCCAGATAGGGGTTGTTCTCGAACCCGCCTTCCTTGACATTGGCTACATACAGCACGGGCTTGGCGGTAATCAGGCACAAGGGCTTGAGCAGCGCAAGTTCCTCTTTGGATAGATCAAGCGCGCGCACAGCGCGGGCTTGATCTAGCTGGGCGATACATTTTTCCAGCACCGCACATAACAGCTTGCCATCCTTGTCGCCCGAATTGGCAAGTTTTTTGTTGCGGAGAAGCGCTTTCTCAACTACCCCCATGTCGGCCAGCGCCAGTTCTGTGTCGATTACTTCAATGTCGGATAAAGGATCAACCTTGCCCGCCACATGCACCACATTGTCGTCGGAAAAACAGCGCACCACATGCACAATGGCGTCAGTCTCGCGGATGTTGGCAAGGAACTGGTTGCCCAAGCCTTCACCCTTGCTGGCGCCAGCAACCAAACCGGCAATATCGACAAACTCAACAATCGCGGGCTGAATCTTTTGCGGCTTGATGATGGCGGACAAGGCTGCCAGCCGCGGATCTGGCACCTCGACGATGCCGACATTCGGCTCGATGGTGCAAAAGGGATAGTTTTCTGCCGCAATGCCAGATTTGGTCAGCGCATTGAACAGGGTGGATTTGCCCACATTAGGCAGGCCAACGATGCCACATTTGAGGCTCATGAATTTCCTTTGTTGATAGCGACTGGTTTAGAGTTGATGCGCTGCGTGGCGGCTTCGAACTCACCCCGCGCGAGTTGCGGCCATGCTGCAAGTGCCGTGTGGATGGCCGCGTCTATTTCGAACTGTTCTTCCTTGCGCGGCGGCTTTAACACATAATTGACGACTTCGTTCCGGTCGCCCGGATGACCAATGCCGATGCGCAAGCGCCAATAATCCTGCGTACCGAGTTGCGCGGTGATGTCTTTCAAACCGTTATGCCCGCCCAGGCCGCCGCCAAATTTGAGGCGCATCTGCCCTGGAGAAATATCCAGCTCATCATGCACCACCAGCATTTCAGCGGGTGTGATACGATAAAACTGCATCAAAGTGCGGACTGCCTGACCTGAACGGTTCATGAATGTTTGTGGCAACAGCAGCCACACGCCTGCCGGGCGCGCCTGCCCGGCGACGCCATGAAAGCGCGGTTCCTTTTTTAAGGTTGCGCCGAGCGCGCCTGCCAGCTGCTCACAAAACCAAAACCCGGCATTGTGCCGGGTTTTGGCATAGTCAGCGCCGGGGTTACCCAGACCGACTATCAAGCGTAACTGCGGGCGCACCGAGGTTTGCACCGGAGCCGTCACCAATAGCTCACCAGCGGCTCACCACATTACTTCTTGGCAGCAGGTGTTGCCTCTGCAGCAGGTGTCTCTTCAGCATCGGCCTCACTACCGCGCACGGTCAATATGGTGGCCACAACGGGATCTTCACCTTTGTGCATGATGGCTTCAACGCCGGCGGGCAAGGCCAGTTGCGATACATGCAGCGAATGACCAAGTGCCAGATCCTTCAGATCGACTTCAATAAAACTCGGCAAGTCTTTGGCCAAGCAGCGCACTTCAATATCAGTCATCACATGCTGCACAATGCCACCGCCCAATTTAATGCCGGGAGCGATATCTGCATTCACAAAATGCAGCGGGACTTTTTGATGGAGTTTGTGGTTGGCATCCACGCGCTGAAAGTCAGCATGCAAAATAACCTGGCGGTACGGGTGGCGCTGTACATCACGCAAAATGCAGGATTCTTTGGCACCATCTACATTGGCGGTCAACACGGAGGAGTAAAACGCCTCTTTGCGGAGCAGTTGAAACAGCTCGTTGTGATCAATATCAATTTGCTGTGGCGCGCCTGTACCACCATAAATAATGGCAGGCACACGACCCGTGCGACGCAGGCGGCGGCTCGCTCCAGTGCCCTGTCCATCGCGTTTTGCTGCGTTAAATTCTAGTTGCATGACTTACTCCTGATCAAACTACATGGCAATATCCTTGCCCGCGACCAGGCAAGGGGTTAAAAATCCTGTGGGGACTGTAATCGGTTTTGCTTGAAAACTAATCAATGAACAATGAAGAAACGGACGCCTCGTTACTGATACGCACCATGGTCTCTGCCAGTAATTCGGCAATCGAAATCTGACGAATGCGTCCGCAGGCAGCCGCCTCGGGTGAGAGTGGTATCGTATCGGTAACGACCAACTCATCAATGTCGGAATCGGTAATGCGCGCAACCGCGCTGCCGGACAATACGGGGTGCGTACAGTAAGCCAGGACTTTCTTGGCGCCCTGCTCTTTTAATGCTTGCGAGGCCTTGCACAGCGTACCGGCCGTATCCACCATATCGTCCATGATGACGCAGGTGCGCCCTGCCACGTCGCCAATGATGTTCATGACTTCAGACACATTGGCCTTGGGGCGGCGCTTGTCGATAATCGCCAGGTCAGAGTCCAGGCGCTTGGCCAGAGCCCGCGCGCGCACCACACCGCCCACATCGGGTGAAACAACGAGCAGGTCTTCATGCTGCTGCTTCCAGATGTCGCCCAGCAAAATTGGCGCAGCGTAAATGTTATCGACGGGAATGTCGAAAAAGCCCTGGATCTGATCGGCATGCAGATCAACGGTTAACAAGCGCTGCACGCCAACGGCTTGCAGCATATTGGCAACCACTTTGGCAGTAATGGCCACGCGCGCTGAGCGTGAACGGCGGTCTTGCCGAGCGTAGCCAAAATAAGGAATGGCGGCGGTGATACGGCCAGCCGATGCGCGCTTTAAGGCATCGACCATGACCATCAATTCCATCAAATTGTCGTTTGTCGGGTGGCAGGTCGACTGCAGGATGAACACATCCTGTCCGCGCACATGCTCTAATATCTCAACGTTAACCTCGCCGTCAGAGAAGCGGCCAACATTCGCCCGCCCGAGTGACATGTTGAGGCGCTTGACCACATCGGCAGCCAGTCTTGGATTGGCGTTGCCAGTAAAAACCATCAGGCTGTCGTATGACATATCCATCTGCTCAAAGGCTACGGCAGGAAAACGCCTGCCAATCGTGATCAAAATCGTGATCAATCGTGATCGGGGGATGAGTCTGGAGGTAATTCGTGGCTGGGGAGGAAGGATTCGAACCTTCGCATGCTGGAATCAAAATCCAGTGCCTTAACCAACTTGGCGACTCCCCAATAAAAAACAAAAGCGGATAACCAACGCGAATATAACAACTAACAACGGCTAGCAATTAAACCTGAACAGGCTGGCAAAAACTGCTAACGATAAATCGGCCGTACCGCGCTGACGCTGCACAATTTTACATCCGGCGATTAACCAAGAAGCAGTTGTGCAACGAAAGGACGCGCATTATGGTCATTTCTTTGCAAAGTGTCAAATGAAAATCAACGGATGTTGATCCATTCCTTGCGCAACGAATCCATCCATACCGCATGGCAAGCTTTTCCATGCCTCGTGCGCTGCATCAGCACGCTCAAACGCGACAAAACAGCACGCCCCAGAGCCACTCATGCGCGCATCCCCCCATTGCCGCAGCCATGATAAATACTCAGCCACCTGAGGATACAACGCGCTCGCAACGCTTTCCAGATCATTATGACCAAATCCGTCATGCCAATGCGTGGGGAGAATGGCAAGCGTATCGCGACACAGCCCCGGCGAAGTAAAAATCTGTGCCGTGGGCACAGCCACCGGCGGGATGAGCACCAAATACCACGCGGGCCGAGGCGTGACATCCGTGAACACCTCGCCCACACCTTCAGCGAAGGCCGTGTGGCCATGAATAAAGACAGGCACATCGGCACCCAGCGGCAGGGCAATGCGTTTTAATTGCTCGCGGCTCAACCGCGTGCCCCACAGGTGATTCAACGCAATCAAGGTCGTTGCCGCATCCGAGCTGCCACCGCCCAAGCCACCCCCTAAGGGCAAACGCTTCTCCACTTGCAGGCACGCACCCAAGCGGGCTGCAGCAGGATCAATCCGTACTGCCGCCTCGCGCAAAGCATGCGCGGCACGCACGGCCAAATGCTGCGCATCGGGCACGCCAGGCAAAGGGGTGACCAGAACGATGCGATCATCATCACGCGGCGCAAAGCGCAGCGTGTCGCCATGATCAAGAAACCGAAACACGGTTTGCAGCAAGTGGTAGCCATCGGCACGCCGCCCGGTGACATGCAAAAACAGGTTGATCTTGCCCGGCGCTGGCCATAAACGAAACCAATCAGAACGAACGCTCATGGTAAGCAAATACCACCCGCTGATGATGAAGCACGCGAAAGGCAGCATAAAGGCCCGCCCCCGCCCAGCCGCGAGGCGGGACACGGTCGGCGGCGCGGCGCAAGCGTCGCGCATTCCCGCCTCGCCCACCGCACGAGGGAGTGGGCTGTCTGGCTCGCTGCGCAAGCGGGGTGGCCCGGCATCAAATGGCGTTGTTTCACGCCCAAAGGCATCCCGGATCTGGCAGACGCAGTTCTCAATTCATTTATCTCGCGCGTTTTGCTCATCGAGGTCATCCCACGAATCAATAATCACTTGCAGCACAACATCTTCCCGCGTGACGCGCATTTTGCGTAAAAGTCGGCGCTGGCGGGACGGCGCGAAAGAAGCACCCTCGGCATAGGGCGTAAGGGGTGCGCCCGGCGGTTGTACGGTGGCATCCAGCACCTCAATGTGCCAGCCATCCACATCAGCCACCCATTCCGGGCGTGCGCCCCGCAGCCAATCCACCAGGCTATCCAGGGGCAGCGGCGTGCCGAACATTTGTTGCGCCAACGCGGGCAGGCTATCTGCCTTCATTGCGGGGCGACTGGGCTGCATGAGCTCTATGCCGTTGGCATCGCGCCGAATTTCAGCCACGCCCTGCCCAAGTGGCGAGAGGAATAGCACCGCATCCTCTATTGCAGAATGTTGCCAACGAAAGCGCACATGGTCTTGACGACGGCCTTGATGCAAAGCCAAGCGGCCATCAGCTACAAATGACGCCAACGGCGGGCCCAGTGGCGGATGTGACCCTGTCAATGCTGGGCCAGCGGGGCCAGACATCTGTGACAACGGCGCACAAGCCGTCAGGGTGGTTATACAAGCTGCCGCGATCAGCCAAGGTTTGCTGTCAAAAAAACGAGCAAACCCGGAAAAAATCATGCCCAGCATCCCGTTGAAAAAAATCAAGGCAAAAAGCGCTTGATCACTGCCTTTACCGCCTCGTTATCAGGATGCATTTTCTTCGCTTCACGCCAAATCTTGAGCGCCTCGTCACGCCGCCCAAGTTGCCATAACACTTCGCCCGTGTGCGCGGCGATTTCAGGATCCGGGCGCATCGCATAAGCTTTTTTCAGCAGCGTGAGCGCCTCATCCAGCTTGCCTTGACGAAACAAAACCCAGCCTTTGCTGTCCAAAATAAACGCATCATCCGGTGCGATCGACAGCGCTTTATCAATCAGCGCCGCCGCCTCAGGCAAACGCACGTTGCGTTCCGCCAGGGAATATCCCAAGGCGTTATAAGCCATCGCCTCCCCAGGTTTGAGCTCAATCAGGCGGCGCAGATGCTGCTCCATCTTGGCAACATCATTCACTTTTTCTGCAGCGAGCGCTGTCTCATAGAGCAACTCAGGGTCATCGGCCTGTTCTGCCAGGGCGGACTGCAACAACGCATAGGCCTCGGCATGGCGATTTTGCTGGCGAAACAATTGTGCTTCCGCAATCACTAACCGGCTGTCATCCACGGCGCCACTTCTGGCAATTTCAAGCTGCTCGCGCGCTTCATCCAATTGGTCCTGCTGAGCCAACAACTGCGCAGCGCGCACATGGGCGGGCAATTTCTGCTCGCCATTGGCCACTGCCCGATACCAATCCAATGCCTCATCGCGACGCCCGGCGTGCTCGGCAATCTGCCCCAAATAAAACCGCGCGGTATCCAGCTCCCCCTGGCCCAGCGCGACCATCCTTTTCAGGCTTTTTTCTGCCGTGGCCATATCGTTCACTTGCAGCGAGAGTATGCCAGTGGCAAACAATACACCCGGGTTATCGGGATTTGCCTTGAGCAATAGCTTAAATTCGTCGCGCGCATCGTCATAACGCGCATCCGCCACCAAAGCGCGCGCATAGGCCAAGCGCACGGTTTGGGCGTCGCGGTGGGCGGATAAATAGGTTTTCAGGAAATCACGCTGCGCCCCTCCCGTTGGCAAGAAGCTCGCTTTGAGCAACACTGCGTCATCCCACACCGGGCGCAGCGCTAAAGCCTGTTCAATTTCACGCAAGGCACTGGTTTTATCGCCCACCGCTTGCGCCGCGCGGGCACGCACCCAATGCGCCTCGGGCAAATCAGACGGCGCCGCAATATACGGCGTGGTGATTTTATCGACTATTTTTTTAACCGCCGCCTTGTCCGGATAACTCGCTAACGCGCGCTGTTGCGCCAGCAGCAACTCCCCCGTGCGCCCACCAGCACCGGCCAACTCACGGGACAGGTTTTCAGCGAGCTCATCCTCCCGGCCTGTGGCCATGAGCATGCTGGCCAGCATTTGCTGCGCTTTTTTATCTTGCGGATCAACCGCCACCCACATGCGCGCAGCCTCCAGTGCGGTGGTGTATTGCCGCGCGTACAAGGCGGCCTCTGTTGCACGGCGCACAATGCGCGGGTCACGCGTGTTTTTAGCCAAATCAAAATACACCTCGGCAGACAAGGCTGCCTCGCCACGCTGACCGGCAATTTCCGCCAGCAGAAATTCATACAGCATCTTGTTGGTCAGTTCAATCTTCGGCCATACCGCCTCTTCTTTGGCATCCTTTGCCAAGCCATCCGCCGCATCATCCGTTGGTTCAATAACCGGCGTGACGGGCATCGGCGCATTGGGCTGGTCCGGCTCAGGCGATGTCAGCGGCGCGGGGTACGCCAGCGTGCTGCACAGCAACAGGCACATTGCCATCGAAACTGCCCGCCCCACAGGCCACAACGCGCCTTGAAATTGCCCAACAGTTGCCCGCCCATTCATTTTTTTCATGCGTAAAAACTCCGGTAATCCCGCCCTGCACGTCGCATACAATGCGGCGATGTTATCAGTTTCGTCCTTCTTTCCATATGCCTGAATTGCCCGAAGTAGAAGTCACCTGCCGCGGCATTGCGCCTGCCCTGATTGGCCGCCGTCTGGCCAGCGCCGACTTTTACGCGCCCATGCTGCGTTACCCCTTGCCGCGCGACGCCCGTACCGAGTTTGTCGGCCAGACGCTCATCAACGTTACCCGCCGCGCCAAATATCTGCTGCTTGATTTTGGTACCGGCCACTTGCTCATTCACCTGGGCATGTCCGGCAGCCTGCGCCTGCTCCCCAATGGCACGCCGGGCACGCCGCCGCAAAAGCACGACCACGTCGATCTGGTGTTTGAGAAAACCACCCTGCGCTTGCGCGATCCCCGCCGTTTTGGTGCGGTGCTGTGGCTCACGGGGGATGCTTTCAAGCACCCGCTGCTCGCCAAGCTCGGCATCGAACCGCTGAATCCGGCCTTTGACGCCTTGTGGCTCAAAAACCATCTCAAGGGCGTCAAGACAGCCATCAAGCCAGCGCTCATGGACGGCCACCGCATCGTCGGCATCGGCAACATCTACGCATCGGAGAGCCTGTTTCGTGCCCGCATCAACCCGTGCACCCCTGCGGGCAGGATTTCCCTGCCGCGCTTGCAACGCCTCGTGCCCATCATCAAGGAAACGCTCCTTGCTGCCATCGCAGCCGGTGGCAGCAGCCTGCGCGACTTTATCCATTCAGACGGCAGCTCGGGGTATTTTCAACAACAGTATTTTGCCTACGGCCGCACCGGTGAGCCCTGCCGCATCTGCGGCCAACCCATCCGGGAAATCAAACAGGCGCAGCGCACCACGTTTTATTGTGCGACTTGCCAAGCCAGATAACTCACGAACACCTTGCCAAGCGCCCGGCAAAACAAATCAAGCCCCTTATTTGGCCGTAATGCGCAAAAACTTGGCCATCAACTCGTCTTTGGTTTCAACCCGGTTCGGGTCATTCGGGATGCAATCCACCGGGCACACTTCACGGCATTGCGGGGTATCAAAATGCCCAACGCATTCGGTGCATTTGTCCGGATCAATCTGGTAAATCTCATCCCCTTGCGAGATCGCATCATTCGGGCACTCGGGCTCACAGACATCGCAGTTAATACATTCGTCGGTAATCAATAAAGACATTTTTTCTTCCTTTAAACTATTTTCCTGGTCAACTGCGCCATCACAGGCGCTTGTACAAACTTGGACACGTCGCCGCCCAAGAGTGCGATTTCACGCACCATGGTGGATGAAATGAACATGTATTGCTCGGCCGGGGTGAGAAAAACCGTTTCCACATCCGGATACAAATTGCGGTTCATGCCCGCCATCTGAAACTCGTAATCAAAGTCTGACACCGCGCGCAGCCCACGTAACACAATGCTGGCGTTGTGCTCATACACAAATTTCATGAGTAAACCATCAAATCCGAACACCTCGACATTTTTCACGTCACCCAGAATCTCCTTGGCCATCGCGACACGATCAGCCAAAGAAAACAACGGCTGCTTCTTGCGGCTTTCGGCAACACCAATAATCACCCGGCCAAACAGGCGCGCCGCGCGCCGCACCAAGTCTTCATGCCCGCGCGTGAAGGGGTCGAACGTGCCCGGATAAACCGCAATGTTTGTGCTCATAAAGCCTCCAGCAGATGAAAGTAAACCTGGCCTGCCTGCCCCGCACGAGCCACTGACCAGCGCCCCAGGGTTTCAAGCGGCGCTTCAGCTTCCACATACAATCGCGCAGCAGGCGCTGCCAGTTCATCCAGCCGAGGCGCCATGCGCGCCAGCCAGCCCTTCCCGTAAGGCGGGTCAAGAAAAATCACATCAAACTGCCGCTGGTTTTCCCGCCCATCCACGCTTGGGGGCGCGAATTTTAACGCATCGCGCAAAAACAGTTCCAAACGATCGCAGGCAAAGATCGCCGCGTTTTTTTGCAACTGCAAAAAAACCGCCTTGGACTGCTCCACACTGGCCACATAATCCGCCCCGCGTGAGGCGGCTTCCAAGCCCAATATGCCGCTGCCCGCAAACAGGTCCAGGCACGACAAGCCGGTTAAATCCTGCCCCAGCCAGTTAAACAGCGTCTCACGCACGCGATCCGGCGTGGGGCGCAGGCCGGGCGCGTCCATGACCTGAATGCGCCGACTGCGCCATTCGCCCCCCGTAATCCGCACCTGACTCATGACGCATCGCGGCCTAATATGATGAAAACAACCGCCATTTAATCCGCCGCCACAATCACCGTCACCAAATGCTCGCGCATCACATGGCGCGCAAACGCCGCACGAATTTGCGCATTCGTGACCGCATTCACGCGTGCCGGAAAATCATCAAGATAGGTGAGCGGCAGGCTGTAAAACCCAATGGTCGATAAATAACCCAGCAATTTGGCGTTGCTATCCGTGCGCAAGGCCAAGCCATCAACCAGATTTTTTTTCGCCGCGACCAACTCTTTTTCCGTCGGGCCCTGGGCAATGAATTGATCCAGCACATCATTCACCACTTTCACGGCATCATCCACCTGTGAACGCTTGGTTTGCAGGTTGATATCAAACGGCCCCGGCAATAATTGTGGTGAGAAATACGAGCCCACGCTATAGGCATAGCCGCGTTTTTCGCGCACCTCCTTCATCAGGCGCGAGGCGAATCCGCCCCCACCCAGGGTGTAGTTGCCCACCAGCAAGGCAAAGTAATCGGGGTCACCTCGCCGCACGGCCGGCAAGCCAATATGCACATGGCTTTGCGCGGCAGAGTGCGGCAATTTGATGATTTGCGCTTTGGGTAAAACCACTGGCGGCAAGGGCACAATGGACACACCTGCCGCACCCGCAGGCAAGGCTTGCGATAACTGCGCGGCGATTGCTTCAGCTTCCGCTTTGGAAACATCGCCAATCAAGGAAATCGTCGCTTGTTTTGCGCTGTAGCGCTGCTGATAAAAATTCACCAGATCCTGCCGCGTAATGGCTGCTACCGTGTCCACGGTCGGACTCACGCCATACGGATGATCAGGATAAATGGCTGCGGTAAACCGCTTGGCCGCAATCGTTGCAGGTTGCGTATCGGCCTCCTGAATCGCTGCGATGCTGCGCTGCTTTTCACGCGCCAGCACGTCTTGCGGAAAAGTCGGCGCTGACAACACGGCGCGCAGGACGCCTAAAGCGGCCTCGCGCTCAGGCCTGGAAGACAAAGTGCGCAGCGCCACGCTCGCCCTGTCGTCACTCACCCCACCCCCCATTTGCGCACCGGTATCGAGCAAGCGCTCGGCTAACTGTTCTTCATTCAAGCCGCCCGCACCAGCGTCCAGCAAACCACGTGTGAGGCCCGCTACGCCCGCTTTTTCAGGCACGTCATAAGCCGCACCGGCAGCCAAATCAACCTGGATGTCCAGCATCGGCAGCCCGCGCGCCTGGACAAAATACACTCGCGTGCCGCTGGGCGTGATCCAGTGATCTATCTGGACGCCCGCATGCGCAGTCATGGCCAAGACAGCGCTTGCCAGAAAAATCAGCAAAAACCGCATGGATCGAACAGGGTTAAAGCGCGAGGAACAGGAAAAATAATTGGGCATCATGGCTTAAGAAAATTAAAAATGATAATTGGCCGCAACCCATCAATGAAGATGCGGTTTGGCGTCCGGGGTGGTGTGCGTTGCTTGCGCTTGGTTTGTCTCCATAGACTGCGGATCCAACACCGCAACCGTGAGCGTATCGTCGTTAAAGTATTTTTTCGCGACTGTCTGCACCTCTTCAGCACGCACGCTTTTGATTTGTTCGACCATCAAATCCACGTCACGCCACGACATGCCCACTGCCTCCACACCACCAATTTCCATCGCCTGCGCCATGAGTGAATCGCGTTTGTAAGTTTGTCCGGCGACTAGTTGCGTCTTGATCCGCGTGAGTTCGTCCTCTTTCACACCATCGGTTTGGATACGCGTAATTTCCGCTTTCAAGGCAGTCTCCAAGACCGCCACACTGCGGCCTTCGGCAGGTTGTCCGCCCAGCATGAACGTGGCCTCGCCACGCACCGTACTATCGTAACCGGCCGTCACCGATTGGGCGATGCGCTCGCTACGCACCAGATGCTTTTCCAGCCGCGACGCTTCATTGCCATCCAGCACCGCAGCCAAGACCTCCAAGGCATAAGCCTCACGATCATTTTTTGCGTCCGTCAAGCGCGGCACTTTCCACAGCATCGCCACATAAGGCAACTTGGCTTCGGCTTTCACCACCACGCGCCGCATGCCTTTTTGTGCCGGCTCTATTTGCGGCTTGCGCACGGGCAGGGCGTGGGCTTTATGCACGCCATAGTACTTCGCCGCCAAGCGGAACACTTGCCTGTGATCAACATCGCCTGCGACGACGACATACGCATTACCCGGCGTGTACCACTGGGTATACCACTGCCGCGCATCTTGCCAGGTCATGTTTTCCAGATCGTTCATCCAGCCAATGACGGGACGGCGATACGGGTGCGCCATGAACGCCATGCTACGCGCCGCTTCAAACACCTGCGCTTGCGGATTGTCGTCCGTGCGCAAGCGCCGCTCTTCCATTACCACCTTGATCTCTGACGCAAATTCAGCCGGGGTAAACACCAGGTTCGTCATCCGGTCCGCTTCCATCTGCATCATCTCGGGCAGCGCTTTTTTCGGCACGATCTGAAAATACGCAGTGTAATCATTCGAGGTAAAAGCATTATCCTGCCCACCGGCCGCCGCCACGCGTTTTGTAAATTCCCCTGCGGCCAGGCGCTTGGTGCCCTTGAACATCAGATGTTCCAAGGCATGTGCCACGCCTGAATGACCATCTGTTTCATCCATGCTGCCCACGCGATACCACACCATGTGCACGACCGTTGGCGCACGATGATCCTCTTTAACAATCACCCGCAATCCATTCGTCAATGTTGTCTCGAAGATAGTGGGCGTTGCCGTCGAATCAGCAAAAGTCGGCGCTGACAATACGGCGGCTATAACGGAAAACAGCAAAACAGCACAATACCTAAAAAGTCTTTTCATATTCAAAACAAAAGAACGCCTAAAAAAGTCAAGAGAAAACTAAAACCCCAAAAACAAACCTGCCACTTGCATCAATCCGTGATATCTAAAATACTCAGTGCGCCTTCATTCGGCGAGATGCATGCAAAACTGCTCTGTTAAAATGGTCGTCACGCGACATCTTATCGCTTCCGCCTCTGACAACACCCCCTATGTTTAGTTTCTTCAAAAAAAAGGATGTGCCCCAAATTACACCTGGGACATCTACACCTGAGCAAATACCTGCACAAACAGCGGCTGCCGAAACAGCCAGCTCTTTGACTGCAACAGTGCCAGCCACGGCGACTCAAACACCTGGGCCAGCTGTCGCCGCCACTGCTGATAACACGTCTCAAACGGCATCGGCACCCAAAAGCTCATGGCGAGACCGACTCAAAACAGGCTTGGCACGTACACGCGCCGCGCTCACCACGCCCCTGGGCGAGCTTTTTAGCCGCAGTCGCATTGATGCAGAACTCCTGGAAGATTTAGAAACCACCTTATTGACCGCCGACTGCGGTGTCGATGCAACACAATGGCTGCTTGATGAACTCAAAGCCAGCGTGAAAAAAAACCAGCTCGAAAGCCCTGCCCAATTACGCGAGGTGCTTGCCGAACGCATGACTCACCTGCTGGCACCACTGGAAAAATCACTGGATGTCAGCACCCATAAACCTTTCGTCATCATGATCGCCGGAGTCAATGGCGCAGGTAAAACAACATCTATCGGCAAACTCGCCAAGCACTTTCAAAGCCAGGGCAAAAGCGTACTGCTAGCCGCCGGTGACACTTTTCGCGCCGCGGCCAGGGAACAGCTTAAAACCTGGGGTGAGCGCAATAACGTGAGTGTCATCGCACAAGAATCGGGCGACCCGGCAGCCGTTGTTTTTGATGCCATTAACGCGGCGCGTGCGCGCGGGATTGATATTGTGCTGGCGGACACCGCCGGGCGCCTGCCGACACAATTGCACCTGATGGAAGAAATCGCCAAAGTCCGCCGCGTGATCCAAAAAGTGGATGCCACCGGCCCGCATGAAGTATTGCTGGTGCTTGACGCCAACATCGGCCAAAACGCCGTGCAGCAGGTCAAGGCATTCGACCAATCCATTCAGGTCACGGGTCTGGTACTCACCAAACTGGATGGCACAGCCAAAGGCGGCGTGCTCGCCGCCATCGCGCGACAATGCCCAAAACCTGTACGTTTTATCGGCGTGGGTGAAGGGATTGATGATCTGCAACCCTTCCGCGCCCATGAGTTTGTTGATGCCCTTCTATCCGGCACAGAAAAACCGGAAAACAAATAAAGCCGCAAACGGGTCCTGTCAAAAATCGACAGGCTTGATGATGCGCTGAGGCACTGGGCCAGCGACTGGACCGCAACATGAAGAAAAGCAGGCACTCACGCTCTTCATGCCTTAACTTGCCTTAACTTGCCGAACCCTCCCGCATATTCTCTAATCATGGCGCGGGACCGAAAATAGCCAGCAGCGTCAAATCTTTTTCTATATCAAAAAAAGAGTGCTCCGTCGTTGCGCTCACAAAGAGCACCATCCCCGGCCTGACTTCGCGCTCGCCATCGGCCATGCGCAACCTGGCCAAGCCGTCCAAGACAACATAAATCTCGTCCTCCAGATGGGGCGCTTGCATATCCAGCGAGCCCACAGGCAGGTGGTACATGGCACAGGACATTTTCGCTGTCCGCAAAAACTCCATGAAACGAGGCTCAGTGCCCTCAACTTTCTGTTTCAGATTTTCCAGATCGAATGCTTGCCAAGCACTTTCAGACATAACGCCTCCTGTTATTTAAACCTGTATTTTTCCTGACACCCACGCAAACGCACATAGCGCCGATGAGCCGCCCCGCCCAGCCTTCCCTCGCGGAGAGGCTTCTATCCGGCTCACTGCACCCGGTGACTACACAGCGCACTTGCCCAAGTCTTTCGTTAAACCAGCATCCCGGCAAAACACCCAACACCATTTCAGGGCACTTATGCCTCAATCCGCACCAACACTGTGCGGCCTGCGCCTTCAAAATTCAACTTCCAGCTCTTCAATGTCTATCGGCTCAAGCTTGGCTGCGGCTATCCATTCCTGCATCTCCGGCATCGCCATCACGGTCTCGCAATAGGCCGCGCATACGGGGTCAAGCGCCACGTTGTAGGTCAAAAACCGCGTCACAACAGGTGCATACATCGCATCGGCCATACTGCGCTGCTTACCGAACAACCAGGGGCCACCATAGCGCGCAAGACAATCCCGCCATATCTCCGTGATGCGCTCGATGTCACCCTTGGCTCTGGACCATACGGTAAATTTCTTTATCTTGGCACTCACGTTCATCGGCAAAGCCGAGCGCAGCGCAGAAAAGCCCGAGTGCATCTCACCGCAAATCGAACGGCAGTGAGAACGCGCAATTGGATCGCTAGGCAATAAACCGGCTTCGGGTTTGATTTCATGCAGATATTCGCCTATCGCCAAGGTATCCCAGACAGAAATACCTGCATGTTCCAAGCGCGGAACCAGCACAGAAGGAGACAACAACAACAACTCGGCTCTAGCCGAAGCATCATCAATTGCCACCAGTTTTTCGGTCACGGGCAAGCCTGCAAAACGCACCAATAACCAACCGCGCAACGACCAGGAAGAATAATTTTTACTGCTCAGGGTAAGCATGGCCGGCGCTGTGGGCGTTACCGGCGCTATCGCCGATGGCGTAGTGCATCCGGTTGTTGCCTGCGTATGGGCTTCCACTGAATGGGTTGTTTTGGCTTTGGTCATGAAAACTCCACTAAAAAAAGAGGGACTACCTATGCTATTCGTAAGATACACTTACAGATTACATGCAAAAATTTATAGACAAAATCTGCCATCGCGCCATCATCGCTTATTGCTCAGCCGCCAAGTGAAAACATCATAGCGCTTTTGCCAGATATTGCTGGATATTGCCTTTTCCCCGCTGCTTTTCGCTCCGTTTTTCGTTTTTATTGACCCAGCCATTGATAATCATTCAAATAATGATCTTCACGCTGCCCGACCAAATGTCTTAGCAAAGTGCATACCATCTCTTTTATTCAAGCCTCACATCAAGCATCTCACGCCACCTCGCCGTGACACTTTCGCATGTATTTTGCTTGAGCCTCCCCAGTACGCATCTTGAAAACCGTTAGGACACTCTCGCCAAAAAGGATTTTTCCCATGGTCACGACTACCGCGCCACATTACCAACTGTATCAGGCTGCCTTTGATGCCTGTTATCCCATGCGGAGCACCGCACGCGCGCTTACCCCCTGGCTGCATCAAACCATGTCGTGGATGCCCGATAACTTTTTCATTCGCAAGCTCACGGCCATGTGTGAAGCCGTTACCTTGGCGGGGCTCACGCACGAGCGGCCAAGTTTTGGCATTGATCGCGTTGAAGTGGATGGTCAAACCATCGCCGTGCATGAAGAAGCCGCGCATGCCACCCCTTTTGCCACGCTGCTGCATTTTCGCAAAGACATGCCCAATCCTGGCCCCAAGGTGCTGCTGATAGCGCCGATTTCCGGTCACTTCGCGACCTTGCTGGCCAGCACCGCGCGCACGCTATTACAACATCATGACGTCTACATCACCGACTGGCACAACATCCGCGATGTGCCACTCTCGGCCGGCACATTTGACATGGATGCCTTCATTACGCATTTGATTGAATTCATCAATCATTTAGGGCCTGAAAATCACCTCGTCTCGATTTGCCAGCCCACCGTTGGCACCCTGGCAGCGGTGGCGGTCATGGCGGCGAATCAAAGCCCCAACCAGCCGCGCAGCATGACGCTCATGGCTGGCCCCATTGATTGCCGCATCAATCCCAGCGTCGTCAATAAACTGGCCAATGAAAAACCCATTGAATGGTTCAAAAAAAATCTCATTGGCGTTGTCCCCTTGCGTTACAAAGGCGCCTTGCGTCGGGTGTACCCTGGTTATATGCAAATATCCGCCTTTATCAGCATGAACGCCGAGCGCCACATGGATTCCTTCCGCCACATGTATATCAGCCGCATCGAAGGCAAGCATGAAAAAGCAGAAAACATTCGTGATTTTTACGCTGAATACCTGGCCATGATGGACATGCCTGCCGAGTTTTATCTCGAAACGGTTCGTCTCGTATTTCAGGAACACGCGCTACCTCGCGGCAAACTGACTTATCGCGGTCAGCCGGTTAATCCTTCCGCCATTCGCCGGACGGCCTTATTCACGATCGAGGGCGAAAAGGATGATATTTGCTCCATCGGCCAAACACTCTCCGCCCACGATTTATGCAGCAAACTCGCGCCCTACCGCAAGCAGCACCATCTTCAGCCTGGCGCGGGGCATTACGGCGTGTTTAACGGCAAGCGCTGGGAGCGCCAGATTTATCCGCGTGTGCGTGCCTTTATTCATGACTTTGACGAATAAGCCAATGACCAAACACATCAATCAATCAGTCTCCGCACGCCGTTCATAGCCGACAATCCCGCCCCGAAAAGTCGGCGCTGGCAGGACGGCAATGATAGTCTGCACGTGCCAGAATGAACACGGCATGAACGCTGCATTTTTACCCGGGCAAATGCACAAACGCCCACCCATCGGGCTCATGTGGCACTTGCCCCTGCATTTACTCTGACGCCTGCAAAGAATATCTCACCTGGCCCACAAGCCCTCGCCTTGATACCCAGTAAACTACGTGACAATCTCACTGTACGTTTGACGACTCTCGCTAACATCCGCCTTATTTCATTCCGTAATGTCCGCACCTGCCGCCCCCATGATCCGCTTTGACCGTGTTTCCAAGCGCTACCCGCCGGGCATGGATGCCTTGTCCGCGCTCAGTTTTACGGTGGCTGAAGGGGAAATGGTCACCATTACCGGCCATTCAGGCGCTGGCAAATCCACTCTGCTTAACCTCATCGCCGCAATCGAAAAGCCTACCTCGGGCTGCGTATTAGTGGCCGGAAAAAATGTCAGCAGCCTCTCGCGTACCGCCTTACCCTACTTGCGACGTCGTTTGGGGCTGGTGCTACAAAATCAACAATTGCTGTTTGACCGCACCGTATTTGATAACGTGATGCTGCCGCTAGCCATCACCGGTTTCCCACCCAAAGAAGCTGCACAGCGCGTACGCGCCGCCCTCGATAAAGTGGGCCTCGCCGCACGGGAAAAAGCCCTCCCGATTGCCTTATCCGGCGGCGAGCAACAACGCGTAGCCATTGCCCGCGCTGTGGTCAGTCGCCCGGCGATTTTATTGGCGGATGAACCTACCGCACATCTGGACAGCGGAACAGCCGCCGATGTTGCCCGCATTTTCTATGAATTCAACCGCGCAGGTGTCACCGTGCTGATCGCCACTTACGACGCACAACTCTTCCCCGGTGTCCGTCCCTTGCACCTGGACCATGGACACCTCATTCCTTCAAGTGCTGAGCATAGCCTCACCCGCGCTTCATGCTGAACACCTGGCTCCATCAGCACCGCCTTGCACTGCGCCTTGCACTGCGCAGGCTCAGCAAAACGCCCTGGATTACGCTACTCTCATTGCTCGCCATCGGGATTGCCATTACGCTCCCCGCCGGCGGCCAGCTCCTTTTGGATAATGCTCGTCAGCTTTTGCGCAACGCCTCAGCCACACCGCAGATCTCTATTTTCATGGTCACTAGCGCTCGCCGTGCAACAGCCGACGCCTTGTCCGCCAAATTAAATAACCATGCAGCTGTCGCCCGGTTTCAATTTTTACCTCGCGAAGCAACCCTGGCGCGCATTAAAACCAATCCCAACTTGCGTGAAGTTGTTGAAGCGCTACCTGACAACCCTTACCCTGACGCCTTTATTGTCACCGCTCGCGACGACTCAGCTGCCTCCCTCGACGCCCTGGCTGAGGAGTTCCGCCAATGGCCTGATGTCGCTCACGTACAACTTGATTCCGCGTGGGTTCGCCGTCTGGATGCTTTTTTGCGTTTAGGCCGCAATGCACTCGCCCTGCTAGGTGGCTTATTAGCCGCCGGATTAGTCGCCATCACCTTCAATATCACGCGCATGCAAGCGCTCACGCATCGCACGGAAATCGAACTATCCCAATTACTGGGCGCAACCCCGGGCTTTATTCGTCGCCCTTTCCTTTATTTTGGTGCCCTTCTTGGCCTAGGTGGCGGCCTCACGGCCTGCGTCCTCGTCACCCTTGCCACTTGGTGGCTGGACCGTCCCCTTGCTGACTTACTCTATCTTTACGATATTCGCTTTTCTTTGCAACCCCTCCAGCCACGCGATACAGCCGTCTTGCTTGGCGCTTCAACTCTCCTGGGATGGTTGGGTGCGCTACTCTCCCTGGGGCAACGCCTCCGGCGCGCTTGACATGAAACGGTAATCCCCCCGGAATTCGTGACGCAGGCGAGGGCGGGCCTTGATGCTGCCTTTCGCATGTTTCACATCATCAGCGGGCGGCATTTACTTACCATGGGCGTTAGCGGCTAGGTTTCACTGATTAATCAGGTTCGCAAAGAAGGAACCTTTCGCCCTGATCTTGTCGAATAAATAAGGCAGCATACGTAGGGTAGGTAGCATACGCAGTTCAAGCGTTTGTTATAGTTTGTTAGAAGGGGAGTCTTGGTAAAATTTGAAACCGCGTCCTGCCAGATAATGGCTCTCGATTTAATCTCCGTAACTGATCCAGTGTATGGCAACGTTTTGAGAAAAGACGGGTTACCTCACTCACCCGTGTCAGCTATCACAGTTGCGCGCAGCTTCAATTTAAGCTTCCAACATCGAATTGCGCGCTTCGCCCTGAACTTACAGAAAATTTAGCACTCTACTTCACAGAGTGCTAATATATTTCCCTACGGAGGTAAAACATGAGTCACGCGTTATCTCAATTGCAGTTTCCATCGCTATCGTCAGCGGGCAGTATCGAAGCGTATATTTCAGCTGCGAATCGCATGCCTATGCTCAGCGAATCTGAGGAGTTGGCTTTGGCACGGCGTTTTGTTACGAGCGGTGATATTGAGGCCGCACGAACATTGGTCACATCTCATCTCAGGCTGGTTGTCGCCATCGCGCGCAGTTATTTGGGCTATGGCTTGCCCCATGCTGATCTTATTCAGGAGGGTAATATTGGCTTGATGAAAGCAGTCAAGCGTTTCGATCCCGATCGTGGCGTGCGCTTGGTGTCATTTGCCATGCACTGGATCAAGGCGGAAATTCACGAATACATCATTAAAAATTGGCGTCTCGTGAAAATTGCCACGACGAAAGCGCAGCGTAAATTGTTTTTCAATTTGCGCAGCATCAAAGCCTCCCTTGCCCAAAATGAAGACACCGTGCAAAGCTTTGGCACATTAACCGATAGCAACGTTCATCATGTTGCTCAGAAGCTCGGCGTCAAACCTGAAGATGTCATCGAAATGGAAGCGCGTTTTACCGGCGGGGATATTTCACTGGAACCTGGAAGCGATGAGGAAGATGACCATCTTGCACCCATTGCCTATTTAACGGCAGACAGTTCCACCGAGCCAGTCGCAGTTATGGAACGTAAAGCCCTGGATCATTTACAAGATGAAGGCTTGCAAAACGCACTCGGCGCATTGGATGATCGTAGTCGAGACATCATTCAGCGTCGTTGGCTTGCAAAGGATGACGTAGCTGTTGCCACGCTCCATGAATTGGCAGATGAGTATGGAATATCTGCGGAACGCATCCGCCAAATTGAAGTTAAGGCGCTTCAACGAATGAAAAGTGTACTCATCACCGCAGCTTAAGATAAGTTCTCGCGGCTAGCGATGAGGACAACCGCACCAGCCCTATAAAAAAGCCTTGGAAATAAACCTTCCAAGGCTTTTTTTCTTACATCGCTCAACTGCTGAAAATTTTTGCATCGACATCAAGATGTTATTTGCCTAGCTCAGCCCTCTGCCAAAAGCAGCCTTATATCTTCCGCAATATGTTGTGCTGATTCGCCATATTTGACATACAACCGCAAACGCCCTTGCAAATCATAGATATACACACCTGCAGAATGATCAACTGAATAAACCTCCGGCGTACTACCTGGTTGCTTTTTATAAAACACCTTAAACGCGGTGGCTGTAGCTTCTGTTTCAGCCAAGCTCCCTCTCAAACCCAAAAAGGAGGGGTCAAAAGAAGGCATGTACTGTGCCAGAAGCTCTGCCGTGTCCCGCTCAGGGTCCAGCGTGATGAAAATCACCTGGATCCGATGCGACTCTTCTCCCAGCAATGCCATCGTCTGCTTGAGCGTTGAAAGTGTTGTCGGGCAAACATCCGGACATTGCGTATAACCAAAAAAAACGATCGCAACCTTGCCCTTAAAGTCAGATAAGCGACGCTGCTTGCCATATGGGTCTTGTAATGAAAAATCAACACCCATCGCCCCACCCGTAACATCCGTTGCATGAAAATGGGGCGCAGGCGTGCACCCGATGAGCAGCAGTGCCACTATTAAGAAAAGCAAGCGATGCATCATTTGGCGTAGGGGATATAGTGATCAACCAGCAATACAGCAAATAAAAGCGAAAGATAAGTAATTGAAAACAGGAATGTCTTCTTCGCAATCAAATCGCTATAATGCCGCCAGACTTTCCAGGCGTAGACCAGAAAAATCGCATCCAGGATCAGGGCAGCGAACAAATATACCCATCCACTCATGCCTATGATGAATGGCATAAGTGTTACTGCCGTGAGCAATATCGTGTACAAAAAAACGTGTAGACGGGTAAATTCAGGGCCATGCGTGACTGGCAGCATGGGAATGCCTGCCACCGCATACTCTTCTGTTCTGTAGAGTGCCAAAGCCCAGAAATGAGGCGGAGTCCAGATGAAAATAATCAGCACTAAAACCCAGGCTTCTGCAGGCACTGAATTCGTCATGGCAGCCCATCCTAAAGCGGGTGGCATAGCACCCGATAGCCCGCCAATCACGATGTTTTGCGGCGTCCTTGGTTTTAAAAAAAGTGTATAAATCACCGCATAACCAAGAAACGTTGCCAGGGTGAGTAACGCAGTCAGCGTATTAACCCACACGAACAAGATTAACATCCCCAGTCCGCCCAAAGCGCTAGACCAGCCCAGCGCTGCTGCAGCACTAATTGCCCCGCGCGCCGTAGGCCTGTCACGCGTGCGCGCCATTGCCTGGTCAATCTTCAACTCAACCAAGCAATTAAATGCTGCAGCAGCTGCAGATACCAGACCAATACCAACGGTTGCAGCAATCACACGCCAGAAAGTGAGGTTGTCACTTGGCGCAAGGAGCATGCCAATGAAGGCACAAAATATGATGAGAGAAATTACGCGCGGTTTTGTCAACGTAAGATAATCGCCGACCATGACACCAAAATTATTGCCCAAACTGGGGGATACTGGCTGATGCGGAGTTGCTATCGTCATGGTAAAAAGTCCCCCTCTATCTAAACTAATCCTGAAAAGCGCAGCAAGTGCGCCAAGTCTTTAAGTATGCCTTTCGGGCTTTTTTGATCGTCGTACCGTAATACCAAATTACCCTTAGGGTCTATCAAGTAAATGTAAGCCCCCGGATCTTTGCCTAGCATTAAGTCCGGCAAATCTTTTGCACTGCCCACACGGGCCAGATAAAGGCCAGTGTGTTGCTTCAACAGTTGTGGATCTATTTTTCCTTCCCCTGTAATAACCCACACCCTCTCTACATGCGCCATGCCCTCGTTTTGAGCGATACGTATTTGGCGCATCAGGTACAACTTTTTTTGACATCGGACTTCACACTCAGCAGGTTGCACAGTTAAAAAAATCCATTTTTTTGCCACCGCTTGTTCAACACTTATGGTGCTGCCCTCCACCTTCAGCCCCCCCAGGCCTGCCGATTTGAGCGCCAGCAATTCACCGTGATTAGTATGGGACTCGGGCTTCCATAAGGCGAACAAGACATAGGAAGCGACAACCGGCAGGGTTGCAATGAGGAAGAACAGGATGAGTGTTCGCTGTGACTTGGTCATTTTAATTTTCGAGTATCCATTTTAAGCAACCCTAATCTATCGGATGTTCTGTCTTTTGCGGCGCAGCAGGTAATAAGCCCAGATAGAAAACGTAGCGAGCGCCATTGAAAACCATTGTATGGCGTAGCCACGGTTCCGATCTGCACCACTTCCTGCCTTGGGCCAGTCTCGCACGAGCCCATCAGGCACATTGTTGGTCTGATAAAGAATAACGGGCTGAACTCTCAAACCAGACCATGTCGCATAAGCACTAGGTTCTAACTCACTCCAGACCGCCCCTTCACGCGCAGCTTTTCCCATATATGCGACACGAGGTGTGCGCTGATGAATGATTCCTTCAACTGTTTGCAAATCATGCCCAGTCTTGAATGTAGGTAGAACCCTCCGGCTATCCGTCGCACGAATCCAGCCACGATTGACAATAACATAACTATTTGTGCCAGTGATGCGCAGGGGCATGAGCACTTCATATCCAGCCTGCCCCTGATAAATTCGGTTATCCAGCCAAATCATCTTTTCACTGATCCAGTGCCCGCTGGCTTTAGTGGGATAATCAAGCATTTGTGCAGCATTAACAAGTTCAGGGCCTAGTGCAATAGGTTGCGCAAAATGAAGCTTATCTCGACGAACTGCCTGTGCTTCTCGTTCATGTGCTCTATCTAGCTGCCAAAATCCCAATTTTGAGGTCAGCAAGACAACGGTCAGGGCAACAAAAGTCGGTATTAACTTTTTCAATTCGATCAAGAGTACGATTTTTTTGCACTCACATTAACTGATATATCCCTGGTCATTTCAACTAAACTATCCGCATAACCCCTTGGGGAAATAGTGGGAAATAGTTTTGGTACCCTGATGAAAATTGCAATTATTTTGATGCTTCTCGCAATCTTCGCGAGCTTGTTTTCTGCCTTGTTTTTCTTATTCCAGGATAAGGAGGGCTCGACACGAATCATAAAAGCACTCACTTACCGCATCACACTTTCAATTGTGCTTTTTTTAACGCTCATTGCCGCCCATTATTTTCAATTAATCAAAAAATAAAATCGGATTGATCCTGCCAAGCTGTAGTTTCCCAAGCTTATTTGCACTTAAAAAATTAGCACTCAAAACGATAAACGCTATTTTTTAATTGTGCATAAAACTTAAAGCCAATACACGACAACGAACAAAAACAGCCAAACCACATCAACAAAGTGCCAGTACCAAGCAACGGCTTCAAATGCAAAATGATGTTTCGGGCTGAAGTCACCTTTGATTGAACGAAACAGCATAACAGCCAGCATGATTGCGCCAAGTGTCACGTGAAAACCGTGAAAACCAGTCAGCATATAAAAGGTGCTGCCATAGCCGCCTGTCGATAGTTTCAAGTTCATTTCAGAATAAGCATGTGAATACTCTTCTACCTGAAACATCAAGAAAATTGCACCTAATACAATGGTCAAAAACAGACCAATAATCAGTTGCTTGCGCTGCTCTTTCATCAACCCCCAATGCGCCCAGGTTAGCGTCGCACCAGAAGCCAGTAGCAGCAGGGTATTAACAGCAGGCAACCCCCAGGGCAACATGGCGTCCCAGTGTTCCTTAAAGGCTGGGCCTGCCGTCGGCCAAACAGCTTTAAATCCTGGCCAAATCATGGCATTTTCAAGGCTGGACAAATCCGGAACGGAAATTGTTCGAATATAGAAAAGCGCACCGAAGAAGGCTGCGAAAAACATGACTTCTGAAAAAATAAACCAACCCATACCCCAGCGAAAAGAAACATCCACTCGTTTGTTGTATGCACCAGCCCGCGACTCGCCAATTACTTTGGCAAACCAGCCATACATCATATAAAGCAAAACAACTACCCCGGCAACCAGGGTTGGCATTCCCATACCAATTTTATTCATTACCATCACAGAACCAGTCGCCATCAACAACAGTGCACATGATGCCACCAGAGGCCATGCTGAGGGGCCAGGAACATAGTAGTAAGTTTCTTCTTTTTGTGCAGCCATATCGATCTCCCTTTAAATCTTGAACTTAGGCTGATGTTCCGATGGAGGCCAAAATTACTTTGACGAGCACCAAAACACCGACTACAAAAATAATTCCTCCGACGATGCCAGCAATAATCGCCTGTGACACAGAAATACTTGCAGCATCTGACGCATAGTCTTTTTTACGCCGAATCCCTAAAAAAGACCAAAAAACAGCTGCCGCCAAGGTCAGTAAGCTTGCTTTCTGAGTGCCACCGGCATTCTCATCATCAGATTTCATACCCCACCCTTCGCAGGCTCCGCGACACCTTGTCCTGAAGCAGATCGTTGATTCCCCTCAACCTCAAAAAAAGTATATGAAAGTGTAATGCTGGTTATTTCTTTTGGAAGTTCAGCATCCACGACAAACACAACTGGCATATCACGCTTTTCGCCCGCCGCTAATGTCTGCTTATTAAAGCAAAAGCACTCAAGCTTGCGAAAATGCTCGCCAGCTAATGGCGGACCGTAACTTGGAATCGCTTGCCCTGTCACCGCGACATCCCGGTTATTCACCACTTCAAAATTGACTTGTGTAAGCTCACCAGGGTGAACGCTAACATGGCTTACCAACGGCTTGAATTTCCAGGGCATATTATGCACATTGGTATCAAACTCTATTGATATTTGCCGTGTTTTATCTATCTGCGTATTCACAGGCAAGTCGGTTACACCTGTTTGATTTATTCCTAACACAGTGCACATGACGGGATAGAGCGGAACCAAAGCGTACCCAAACCCAAACATGGCCACTGCGAAAGCGCCCAACTTAAGCAAAGTGCTTTGGTTACGCTTAACAACTACTGGCGCAACCGGCTCATCTGAGTGCGTCGTCATTTACTTGCATACCAGGTGAGCGCGATATAGCCAAAAAAAACGACCGCAGCAAACAATGCAAGTACTGCTGCAGTCACTCTTTTTTTGATTTTTAAATCAGCAGAAGTCATATTTTCTTTTCGGGATAAATCGCAATGTATCTTTGAAGGCTACCAGCCACTCAAATTATTTAACAACGGGCTGAACTTCCCAGGTATGGTGCGGCGCAGGCGAAGGCACATCCCACTCTAATCCCTCCGCACCGTCCCACGGCTTGGCTGGCGCCTTCTCCCCCCCCCTGATACAGACGATTACGTTGTAGAGAAACAGCAATTGAGACAAGCCGAAGCCAAAAGCACCCAGTGTGGAAATCTTGTTGAAGTCCGCAAACTGCAAGGCATAGTCAGGAATACGACGCGGCATACCCGCCAGGCCAAGGAAGTGCTGAACAAAGAAAGTCATGTTAAAGAACACAAATGAACACCAGAAATGAACCTTGCCCATGGTTTCGCTATACATATGCCCAGTCCATTTGGGCAACCAGTAGTAGGCTCCTGCAAATGCAGAGAAAAGAGCACCGGCCACCATGGTGTAATGGAAATGTGCAACAACGTAATAGGTATCTTGCATTTGGACGTCAACTGCAGCCATAGCCAGCACAAGTCCCGAAAAACCGCCAATGGTGAAGAGGAAAATAAAACCGATCGCAAACAGCATGGGGGTCTCAAACGTCAGAGAACCACCCCACATCGTTGCCGTCCAGTTAAAGATCTTCACCCCAGTCGGCACTGCAATGAACATGGTTGCATACATGAAATAAAGCTGTGCCGTCAGTGGAAGACCTGTCGTATACATATGATGAGCCCACACTGTAAATGACAGGACACCAATCGCGGCTACCGCATAAACCATTGATGCATAACCAAATAAAGGCTTGCGAGAGAAGGTTGAAATCACTTGGGAAATAATGCCAAAACCCGGAATGATGACGATATAGACTTCAGGATGACCAAAAAACCAGAAAATGTGCTGAAACAAAACAGGATCACCACCACCTGCTGCATTAAAGAAACTTGTGCCAAAGTGACGATCTGTTAACGTCATCGTTACAGCACCAGCCAAAATGGGCATAACCGCAATGATCAGAAATGCAGTCACCAGCCAAGTCCAGCAAAATAAAGGCATTTTCATGAGCGTCATGCCAGGAGCACGCAAGTTCATGATGGTAGTCGCAATATTAATCGACCCCATGATGGAGGAAATGCCCAAAATGTGAATCGCAAAAATTGCCATATCCATACCCATGCCTTGCTGAATGGTCAGCGGCGGGTAAAGCGTCCACCCAGCCGCAGCGGCGCCACCAGGAACAAACAAAGAAGTTGTCAGTAACAGAGCAGCAGGCGGTAGCATCCAAAAACTCAGATTATTCATGCGGCCGAAGGCCATGTCTGAAGCACCAATTTGCAGTGGCAGCATCCAGTTCGCAAACCCAACAAAAGCCGGCATGATCGCGCCAAAAACCATAATCAGGCCATGTAGCGTCGTCATCTGATTAAAGAATTCAGGTTGCACAATCTGCAAGCCTGGCTGAAAAAGCTCAGACCGAATGGTCAGCGCCATACAGCCACCGACCAAAAACATGGCAAAACTAAACCACAAGTACATCGAACCAATATCCTTATGATTGGTTGTCGTAATCCACCGCATGATGCCGCCAGGCTCATGCCCATGGTCGTCATGGGCAGAAAAATGCCCGTGTGCCGTTGTAGTTGCTGTATTCATGTTGCTCTCCTGATCTTTCCTAATTAAGCATGAATCTATCAATAGTTAGCTGCAAGCAGACAATCACTTGGCGTGGGACTTAATTTCTGCCGGCTGAACAATGTCCCCCATTTTGTTACCCCACGCATTTCGTTCATAAGTAATAACAGCAGCAATTTCGGCATCCGAGAGCTGTTTGCCAAATGCGGCCATGGCAGTTCCCGGCTTGCCATTAACAACCCGGTCAATATGCCCCTCTTTCGGACCCGTAGCGATCTTGGACCCATCCAAAGCAGGAAACGCTGGCGGCAAACCCTTACCGGTGGGCTGATGGCAAGCAGCACAGTTCTGCAAGTAAACAGCCTCACCACGCGCCATCAACTCCGGCAACGTCCATACCTTTGCTGGATCATCCGCAACAGCAGCCATCTTGGCTTTCTGCTCTGCCACCCACGCCGAATACTTCTCTTGCGATACCGCATCCACAACGATAGGCATAAATCCGTGATCCTTGCCACACAATTCAGCGCATTGACCACGGAAAGTACCCTCACGCTCAGCACGGAACGAAGTATCGCGAATAAAACCCGGCACAGCATCCTGCTTTACTGCGAGAGCTGGCACAAACCAAGAGTGAATGACATCCTCTGCCGTAGTCAAAATACGTACTTTTTTACCAACCGGAACCACCAAATGATTATCCACCTCGAGCAAATAATGCTCACCTTTGGGCACTTTGCCATCAATCTGCTCGCGTGGCGTAGACAAGACACTCTTGAACTTGATACCCTCACCCTCGCCCTTGATGTAGTCATACCCCCACTTCCACTGATAACCCGTCGCTTTAATGGTGATATCAGCACCCGTTGCATCACGCATGGACACCAGTGCCTTGGTCACCGGCCAAACCATCACGAGCAAAATAATCGTCGGGATAACGGTCCACAGGATTTCCACTGCCGTATTTTCATGAAATGTAGCAGACTCGCGCCCTGGCGCTTTGCGGTGCTTGACAATGGAATAAAACATCACCCCAAAAACACCTGCAAAAATAACGCCACAGATGTACATCATCATCATGTGCAAGTCATATACAGTATGCGCAAGCTTCGTTGCAGGTTCCTGGAAATTAACCTGATAAGCCGCATTCGCAGAGTAGGCTAGCAAGCCCAAAACCAACCCAGCGAAAAGACGTGACACCCCCAACTTTTGCGTTGATCCGCTCATCTTTAAACCTCTTTTTATATCAAGAATCAAGAACAAAACTTATTCCCCATTTAGGCAGAGCTGCCCGCTGACCTTACAGTCAAACCCCACAACTTCATAAACATGAAGCTGATTTGACATAGATCAATCTAAAAATTTGACTCCAGTCTATCATGTCGATCACGATCTGCTAGGTGCAACCTCGGTGCAGGATCAGGATGGCCGTAAAACAAGCCTCGCAAAAGCCTCTGTCATCAGCCCCTGTCATCAGCCCCTGTCACCGGCTCCTGTCATTGACTCCCGTCACCGCCCGATTAGCTACCCAACGCGAGTGCCTGCAACAGAATCTCGTGCACCCCCGCGAAGCCTCCATTGCTCATCACCAGGATGTAATCACCCCCACGCGCATGCATTGAGATTGACTCAACCAACATATTGATGTCATCAAAGCAAGTCGCCTTAGCCCCTAGCGGTGCAAGGGCAGCAGAAACATTCCAACCCACATGATGGGTATAACAAATAACCTGATCTGCCAGTTCGAGGCTTGATGCCAGCCGATCAGACATCGTTCCGAGTTTCATCGTATTAGAGCGCGGCTCTAGTACAGCAAAAATACGCGCATCACCCACCTGTTGCCGCAAGCCCTCCAAGGTTGCACGGATAGCTGTGGGATGATGAGCAAAATCATCAATCACCGTCACGCCCCTGACCACCCCCCGCACCTCCAGTCGGCGCTTAACCCCGACAAAACACCCCAGCGCCTGAATGCCCACAGCCACCGGCACGCCAACATGCCTCGCTGCGGCAAGTGCCGCCACGGCATTTGCGCGATTATGTTCCCCCGGCAAGGCAAATGCTGACACTCGCCCCACAGCCCTGCCTGACAAACCAAGCTCAAAACCACCCTTTGCATCCGCTGCCATGGCGCTGGTTGTCCAGCCCTCCTCAGGCTGGCCGTTGAACCACGCCACCTCCGTCCAGCAACCACGTGCAAGAACCCGCCCTAGCGCCGACTCGGCACGATTGGCGATAATCAAGCCATTACTCGGTATCGTTCTGACCAGATGATGAAACTGTGTCTCAATGGCCACCAAATCAGGAAAAATATCTGCATGATCAAATTCAAGATTATTCAGAATGACCGTGCGCGGACGGTAATGCACAAACTTTGAGCGCTTGTCGCAAAACGCCGTATCGTATTCATCCGCCTCAATCACAAAAAAAGGCGAATCAGTCAGCCGTGCGGAGAGCCCAAAATTACCGGGCACGCCACCAATCAGGAACGAAGGATCAAGACCGGCGAACTCTAAAATCCAGGCAAGAATGGAAGTCGTTGTCGTCTTGCCGTGCGTGCCGGCCACACCCAGCACCCAGCGATCGCGCAAAATGTTATCCGCCAACCATTGGGGGCCAGACACATAAGGCAAATTGCGGTCAAGAATCGCCTCCAGTAACGGATTACCCCTGGAAATGGCATTGCCAACGACATACAAGTCAGGCGAGAGACCAATCTGATCTGCAGAAAAACCCTCTGTCAGATCAATCCCTTGACTTGCCAACTGGGTACTCATTGGGGGATACACATTCGCATCACACCCCGTCACGCGATGTCCCGCAGCTCTGGCTAACAGCGCAATCCCACCCATAAAAGTGCCGCAAATACCCAAGATGTGAATGTGCATACCGCTGTTCCGTGAAATAATGTCCGCAGATTCTAACCTTAGGCCTGACTCTCTCACTGCACAACCAACCCGGTTGCCTTACTATGCCGCGCAGAAAGCCCGCCCCCGCCGACACCCGCCATCTACGTCGTGCCGTTGCCATTGCAGCAGCACGGCTCATGGCAGAAGATGGCGTCGCCGATTACGCCACCGCAAAGCGCAAAGCCGCACGCAGCCTTGGTGCTGACAATGGCGCGGGCCTGCCCACTAACGAAGAAATCACGAACGAGTTGCGCCTGTACCAGGCGATTTACCAGGAAGACGAACAGATTGAGCGCCTGTACCACATGCGCCAAACGGCGCTCACGGCCATGCAACTCCTTCATGAATTCAACCCGCGGCTCACAGGTTCAGTGTTGGACGGCACAGCAGCGCGCTATTCCCCGATTCATTTACAGCTCGTTGCCGATAGCAGCAAAGATCTGGAAATATGGCTACTGACCAATCAAATTGAATTTGCTACCGAATCCTTGCACCGCCGTGCCCCGCATGGGCCTGAGGATCGTTTCCTGCTGGAAATGGACGATACCACCATCATGGCTGATGTTTTTCCCAGCCACAGAAAAAACAGCTCAACGCCTAGCGCCGCCATGGCAGAAGTAAAAACACTGCTTGCCAACTCAGTTACCCCCGTTCAACAAAACGCTGAAGCCCCCGGCGCACCTTGATCAAATGAAAAATCGCCCGCTACAAATTTCGCTCCTCACGCTGATTGCACTGGTGGCAGGCAGCTTGGGCTATTGGCTCAATGCTCAGCGCAACACCCGCGGCACTAACTCCCTACCTGCAGCATCTGCAACGACAACAACCCCAGCCGTTGAGCGCCTCATGCGGACACCTTTTGCCACCAGCACAGGCCGGTGGCAAACACTGGATGCCTGGCGCGGCAAAATCCTGGTGGTTAATTTCTGGGCAACCTGGTGTCCGCCCTGCCGCGAAGAGATGCCCTCCCTGTCAGCGCTACAAATCCAGTACCAGGATAAAAATGTCCAATTTGTCGGCATAAGCATTGATCAAGTGGATAAAGTGCGCGAATTTCAAGCGATTGAAAAAATCACCTATCCCCTGTTAATGGGATCCCCCGACGCCATGCAGCTCTCCAGCGAGCTCGGCAATGTCGCCCAAGGCCTGCCATTCACGGTCATCATCAATCACTCAGGGCAAGTGGACTTAGTCAAAACAGGCATTTTCACCAAAACCGAACTAGACGCCCACTTACGCAAGCTGGTTGCACTGTAGACTAGACAACACGTAGCCATTTGCGGCAAACTTGCGGCTATGAAGACGCAAAAAAGCAGCAAAAACAATACAAATCAAAATCAGCCCGCCAAAATTCTTGTCCTTCACGGACCGAATTTGAACCTCTTGGGCACGCGGGAGCCGACGATTTACGGCCACACGACCTTAGCCGACATTCATGCCGCAATGGAAGTTCAAGCACGTGCAAGGAGTGCCCACCTGGAGAGTTTTCAGAGCAACCATGAGGGCGAACTGATTGACCGCATACAATCTGCTCGTGAGCAGGGTGTTGCCTTCATCATCATCAATCCTGCAGCTTACACCCACACTAGCATTGCCCTGCGCGATGCACTGGCGTCCGTCGCCATTCCCTTCATTGAAGTGCACCTCTCGAATGTTCATGCCAGAGAGGCATTTCGTCGGCACTCCTATTTTTCGGACATTGCCATCGGCGTGATTGCAGGCCTGGGTGCGCAAGGCTATCACCTGGCGCTAGAAGCTGCCCTAGCGCAGCTCAACGCACCCCAAACCATCGCTTAAGCTCGCGGCTGAATGTACCCGCTGTTTGGCACATCCGTTCACCGTTGGCTTACCTTAATCTATTTTTCACTGAAAGGAACGTCTCAATGGATCTGAGAAAACTCAAGACCTTGATTGATCTTGTACAAAACTCTGGCATTTCCGAGCTTGAAATCAGCGAGGGCGAAGAAAAAATTCGCATCGCCAAACACCTGCCCGTCTCACAGACCACCATGGTGAGCATGCCCGGCTTGGATAACCCCGCAGGCAACTTCAGCAATGCCATGCCGGTCGCGCAAGCCGCTGGCGCCGTCCCGCCAGCGCCGACTATTTTCGCTGCGGCACCTGCCCCCGTAGCTGAAGCCGCTACCGGCCATCAGCTCAAAGCCCCCATGGTGGGCACCTTCTATCGTGCCAGCGGCCCCGACGCCCCACCCTTTGTGGAAGTTGGCCAATCCGTCAAGGCTGGACAAACCCTCTGCATCATCGAAGCCATGAAGCTCATGAATGAAATCGAATCCGATATTTCTGGCACCGTCACCGAGATTCTGGCGGACAATGGTCAGGCCGTCGAATATGGTCAACCCTTGTTTGTCATTAGCTAATCGTCATGTTCGGTAAAGTGCTGATTGCCAATCGCGGGGAAATTGCCCTGCGCATCCTGCGCGCCTGCCGAGAGCTGGGCGTGCGTACTGTTGCTGTCCATTCTGAAGCGGATACAGAAGCCAAATATGTCAAGCTGGCGGACGAATCCGTGTGCATTGGTCCGGCCTCATCGAGTTTGAGCTACCTCAATGTGCCCGCTATCATTTCTGCTGCGGAAGTCACCGATGCAGAGGCCATACACCCCGGCTACGGCTTCTTGTCTGAAAACGCTGACTTCGCCGAACGGGTGGAGCGCTCTGGCTTTGCCTTCATCGGCCCGCGCCCGGAAACCATTCGCCTCATGGGTGATAAGGTCAGCGCCAAACAAACCATGAAAGAAGCGGGTGTGCCTTGCGTGCCAGGCTCCGATGGCGCCCTGCCTGAAGATCCCAAAGAAATCACCAAAATCGCGCGTGCCGTTGGTTACCCGGTCATCATCAAAGCCGCAGGCGGCGGTGGCGGTCGCGGCATGCGTGTAGTGCACACCGAGGCTGCGCTGCTAAACGCCGTCACCATGACGCGGAGTGAAGCCGGTGCCGCCTTTAACAATTCCACGGTATACATGGAAAAGTTTTTGGAAAATCCACGTCACATTGAAATCCAGGTGCTCGCCGACGCATTTGACAACGCGATATACCTTGGCGAGCGCGATTGTTCCATGCAACGCCGCCATCAAAAGGTCATCGAAGAAGCGCCCGCCCCGGGCATTAACCGCAAACTCATCGCCACGTTGGGTGAGCGCTGCGCGGAAGCGTGCCGCCTCATCCATTATCGCGGCGCGGGCACGTTCGAGTTCCTGTATGAAAATGGAAAATTCTTCTTTATCGAGATGAATACCCGTGTCCAAGTCGAGCATCCGGTCACCGAGCAAGTCACCGGCATTGATATTGTTCAAGCCCAGTTGCGTATCGCCGCTGGCGAAAAACTCGGCTTCGAACAAAAGGACATCGAGATCCGCGGCCATGCCATCGAATGCCGTATCAATGCGGAAGACCCTTTCAAGTTTACCCCGTCGCCCGGCAAGATCGAGACCTGGCATGCGCCCGGCGGCCCTGGCATTCGCGTAGATTCGCACGCCTACTCTGGCTACACCGTACCGCCGCATTACGACTCCATGATCGGCAAGGTCATCAGTTGTGGCCACACGCGCGAACAGGCAATTGCACGCATGAGCATTGCGCTCTCTGAAATGATGGTCAATGGCATCAAGACCAACATTCCACTGCATCAAGAGTTGATGCTGGACGAGCGTTTCCGTCAAGGCGGCACAAGCATTCACTACTTGGAAGAAAAATTAGCCAAGAAAAATGCCGCCCTCAAATCGCAATAATCACCATGTGGCTAAACATCACAATCGAGACTGACGCCATACACGCCGACGCCCTGTCAGACGCTTTGATGGGCGTTGGCGCAATTTCCGTCAGTGTGGAAGACGCCCTCGCGGGCACGGAATTCGAGACGCCGCAATTTGGCGAGCCCGATGGCTTGATCACCGCACCGGCTACCCCGTTATGGTTACAAAGCCGCGTCATTGCCTTGTTTGAACCGGCTGTTGATATTACGGATCGTGTCGCCCGGGCTGTGCAAGAAATCGGCATCACCGAAACGCCTGTCATCGACATTCAGGAAGTGGCAGAGCAAGACTGGGTTAGGCTCACGCAATCACAATTCGACCCCATTCACATCACCGACCGGCTATGGATCGTGCCCTCCTGGCATACTGCACCGAATGCCCATGCGATCAACCTGGTGCTCGATCCGGGGCTGGCTTTTGGTACGGGATCGCACCCCACCACATTCCTGTGCTTGCAATGGCTCACCGCGCAAGTTCACGGCGGGGAGACCCTGCTCGATTACGGCTGTGGTTCGGGCATCCTCGCCATTGCCGCAGCCAAACTGGGGGCGCAGGCCGTGTTAGGCGTGGATATTGATGAAAACGCCTTGCAATCCGCCCGCAATAACGCCAGCGCCAACCAGGTCGAGCTTGCCGTCCGCCACTCCAGAGAGCCCTTGGATCAGCAGTTTGACCTGGTCGTGGCCAATATCCTCACCAACCCCTTATGCGTCCTTGCCCCGCTGTTAGCTGGCTGCGTTACCCACGGCGGACGAATTGCCTTATCCGGCGTGCTGGCAAGCCAAGCAGAGCAAGTGATCGCGGCTTATGCACCCTTCATTGCACTCACCGTGGGTGCCACGCATGAAGGCTGGGTGCGGCTCGAAGGCCGCGCATGCTGACTCAGTGCCCGGCTTGCGGCAGCACATTTCGCGTCAGCGCGGCGCAGCTAAAAGCCAAAGCCGGGCGCGTGCGCTGTGGCCTATGTGAAACAGCCTTTAATGCGCTGGACAACTTGCAGGATACGCCCGAAGACATTCAGGCGCATTCGCCTGTTGCAGCCACACAGGCCCCGCCAGACGAGTTAGCGCCCACTGCAGCTTTTACCGCGCCTACGCCAGGCGGCAACGAAACCGCACCGGTGACGCACGGGACAACCGAAGCGTCCGGAGATGCCGCAAACGCTTTCAGCCTGGATGAAATAGAAAGCGAGAACCCGTCCGGGCGCACCATCGCAGCAAACTTGCCTGAAGAAAATCCACCGGAAACCCCACCAGAACCTCTGCCAGCAACCCCACCCGCCCATGCGCCGACAGCTGTTCAATCCCCTCATGACAATATTCTGCTGGATGATTCCTTTAACACCCTGAATGCACTCCCGCTCAAAACAGCCAAACCCTATCGCCACTGGTTATGGATGACGGGTTGTACCCTGATGACCCTCGTGCTCATCGTGCAAGGCATCGCCGCGTTTCACGCACCGCTCATCCAAAACCTGCCCGCTGCCAAGCCCATCATTGCCAGCCTTTGCCAGCACCTCAATTGCCCAACGCGCCTGCCTGCACACGCATCGCTCATCAGCATTGAAAGCTCGGACTTGCATCCCGACCCCGACCAACCTGAGCATCTGACGGTTTCTGCCACACTCAAAAATCGCGCCACCTTCGCGCAACAATTCCCCCATCTCGAACTCACCCTTACCGACATCAACGATAAAGTGGTCTTACGTAAAGTCTTGCCGCCTGCCACCTATCTGTCTTCAAAAACGTCCATAAAACAAGGCATGCCCGCTTTGGCCGATGTTTCTGTCAATCTGGTCGTGGACATAGACTCGCTTACCGCCAGCGGTTATCGCCTGTATCTGTTCTATCCCTGACCCAGACAAATCGCTTTTCCTCACCCTCTCCAGAAAATTTTTCAAATCCATGACTACCCTCATTTGCGGCTCCCTGGCTTACGACACCATCATGGTTTTCAGTGACCGCTTTAAAAATCACATCCTGCCCGATCAGATTCATATTCTCAATGTCGCTTTTTTAGTCCCCGACATGCGCCGCGAGTTTGGCGGCTGTGCTGGCAACATTGCCTATAACCTGAAGCTTTTGGGTGGCGATCCACTCATCATGGCAACCGTCGGCGAAGACAGCGCGCCCTATCAGCATCGCTTGAAACAGCTCGACCTGAATGCCCGTCACGTTAAGGAAGTCACCAACAGTTTCACTGCCCAGGCCTTTATCACCACGGATTTGGATGACAATCAGATCACGGCCTTTCATCCCGGCGCGATGACTTATTCCCACCAAAACAAAGTGGGCGACGCCACAGGGGTACGTCTGGGTATTGTGGCGCCGGATGGCCGTGACGGCATGTTGCAGCATGCACGGGAGTTTCATGCGGCGAAAATTCCTTTCATTTTTGACCCTGGCCAAGGCTTGCCGATGTTCGACAAAGACGATTTACTGAATTTCATGCAACTCGCCGACTACTGCACGGTCAATGACTACGAAGCAAAGCTGCTGACAGAGCGCACCGGCTGTACGCTGGCGCAATTAGCCAGTCAAGTCCAAGCCTTGATCGTGACGCTTGGTGGCGATGGGTCGCAAATCTACACGGCGGGGCGTTGCGTTGACATTCCGGCAGCCAAACCAGATGCCGTTGTGGATCCCACGGGCTGTGGCGATGCTTATCGTGCAGGTTTGTTGTTTGGTATTGCCAAGGGCTGGCCGTGGGAAAAAACCGGTCGTCTGGCCTCGCTCATGGGTGCAATTAAAATTGCCCATCGTGGTGGCCAAAACCACAAACCAACCTGGGACAACATTGCAACGCGTTATCAAGCCGCCTTTGCTGAATCGCTGTAAGCTAACCCAAGCAAGCTTAATGCTCGCTTGGTTAATCTGTAATCTGCACGCATTTTCAATCAACTAAAAACATCGGAAGGAATACCCGCCATGAAAAACTATCGCTTAATGCTCATCGCAATTTCTGCGCTCATGCTGAGCGCTTGCGCCAGCCAATCCGGCTCATCGTATGAGCGCAGCCAAACGCGCGGCGAACAGAGCATACGTTTAGGCGTGGTCGAATCTGTGCGCAAAGTCAGCATCGAAGGCACCAAATCCGGTGTCGGCGCGGTGGCTGGCGCGGCAGTGGGTGGATTGGGCGGCAGCAATGTAGGCGGCGGCAAAGGCTCCACCGTTGGCGCAGTGGTCGGCGCAGTGTTAGGTGGCGTGGCAGGCAATGCCCTTGAAAACGCCACCACGCGCCAAGATGGCTTGGAAATCACGGTAAGGCTAGAGAATGGCCAACTCATTGCCATCACCCAAGCGGCTGACGAAGTGTTTCGCCCAGGCGAGCGTGTGCGCATTGTGTCCGGCAGCGGCGTGACACGCGTCACCCACTAGACAGGGGAACTGCCAACTCAACGCATCCCGTTCGCCTTTAGCTGGGGAAACGGGATGCGTTGGCTCTCTTGTGCCTCTTCTGGCGGCTTGTCCTGCAAACAGCAGGGTTCAGGCATTCCCATGCCGCAATAACCCAAACCGTCACATCCCTGTCAACTTTTTGCAACATAATCAGCGGATGACTGCATCCTACAACCCCCTTCCGGATAACCATCCAGCTTCCCTGCTGGCGAGATCCTTTGCCGTATGGCGCGGCATATTCCGTTTAACCCACCTCGTACTGCATGTCCTCACTGGCGTGCTGACGGTAGCCTGTATTTATCCCTGGATAAGCCATCCACAGCAACTTGCCCTAAAACAGCGCTGGTCACGCCAACTGCTTGCCGTTCTGGGGATGACGCTTGAAAAAGTCGGCGCTGATGGCACGGCGCAAAACCCAACACAGGCAAGCTTGCCAGTACAAGGAATGCTGGTCGCCAACCATATTTCGTTTCTCGATATTTTCGTCATCAACGCATGGATGCCCGCTGCGTTTGTCGCCAAGGATGACGTGCGCCATTGGCCTGTGTTCGGCTGGCTTAGCGCACGCACGGATACCTTGTTTTTGCAGCGTGGCTCACGGCGCGCAGCCCATACAGCACGTGATGAAGTGCTCACGCAACTCGCCAAAGGACGCCTTATCGCCTTCTTTCCCGAAGGCACAACCAGCAATGGCGATAAAGTGCACCCCTTTCACAGCGCACTCTTCCAAAGCGCAATTGACGCAGCCTGCCCCGTGACACCATTGGTCTTGCAGTATCGGGACGCTCGGCATTTGCAACCCAGCCACGCAGCGGACTTTGTTGGCGAGATGACGCTATTCGCCTGCCTGTGGTCGATTGCCACGCATCCTGGCTTGCTGGCTCAATTAACATCCTTGCCGATCATCACCACCGACAACAGTGACCGTCGCCACCTGGCTGCACACGCACACCGCGCCATTGCGCATCACTTAAAGCATCAGACCGAACCAAGCGCAAGACACATCAATCCCAACCCGTCGGCTTGATCTGCTGGGTACAAGGCAAGCTGAACACCTGCCGATCCTCCAGGCGCAAGGCGGTAAGCGCCCCCCCCCACAAGCAGCCCGTATCAATCGCCACAACATCCTCCTGTGCATAAAAACCCAGTGCCGACCAATGGCCGCAAACGATGCTGGGCGGCGGCTCGGCATCGTCCTGGCTATCCGCCTTTTTGCTGGCAGATTGCGTTGCTAATGTTTGCTGTTGAAATGTTTTCAATGCACTTGCGCGATTCTTTGCCGCAAACCACGGTACACAACTCGCCGGGCCTTGCCCTGGCGGAGCTTTGGCACCGGGCTCACGCAATGCCAGCGCACCTTTGAATGTCACATAGCGCATCCGCGTCATCGCATTGACCACCACGCGCAATCTGTCCCAGCCTGCGAGATCATCCCGCCAGACACTCGGCTCTGAACCCCACATCCGGGCTAAGAATTCACGATAATTGGAGGCCGTTAACGCCGCCGAGACTTCGTCCGATAAAGCCTTGGCCTGCGCGACGGTCCACGTGGGCAACAATCCCGCATGCACCATCGCCCAAGCGCCCTCCTGGTGAAATAAAGGCTGCGCACGCAACCAAGCCAAAAGCACTTCACGATCCGGCGCTGTCAAAATTTCATCCAGTGTGTCTTCCTTGTTGATGCGCCCGAAGCCTTCAGCCTGCAAAATCAGATGCAGATCATGGTTGCCCAACACAACGGTTGCCGCCTCGCCAAGTGACTTGATGTAGCGCAATACCGCCAGGGATTGCGGCCCGCGGTTCACCAAATCGCCGACAAACCACAGCCTATCGTGCGCAGGATTGAACGACACGATATTAAGTAATGCTTGCAAAGGATCAAAACACCCTTGCACGTCACCAATTGCATAAGTTGCCATGAATGCTTAATGAACCAAGAAAATGACCTTCAATGGGAAAGCCGACAGCCGCGCCGGCAATAAGGACGGGCAGTGAATTCGCCATTCAACCTGGAAACCTCCGTTTTCCGCTGCCCATGCCGTTGAACCGCTGATACATACTGGACTTTTCTCTTTTGCGCCCCTCACTTGCCGGGGGCTGCGCTACGCACCCGCTGGCACGTCCGTGCGGCCGTCTGGCGTTGTCGCCTCGCGCAAGGAAACCTCGCCCGAGAGAATGCGCTCCATCTTGCCCTCCACCTCAAGCAATAAAGCCCCCTGCTCATCCACACCACGGCAAATGCCCGACAGCGGTGCGGCAAAGTCTGACAATAACACCACCTCAACATCAGCAAAGGCATGACGCGCCGACCAGTCTTGGCGCAATGGCGCAAAGCCACTGTGCGCAAACGCCTCCAACACACGCAATAGTTCAGTGAGCAACGCCGCCAAAAAGGCATTGACATCCACGGCCTGTGGCCAGGCCGCCGCTGTGGCGCGCACATCCTGCGGCAATGAATCAGGCAGATGCAAATTCAGCCCTATGCCAATGACCGCCGCCTGAGGCACACCCGGTACGAGTTCAACCAGAATCCCACCCAGCTTTTTGCCCTGTAGCAAAATATCGTTCGGCCACTTGAGGCGTATATCAGGCTTTACCGCGTCACCCCGACAAAATACGCCGCCATTCCCTTCAGCCATTTTTTCCAGCGCCCTCACCACGGCCACCCCCACAGCCAGAGACAAGCCCAAAGGCAGCGTGCCAGGTGCAAAACGCCAAAGCAAAGAAAAAGTCACACTGTCCCCAGGGCTGGAAATCCACGCCCGGCCGCGACGCCCACGCCCGGCGGTTTGGCGCTCGGCAACCACAACCGTTCCTGACGGCGCACCAGCTTCTGCCCGCAGCAGGAGCTCGCCATTCGTGGACTGGCACTCAGCCAGCACATCAATATCAAAGCGACAAGCTGCCTGCCCCAAGGCTGCGACCAAGCGCTGAACATCCCATGCCGATGGCAAAACTGGCGACATAGTCATTGCGCCAAATAAACAAGCATCATAGTCCACGCTTAGAGCGCCGCATCAACCGGCGCGTCGTCCAAACCCAACTCCTGAATCTTGCGCGTGATCGTATTACGCCCCAGTCCCAACAGTTGCGCGGCTTCAATGCGCCGCCCATGCGTTGCAGCCAGTGCGCGGCGAATCAGCACGGATTCAAATTGACGCGTCAGTTCATCGGCCACATGGCCCGGCGTACCCATCAGCAATTGATCCACCTCATGTCCCAAGGCGGCTAACCAGTCGGCGCTGGCAGGACGGCGACTGGCCGAACCCGGCACTGAGGAATCTCTGGCAGCGTCGGCTTCCCGCAGGCTTTCGCGCAAATCGGCAGGCAGATCATCAACCCCTACACTCTGCCCTGGCGCCATGACCGTGAGCCAATGACACAAATTTTCCAATTGCCGCACATTGCCTGGGAATTCCAGCCCCTGCAAATACTTTTGCGCCGCCTCGGTCAAGCGCTTGGGCTCGCCACCCAGCTCCTGCGCGCTCTTTTGCAAGAAGTGTTTTGCCAGTATCGGAATGTCATCCCTGCGCTCGCGCAAGGGTGGCAGGCGCAAGCGGATCACATTCAGGCGATGGAATAAGTCCTCGCGGAACAAACCATCCCTTACGCGCGCCTCCAGATCCTGGTGCGTTGCCGCGATCACCCGCACATTCGCTTTCACTGGTTGATGCCCGCCCACACGATAAAAATTGCCGTCGGACAACACGCGCAAAAGCCGCGTTTGCAATTCAGCCGGCATATCGCCAATTTCATCCAGAAACAAAGTACCATTTTCAGCCTGCTCAAAACGACCGCGCCGTTGTGTCGCCGCCCCCGTAAAAGCGCCTTTTTCGTGACCAAACAGCTCAGACTCGAGCAAATCCTTGGGAATCGCTGCGGTGTTAATCGCAATAAATGGCGCGTTCTTGCGCGGGCTATGGCGATGCAACGCTTGCGCCACGAGCTCTTTGCCTGTGCCCGACTCACCATTGATCAACACCGTGGCCAAGGATTGCGATAGCCGCCCGATGGCACGAAAAACCTCTTGCATGGCAGCGCCCTGACCCAGCATCTCGGGCACGGCACCAACAGTCTCCGCCTCGCCCGACTGTTGCACAGACTCAGCCAAAGCGCGCCTGACCAGGGCCACGGCCTGATCAACATCAAATGGCTTGGGCAGATATTCAAACGCGCCGCCCTGAAAAGCTGCGACCGCCGAATCCAGATCAGAATAGGCCGTCATGATGATCACCGGCAACTCAGGGTAATTCGCTTTGACTTGTTTTAACAAATCCAGCCCATCCATGCCCGGCATGCGGATATCTGAAATCAATGCAGCTGGAGAAGGCGCCTTACCCAAGGCATTGAGCGCATCATCTGCTGTCGCAAAACTTTTGACAGCTATGTTCTCCCGCCCAAGCGCCTTTTCCAACACCCATCGAATTGAGCGATCATCATCAATAATCCATACGGGGTTCATCATTCGCTTCCTTGTTTTTGTCTGGCGCCCAATTTAACTAACCTCATCGCGCAAACCTTTCGTCAAACCAGAGGACGCAGGGCGCGACACCAGCGGCAGCATGAGCGTAAAGCACGTATGTCCCGGCCGGGAAGCCACCTCTATCGTTCCGCCATGCTGCTGCACAAAGCTTTGCGCGATCGTGAGTCCCAGTCCGCTGCCATTTTCACGACCGGATACCAAAGGATAAAAAATACTATCGAACAAATGCGCCGGGATGCCTGGACCGTTGTCTATCACGCGCACTTCCAAAGCCAGCTGGTAATGTTTTTTAGCCAGGATAACCTGCCTTGCCGCGCGTGTGGAGAAGGTAATCTTGCCCCTGCTTTGCATGGCCTGTGCGGCGTTACGAGCGATATTCAACACCGCCTGGATCAACTGCTCACCATCACCCGTGATCTCCGGTAGCGAGGTATCGTAATCGCGCTGCACATACACTTCAGGATATTCCGCATGAATAAGTCGCCGCACGCGCTCAAGAATTTCATGGATATTCACCTGGGTCGGCTGCATGGCACGGTGCGACGAGAGCAAGCGCTGCATGAGATCCTGCAAGCGATCGACCTCCTGAATAATCACCTGGGTGTATTCCTTGAGCTGCCCATTGTCCAGCTCGCGTTCCAGCAGTTGCGCTGAGCCGCGAATGCCGCCCAGCGGATTTTTGATTTCATGCGCGAGATTCCTCACCAACTCACGGCTGGCCTGCTGTTGCTGCGCCAGCTGCTCCTCACGCGTAGCCTTTAACTGTTGATCAATCGGCCGCACCTCGAGCAACAACTTCGCACCGTCGAGCACCACTGGCGTGACCGTGCAATCCACATGTAACGTCTCTGACGCCAAGGTAATCGGCATGTTATGGCTGGTATAACTCCATTGGTTCTTCAGCGCGCTATCGAGCGCAGCAGTCAGTCCTACCGGCTCACCCAACACTTTTTTCAATGACTGGCCGAGCAACAGGCGCGCACTGGTGGCAAACAGGTTTTCTGCCGCTGGGTTGGCGTAACGAATCACACGATAAGCGTCAACCAACACCACCGCTGACGAGAGCAGGTCCAGACCACCAGCCGTCGTAGCTACAGGCAGGCTCATCATATCCATGCGCCGTTATTTAAACTGCTTTGCACTAAATTTTTGGTCATTACGCGCATACTCACATCAAGAAAATGCTGAAGCAATAACAGCGCGGCGGGTGCTGCGCTGAATGTCATAGAAACCACAAAGCAAAAAACGCACCAGAGAATTTGACTAGCGCAAGTTGCCTATTTCTTTTTGCAATGCCTTGATATTACGTTCGTGCAATGTCGCCGCATCGCGCTGGGCGAGCGGCAAGCTGCCAGTCAGCGTCGCCAATTTGCGCACTTCGTCAAGCTGCTGCTGCTCTTTGGCCAGTTCAGTTTCCAAAATGGTACGCCGATCACCGTCGCGTGCGCGTTGCGCGCTGCCGGAGACCCGAGGAAAGTCACTCGGTGTTGCAGTGGCGGCTGATCGCCCTCCCGTCACGCGACGCTCTTGCGATCCGTCAGAAGCACTGGCAGGCTCGCGCTGGCGCGATAGCACAACGCAGGCAGATTTACCTTGCGGCTGGGTGTTCGTAAACAAGATCCGGCCAGCAGCATCCGTGCATTTATAAAAAGTGCCTGCCTCCGCAATGGATACCGTCAGCGCAAGCAGGCTGGTGGCGCTGCAGGCAAAAGCCATCGACGAAAAAACCGCTACCACGGCCTTTTTGCTTATTTGGCACCATTGCATAAGCACCCCAGACAAGTTGCGATTTACGCCAAAACCAAACAGCGCCATCTGAACAGGCTTGCTTTGATCAGTCATTTTCATGAATTTGAGTGTAAGCGATGTAGCGCAATTTAATCTGGAAACCTCCGTTGGACGTGCCAGCGTATACGTAGCGAAATCATCCGGCAGGTGAGAGCCGCAAAAGAGGAAAAGTTCAGTATCCATCAGCGGCTCAACGGCATTGGAAGCGGAAAACGGAGATTTCCAGGTTAAAACCAAGAAAAAAAGGACGGGCAAGCCCGTCCTTTTTTATACCATGTAACGAACCAGAAATTAAATCGAATAGTACATATCGTATTCAATCGGATGGGTCGTCATACGGAAGCGCTGCACTTCTTCCATTTTCAACGCAATGTAAGCATCTATCATTTCGTTGCTGAACACACCGCCACGGGTCAGGAATTCACGGTCCTTGTCCAGGTACTCCAAGGCCTGATCAAGGCTGGAGCAAACAGTTGGGATCTTTGCATCTTCCTCGGGCGGCAAGTCGTACAAGTTCTTGTCTGCTGGGTCACCAGGATGAATCTTGTTTTGCACGCCATCCAAACCAGCCATCATCAAGGCGGTAAAGCACAGGTAGGGGTTGGCACCGGGATCAGGAAAGCGTGTTTCGATACGGCGGGCCTTGTCAGACTGCACGTAAGGAATACGGATCGAAGCGGAACGGTTACGGGCTGAGTAAGCCAGTTTCACCGGGGCCTCGTAGCCAGGCACCAAGCGCTTGTAGGAGTTGGTCAGCGGATTGGTGATGGCGTTCAATGCGCGCGCATGCTTGATGATGCCGCCGATGTAATACAGCGCAAAGTCAGACAAGCCGGCATAACCGTTGCCAGCGAACAGGTTCTTGCCGTCTTTCCAGATGGATTGATGCACATGCATACCGGAACCGTTATCACCAACGATAGGCTTGGGCATGAAAGTAGCCGTCTTGCCGTAGCTATGCGCGACGTTATGCACAATGTATTTCAGAATCTGGGTTTGATCCGCACGGCGCACCAAGGTATTGAATACGGTACCGATTTCGCACTGGCCTGCGGTGGCCACTTCATGGTGATGCACTTCCACCGGCACGCCACAGGCTTCCAGGGCGATACACATTTGCGCGCGAATATCATTCAAGCTATCCACAGGTGGCACGGGGAAGTAGCCCCCTTTGACGGTGGGGCGATGACCGGTGTTGCCACCTTCAAATTTGTCTGCCGTTGCCCACGCCGCTTCTTCCGAGAAGATTTTGCAGTAAGAGCCGGACATATCCACTTTCCACTCCACCGAATCGAAAATGAAGAATTCGGGTTCGGGACCAAAATAGGCGGTATCGCCAATGCCGGAAGATTTCAGGTAAGCCTCGCCACGCTTGGCGATAGAGCGGGGATCACGGTCGTAACCCTTGCCATCCGCTGGCTCAACCACATCGCAAGTCATCACCAGGGTGGTTTCATCCATGAAGGGGTCGATATAGGCAGAGGCTGCATCAGGCATCAATTGCATGTCGGATGCTTGAATGCCTTTCCAGCCAGCCACTGAGGAGCCATCGAACGCATGGCCATCTTCAAATTTATCAATACCAAAAGCGGAAATCGGCACGCCCACGTGCTGCTCTTTGCCACGCGTATCGGTGAAGCGAAAATCGACGAAGCGAACTTCTTTTTCTTCAACCAGCTTAAGTACATCCTGGGGGGTCATGAATTACTCTCCTAAAAATAAGACGAAAATAAAACAGCAAAAATTACAGAATGATGCTAAAAAGCAGAAACCATGCCACGTCTAGTCAATCCGGCGGGGCATTGTGCCACAATTATCAGCACGGTTCCGGTTAAAAAAACACCAACCAAACGCACCACAATGGTGCAAAAAATTCATATCGCACCGTTATGGTGCGATTCTTTAGCGAAACCGAACCTCTGAGAACAACACATCATCCGGCAGCACTTTGTCCAGATGCTGCCTGAGTTCATTTAGTGTCATGTGATGAGACGCAAGATACCCCGGAGGGAAAAATACATCCGCCTCCGCGCGCGGGCCCAGATAGTGAAGTGTGGTTTGCGCAAATCCGGGCGGCTCGCATTGCAGTAATGCACGCAAATGGGCCAGCAACACGGGGCGCGCAGGGAGCTTCAACGAGGCATTACCCAAAACATCATTCTCCGCATCGACATGCACGAGCACATCCAGCACTTCGGGGTGCTTGTCAAGCACCCTACTGCGCGCCGTCTCGGCAATCCAGTGCCCTTCTGACACGCTGATATGCGGATCCACCTGTACATGCGCATCCACCAACACCTGGTGAGCCATGTGGCGCGTTCTCATCTCGTGCATACCCTTCACGCCAGGGGAAGAAACGATAGTTTGGCGAATGGCGGACACCTCTTCAGCCGACAAGCCCGTATCAATCAGCTCGCGAAGGGCCTCCCATGCAAAGCGCAAACCGGCGCGCACAATCATTGCACCCACGACAATCGCCGCCACGCCATCGGCAAAGTTAAAGCCTAACAACGCGCCGCCAATACCGGCAGCCACCACGAGCGAGGAGAGCGCATCCGCACGGGCATGCCAGGCATTCGCCACCAGCATGGGCGAGCGCAAACGCTCTGCTGTAATCAGCATGTAGCGGAACAGCCCTTCCTTTGCTATCAGGGTCAATAAAGCTGCCCACAAGGCCGCCACACCCACGGGCGGCAGGCTATCCAAATTGGATAAACGGCCAGCGGCTGAAACCAGGATCCCCACACCTGTACCGACCAGCAACAAACCGAGCACCAGTGAGGCCGCCGTCTCATAGCGGCCATGGCCATAGGGATGCGCATCGTCAGCCGCCTGGGCGCTTTTGCGGTTGGCATACAGCACGAAGCCGTCGGAAATAATGTCCGCGAAAGTGTGCATGGCATCCGCTATCAAACTTTGCGAATGCGCCAAAAAACCCACCACCATCTGCATGGCCGTGAGCCCCAGATTCACCATGACGCTCACCCAAGTGATACGCTGGCCATCCGCCAGGCGTTGCTGGCTATCGGGCACATGGCGATGCAAGGGGTCGTGGGTTCCGCGTGGCATGATGGAAAGTTATACTCTTGGGCTCTGCATTCTAACTTCGGACATTGAATTATGGGACGCATCAACGAAATTTTGACATTAGCACACACCCGGGCAGTCGAGCAGCAGCTCCCTTATGCAGGCGCCTTCACACCAGCAGATGCCTTTGAACTCACGCAGTTGTCAGCCGATGCAAAAATTATTGACGTGCGCACCCGTGCTGAGCGCGACTGGGTTGGCCGCATTCCTGGTGCGATTGAAATCGAATGGCTAGGCTACCCCGACATGCAACCCAACCCGCATTTTCTGTCCGAGCTGCAACACGCGCTGACAACCGACTCAATGCTGCTGTTCATCTGCCGCTCAGGCGCGCGTTCCAGCGCTGCGGCCAAGGCAGCCTCTGTCGCGGGCTTTGCCGCTTGCTACAACATTCTCGAAGGCTTTGAAGGCGATAAAGATGCCGCCGCCCATAGAAACCAGATCAATGGCTGGCGTTTTGCCGACTTGCCCTGGCATCAAAGCTGACAAACCATCCCTCGACACACACCATGCAAACAGCCACCATACAATTTGACCACTTCAATGCCCTGGCCGATAAAGCCGCCGGTGAGCGCATCCGCGCAGCCAAAGCCGCGCTGGGCGATAAAGCCGTGTTGCTCTGCCACCACTACCAGCGCGCTGACGTATATGAGCATGCCGACCTCACCGGCGACTCGCTCAAGCTCTCGCGCCTGGCTAGCCAGGCGAATGCGGAAAACATCATTTTCTGCGGCGTGCATTTCATGGCTGAAGTGGCCGACATTCTTTCGCGGCCGGAGCAAATTTCCATCCTGCCGGATTTGGCCGCGGGCTGCTCCATGGCGGACATGGCCAACCTGGCCAAGGTCGAGCGCTGCTGGCGCGAGCTCTCTGCCAGCATGGATCCGGATGAAAAAATCACGCCCGTGACTTACATCAATTCCGCCGCAGACCTGAAAGCCTTTTGCGGCGGGCATGGCGGCATTGTGTGCACGTCATCCAACGCGCCAAAAATTCTGCAATGGGCATTCAAACAGCGTGAAAAAGTATTGTTCTTCCCCGACCAGCACCTCGGGCGCTGGAGCGGTTACCAAATGGACATTCCACCCGATGAAATGGTGGTCTGGAATCCTGACCTCGAACAAGGCGGCCTCACGCGCGGGCAGATTGAAAAAGCCAAAATCATTTTGTGGCACGGCTTTTGTTCCGTACACCAAATGTTCCAGCCCGGCGACATCATCAAGTTCCGCAACCAGTACCCCGATGGCATCGTCATCTCGCACCCGGAGTGCAGCTTTGAAGTGTGCAAGCAATCCGACTACATCGGCAGCACGGAATACATCCTGGAAACGGTCAAGGCCGCACCGCCCAATACGCGCTGGCTGGTCGGCACGGAACTCAACCTGGTCGAACGCCTGGCGCGGGAAGTCGCGCACGAGGGGAAACTTGTGCAATTCATGGCCAGCACCATTTGCATGTGCTCGACCATGCAGCGCATCGACCCGCAGCACCTGGCCTGGACGCTGGAAAACCTGATGGCGGGCAAGGTCGTGAACCAGATCAAAGTGCCAGAACATGAAGCCGTGCTGGCCAAGATTGCCCTGGATCGCATGCTCGCCGTCTCGTGAAAGCGCCCTACAGGAATCCGGAGTGGCTTTGCCTGCGTCATTTGCGGGCTTAGTCCACGCCGCAGGGTCTTCACCAGTCCCCTTGGGGTGCTGGCTTTTAGCGGCCGGTTCGCCAGCATCGCCTGCCCCATGAACGCACCACAGCGCAGCTACCGCTATTACGATTTTGTCATGGCCGCGTTTGTGTGCGTGCTGCTCTGCGCCAACCTCATCGGTGCGGCCAAAGCGGCGCAAATCACCTTGCCCGTCCTCGGTGCCGTATCCTTTAGCGGCGGCGTGCTGTTCTTTCCGATCTCGTATATTTTTGGCGACATCCTGACCGAGGTTTACGGCTATGGCCGCGACCGGCGCGCCGTCTGGGCGGGCTTTGCCGCGCTGGCGTTCGCCAGCTTCATGGCTTACGTGGTGCTAGCGCTGCCGCCCATGCCGGACGCGTTTAACCTGGGTTACCAAGAACATCTCGAAGCGGTTTTCGGCAACACCTGGCGCATCGTCGCAGGCTCCATGATCGCCTTTTGGTGCGGCAGTTTTACCAATGGTTACGTGATGGCGAAAATGAAAATCCGGAGCGCCGGACGCAGGCTTTGGATGCGCACCATAGGCTCCACCCTGGTGGGCGAAGCGGTAGACTCCAGCCTGTTTTACGTCATCGCTTTTTACGGCATCTGGCCCGATGGACAAATTGCCAAAATCGCGCTGGCGCAATATCTGCTCAAAACCGGCTGGGAAGTGGTGATGACACCCGTCACTTATCGCATCGTGGCCTTCCTGAAACACACCGAGCGTGAGGACTGGTATGACCGCGACACCAACTTCAACCCTTTCCGCCTCAACCCGTAACCATGACTGACGCAACGAAGGCAAGCACAGCGGCGAACTTTTCCATCGCCACCTGGAATATCCATAAAGGGTTTTCCAACTTCAATCGCCACCTGATGGTACACGAGCTGCGCGACCGGCTGCGTACCTTAAATGCGGACATCGTTTTTTTGCAGGAAGTCCAGGGCCTGCACTTACAGCACGCCGAGCGGCATGAACACTGGCCCAGCGAACCCCAGCACGAATTTCTCGCCGCCGACGTTTGGCAAAACCACGCCTACGGCAAAAACGTCGTGTATGACCACGGCCACCATGGCAATGCGATTTTGTCGCGCTTTGCCATCCAGCATGAGTATAACCAGGACATCACCCACCTGCGCTTTGAACGGCGCGGCCTTTTGCATTGCGCGATTGCCTTGCCGCAACTTGCCCAGCCGCTGCATTGCGTGTGCGTGCATTTATCGCTGTTTGCGCGCTCACGCCGCTGGCAGTTGAACGAACTGGCCGATTACATTGACACCGTCACGCCCCCCACCGCGCCCTTGCTGATTGCGGGCGACTTCAACGACTGGCGCAACCATGCCGGTGACATTCTCGCCCACCGCCTGGGCCTGCGTGAAATTTTCACCCAGCCTGACTTGCACGGCACAGCAAAAACCACCCGCCCAGCGCGCAGTTATCCTGCTGCGCTGCCACTATTCCGGCTCGACCGGATTTATCAGCGCGGCCTGTCCATCATCAATGCGCATCGTCACAGCGGCCCGCCCTGGTCTAAAATTTCCGACCATGCGGCGCTTTCGGCCACGCTAACGCACATACCGCCGATGAGCCGCCCCGAATCATGAAATCCATCCACTTCGTTGCGCCAAGGGCTGGCAAATGGACCCGCCCCTCCCATCCTCCCCTCACGGGGAGGCGAACCCGCCCCTCCCATCCGCTACGCGGCCCACGGCTGGCTTTGCACAACCATCCGGCTGCGGCGGCGCGACGCATGCGGCGCACATTCCCGCCCCGCCCATCCTTCCCTCGCGGCAAGGCTTCTATCCGGCGCGCTGCGCCCGGTGGTTACATAGTGCACTTGCCCAAGCCTTTCACGTTAACAACAAACGCCTGACTCAGCCATGCCCGCCACCACGACAACGCCGTCTCATGAGCGCCGACTTTTTACCCGGTAACGCACTGCAACTGCTATGTACCGGCGCAGATTACTTTCCGTCGCTCATCGCAGCGATTGATGGCGCCCAACACGAAGTCCATCTGGAAAGTTACATTTTTGATGACGACCCCATCGGCCAACGCGTTGCCGCAGCGCTTGCCCGCGCGGCCCGCCGCGGCGTCGCCACCTATGTTCTGGCCGATGGTTTTGGCGCACGCAGGTTAGCCGGCACACTGGGTGCCTCCATGGCCCGGGATGGCGTGCAACTCTTGATCTATCGCCCGCGTCCACGGCAATGGCGCTTTCATTGGCATCGCCTGCGCCGCCTGCACAGGAAGCTCGTGGTGATCGACGGGCGCATTGCCTTTGTCGGCGGCATCAACATCACCACGGACTTTGACGCCGGTTTTACCGTGCCGCGCCTTGATTATGCCGTTCGCATTGAAGGCCCGCTGGTTGAAAAAATTCACGCCACCGTCCGGCACATTTGGCAAATCGTGCGCTGGTCGCAGTTTGGCCACCGGCCAAATGCGCCCGCCTTCACGCCACTCCCGCCGCAACCCGCTGGTGATGTGCGTGCCGCGTTAGTCATCCGCGACAATCTGCGCCACCGGCGGGATATTGAAGAAACCTACCTTCACGCCATCCATGCCGCGAAAAAAAGCATCCTGCTGGCCAACGCCTACTTTGTACCCGGCCGCCGCTTTCGCGATGCGCTCATAGAAGCCGCCAAGCACGGCGTGCAAGTAACACTCCTGCTGCAAGGCCAAACAGATTACGTCGTGCAACACCACGCCATGCTGGCGCTGTATGACTGCCTGCTTTCCGCCGGGGTGAAAATTTTTGAATACCAGCCATCTTACCTGCACGCCAAAGTCGCCGTGATTGATGACACATGGGTCACTGTGGGCTCATCCAACATTGACCCCTTCAGCCTGCTGCTCTCGCGTGAAGCCAATCTCATCGCACAAGACCAGACTTTTGCCCATACTCTGTCCGCGCACTTGCAGCAGGCGATACAGCACCAAGCGCAAGCCATCCACTCCCCCACCCAGCACCAATCCTGGCTGATGCGCAAAATCAACATCGCTGCATACGCTGTCGTGCGCATGTTGGTCAGCGTCACCGGCTATGGCAGGCAACGCGGCAGCCATTATGCGGACGAATAAAGCTCATGGTAAGCAAATGCCACCCGCTGATGATGAAACACGCGAAAGCCAGCATCAAGGCCCACCCCGTCCAGCCGCGTTGCGGCGGCGCAACACAGGCGGCGCGTATTCCCGCCTCGCCCCCCTGCACAGGCAGGGGTGACTGCCTGGCATCAAATGGCGTTGTTTCACGCTAAACCGTGAAAACCACCCGCCAACTGTGGCAATATAAGCGCCTGCGCCTTCACCCGCCTTGCAATCCAGCCATGTCACAACACACACGCCTTTACCGCAGCCTGATCGTTGCCGTCGCCCTGGCGGTCAACGCCTGCGGCAACGCACCAACCCAGAAAGTCGGCGCTGGCGGGACAGCGTGGCAAATGCGCAATGCGCCCAGATCACCTGTAACGCAGGAAAAGGCCAATGAAGTCGTGCTGTTTGCGCTAGGCCTTATGAACATTGGCTATCGCTTTGGCGGCAAAAACCCCGAAGCGGGTCTGGATTGCAGCGGGATGGTGAACTATGTTTTTTCGCAATCCGCCGGTCTTGATCTGCGAGGCTCCGCCGCCGACATTGCCGAGCGCGGCCGCCCGGTTGGCACAGGGCAAATCTATCCAGGTGACTTGGTGTTCTTCAACACAATGAACCGCCCGCACTCCCACGTGGGCATTTACATCGGCGAAGGCCGCTTCATTCACGCGCCCAGCGACAACGGTAAAGTCAGGATCGACAGCTTGACCAGTGGCTGGTTTGCCACACGCTTTGAAGAAGCGCGCAGTTATTTTAATTAACGCTTAGCCGGTTTCAAGCTGGCATGCCGACGGCGAAAATCGTGCATGAAACCGGCCAGATACTCAACTGCCGCCAAGCTTAACCCATTGTAAAGCGACGCCCGCAAGCCACCCACCGCACGATGCCCGTCCAGGCCTGACATGCCGGTTGCCATGGCCTCGGCCAAAAATTGCTGCGTGAGCGCCTCATTCGGCAAGGTAAAAACCGCATTCATGCAGGAACGATCACGCGCCATCGCCCGGCCGCGATAAAACCCGTCGCTGCGGTCGATCACCTGATACAGAAAATCCGCCTTGGCCTGATTTCTTGCGGCCATGGCCGCCAAGCCGCCCATGTCCTGCAGCAACCAGCGCGTGACCAACAACACCACGTAAATCGCGAACACCGGCGGCGTATTAAAATTGGATTTGGCCGCAATATGGCTGCCGTAATCCAGAAAGCCCGGCAGATTACCTAACGCGTCGCCCTGCGTATCTGCCCGTGTTTTGGCGAGCAACGCATCCCGCACCAGCACCACCGTCACACCGGCAGGACCAATGTTTTTTTGCGCATGCGCATAGATCAATGAAAAGCGCTCCGCCTCACACGGCCTGGACAGAAAATCCGACGACATATCGCACACTCGCGGCACACCCTCGCGCCCCAGCACGCGATGAAACTGCAAGCCTTCCACCGTCTCATTGCTCACATAATGAAGATAAGGCGCCGCAGGCGAAAAGGCCAGCTCATCATCCATTGGCAGCCGCGTAAAGCCGTTGCCACTGCCGTCCCACACGGTGCGAAGCGCCCCTTCTTTCACCGCTTCAGAGATCGCCTTGCCACTCCAATAGCCCGTGTGCAGATATTCCGCAGGCGTGGTCTTGCCGCGCAAGAGCGTCATCGGCACCATGGAAAACTGCTGCGTCGCCCCGCCTTGCAACAACAACACGTGATAATTTTCCGGCAAGTCCAATAAGCTGCGAATGTTCTGCGATACCTCTTCCACCACCGCCGCGAACCAGTCCGAGCGATGACTGATGCCCAGCACCGAGAGGCCCACCTCTGGCACATTGATAATCGCCTCCTGCACCTGAATCAACACGCGGTCGGGCAAAGCGCCCGGGCCACCAGAAAAATTCAGCCGATTGCGGTTCATCGTGATTTCACCCCGCATGCCCGGCCCCGCTGACAGGCTTGGCCTGTTGCTGTTGCGCTTGCTGCATTTTTCTCAGCGCTTGCCGCGGCGCTGCCCCATCTTTTATCCGCAGCAAAAAATCCACCACCGCCTGGCGCACTTTGGCCATATGAATTTTCTTGTAGGGGAACAACGCTTCCTGGTCCATCGCATGCACCACCATCACGTGATCCACCTCGAACACCAGCAACTCGCCCGCTTGCGTTTGGGCGCAATCAATGCACACATAATCCAGCCCGATGCGCTCGGCAATCGCTGCCAAAGCCACACCATGGCGCGCCAGAAACGCATCAAACTGTTCCATGAAAGCCAGCTCTTCTGCGCGCCTGGCGGCGTCTTCGAACATATCGGCATTGACGTAATGCACCATCCAGCGCGATGACACTGCCATATGGCAAGCCAACGCTTCCCCTGCCACCAGCGCCACGCGCATCTTGCGGAACATGCCGTCGCCGCTGCGGTAATCAATAAAGCGTGACATGAAGAACAGCGCGCCGGTCTGCCGGGTTAAATAGGCGGCCATCCCACCCGGATCATCCACCCGCGCCAGCCCATGCCCGCCTTGCGACCCCACCGGCCGCACGATAACGGGAAAACCGCAGCCGTCAAATTGCGCCGCGAGTTCAGCCGCACCCACTGCAATTGACGTCAACTGCCCGCGCGTGGCCGGATAAGTCAAAGGCATCAACAAACCCGGCACGTTCTGCAAAAACTCACTGGCCAAGGCACGGCCGGTGTTGGGGATGAATTGCGCGGCATTGGCCACCGGCCGTGGCCAATCGGCCAGCACCGCATTCAAGGCATCGAGCAACACGCGATTCTCATCCGACTCGCCCATGCCCACCATGACCACATCATGCTCAGGGATGGGCTCCAAAAAGAATGCCTCGGGCGCGAGATAGTAATAAATCAGCTCAACGCCGCAGCCTTCCAACAAACAATCCAGCGGCATATTGGCCGACAAATCGCCCTCGGCCATCAACATTAAAACCGTCAGCCGCGCGGGTGTGGATGATGCGGCAGGCGACAGGCGATAAACCCGCGTCATCGCCAAGGCCTGCGCCTGAATCGCCAAGCCCTGCTCGCGCAAACCCATCGCCATCATGGCGGTCGCCAGCGCCAGCCACAAGGATGCATTATCCGGTGCCTGTTCCGCCTGCGCCATCATCGCCTGCGCCAGCGGCCGGATATCCTCCCCGGCCAGGCTCATGCGCAAAAAAGGGGCCAAGCCCTGAAAGGAAAACCCGGCTTGATTTTGTAGAAGCGGCTGGCTGGCTGGCGTCATTGATTCCCGTGATACAACGAATAAGATGAAAGGCGGACGTTTAAACATCGGCTTAAACATCGCCTTGCAAGCATTATGCAACCAATCGCAAAAGTCGGCGCTGGCAGGACGGCGCAATCTCCATGCACACAGCCCCAAGCCGCGTTCTGAATCAATGGCCCATGAATCGGCATCTGACCACCCGGTTTTCACCCGTTGCGCTAAAAACGACATGCACAACACCACGCTTGCCATTTATACTTGCGGCTTGATTTCTATCAAATGCTGCCCGAACCGCGCTGGCTAAGATCAAAATGACCAGCGTGCTTTAAGCAAACGTCCGCCGCCTTCAGTCAGCATTGCATTCAAATTCGTTTAAAACCCTACTAAAGGAAAGCCATGTCCCACTATCACGCCGTTGTATGGATTGATCACGCCCAAGCACATGTCATGCACATCAGCCCTGACGATGTCGAAGCGTCCATTGTTCGCCCGGCTAACCCGCACCAGCATTTGCACAACAAACGTGGCGTCGTGGGCGCAGGCCGCGCCCCGGAAGACCAGCACTTTTATCACGAGGTGGTGGACGCCTTAAACGGCGCGCAGGAGATCCTGATTGTCGGCCCGGCGAGCGCCAAGCTCAACCTGCTCAAGCACATCCATTCGCACGATGCGCAGTTGAGCGATAAAGTCGTCGGCGTTGAAAGCGTTGATCACCCCACCGATGGCCAACTGGTGGCTTATGCGCGCAAATACTTTGAAGCTGCCGACCGCCTGCGCGGCTGATTCAACTGTAAAAATAACAGCAAACAAAAACGGGCAAATGCGCAAAGCATTTGCCCGTTTTTGTTTGCTGCATCTGCCGCGTATCACGCGTGCATCAGGACAGGATGATCAACGCTCAACAAACGCGCGTTCGATCACGTAATCGCCGGCCACACCGGTTTGCGGTGAAATCTGAAAACCATGCGCATTGAGCATGGCCGAGCAATCAGCCAGCATGGCGGGGCTGCCACAAATCATGCCGCGATCGGTTGCCGGGTCAAACGGTGGCAGGCCGATGTCGGTAAATAGCTGGCCGGATTCGACCAGCGAGGTAATCCGCCCTTGATGGCGGAAGGGTTCGCGGGTCACTGTGGGGTAGTAAATCAATTTTTCCTTCACCATTTCACCGAGGAATTCGTCTTGCGGCAATTCTTCGGTAAAGAACTTGGCGTAAGCCAGCTCATTGGCAAAGCGCACACCGTGAATCAAAACCACTTTTTCAAACGCTTCATAGGTTTCCGGGTCCTGCACAATGCTCAAAAACGGCGCCAGGCCCGTGCCAGTGGAAAAAAGATACAGATTTTTGCCCGGCTTCAAGTCGCGGATCACCAAAGTACCCGTGGGTTTGCTGCCAATCAACACTTCGGAGCCGACCTCGATTTGCTGCAAGCGGGAAGTCAATGGCCCATTGGCCACCTTGATGCTGAAAAACTCCAGATAATCCACATGATTCGGGCTGGCGATGCTGTAAGCGCGCAGCAAGGGACGGCCATCGACTTCCAGTCCGATCATGATGAAATGCCCGTTTTCAAAGCGCAGGCCGCGCTCGCGCGTGGTGCGGAAGCTGAACAGGGTGTCGTTCCAGTGATGCACACTGATGACTTTTTCGGTTGCTGCGGATGCCATGCGAATTTCCTTTAAATGCGTAATAAATACGTGAATGTTGCCCATTTTACAAACTCTGGCGCGGTAAGCTTAGATTCTTCCGTTCTAT